>Ga0307429_1000001_pt1 | contig 349489 bp, 276 predicted proteins | sample SalMarWE160230MG_FD_202151 | JGI IMG/M metagenome (GOLD analysis project Ga0307429, IMG submission 202151) | Salt marsh sediment microbial communities from the Plum Island Ecosystem LTER, Massachusetts, United States - WE1603-230 | ecosystem: Environmental > Aquatic > Marine > Intertidal zone... | reverse complement strand
CTCCACTGCCAAGGTCGAGGGAATTAATAACCGCATCAAAGTTATCAAACGCATGGCCTATGGTTACCGTGACCTGGATTACTTTATGCTGAAAATATACAACCTGCATACTAAAAAGTACGGATTACCGTGATGAACCATAAAATAAGCATTCTAAGGCCAAAAATCCAATAATTTTACGGATTAATTCCTATATAATCAATAAGTTAGCATGGCCAGCCCCCTATATTTCCATATTTGCGCTTAAACCACCAATTTTGCTCTTAAAAATTTACTTGTAAGAAACTTCATTCTGTTTTATGTTAAATATCCAGATGTGAACATAATGATTCATTTTATACTATAGTAGGTAAAGATAATGTCATTTAAAGCAGTCTTCATTGCTCATGCTCCTGATGCAGAGTCAGATACACACAGGTGTTTGATTGAAACTCCCAAATACAAACTCTTCGTAAGGATTGTCAGGGACCAAAAGGGGGCCGTTGAAGTGTGTAAAAATCTAGTCAGAGATGAAGGGATTCACTCAATCCTTCTCTGTCCAGGATTTAAACACAAAGATATTGCAGAAATAGCAGAAGCGGTAGGGGAGAACGTCGGTGTTTGCGTAGCTAGAGGAGATGGCCCTAGCAGTAACGCCTCAATGAAGGTCATGAAAGCGGAGGGTTGGTTTTCAGAAGAAGGGGAAGAATAAAACTCCCATTAGAAAGGAATTAGGTATGGATAAAAAAAGTTTGCTAGAAAAACTGATTAAGAATTACCGCCAGACGCATAAAAAATCCGAAGAATTTTTCCAAAAAGCGGTTCAGTATGAGATTAGGGGAGGAAGTCACACCCTGCGGCTGTTTGCTCCATTTCCTTTTTACGATATAACAAGTTCTGGCTCCAAAGTGACAGATATTGATGGAAACACTTATGTCGATTTCTGGCAGGGTCACTTTGCTAATGTGTTAGGACACAACCCGCCAGTTGTCATTAACGCTTTGCTGGACTATTTCCAAAAAGGGCAGGGATTGCAAACGGGCTTTCCAGGAACTCTTCAGAAGGAACTGGCTGAGTTAATCCTAACTAAGCTGAATACAGATAAGATACGATTCACCACAAGCGGAACCTTGGCATCGATGTATGCCGTCATGCTTTCAAAAGCTTACACCCAGAGAGATCTTGTGTTTAAAATAGGAGGGGGATGGCATGGATCCCAGCCTTTCGCATTGAAAGGAATATCTATATATGACATGGGGCTGAACCATGTAGAGTCTGCAGGCCTTCCCATGGGAATCGATTCAACCATCATTATGACTAAGTTTAATGACATTGCTGACTTGGAGGAGAAATTCAATAAATTCGGAGAACAAGCCTCCTGTCTGATAGTTGAGCCTTTCATCGGAGCTGGAGGTTTAATTTTTGGGCTGCCTGAGTACCTTTCAAAGGTGAGAGAATTATGTGACAGATACGGTGTTGTTCTTATATTCGACGAAATTATTTCTGGATTTCGCTTCCATGCCGGGGCTCTACATGCTCTCTACGACATAAAGCCAGATCTGACTTTGCTTGGTAAAGTGATTGGAGGAGGAATGCCTCTAAGTGCGGTGGCTGGAAAAGAAGAATTGATGGCATTGTGTAGTCCGGATGCAGAAGAGAGCAGGAGAGTCAAATTTGAAGGAGGAACTTTTTCTGCTCATCCTTCTTCGATGCTGGCTGGAATAACCTTTATAAAATATCTCTCCGAACATGAGGATGAAATATATCCCAGGATTGGACAGCTTGGCGAAAAAGTAAGGAAAGGCATTGAAGATATATTTAACTCCTGCGGATTTAATGTCCGATGCTCAGGAAATGGAGGCTCAATTGCAAAAAACAGCTCGCTAGTAGGCGTGCATTTTCTCAATCAAGACATTGACGCTGTTTATTCTCCAGAGATTGCGTTGAATCCAGAAGAATCTGATATTGAGATGCGAGTAAAGATATTCAAGCTGGCCATGCTTGAGGAAGGCTTCCATGTTATAGATGGCTATGGAGCTATTTCTTTGGCTCATAGTGATGAGGAAATTCAGGAGTCTCTCGACGCAGTGGAAAGAATCGCTAAGAAATGGCAGAAATTCAGATAAGCATTTTTCAGGGCTGTCAATATATTAAAATATGAAGTGCATTTCCTCAATAGATTTTTATTGCAATAATTTTCTACTTGGATATATTTACACTTTAATCATTCATAATGGCTGAAAAAAGGAGATAGAAATAATGGCAAAAATAAAAGTTGTAATCTATGGCTGCGGGGTGATGGGACGTAAGGTTGTCGAAGCCTTGTTGGATAAGACGAGCATTGAGGTTGTCGGTGCTGTTGATATTGATCCTGAAATTGCGGGTAAGGATTTGGGAGAGATTCTTGACCACCCCATTCGGATCGGAGTGACAATTGAGGAAGATGCAGACACCCTTTTCTCTAGAGTTAACTCAGATGCCGTAATCCTGACTACCACTTCCCATCTCAAAAGCATTGAACCTCAAATAGTCCAATGTATAAATGCCGGGTTAAATGTTGTGTCAACCTGCGAAGAACTTTCCTATCCATGGAAGCGAAGTCCTGATCTGGCTGATAAAATCGATAAAATGGCCAAGGAAGCTGGGGTTACTATTGTGGGAACTGGCATCAATCCTGGTTATTTAATGGATTTTTTACCACTTACATTAACATCTCCCTGTCTAAGAGTGGATTCGGTTAGAGTTACACGAATGATGAACTCAGGTCGGCGCCGGATTCCGTTTCAGAAAAAGATAGGTACAGGAATGATGCCTGTTGAATTCCGACAAAAAATCAATGATAAGGTTATCACTGGTCATGTAGGGTTGTTGGAATCGATCAATATGATTGCTGCTGGGCTTAGTTGGGAGCTGGATAAAACTGTCGAGCTGCCGTCTGAAGCAGTCATAACGGAAAAACCGATTGAGACGGGATTAGGACTGGTAGAACCTGGAAATGTTATTGGTCTGAAAAGCATCGCCTACGGGGAAATGGGGGGCGAGAAAGTCATTACTCTCGAATTCTTTGCTTTTGTCGGCGTGGAAGAGGAGTATGATGAAGTGATTATCGAAGGTCTTCCCAGGATTCACGAACGGGTAATCGGTGGAGTCCACGGAGATGTGGGAACAGTGGCAATGACAATAAACACAGTTCTCAGAGCTGTCCAAGCTGCACCCGGAATCAAACTCATGAAAGACCTGCCTGCCGCTTCATGTGTTTCTTAGCACAGAGGTCATTGTGTTTGTAGGCTGAAGCGGTTTCAAATCGTGTTTCGAGATTTTTGATGCAAAAAAGTACTGGCGGAATCACTGCGGCTGACCCTTCAGTCAGTGAATTTATTGCTTCTTGCTTCGTCTGATAACAAGACCTCCACCTCCTAAGAGAAGCATGATCAGTGCTTGCACTAAGGTTTTCCACTGGATCTGGGGGGCGAGAAAAAGTGATTCAATGAGGAAATAGCCTCCTGCTCCTACCAGAACAAGATAGACGACAAGCATAACAATCTGGGCCCGGAGGTTCGTTTCAGGCGTATCCTGGGAGAAGAACCGGTTGTAAAGAAGCATGCCGATCAGGCAAACGATCCCCAAAATCGCAAATATCATCCAGAAATATCTTGTCTGGCTCAGGACTTGGGGTGAAAGTACTGCTCCGGCTGCCAGAGCGTCAGGATTAGGGGCCACTGGCTTGAGGATTTTTTCATACATGATTGCCCCGAAATTGCTGCCGAAAAGGCTGCCTATAACTCCGTAAAGGAAAGCATAGCCCATATAAACCGCCACTTTATCCTTAGATGCCACTAGGCCGACATAACTGTAATACTTAGGATGGGCTGTCATCTCACCTATGGAAAACACAGCTATTCCAAGGATGAACATCCAGGCGCCATGGGAAAATGCCAGGATGACAAAACCAGTGGATCCGATAATGATACCAGCCGCCATTACTGGCAGTGGTTTCATGTTTTTACAGATCCGACTGACGATTAGAACCAGCAGAATTATAGTCCCGGCATTGATGATGGTAACGAATTCCGCATCGAATTCAAATATTTTAAGCAGAGGGATCTTTGACATGAATTCTGTTACCGGAGTTCGGTTGATAAAATCGCGCAAGTACCAGAGGATAGAGCCAAACATCTGGAAATACAAGATCCAGAAACAGGAATAAACCAAGATCATTAACATGAAGCGTGAATCACTGAGCACCAGGAGTGCCTCTCTGGCCACTTGGCGTGCAGACTTGCTGCTCTTGGGTTTATCCGGGTCTTTATAAAGAAAAGCTGCCGGAAACAGCATGAGGAAACACCAGACAGCGGAAGAGAAAAAGACGTATTTCCAGTTAAATCCTTTGATCCAGCTGACAAAGAAAGGTGCTAAGAATGCACCAAGGTTAATGCTCCAGTAATAGACTCCGAATCCGAATCCACTGTTTTCCTTAGTTGTCGTTCTGGCAACTGTACCGGTGATGATGGGCTTGAATAGGCCACTGCCTGTGGCCATAACCAGCAGAAAGAGAAAGATCAGGCCGTACGAGGTGAAGTTTCCTGTAGCAAAATAACCAATGGACAGCAGGGAGAACGCGACCATCAGCATCTTGCGATACCCCAGTCTCTCTGCCAGGGCGCCGCCGACAATTGGCATTATATAGGTCAAGGCATAGACAAAACCCTGGAGAAATCCTACCGATTCCTCAGTGAATTTTAACTCTTTAACCAGATAAATAGCTAGGACGGAGTTCATCCCGTAATATGCTCCCCGTTCGAAAAGCTCCATCAGGTTTGCCATCCAGAATGTAGGGGGAAAAGATCTTATAGCACTGCCTTTCTTTTTATCTTTGCTCATGCTGAAATTCCTCCATCTGAATTGACTTATTCTCTGCGCCAAATTACCACGGTAGCTGTAACAATGCAACTTTAATGTTTTTGTTTATTTTTTCTTTTTTTGATTAAAGAAATCCTGGCCTGTGTTGGCCATGTTGAGGACAGCCCGGTACAGAATTTTTGCCAGGTCTTCCATGATGCCGGGAGTTATTGTTTTGATTGTATCCTTCGTCGTGCGAGGGTAGGTGGGGGTGCCGTATGCACTGAAGGATATGCTGGGGATATGCTTGTTTATGAATAGTGTTGCATCAAGCTGTGTTATACCGAGGATTGAATAGGGAAGAGGTTCTATAGGCCGTCTTACGGATTTGTTATTTGCCTTGAGGATAAATTCCCAGAGTGACGGATAATTCAATGCTGCAAGAGCTTGAAGTTTATTGCCGCATCCTACCATATCCAGGTTGAGGAAAACCACGGTCTTTTTCTTGGGAAAGGTCGGTTTGTCAAGATAGGTCTGTGTGCCTTTGAATCCCTGTTCTGACGATCCGAGACCGATAAACAATACTGAACGTTTAGGTTTTATAGGGCTTTTTGCCAGAGCTTCTGCCACTTCCATCATTACCGCTACACCAGAGGCATTACTGTTGGCTCCTGGCATAGTTTCGTAGCAGAAGCCAACATTGTCAAGGTGAGCGCCAAGTATAATAACCTCGTTTTTGAGCAGGGGATCTGTTCCTTCGATTTTGCCGATCACATTGTATCCGGTAGCTTTGGAAAAATGTCTGGTAAAATTTTCTATGGTAAAAACCTTGCGGGTTCTGAAAGATTGGGGTTTTAGTGTTTTTTTAATTTTTTCTTTGGTGTCTTTGTGCTTTTTTCCAGTTCTTGCAAAGATGTCTTTAACAATAGTATCTCCTACCTGGGCAACCATGAAATTTTCGATATAATCGATGTTTGGATTAACCCTCAATTCATTACAGAGCATGCCTTTAGCACCATGTGCTACTGCCATTTTGATCTTGTAGCGAAAAGAAGAATATACCTGCCATTCTTTATAGACCTCCGGATTCTCTTCAGGATCGACTGGCACACCAGGTTCGACCAGCACGATTTTCCTCTTGACATTCACAGTGGCATAGTCGTCATAGTTCATTTCAGGTGCGGTGATTCCGTATCCAACATAAACGACCTCTGCAGTTAAGTGGCCATTTGCGGATTGGGAACCTGGGTAATATTCTTTCTCATAGATGTATTTCCTTTTCTTTGAACGTCCTTTTGACTTGTAGTTATAGGAAAGTTCTCCACCCACAAACACGATAGTATAAGGATTAGGATATGATTGAAGATATGAGTTGTTGTGTGCAGCAGGTGAAATTCCCCATTTTTTAAAGTGAGATGCTAGCCACTTGGCACAAGTTTTATATTCTGGTAAGCCTGTAAGACGTCCTGCATAATTATCGGAGGAGAGTTTTTTTATATACCCTAGTAAAGTTTCATCTTTAATCGAGTCTGTAACTTGGTTAATCTGGGCCTTTTGTTGTTCGGATATTTTGGTCTCTTTATTTAATATTACTGTGCAAGAAGAAGCCAGGAGAAGAAATGTAACAGAGAGAAAAAGCATGATATTTTGACTTCGCATGGCAATATCCTGATTTTAATTGAAACATTTATTTTAGCGGTTTAAAGAAGGTCCGTAAAGCAATAAAATTCTGGAATTATAGGGATACATTACTTGACATGAATTATTCACGAGTTGAATTATTGGTACCTGGTAACATTTTTGCTTAGAATAGCAATTTTGCCCCCAAAAAGCTGGATTTAAGGATTTATTTTTGGCAAAATTGTAGGTTAATTACTTTAATGTGAGTTAGTTAGTATGGCCTGACCCCAATTTACCAATTTAAATTTATAGTTATTCATCTTGTCCAGGAGTATGTCTTTTTTGACGAACTCGGTTATCCTTAGCTCTTTGGCTTCTTTCCCGTCAGGAAGCAGAAACACCAGAGTGGGTACTCCAATAATCTGAAACTTTTTTTTAATATTCTTATAGTTTGGGTTACCCCTTGTGGTCATATCCATTTTGAGCATCATAAAATTCCGTGACATTTCAATGACTTCGGGTTCTGAAAACGTGAATTTATCTAGCTCTTTACATGGAATACACCAATCGGCATGAAAATCAATCAATACAGGCTTAGATTGTGCCTTTGCTTCATTAAGTTTATCCTCGGAGAAAGCAAACCATTGAATTTCCCTCTCTAGATGGGAGATTCCTGCCTGAAGATCGGATTCGACCATCATTTTATGCATATAGGTCTGAATGCCGTTGACGCCAATAATGAGAGCCACCACGAATAAAGCAACTCCAATCAAATTGCGGATTACGAAGAAGAGTTTTCCCTTAATTTTTGTTGGTTCGATCCAGGCCATATAGACTCCTGCTAGGCACATAGCTAAGGCAAGTGTCATATTATAAAAGAAATCATTGGGAAAGAGCGGATGTAAGAAATAGATAGCCATACTCAATAAGATAAATCCAAAGATGGATCGGACCCAGACCATCCAGGCTCCGGAACGGGGCAAGCGATCAATACTCCCTGAAAAGATGGCCAGGAAAAGAAAGGGAATCCCCAATCCCAAAGCAAGGGCGAAAAACATCCAGAAGCCCAGGAATACATTGCCTTTTTCACCGACATAAGTCAAAAGCCCTATGACAAAGGGGCCAATGCATGGAGCTGCCACAAAGCCCACAGTCAGTCCCATTAAAAAGGTGCCAAAAAATCCAGACTTTCTGCCTCCAGCCAAATTGGTCAGGAAAGAGGGGAGGCGAAATTCATACAGATTGAACATACTTAATGCTAAGGCCACAAGGATGACGGCAATCCCAATCAAGACAAAGGGATTTTGAAGGGCCGCGCCAAAGAGGCCGCCTGTCAGGGCGGCTATGACTCCCAGTGTTGAATATGTTATCGACATGCCTAGAATGTAGAGCAAGGCATGCGTTATAGTGCCGCCTTTTTTGCTGTGTGTCTGGCCTCCAAAATAGCCGATGGTTATGGGTATGAGGGGATAAACGCAAGGCGTAAGGTTCAAGGCTAGACCTCCCAGAAAAATAAGAACGAAGGTTAAGAATAATCCATGCCTTCCTATGGTGCTGGCAAAGTATCCTTCTTTAATGTTCTGGTCCTCCTCGCTTTTTATAGAGGTAGAATGTGAAGAGAAGATCTCCTGGTTGATTAGCATGACTGATTCGTCCTCCTCGGCTACAGGAAATGTCTGGCTGAAATGCAGGACATCGGGAGGGAAACAGGTGTTATTATTGCAGGCTTGATATTCGATGATGCCGGAAATTTCTAACTCAGAAGCTTGAAAGGACCGTCCTAGAGTCACTGTACTGAAAACATAGAATTTCCCTTCATATACAGCTAGCGGTGTTTCTGAAAGTCCTAGGACTTTTAGAGTTGCTAGTGGAAAACTAGGTGTCCCAAAGGCTAGGTTATCATTGTCATTAAAAGTAACAATAGTTGGTAATAAAAATTCTTGGCTCGGCTGTTCCGAATTGATATGGAAAAGGTCTTTAATGCGAAGCTCCAGAGTAATGGGAAAACTTTGTCCCGCTTTGAACTTACTTATGGAACTGACAACTTTTACTGCAATTACTTCATCCACTTCTTGAGAAAAGAATAGGGCAAAGGAAACAAAAAAAAGCACTGAGAAAACTATAATTCTCTTCATTGTCATATTTTTAGCCTCGGATCTTATTATAAGAATTCCATATTATATCATTCGTTAGCTTGATAAAACAACGAGTCAATCTAGCATAGCTGCAAGGAAGCGTCAAAACTTCTGTTCGGCTAGGAAATATCTTAATTTATGTAGTGTTTGATCTCATTTGATTGTTATACCGCTATTTTTAACATGACTTGATGGTTCTTTTTGCATATAATAAATAAATTTGAGGGCATGTTTGTGCTCCACTAAGATTTTTAACGCCATTCCCTCTTAGTTATTTACTTTGATGATGAAAAAAACCAGCAAAGATTCTCAACTTTTAGAAGATTTCTCTCTAGAATCTGTCCCTTTAAGCAATAGAAAGACCTGGTTAAACCTGGCTGTTATCTGGATCGGGGTGGCTGTTGTTATGTCAGCCATTTTTAGAGGGATGATGATTGGTATAGGTTTAGGGAAAATCTCAAGTGTAGTGATTTCTTATCTTCTTGGAGAGATTATCCTCATACTGGTGATGGGACTTACAGGATATATAGGAGCAAAAACAGGATTTTCGACTCCCCTTATAGCCAATTTTTCTTTCGGAAGAATAGGAGCCATTATAATTTCTTTCTCTATTGCTTTGTCTCTTATCGGTTGGTTTGGAGTTCAGGCGGCTTTTTTTGCTCGGACCGTTCAGTTCTACTTCGGAACAAATTTTCCCTTACCACTCTTCTCCTTTATCTGTGGAATCTTCATGATGATTCCTGCTATCTTTGGAATTCGAGGTCTAAGTGCTCTGAGCTGGACTGCTTCACCATTTATGATCATAATTTTTTTGTGGGGAATAATAAAAGTTGGTTTTCACTTTTTGCCTTCTGAAACTTTAATGTTATTGGCTGTCAATCATCAACCTGATCCTTACCCTTTAACTATTGGGGCTGCTGCTTCGATAGTTGCAGGAGGGTTTATTGTTGGAGCAACAACAAGCGCCGATATATTTCGATATGCTCGTCCTCGATGGGCTGATATCTTCTCAGCAGCAACTCTGGCCATGGTGGTCAGTGCTTTTCTTCATCTTGTTGGTTCTGTCCTGGCCATGAATACCGGGATATACCATGAAAGACTTCCGGAAATCATAATCGGCAACCAATACCTCGGATTGGGTTTCATCGGATTTCTCGTTCTTCTTTTAGCTCAATGGACCACAAATGACAGCAACATTTATTCCTCTGTATTGGCATTGAATAATATCTTTCGAACGAAAAGATGGATAATAACGATTGTAGCAGGTGTGTTTGCTTCTTTATTTGCTGCTTTGGGTATCTTAGAAAGACTTGAACTTTTTTTAGTTATCTTAACAGTGAGTATTGGACCGATAGGGGGGATTTTTATTTGTGATTATTATCTCCTGAAAAGATTAAAAAAATATAACTTTAAAGAAAAGAATTTTTCAAGAATTAATTACAAAGCTTTGGGTGTATATTTTATTTCTTTTTTAATAGGGTGGACGACTTCTGGACATCTATTCACGATCAAAATTTTCCCATTTTCTATATTTGCATTCAATGGAATAATATCCTCAATAATACTTTATTATGGGGTTATGAAACTTTTTCCAGATAAGGAGAAGAATCATGGTCTTAAAACAGGTAATAGAGATTTGTGAATTATTAGAAAGTCCGATAATCAAAGAAACTCAAATTAAAGAATTCTTTCTTACTCGAGGCTTAGCTGAATCAGAAATTCAGGTTCAAACAATAATGGAAGGTGAAGGAGAAACGAAATTTGTAAAGATTAATATTAAAGGTAAGGAAGGAAAAATGATGGGAGGTCCGGCTCCAACTCTGGGCGTTATCGGCTGCCTGGGAGGGATAGGAGCAAGACCTAATAAAATTGGCCTCGTATCCGATGCTGATGGAGCAATAACAGCTTTAGCCGCTGCAGCAAAATTGACAGATATGAGAGATAAGGAGGATGAACTTAAAGGTGACGTATGTGTAACCACCCATCTATGTACCTGCTCACCAGTTATTCCTCATGAACCGGTTCCTTTCATGGGAGCACCTGTTTCAATGGAGATTATGAATAAATATGAAGTAAGTGAGAAAATGGATGCTGTTCTTTCTATTGATGCAACAAAAGGGAACCGTATCATCAATTGCCGTGGATTTGCCATTTCTCCCACGGTTAAAGATGGATATATCCTGAGAGTAAGTGAAGATTTATTAGACATCATGCAGGTAGTGACAGGGAAACTGCCTGTAGTTTTTCCAATTACATCCCAGGATATAACTCCATACGGGAATGAGATTTATCATCTTAACAGTATCATGCAGCCTGCTACTGCAACCCATGCTCCAGTGGTTGGAGTCGCGATCACGACTGAAGTTCCTGTCCCGGGATGCGCCACTGGCACTAATCAATCACTGGATATAGAAATGGCAGTCAGATTTGTAGTTGAGGTGGCAAAGGCCTTTGGTGAGAGGAAATGTTCCTTTTACGATGAAAAGGAATTTCAGAAACTCATTTCGCTATACGGCTCTATGGAACATTTAAAAATGATGAAAGAAGATTAAAGAATGAAAAGAAAATACAAAAAATTAAAATAAAAGGAGTTTATTATGTTAACAAATGAGTTAATTTCAAAAAAAATAGCTCAAATACCGAAGTCAGCAATTCATGAAATGACAAGGCTGTCTAAAGAAATTGAGGATGTTGCTTTTCTATCTTGGGCCAAACCAACTTCAGGAACACCGGAGCATATAAACAGGGCTGCGATTAGAGCAATTCAGGAAGATAAGACAGGTGGGTATTCCGAAGCAGGTGGTTTATATGAGTTAAGGGAAGAAATAGTCCGGAAGCTGGAGCGCGATAATCATATTGAAGCCGACCCCTCAGAAATATTGATAACAGTGGGTGCAATTGAGGGCCTATCGGCGGCTGTGATGGCGGTTGTGGATCCGGGAGATGAAGTCATAATTCCTATCCCTGGTTATTCAACACACATCCGGCAGGTTGTACTTGCCTCTGGAAAATCGGTCCTGATTCCGACTATAGAGGAAAATGGATTTCGTCTTGATGTTGAGAGGATAAAGGAGTCGATCACATCAAGAACTAAGGCTATTTTGTTTAGTTCTCCCAACAATCCAACAGGTTCGGTTTACAGCGAGGAAGATTTAAAAGCGCTGGCAGGTATTGCTCTCGAGAATAACATTTTAATTATTACTGACGAAGCTTATGAATATTTTACTTTTGACGGCTATAAGCACTTAAGTATTGCATCCATGGATGGAATGAAAGATCATGTTATAAGCGCCTTTACTTTTACAAAAACCTATGCCATGACCGGCTGGCGTATCGGCTATCTGCATGCGGCAAAGGATTGGGTGGCTCAGATTAGCAAGGCACATATCCCTTTATGTATATGTGCACCTGTTGTTTCGCAGTATGCGGCTCTTGAAGCTTTAAAGGGTTCGCAGGCCTGCGTAAGAGCCTTCCGTGAGCATTATCAAGTTACAAGAGATCTGATGTGCGAACGGCTTGATGGTCTCAATCAAATCTTTGAATATCAAAAGCCTAAAGGTTCTTATCTAATGTTCCCAAAAATCAAGATTAAAGAAGGAAAAGATTCAATGGCTTTTTCGAAAAGGTTGTTGAGGAATGCACGTGTGTCCACCACGCCTGGAATAGCTTTCAAAGGAGAGGGGCATGTGCGAATGTCTTTCTGTGTGCCCGAAGCCACGATTAATATAGCATTTGACAGAATGGAAAAATATTTTAAGAGATAAGCAAAATCTATCCTGGTGCAGGAATCGATAACATCGAAGTGACAATTAGAGATATAATCCCTCTGTTATGAGAGCGTTCAGTCTTGATGATATGTCTATTCCATTTCGGCATGATGCTGTGCATGAAGAACAATCCTCGCATATGCTAAGGCCTTGATTTTTGTCCAGTTTTTCCATTGTCATTTTTGCCTGAACAAAATTTCCATATCCTTCAGCATACATGTAAGCTCTCATTAAACTTGGAATTTCAACTCCATTAGTACATGTAGAAATACAGGAACGGCAGTTCTGGCAAAAAAGAATTCCCCTGCGCTTAGAGACATATTGAAGTTCTTCTTTTTCTTTTCCTGATAACGCCAAGCTGCTCATGACTTTGAGGTTTTGCTCCAGTTGTTTAAATGATGTCATGCCAGGGATAGTTGTACACACATTTTCATCATTAAGAACCCATTTAAGAGCGGCTTCGTGATTGACTTCGGTCTTGCTTCTCTGCTGATATCGCCTGCCTCCCTGCGTCTTCATGGCAATGACTCCAATGTGGTTTTCTACGGCATACTGAATAGCTTTTTTGATTTCTTCCTTGTGTTCCTGTACAAAATTGTAAGTTGTAAGGACAACATCATAAACTCCAGCATCTACTGCAGCTCTAATTACATCCGGATCATTAGCGTGTGTTGATATTCCGATGAACCTTGCTTTTCCCTGTTTTTTGGCTTTAACGAGTGCATTCATAAGCGGCTCAAAATTTACCATTTGAGATGTTGTGCAGCTGTGCAGATACAGAATGTCTATATAGTCTGTGCGCAGCCGCTTGAGGCTTATCTCGAGCTGCTTGAATAAATTTTCTTTGGTTGCTGCGGGTTCACGTGTACTTCCTCCTGTCGTGAAGATGCCTTTCTTGTTGTCCCTGGCAAGCCACATTTTTGTTGCGACGTAAACTTTATCTCTCTTCCCTGTATTTTCAAGTACTTCTCCAATTACTCTCTCGCTGTTACCTCTTAAATAGCCATTGGCTGTATCAAGGTGCTTGATACCCATTTCAATGGCTCTATTGATTAAGTCGGGGCTGTCTGAATTCATTACACCGAAGCTTACAATAGGAATACGCAGATTTGTTCTGCCAAGAGTCCTGTAAATTATTTTATGCGGTTGATTCTGGTCAGTTATTTCCCCCCTGAGAAGAGGAATGGAAAGGCCAGTGGATAACAGGCCAAAAGTGGCTTTTCCTATAAAATCCCTTCTTTTCATGCCTTTAGTTCCCATTATATTTTCCTCCTTTTTTTTAGGTTAGGCTTCGGATTATCACGATAATTCCAGATATGGCTGATGCTGTAAGAATTACAGGCCTGATAAACCCTCTGTCAAGTAATTTTGCTGTATGGCATGAAATAAAATATCCTAGCATCACTCCGGGAATCAGTATTAGGGCAGCTTTGATCTCGATAAGGCCGAAGCGATGGATAAATATCAAAGTCGAGATGGAAATGATAGTGCCGAAAATGAAGATACTTGACAGTGATCCTCTCAGCTTTGGTCCTTTCTGGTGTTGATAAGCCAGGGCCATCGGTGCTCCTCCGATAGCAGCAGTTATTGACATGATGCCTGAGAATGTTCCGGATACAAGGAGATTTTCTGAGGTGAGCTTGAGTTTAATACCTGAAATGCTGATAGCGACTGCAATCAGGACCATTGTTCCGAAAAGCATGGAAAGGCTGTTTTTAGGAATGATGGTAAGTATTACAGCTCCAATGCCGGTTCCTGCTAGCCTGCCTGCTATTGCCCATTTTATCTCCTTTATTTTGATTGAGCGGTGTTCTCTGCGGGATATTAAGGTTGTCAAACCTAATGCAGCTAAAAGTATAGGTCCTGGAACGAAAACAGGGTTAATCATGACGAGGAGAGGGACTCCGATTAGGCCAAGGCCGAATCCGATTGAGCCCTGAAGGGTTGCGCCCAGTGTTGCAATACCAAAGGCCATTACGCAGGTGAGTAAGTCTATTGATAAACCCATTCTCTTTTAGTTGTATTTTTCATATTGCTGCGGTTGATGTTAATTAAAATTTAAATAGCATGATAAGTGTTAATAGAGTACAAAGTCAAGGACAGATAAATATTTGTAAAAAAAATCTTTAACTTTTGGTAGAATAATTTTTATAAGGAGAGGTTAAAATGACATCATTCAGCCATTCAAGATTATCATCTTTTGAAATCTGTCCCTTAAAATATAAGTTTGCATATATAGATAGAATTAAAGTTGAGGCAGAGGATACTATTGAAACTTATCTGGGGTCAAGGGTACACGAGGCCCTGGAAAAGGTCTACAGGAATTTGCAGTTTGAAAAATTAATGTCACTTAAAGAGTTATTGGATTTCTTTAACAGAGAGTGGGAAAAGAGCTGGAAAGATACAATAATCATTGTAAAGAAGGAGTACTCTAAAGAGAATTACCGTAAAATGGGAGAGAGGTATATTAAGGATTATTATAAGAGATACAGACCTTTCAAAGAGGGGAAGGTTATTGGTTTGGAAACGACTGATTTATTGCCGCTGGATGATGAAGGAAAATACAAGTTTTATATCAGGATTGATAGACTTATGGATATGGGAAACGGTTTGTATGAAGTGCATGATTATAAGACCAATACAACGCTCCCCAAGCAGGAAGACTTGGATACGGACCGGCAGCTTGCCATGTATTCTCTATGGGTGAGGAATGAATTTAAAGATTTTAAGAAAGTCAGGCTTGTATGGCATTTTGTGGCGTTTGATAAAGAAATGGATTCTTACAGGACAGAAAAACAGCTTGAAGAACTGAGGAAGAATGTTATAGCAAAAATACATGAAATCGAGCAAACAGAAGAATTTCCGGCTAAAGTTACAAGGCTGTGTAATTGGTGCCTGTACCGCGGGATCTGCCCGATGTGGAAGCACGGTCAGGAACTTGAAGCTAAGCCTGAAAATGAGTTTCTCAATGACCCTGGAGTTAAACTTGTCAATGAATATGTGAAAATAAAGGGAGAGCTTGATACGCATAAGAAAGAAGCAGGAGAAAAACTGGAAAAACTAAGGGAAGCATTGATAGAATTTTGTGAAAAAAAGGACGCATCAGTTGTTTTTGGCTCGGAGAATAAGATTTCTGTAAATGAGTATGAATCCATCAAGTTTCCGCAAAAGAATACAAAAGATAGGACGAAGCTTATAGAGACACTGAAGAAAATCGGAAAATTCGATGAAGTTGCTGAGCTTGATATTTATACGCTGGTCAAAGTCATGGCTGCTGGAGACTGGGATAAAAATGCACTGGACGAGATATCGAAATTTGAAAGAAAGGAAAAAAGTTACAGGTTAAATGTTAGTAAAATAAAATAAAAAGCTAACTGGTACCTTTTTATTTTATTTTGTCTCTTCTTCAGGCTTCTCTTTTTTTTCTTCTTTGCGTTCCCAGGGTTTCCAGTCGATTCCCATGATATATTTCTGCATCCATTTGATCTCTTCAATGTCCCTTGTACGCTGATGACGAGGTTCGCGGAAACCGTGAGGTTCGCGTGGGACACGGAGATAGCGAACAGGTGCTTTGCCGATGTCCTTGAGTGCGGTGAAAAACATCATGCTCTGTGGTTCTGTGTCTGTTGTATCCTTCATGCCGTGTATGAGAATGGTGGGGGTTGTAACGTTTTTAACGTGTGTATAGGCTGACTGATTTGTGTATGCCTTTGGGTTATCCCAGGGTGTTCCTCCTATGTGCCAGAGGTGGACATCATGGTTGAAGCCGGGTCCATATTCTGATGACCAGTTATAGACACCTGCACCGATAGAAGCTGCTTTGAAGCGGTTGGTCTGGGTGATTGTCCAGCCGCCTAGAATGCCGCCATAACTCCAGCCTCTAAGTCCCATACGGTCTCCATCAACATATCCTCTCTTTATGACATAATCCAAACCATTCATAAGATCCCAATAATCGCCAAGGCCTATGCCGTCGTTGGCTTGGACTGTGTTGCCTTCGCGGAGTTTATCAGTATAGCCGCTGCTTCCCCGGACATTTGGTGAGAGCGAAGCATAGCCAAGTCCTGCATAAATATGGTAGCTCGCACGGAAGCTGTTGGTGAAACACCCTGCTGGCCCGCCATGAATGTTCAGGATAAGAGGCACACTCGACCCTTCTTTATATCCAGGAGGGAGGTGAAGCAGCCCCTCGATTTCAAAGCCATTTTTGCTTTTCCACTTGATGTTTTTCATTTTGGCGAGAAAAATCTCTTTTTCAATCCAAGGGTTTGCATTTGTCAGCAGGACAGGATTAAAATCATCTACTGAGGAAACATAGAGGTCAGCAGGTGAGTCAAAATCTGTAAAAGAATAAACCATTTTCTTTTTGTTTTTAGAGAATGAATTTGCTCTGAGTATGCCAGTCACATTTGTAAGTTTCTGATAATTGCCTGAAGCAACATCTATTTTAAAAAGATTGGAATTCGTTCCTTGCTGTCCGGTGAAAAGGATTGAACTTGAGTTTGGCATCCAAGTGATACCGCGGATGCTGCCTTCGTATTTTCCTGAAAGCATGCGATATTTTTTTGTGTCTGGATTCATTATAAAGATTTTTGAATTTCGGTTTAGCCATTTTTTATCATCTACGGATGTATATGCAAAACTTTTGCCGTCCGGTGCCCAGGTTAAAGATCCCTCAGGAACAATATTATTTGTTAGACGTATTTTCTTCTTATCCTGGAGATTTAGAATGTAAATTTCAATTTTATATGCGTCATTGCGTCGGTTGGAATATTGAGCAGTAAAAATTATTCGCTTTCCATCAGGAGAAATATCGAAATTCCCGATAAGAAAATTTTCATCTGTGATTTTGGATTCTTTTTTTGTGCTTACGTCAAACATCCAAAGGTTTCTCCAGCGGTCTTCTTTTTGACCGTTTGGTCCTTCATCGACAAATATCACATCGTAACCTGCTTTGTATTCTTTTTCTTCTTTTTTGCTACGCGGTTCGCTAGCTGTAAAAAAGATCTTTGAGGAGTCTTGTGACCATTTATAGGATACAACACTGTTTTTGTGCTCTGTAAGTTGAACAGCTTCGCCGCCTGTTGTGGGCATGAGAAAAACCTGGCTCTTTTTTTCGACTGTTCGTTTGAAAGAGAAATATTTTCCATCGGGTGAGAATTGAAATGAACTGCCGCCAGCTTCACCGATGTATTGAAAAGATTTGCCGCCTTCTGATGAAATCATGTAATATTTTGTATTTCTCTTGTTTTTATTCCAGTCCAGTTCGGATTTAGAAAAGAATACACATTTGCCGTCGGGCGATATCAATGCTTGACTTAAGCGCACCATATTGAGTGCATCATCTGTGGTCATCGGACGTTTCCCCTTTTCTTCTGCCATAATAAAGGTGACAGTACAAAGAATTAAGAAGCATGTAACTATGGATTTTTTCATCCTATCCTCCAATTTTTGTATTAATTATTATTAATTCTAATGTGGAAAAAGAAATAATAATACTTCTTTAAAGATATATGCAAGATAAAATAATTATTTGAGTTCTGCCACTGACAGTGAAATGCTTTAAAGAAGAAAAAAAGCACCAGGTACCTTTTTCGTGATGGACAGTTGATATGTATTTTTTACATATGATATTAATTAATTCTTTTAAGTTTTTAAAGAAAGTGATAGAATCATTACAGATATGAAGCGAAAAGAATTTTTCGAAGAGAAAATGAAATATTTATATAAAATTATTTTGATAATTGTAGCTGTATGCTCTCTTTGCGGGATTTTTTCATGCAGCAAAAAGCCGGCAAACCCAAAAAATATTATCCTGTTTATTTCTGATGGTTGTGGATATAGTTGTTTTGATGCTGCTAGTCTATATCAGTATGGAAAAACAGGAGAACAGGTTTATGAAAACTTTCCGGTCAAATATGCTGTGAGTACTTACTCTGCAGACGGAAATAAATATGATCCTGATGAAGCTTGGAAATCGTTTGATTTTGTAAAAAAAGCACCAACAGATTCTGCGGCTTCGGCAACGGCTATGGCAACAGGGGTAAAAACCTACAGCGGAGCAATAAACGTGGATACTAACAAGGCCAGATTGGAAACTGTTCTGGAGAGAGCAGAGAAATTGGGGAAGGCAAGTGGTGTTGTGACAACCGTAATGTTTGCTCATGCTACGCCTGCTTGTTTTGTGGCACACAATGAGAAACGCAGCAATTTTATTGAAATCGCCAGGGAAATGATCTTTGAAAGCCCCGTAGATGTGATCATGGGCTGTGGGCATCCTTATTATGATAAAGAGGGACATCCTGTTGAAAAACCTGTTTTTAAATATGTTGGAGGCGAGAATACCTGGAATGCGCTTCTCAGTGGTAATGCTGGAGGTGATGCTGACGGTGATGGTATTTCGGATCCCTGGATGTTTATTCAAAGCCGGGCTGAGTTTAGATCGTTGATGGCAGACCCGACTCCTAAGAGAGTAATTGGGATACCGTATGCCTATCATACATTACAGGAGGAAAGAGAAGGGGATGTGAATGCGGCCCCTTATGCAGTACCTTTAATCAAATCAATGCCAACTCTTGAAGAAATGACTTCAGCAGCATTGAATATTTTAGATGAAGATAAAGATGGATTTTTCCTGATGGTTGAAGGCGGGGCTGTTGACTGGGCCGGACATGACATGGAGGCCGGAAGAATAATCGAAGAGCAAATTGACTTCAATAAGGCAGTTGAAGCAGTGGTCGATTGGGTAGAGAAACATAGTACATGGGACGAGACGCTTGTGATTGTAACCGCTGATCATGAGACAGGGTATATTTACGGGCCTGGATCTGGCGTTTTTGAGCCTGGTGAAGAGATAAAGACTGAAGATGTCTGGAAGCCGCTTGTAAATAATGGGAAAGGAAATTTGCCTGGTATGGAATGGCACTGCAGCAGGCACACGAATTCCTTGATCCCTCTTTATGCCAAGGGAGTTTGTAGCGATAAATTCTATTTATATGCCGATGAGTACGATCAGGTCAGGGGAAAATATCTGGACAATACAGAAATTGCCAAACTTATTTTTTCTATTTTGAATTAAATTCTGAATAATTACAGACACTGCCTGGCTGTTCCTTTCCATATCCATTTCTGCCTTGCAAGCGCTACCACTACCAAGTGCCTTTTTTACTGAGGTGTTGTTGCTAAGTAATGCAGTACCAGGTACCCTTTTGTATTTGCTAAATTTTTACCTTTAGAAATAATACTTGGTTTTTGTACATTTGTGTTATATAACCTGAATTATTCATAAATTATGCCAGAATTTAGGAATGTAAGGAGTAAACAATGATGGATACTTTTCGACAGAGACTCGAGAGAAGAGATCTACTTATTGGAACTTTATTTACGCTGCCTTCCCCGGAAATTGCCGAAATTTTGTCCGAAGCGGGATTCGACTGGCTTTGGGTTGATATGGAACATAGTTCACTGGAGATAAATGATGTTCAGAGAGTTCTTCAAGCAGTAGGCGATAAATGTCCATGTATTGTCCGTGTTCCTTCAAATGATGAGGTATGGATAAAAAAAGTGCTCGATATTGATCCTGCTGGAATCATTATTCCACACGTGAATTCATCCGAAGAAGTACAAAAAATTCTTAAATTTAGTAAGTATCCTCCTGAGGGAGCACGGAGCGTTGGGATTTCACGTGCCCATGGATATGGAATGAAGTTTCAAGATTATGTCGATCATGCAAACAGGAACATGATTGTGATTCCTCAAATTGAGCATATTGATGCAGTAGATAATATCGAATCAATCGTGAGTGTGCCTGGAGTCTCGGCAATTGTTATAGGCCCTTATGATCTATCAGGGAGCATGGGCAAGCTTGGAAATGTATCTGATGTTGAAGTTCAGCAAAATGTTGAAATCGTGAAGAAGGCCTGTTTGAATGTTGAATTGCCTGTGGGGATATTTGGTGTAGATGCTGATGATGTAAGACCTTATATTGACTTGGGTTATACTCTGATTGCCGTGGGTGTGGACACATTGTTTCTCGGAAAATCTGCTCAACAGACAATTAAGTTACTTCGCAGTTGAAAAGACGTTTTTGATGCCTGTTCACATATGATGTTATTTTCAATATATTGAGCGAAAAGACTTTTATTAAGACCGGACGTTCTGAATTTTATTATTTCACCACTTATCCAGAGAAACTCTCGTGCGAACGGGAAAATTGGACAAAATAGGTTGATAGAAATCAAGATACATTCACTTCTTAAACTTTTTATGATTTTGACCTTCATTTTCTTGTCTGTTGCTTCGACTCCTTCGCTTCTGAGAAAACATCACCGTTATTTCGAAATAGGAGACCAGGCGTTGCTTCAAAAAGACTACGACGAAGCCATTTCCAATTATTTAAAAGGAATAAACTACGCCGATAAAAAAGACATAGCCAAGGTGTGGGACGATTTGGGGTATGCCTATCTGCAAAGAGGAAAATACAGTGATGCCATCACATATCTCAAAAAAGCTATTCATGCTCATCCCGAAAATTTCAATCCTAGGTTGTATTTAGCGGCGGCTTACTTATTTACAGGAAAAGTTGAACTAGCCTCACAGGAGCTCGACTACATTGAAAAAAATATCTATTTTGATGAAAGCTGGTATGATGAAGCTAAGAATCTTACAGTAGTGAATGAAAATGGAGATCAAATTACCCAAGATACACTGGAAAAACTGCGAATGGAAAAGGGAATATACCTACATAAAACGCCCAAAGAAACTGATGCAAAAGGTCAAACCGTTTTGTACATCGACGCCTTTAATGACAAAAACGAAGCAGTCTTCTATTTCATGCAAGGGCTTGCCTATCAAAAAATCAGTGATCATAAAATGGCTCGAGGCAAGTTTCAAGCCGCCTCTGAGGCAGGTTTTGAGGGATCAGAACTTCAGTCTTCCCAAATTCATTACCAACTGAAAGAACATGATTCTGGTTTATTGGACAGTAAGCTTAAAAAATTCCTTGAAGTGCTAAAAAAAGGAGAAATTGAGGAAGCCTATATTGCCCTGGAAGAAGCCATGTTAATCAATGAGCAATCATTTGTCATCAATCACAACTTGGCCTTGCTTTATTTCGATGAATACCAGCTTGACCAGAGCAAAATTGAGAAATTGGAAATGGCTGAAATATATTGTGCTCGAGATTTATGGTATAAAGACTACCAGACAGTCAATAAAGATGACATCATCAGTAGTTTGGGTCTTATGGGAAATATCTACTCCCTCAAAATGGACTATGATAAGTCCCTTCAGGAATACAAAAAGATTCTTGAGATAGATAAAGAGAACTTACATGCATTCTACAATATAGGAATCACATATTATAATATGGGAGATTTCAGCTCTGCTGAAAAGGAATGGAAAAAAGCCTTGACATCAGAAAAAATGATTCAAAACCAAGTGAAAACCGTAGAGAATTCGCAAAAAAAACTTGAACATTCCATAACCGTCAGAAAGATGTCGATCTTCTTTCTGGTGCATTGCGCATTGGGAAGGCTATACTTCAAACAAAGGCAATTCAATCAAGCCGTTACTGAGCTTGAAACTGCCATACGAATTAAGAATAACGCTGCTGAACCGCATCTTTTGTTAGCTAAGGTCTATCAGAAAATAAGGAACAGAGAGAAAGCCATTTTTCATCTGGAGAAATACTTGTTTTTGGGTGGTATAAAGGAAGAAGAAACCAAATTGCTTCTGAAAGAGTTAAATAAAATCCCCGATGCGTATAGAAGCATCGGATAGCGCTGACTCTAATAGGGATAAAGATTCAAAAAACAGTCCATAATCCGCCTTCATAATTTCCAAATTGTTAAATTTGAGTTTAAAAGTAAATTTAGATATGCTGTTGACCATAGGAAATTTTAATGGATTTAAAGCAGGAAATAGCAGCTTTTGTCCTGTTTCTAGACCGGGCGCAACGGATCTCGGTTCTGACTGGATCGGGGATCTCAGCGGAAGCGGGCATTCCAACATTTAGGGGAAAAGAGGGCATCTGGAAGCAGTACCGGGCCCAGGAACTGGCTACTCCGGAAGCCTTCCGCAGAAATCCTTCCCTCGTTTGGGAATGGTATGACTGGCGTCGAGGATTGATAGCTGCCAAAGTACCCACCCCCGCTCACCGGGTGCTGGCCGAATGGGAGACGTTTTTTCCTGCTTTTACTATTATCACTCAGAACATCGACGGGCTACATCAGAAAGCGGGATCACGGGAGGTCCTGGAACTGCACGGTAATATCTGGAAAATGCGATGTACTAAAGAAAAAACGATCATTGAAAACTATGAATCCCCTCTCAGCGAAATCCCCCCGCTGTGCCCGGCCTGCGGTGCACTACTCAGGCCGCACGTAGTCTGGTTCGGGGAATCTCTTGATATGGAAACTCTACAGAATGCTTCAGTCGATAGTGCAAACTGCGAAGTGATGTTCGTTATCGGTACATCCGCCGTAGTCCAGCCGGCCGCTTCTCTTCCCCTGGCAGCGGCGGGTGCCGGAGCAAAAATTATCGAGGTAAATCCCGACTCCACATCTCTCACTCCCTATGCCGATATTTCCTTCAGGGGTAAAGCAGGCGAGATCCTGCCTCTTATCCATGAGGAATTGATGAATGCCCGGGAAATCAAAAGGTAATAACGGTAAATTGCCATACAGTTGAGGAATGATGTTTTAGATGAATAACATGGGCCGATTCTTCAACATGGAATCAAGCCCTCGGATCGAGCAATGGCTCAATGAGTAATTTAATTCCCTTGATGATTTATTCTATTTAGAATTAAATCCTGAATAATTCCATGTACTGCCTGGCTATTCCTTCCCATGTCCACTTCTGCCTTATCTTCTTATTGAATGCGAGTGTTTTTTGGAAGCAGTGCTTCCAATTATCAATAGTCCAGACTATTGCACTGCCGATATTTTCCGGAAGAATTTTCTTATGCTCTTCTGTAATTTTTGCGAGTATTCCGTATTGGGTAACAACTCCCCAGTCAAAATCTACAGCCTGATCACTTTCCATCATGTATCTTGGTCCTGTGTTATCTGTTGAAACAAGCATGTTTCCTCTTGCAGAAGCTTCTATTAAAGACATTCCAAAAGGTTCTTTAAGGGTCGGAAGTATATAGATATGCTTATCGTCAAGAATTTCTTTTTTCTCCGAAGGAGGGCTTATAGCATTAAACAGCCTGAGTTTTATTGTCAAATTCTCCGGATGGTTTCCTATTTCTGATCTTATCTTGGAAAGATAATCATTTGATTCTGCAATTCCTGCAATGGTCAAGCACAGAGTATAAGAACACTTCCTGGCGGCTGATTTAGCTCCGTTAATTGAATACTCGATTCCTTTGCTCGGATCGATTCTGGAAAAAGTAATAAGATTTATTTTGTCAGGAATATGGAATAATTTCCGGCTGATATCGCTGTCGCTCATGAGAAAATCTACATTGCATCCGCTTGATATGAGTTTGATTTTGCTTTTGAATTTATCGAAATCAACATTCTGTGTGTCGAGGATTTCCTTGAAGTCATTAAAAACAACAGGGCTGTTGAGAATGATGAAATCTGAAAACCGGCACATGGATTCCCATTTTCTTAATAATATTAGGAGTTTATCTGAAGCTTTAAACCGGGCAAAAGACTCGCCTTTTTTTGATATAAAACTACTTTCCAGTGCATGAATAGTCGAGACGATTTTTGGGCGGCTTCCCTGAAGTTTCTTGGCGATGAGGCCCGGGATTATATGGTGTCCGTGAAGATTAACCACATCAAATTCATCCTGTCTGGTCTTCAGCCATCTGATAACAGCGTCAGCAAAACGCTGGATTCTGTTTAATTCTGTATCTTTATCACCTTCATAAGGATGGGAGATGTCTTTGTCTATGAGGAAGCGGATAATGGATAGTCTCCCTCTGTCCTGGATACTATACGGAACATACCATTCATTAAGGAGGTCAGCACTGTTAAGTGTTTTTTCGCTGTGAATGGACAGCAGAGTGACTCTGTGTCCATGTTTTAAGAATTGCTCGCAAATACTCTTGACGTGCACACCTCCGCCGCCTGTAGCTGTTTCTTCGAATTGTAAAGAAACTAATACAATGTTCATTAATCCAGGTTAGATACTCATATAATTTATATAAAATTTGAGGAATTTTTCTGCTATAGCTTCCTAGCCGTAGTGTTTTCTGATAGTTTCAGCTGCTTGCTGGCTGATTCTTCTGGCAATTTCCTGATTTTTAAGGAGTTCGATCATTGATACGGAAAATTCTTCTGGATTCGAAGGATCGATTAGAATCCCGTTTTTTCCTGATGTGATAACATTACTGATTCCTCCGAACTTAGAAGCGACAACAGGAATGCCGCATGCCATTGCTTCAGTAGCTGTCATTCCGAAAGGCTCAAAAAGTGAGGGAAGGACAAATAATCTTGCCTGCCTGTAATAGAGAGCCATGAGATCATCTGGGACATACCCGATTATATGGACTCTTTTATTAAGCCCTTTTTCATTTATGATTCTAGCTATGTTAGCTATAATTTCCTTTTCCCGAGGCTGTGGCTTCTGGGAACCACCGCCGATGACAAGATCGACATCAGGAATTCTTTTCGACACGATATCGAAAGCATTAAGCAGGAGGTCATGCCCTTTGTTTGCATCGATGCGGCTTAGGCAGAAAATGTAGCTTTCAGGCAGTTTTGTTTTTATCTTGTTTTCATCTGGCCTAAGAGGGTGGAAATGGTGAATGTCAGTGCCAGGAGGAATGACTGCGATATTATCAGCTGTAAATCCATAAAGCTCTCTTAGTTTCTCATACTGCAGAGAGCTGGTTACGGTTTGGGCCATGGCTGATTTGAAGATTTGAAGCTCTTCGTTGATTCTATGAATGAAATTATATTTTTTCTCCATTTTTTTGGAGTTTCCACCCATTTGATTTCTTTTCCATGCTCCTAGTGAATGTGCAGTAAAAAAGAAAGGTTTATTAAAAGCGTTCGCAGCATCTATGGCAACAATGCCGGCATCAACATAATGACCGTGGAAGAGGTCATAGCACAGATTCTCTTTATCAATAAATTTGGTCATGTTTTCTGCTAGGTCCGGAAGAACGCTGTATATTTTTTCTTTCTGAATGAATTTCCATGGTCCTGCCTGTATCCGAATGATTCTTACATCAGGATAGTAAGGAACATGTTCGATCTGTTTTATTTGAGAGTCAAACCATCTTGTGTATATATCAACTTTGATATTTAGTTTTGAGAGGCTCTTTGCAAGTTGAAGGACATAAACAATCTGTCCCCCTGTATCGGTTCTTCCCAGTTTTGGGACTGGATCAAAATATCCGTGTGTGCTCAGCATGCAAATATTTTTAATATCAGGCTGCATTTTTTCTCCAGGACAATTATTATTTAAGATGTTGAAAATGGCAAGAGAGAAAGATAAAAAAGCAGTCTTGATTTAAGTTAATATTAAAGTTAAACTTTACTCACAAATGAGGAGGATAAATGATATTTTCAGGCAAAAAGGCAAAATTAAAGAAGTGGAATGTAGTTTTCTTGCTGCCGGTTTTTCTTTTTGTGGTGAGCGGCATGAGTGCTGACAGAACCGAGAAACCGGTCCTTCATGGAAGACACTGGGTTGCAATTACAGGAAAGCCTCTGGGTGCAACTGTAGGAGCCAAGATATTTGAGCGCGGAGGAAATGCTGTGGATGCAGCATGTGCTATGTTGGGAGCTGTCTGCACCATGTATGATGTCTTAAGCTGGGGAGGGGAGACCCAGGTTCTGATCTATAATCCGCATACAAAGAAAGTATATGGTATCAATGCACTTGGGGTGGCCCCAACAGGAGCAACTCCGGAGTTTTTCAAGAAAAAAGGGTTGGAATATCCGCCCGAGTACGGACCGTTGGCAGCCGTGACTCCTGGCACTCCTGGAGGATTGATAACTATGCTGGCCGAATATGGAACAATGAGCCTGAAAGAGGTACTTGATCCCTCGATTCAGATGGCGGAAGGGTATCCAATAGAAGAATCTCTTACAAATAGTATTGAAAGACAGAAAAAGAGGATAAAAGAGTGGCCATATTCCAAAAAAGTTCTGCTTCCTCATCTTGGTGAAGAGCATGAGGCTCCATATCCGGGAGAAATTTTCAAGCAGCCAGAACTGATGGATACATTGAATAAATTAGTAGAGGCCGAACAGAATGAGCTTTCTGAAGGAAAGAGTCGCAAGGAGGCAATATATGCTGCATACGACCGTTTTTATAAGGGAGATGTAGCCAGGGAATTTGTCCGTGGCTGCCAGGAACAGGGCGGCCTTATTACAATGGAAAACATGGCGAATTGGAAGGTTTATATCGAAGAGCCGGCAATTACAACATATAAGGGAATCGAGGTCTATAAGCTTACAACCTGGGTTCAGGGTCCTGTTCTTCTTCAGATGTTAAACTTGCTGGAAAGTATTGACCTAAAGTCAATGGGATATAATAGTGTGAATTATATCCACACGCTCTATCAAGTGATGAATCTGGCATATGCTGATCGTGATTTTTACTACGGTGATCCTTATTTTCCACCCGAGGAGCCCATCAAGGGATTACTGTCCAAAGAGTATGCAAAGGAAAGACTTAAAAAATTGAACTGGAATGTTAATGACCCCGATGTTAAACCCGGTAACCCTTATCCATTTGAAGGAAAGAAAAATCCATTTCTCAATTTACTGGAGAAGTGGTCAAATGTGGGTTCTGAAGAACCGGAGAAATGGGACGCAGAAGAAATGGAAGCTTATGAGGAAAGTTTTTTTGCAGGCACAACCTCAATCCAGGCTGCCGATGAAGAGGGATGGGTTGTTTCTGCGACTCCTTCCGGTGGCTGGATTCCAGCCTGTATTGCAGGCAACACAGGTATAGGGATGAGTCAGCGTATGCAGAGCTTTGTTCTTGATGAGGCAAAGAATCCATTTAATGTGGTCCTTCCTGGCAAGAGGCCCCGTGCAACTCTGACACCGAGCCTTGCAATAAAGGATGGAAAACCTTTTCTTTCCTTTGCGGTTCAGGGAGGAGATACTCAAGACCAGAACATGCTGCAGTTTTTCCTGGATGTTGTTGAGTTTGGCATGAATGTTCAGGAAGCATGTGAAGCACCGAATATCGTGAGTTATCAGATGCAGAGTTCCTTTGGAAAACATGTCGCAACTCCTGGAAGGCTCCAGCTTAATGAAAAAGTTGGCAGGAGAATAGGAGAGAATCTTGAAGTGATGGGATATAAAGTAGGATATAGAAAATATACATCAGGCCCTATTAACGCCATATTTTTTGATTGGAAACATAAGACTTTCTGGGGAGGATCCAGTAATTACGGGGAAGACTACGGAATAGCCTGGTAGAAAGGACAGTCATTAAGTCAAAACCCCTACATTAAAATATGAAAACATAATAATTATCTAAGAGGAGGTTTTTATGAAAAAACCAATTGAATTATTAGCATTTTTCACTTTAATTTTATTTATTTTTGGATTGGGTAATGCAGTCAGCATGGAGAAGAATTATAAGCTGCTTAGTAAAGAGACTTATATGGAAATGGAATCCGTTAGCAGTCCTAATATATCTCCGGATGGAAAAAACATTCTTTTCTCGCGGGGATGGGTCGATAAGATGAATGACCATTCAAGGAGCAACCTTTGGATTGTGGATATTGAAGGGACCAGGGTCCGGGAATTAACTCACGGAAACTGGAGAGATTTTTCTCCTGTTTGGTCTCCTGATGGTAAGAAGATAGCTTTTCTTTCTGACAGAGATGAGACAACTCAAATTCATGTGCTTTGGCTTGATACGCGAGAAGTTGCCCAGTTGACTCACCTTGAACGTACGCCGGGAGGATTAAAATGGTCTCCGGATGGGAAAAAACTGGCATTTACATCTTTTATAGCTGACGAGAAACCTATTCTGCCTGTAAAGCTTGTAAAAAAACCGAAAGGAGCCAAATGGGCGAAACCTGCTGTGCTTATAGACAGACTGTCCTGGCGAAGAGACGGCAGGGGGTCTATACCGAAAGGATATTCTCATATTTTTGTCATTGACGCTGAACTCGGAGGTACTCCTAATCAGATAACTTCCGGAGATTATTCTCATAGTGATCCTCAGTGGTCTATGGACGGCAGGCTGATATATTTCAGTGCCATACGTAAACCCGAAGCCGAATATCTGCGCGGTGATTCTGAAATCTATTCGGTCGATTTAGATACTCTTGAGATAAAGATACTGACGGATAGGAAAGGTCCTGACCGCAGGGCACGTATTTCTCCGGATGGTAAGTGGATTGCTTATACAGGTTACGATGAAAATAACAATTACAGCAATATTTCGAATCTTTATCTGATGGATGTAAATGGCAAGAAAAAGCGTCTGCTGGCTGGTAACTTTCCTAATTCCCCATCGAGCATAACATGGTCTCAGGACAGCTCTGGACTCTATTATTTTATTGGGGAAAAAGGAGTTTCGAACCTTTGTCTTGTTTCTTTAAACGGAAAGATTAAAAAAGTTACTAAAGGTGTGCATTACCTGTCCGGGTTATCAATAGCAAAGGGAGGTCAAGTGGCTACCACATGTTCGACATTTTACAAGCCGGCTTTCCTTGTGACATTCAATCTGAAAAATCCGGATAACTTCAAAGAACTTGTGGATGTCAATGAAGATATACTTGCTGGTCTGAAGCTTGGAAAGGTTGAGGAATTGTGGTTCAAGTCTCCTGACGGCCTTGACCTACAGGGATGGTTGATAAAACCAGCCGAAATTAAAGTGAACATGAAATATCCGATGCTTCTTTATATACACGGCGGGCCGGTATCGATGTATACAGTTAGGTTTAACTGGGCATGGCAGAATTTTGCTGCAAACGGCTATGCGGTTTTGTACATGAACCCGAGGGGAAGTACGGGCTACGGTCAGGATTTTGTCAATGGTATTAATTATCTTTACCCAGGGAAAGATTATGACGATTTGATGGCAGGTGTTGATGCGGCAGTTGCTAAGGGTTTTATTGACGAAGACAACCTGTTTGTAGCTGGGGGTAGCGGGGGAGGAGTCTTGACGGCATGGATTGTCGGACATACAAACCGTTTTGCAGCCGCTGTTTCAATGAGGCCAGTCATAAACTGGCATTCGTTTGTCGGAACTACGGATGGGTCGAGCTGGTACTTGCGGTTTAGAAAATATCCGTGGGAAGATCCTGTTGAATATGCTTTGCGTTCCCCGCTTCACTATGTTGCAAATGTCACTACGCCCACCATGGTCATGACTGGTGAGGAAGATTTAAGATGTCCTATTGGCCAGAGCGAAGAATTCTACCGTGCATTGAAGACTCTTAAAAAAGACACGCTTCTTGTGCGGGTGCCGAATGAATATCACGGCTGGAGGAGACCTTCACACAGGCTGCTGCAGCAGCTTTATCTTATGGCATGGTTTCAAAAACACATGAAGAAAAATGTAGAAAAATAGATGGTCATGTTTAGAATGTAAGTTTCAGTATATTAGTGTGTGACTAGTGTTTATATTACAGCAACCAAAGCCTTTTAACGAAGAAGAAGTTATTGGTGCTTGCACCACTTGTCCATCCAACTGATGACTGTTTCATGCCACAGAATGCTGTTGTGAGGTTTAAGTACCCAGTGGTTTTCATCCGGAAAGTACAGTAATTTACTTGGAATTCCCAGACGCTGGAGTGCATTAAATGTACCCATTCCCTGAGTTTCTACAACCCTAAAATCCTGTGCGCCGTGAATGACAAGCATGGGTGTTTTCCAGTTTTTCACAAAATTTACAGGATTATGCTTCTCATAACCTTTTGGATTGGTCCAGGGTGTTCCAATGTGGTCCCATTCCGGGAACCAAAGTTCTTCTGTATCATAATAGGCCATCCGCTCGTCAAGATTTCCGTCATGGTTTATGAGGCAGCGAAAACGGTCGGGCCAGTTTCCTGCAATCCAGTTGATCATATATCCACCGAAAGATGCGCCTAGCGCGGCAACCCGCTCTCCATCCATCCATGGATACCGGGCTAGAGTAGCAGCAAGGCCTTTTTTAAGGTCTTCCAGAGGTTTCCCGCCCCAATCTCCTCTTATAGAATCAGTAAAATTCTGACCATAGCCCACTGAGCCGTGGAAATCCACCATTACTGCTGCATAGCCTGCTCCTGTATAAGCCTGCGGATTCCATCGGTAGTGAAAATTGTTTCCAAAAGAGCCTTGAGGACCTCCGTGAATTAGAAAAGCTATAGGGTATTTTTTTAATGGGTCAAAATCGACTGGTTTTACTACATAGCAGTAGACGTCTTCCTTGTTCCATCCTTTAAATTTAAATTGTTCGTATTCTCCCATGAGGGCAGCACTGACTTTTTCTGAGTTGATCTTGGTGATTGGGTGTGCATCGCTTCCATCAAGCATTGCTGAATAAAGCTCAACAGGTGAACAAAGGTTATTGAGTCCATAGATGATTCTCTCTCCAGCAATGGCTGGAGAGCTCATATGTCCTTCCTTGATTATGGTGCTTATTTTTCCGGTTTTTATGTCGATAGCGAATAAAGAATTCTGGCCTGTGTTTGGAGCTGTTGCATAAATAGTTTTACTATCTGCGGACCATAAGATTGAAAAAGGAGAGAGTGCCCAATTTTCAGTCAGGATTAGTTTTTTTCCTTCGGGCCAGGAATACAGTATGACACGGAAGCGGTCGGCTTCATATTTAGGGCGGTTCATGGCGAGATAGGCCAGAGTTTTTCCGTCAGGCGAAAAAACAGGACATGTATCCCAGGCTCTATTTTTTTCTGTAAGGCATCGTGGTGCTTCAGAACCATCAGCAGGAACATAATAGAGGTCAAAATCCGTGGACCAGGCTTCTTCCTTTCCAGCGTTTCTGGCTGAAAAAACTAATCCCTTTCCATCAGGTGTAAATGTTAGTTCTTCTGGCCCCCCGAATGGTTTAGAGGGAGTATCGGCATCCATTCCAGGCATCATATCTATGGTTTTGCCTCCTGCTGTAGGGATTGTGAAAAGATGGGATCGTCGGCCATCGCACCAAGTATCCCAGTGGCGGATATATATATTTTCATAGATACGTCCAGTGCTCTTTTTTTTCGAGATCTTATCTAATTTCTTTTTTGTACATTCAGGAGTCTTACAATTAGGGAAAGTTTCCATTGTGAACGCGATGTATTTTCCATCGGGTGAGACAATAAGATTTCCCACATCCAGTGGTTCTTTGGTGAATTGTTCAGCTTCTCCGCCTTTCATTTGTATGCGCCATACCTGGCACGATCCCGAGCGTGTGGATAAGAACCATACTGACTTTCCGCATGCAGACCAGCGAGGATTGAAATCTCCTTCTTTGTGTGTTGTCAAACGTCGAAGATTTTTTCCGTCTGTGCTTACAAGCCAGAGATCAGTCCTGCCTTTATTGGCTTCAAGGTCTGTCGTCCGTAGGGTGAAAACGATCCATGCTCCATCGGGAGAAACATGCGGATCGGATATTCTTTCCATGGCAAGCATGTCATGAATCGAAAACGGGTGAGTTACAATAGAACTTTCTGCAAAAACTCCTACACTTATACACAGTAAAAGTATTGTAAAAAAAGACTTAAAACACATTATTCCCTCCTTTTTATCATTGCTTAGTTTAATTTTCATAAGACAATCTCATTTATAACTTTTATCACAAGAGAATAATTAGTTCAATTGGATCGAGTTGGCTGCATCTAAAAAAATGCAAAATATGCTTCTAGATTTTATAATACTGGAAGAGGAGTTGAAATAATTTTTTTTAAAATCTTTACTATTTAGTTCATAAAATGATAAATAAAAGGCAAATGAAAAAGACTATTCTGATATATATATTGGCAATTTTATTTTTTGGTACAGGTGTTTACGCCGATGTGCAGTCCCAAAATACGAAAAATTCTACTTTAAAGTTGAGTTTTTCAGAACGGTTTCGTTTTGTAAGCTGGGATAATGCAACAAGCCTTGACAGAACGCAGGCTAAAGAAAGAAGTTTTACCAGGCATCGAACAAGCTTGATGGTTCAGTGGATACCCAAACCTGGTTTGGAACTGGCAGTTAAGTTAGCCAATGAATTTCGTTACTATTTTGCACCAGAAGGCATGGATTTCAACCTGCATGAAGTGTTTGTGGATAACTTGTATGTGAAATCTAATAAGCTTTGGGATCTTCCTTTGTCATTTATTATTGGGAGACAGAATATCATGTTAGGAGAGGGTTTTTTGGTAATGGATGGACATCCTTTGGATGGCTCTCGTTCAATATATTTTAATGCGGTAAGGGTGGACCTTTTTCTCAATAAAAGTAATAAACTGATTCTTTTTTATACATATCAACCTGAAACTGATAATTATCTTCCAGTCATAAATAATAAAAATCAAAGATTGATCGAGCAGCCTGAAGAAGGAATTGGAATTTATTTTTCAGGGAAGTTTAATGAAGTAAATCTGGATTCTTACATGATCAGGAAAAATATTCACAGTACGGATACAAAACCCATGAGTTCTTGTATAAATACTGCTGGAAGCAGGTTTGTTTATCAACTGCTTGAAAGGTTTTCCTTGACTGGTGAAGGAGCTGTCCAGTTTGGAGACTACGGAAATTTTGACCGTGTTTCTTTTGGAGGATATCTGCATTTGGATTATAAGATCAACCAATTAATTCCTCTCCTTCAAACTGCGACACTGGGCACAATTTATCTTGCTGGAGATGACCCCGAAACAGAAAGATGGGAAGGATGGGATCCGCTTTTCAGCCGCTGGCCGAAATGGAGTGAATCGTATATTTACACTCTGATTCCAGAGTATAATGGAAAAGTAGCTTACTGGAGTAATTTTATTTCGATCTATGGAACACTGAAATTTAAAATATCAAGGAATATAGACTTAAATCTTTCATATCATCATCTGATGGCAGAAGAAAATTCAGATTTGTTAAGCGAATTCCCTGGTGGAAATGGGAAAACCAGGGGTGGTTTGTTAATTGCAAAATCTGTGTTTAAATTGAACAAGCATCTTACCAGTCATGTGTTATGGGAGTTTTTTTCTCCTGGTGATTTTTATAGACCGGGTGCAGATTGCTATAATTGGTTCCGCTTTGAGTTAATATACAGGATTTAAAAATCTCTATTAAAAAATGGGGTTTATTAGAGAAGAATAAATGTTAGTAAAAATTAGTGTTATTTCTGTCTATGCCCTGACGATTATTGTTATTGGAATCATCGGGTTAAGAAAAACAAAGACTTTTTCTGATTTCTTTTTGGGAGGTAGAAGAATAGGCCCCTGGATGACTGCATTTACATATGGAACAGCCTATTTTTCAGCGGTGTTATTTATTGGTTTTGCAGGGCAGATAGGATGGGGTTTTGGCTATTCAGGTTTATGGATTGCGGTCGGAAATGCCTTCATAGGAGTGCTTGGTACCTGGTGGCTGCTTGGACCAAGAATCAAAAAGATGTCGCTCGAATATAAAGTATCCACAATGCCTGAGTTTTTTGAAAAGAGGTATGACAGCAAATTTCTTAAATTTTTTTCCTCCTTAGCTATTTTTATATTTTTTGTGCCGTATTCTGCCGCTGTCTTTATGGGTCTGTCATATCTTTTCAAATCTAATTTTAACATGGAATATGGAATTGCGTTGGTATTTATGGGAACTTTTACAGCAGTATATCTTGTATTAGGCGGGTACAAGTCCATGACAATGATTGATGTGGTTTTTGGCATTATTATGAGTATAGGAATTGTCATCTTGTTATGGAGTACCATCAGCAAGGGAAATGGACTTGTTAATATGACTGCAGCTCTTTCTGACATAAACCCCCGGTTAACCGCAGTTGTAGGTCCCCCCGGAGTATGGCCGCTTTTTTGCCTTGTTTTTCTGACAAGTGTAGCTCCTTTGGCCATGCCCCAATTAATACAGAAATTCTACGCGATCAAGGATAGAAGAGCAATTAAAATCGGGATGGGAGTATCCACTTTTTTTGCGATTCTCGTTGTGGGCGTGGCTTATTTTACTGGATCTCTAACAAGGTATTTTTTATCTCCTGAAACGACTCCAAATGCATTTATTAATGGAAAACCTGTTTTTGATGCATTGATGCCGGAGTTGCTTGCTAATGTGATTCCGAATTCCCTGTCTGTATTAATATTATTATTGATATTATCAGCTTCGATGTCCACTCTGGCTGCACTTGTTTTAATCTCCAGTTCATCAGTTTCAAAAGATATTTATGGAGGATTTATAAATCAAAAAGTTTCTGATAAACAATTGACACTTTTAATGAGAGTCATGAATGCATTTTTCGTTATCCTCTCTGTTATTTTAGCTTATTTTAAACCGGCATCAATTGTTGCAATTCTGGGAATTTCCTGGGGAGCTATCGGGTCCGTTTTTTTGGGGCCTTTTATATGGGGATTGTTTAGTAAGAGAATCAACAAGTTTGGAGCTATTTGTTCTTCTATTACTGGACTATCTGCATGCCTTATTTTGTATGCTACAGGGATGCCTTCTCCTCAAGCCGGGACCATAGGGATGATGGTTTCTCTTGGCGCGACCCCTTTTTTTAGCCTTTTTGGAATTATGTTAAGTAAAAAACATGAAATAAATTAGAGGTAGTTACAGTGAAAACTGATAGGAAAATTATTGTGATTTTAATGCTGTTTATTTTTGTTGTAAATTGTAAAGTTAAACCTATGAAGACAGTAAAACCTGAGGATGTTGGGATGTCCTCGTCAAGTCTGAATAGATTAAAAATTGTCATAAAAGAAGCAATTGCCCAGGGGGATTTTCCAGGAGCTGTTATTTTGGTAGGCAGGAAAAACAAAATCGTTTTACGTGAAGCTTTTGGCGAAAGCCAGTGGATACCTGAACATCACCCAATGAAAGCATCTATGATATTTGATCTTGCATCTCTAACAAAACCAGTGGCAACAGCGACGTCAGTAATGATTTTGGTACAGGAGGGACGTATAAGTCTGCATGACAAGGTAAAAGACTATGTCCCGGAATTTAAAGCATATATTGATGAAAAGGGTGAGCCAGGAGAAGATGTGCGTATCTGGCATTTAATGACGCATACATCCGGGCTTCCGCCATATACGGATGCTGCCGAGGTTGAGGAGGAATACGGCAGCCCATGTGCATTGGACTCTTTGGTCAGATATATTGCTGTGCTTGAAAAAACTGATCCACCGGGGAAGGAGTTTCATTACAGCTGCCTTGGATTTATTACTCTGGCCTATATTGTTGAAAAAATATCCGGCCAGTCGATTGCAGAATTTTCGGAAGGAAACATATTCAGCCCTTTAAAGATGAATCACACTTTTTTTATGCCTCCTGAAAAGTTCCATCATTTGTGCGTGCCAACAGAGGTAATTGAAGAGACTCCTTTGATAGGAATTGTGCATGACCCTTTGGCAAGATTATTGAATGGAATTTCAGGTAATGCAGGGCTTTTTTCTACTGCAGATGACCTGGCAAGTTTTGCTCAAATGATGTTGAATAAGGGTCAATTTAATGAAAAGAGGATTCTAAGCCCTTTAACTGTCAAGAGAATGACCTCTGTTTATCCAGATGTAAGTTTTTCTGGTCGCGGGCTCGGTTGGGACATTCACTCCTCTTATGCGTCTAATGGAGGCGATATTTTTGGGCCAAATTCTTATGGGCATACTGGTTATACAGGGACATCTATATGGATCGATCCCGATACAAGAAGTTTTGTCGTATTTCTCACAAACAGGGTTCATCCTTTTGATAAAGGTGCCATTGTTTCCTTGAGAAGCAGAGTGGCAAACATTGTAGCGAGTTCAATAATTGATGTAGAATCGAATCAATAAATAGAAAAAGAGGTTAGCATGGTCGTGTTTGGTTTTTTAGATTGGTTCTGGCTGTTCCTGTTTATAGTCCTCATGATTATCTGCGGGGTTCTTTTCTACAGGCTGGGGAAAAGATCCATGTCAGATTTTTTTCTTGCTGGTCGAGGTTTACCATGGTGGCTGCCTGCAGCTTCTGTTTATGCCACACACTCTGCAACAGATACTCCGATATGGATCAGTGGGGTTATATATCAGCACGGCCTCAGGGGCATCTGGTATACATTTTTTTCTGCATGGTGTGCAATTTCTGCATTTGCCTCGACCAGGATTTTCCGCCGTTCTCTTGCATACACTCAGGCAGAATGGCAGACCATTCGTTTCTCAGGATTGGGGGCTGAACTGCTGCGTGGATGGATTGCAGGCTGGCAGGTGTTCATGAATATGTTTGTTCTGGGCTGGGTTGGAATCGCTATGGGAAAAGTCTGTCATTATCTTTTTAATTGGCCCGAGTGGCTGGGATTAATTCTTTTTTCTTCTCTATGTGCTGTTTATGTGTTGGCGGCAGGCTATTGGGGAGTGGTAATGGCTGATTTCCAGCAGGGTGTGATCGCCTTTGCAGTAATTATAATTGTTTCAATATGGGGGATTGCAACAGCAGGCGGGCCTCATACTATCATAGCAAAAATAAATTCTTTGGGTCAGAGCTGGAGACTGAATCCTTTTGCATTTACAGGAGTGGCTTCCGGAGATTTCCCATTAGTCTGGTTTTTAACCATGCTGGTTATTGCTGTTATCGGTGGTTTTGGTATGGGGACATCGATTGACTGGTATCCTGAAGCTCAACGCATTCAGTCAGCAAAAACGATTCGTGATGCCAGTTACAGCATTTGGGCAGGCTCTGCGTTGATAGTGATTCGCAACTCGCTCTGGGCTGTTGCTATCCTTGCCTTTTTTACAATTTATCCTCATATAAGTTCGACGGCAGAGTATGAAATGGCGTGGTATCGTCTTGGATTTGAATTCTTGCCGGTCGGATTGGTAGGCTTTTTCTTCGCAGCGATAGTCGCTATCCATCTTTCCACTGTCTCCACTCATCTTAACCTCGGGGCATCTTATGCGACAAGGGATCTTTACAATCATTATTTCAGACCTGAAGCAGGTGAAAAAGAGTTGGTCTGGGTTGGAAGAATATCTACTCTTATTATTCTTCTTGGATCGTTTATTTACGGTATGATGATGCAGGAGATAACCCAGTGGCTCATTTTTGCCCTCTGGATAATGGCAGCCGGTATCTGGCTTCCATCTATTCTGCAGGTTGTCTGGTGGCGTTTTAATTCCTGGGGATATCTTTCCTCCTGGATAGCCAATTTGGGATTAAGCTGGCTGGTTGTGTGGGTACTGCCGGAGTTTCATGTTATTCCAGTGCTGCCGGACTATCTTCAGTTTTGGACAATGATGGTCCTGGGAGCTTTAATCTATATACCACTGACTTTTTTGACCCCACCGGAAGATATGAACCGCCTTGTAAAGTATTATGTCATGTCACGGCCTCTGGGCTGGTGGAAGCCTGTACGTGAGGAAGCCATAAGGAAGGGGCTGGAAGGATTTAGTGTTGTTCAAAGCAAGGGAGGGATTTAATGAGTTGGATAAAAACAAAATGGACTGCTGAAGAAGCAGAACAGTGGACAAAAGAAGATTATATTATATTCATTATTTCTCCCCTGGTTTATATTTTATTAGCCGTAGGGCTGGCATTAAGCCTACTTTTGCTCTGGTATGGGTTTGTTATTTTATGTGTAGGTATGGTTCTTCTTGTAATTATGCTTAAGATTATTGATCCTAAATTAAAGGCAGTTTCAGAGGATTATGAGGTAAAGCAGAGAGAGTATCTTGAAGATCTAGAAAAAATTGCCCGCTGGGAGGAATAAATGAATCAAGGATTTTCTGTAGTCATAGGAATGTCAATAGCTTATTTCTTTTCTTTTCTCGGGCTTCTGCTTGCATATTTTTCGTACCGGAAAAGGCATAAGGTCAAAAAGGATAAGAAATGTTAGGAATATTTATCCCATTAATTGTATTAATTATTTCCTTTATATTGACTGTATATTTATATCGCCATTTTTCGAAAAAAGAATAACCCGAGAATGTGTATATTATTAGATAAAAAAAGGTGATGGATTTGTCTTTTAAAATGAAAAGGAATTTGACAACCGGATCTATTGTTTTCTCCTTATTATTGACCTTGGGCATTCTTTTTATAGGGAAGGCATACCTTTATTCCGGAGATATTCCGGATAAGTCGAATTATGCCAGGTATTCGCTTGAAGGACAGTGGGAGTTTAGAAGTATCAATGAAACCGGATGGTACAAAGCAATAGTACCTGGATGTGTGCATACAGACCTTATGGATAATGGGCTGATTCCGGATCCTTACTTCAGGGACAATGAAACAAGAGTTCAGGAGATAGAGAGAGAAGACTGGGAATATAAAAGAATGTTTGAAGTCACTAAGGATATGATGAGCAGGGGGCATATCGAACTGGTCTGTAAAGGCCTTGATACATATGCAACAATCTTTCTGAATAATGAAAAAATAGCAAACACAGAGAACATGTTCCGTGAATATCGGTTTAGTATAAAACCTTATTTAAAAAGCGGTCAAAACGATATAAGAGTCAGGTTTGAGTCCCCTGTAAGACATGCCAGAATACTGGAAGAAAAACTGCCTTATAAGCTGCCTGGAGGCTGTCCTCACGTTCGTAAAGCGCCTTATCATTTTGGCTGGGACTGGGGGCCGAGGCTTGTGACCAGCGGAATATGGAGGCCTATTTATATAGAATCATGGGACAAAGCTCGAATTGAAGATATTGAGATTATTCAGGAGTTCCATGGTAGAAATAAGGTTAGTCTCCACTTAAAACTTTCTCTATTGTCTGATATCAGCGAGAAGATAGGAGTCAGCATCAAGGTTTCTGGAAGAAAAACATATACAAAATATGAGTCGTTTTGTTTGCAGCAGGGAATGAATTCAAAAGAAATTATTATTGATATTATGAATCCAGACCTATGGTGGCCTGCAAGGATGGGAGATCAAAACTTGTATACTGTTGATGTCCATCTTTTCTATGAAAAGCAGCTTCTGGATTTTGTCTCCAAGCGGATTGGAATCAGATCGCTTGTTCTTAAACAGGAAAAGGACCAGTGGGGCCGGAGTTTCAAATTCGTTGTCAATGGAATTCCTTTTTTTGCCAAGGGAGGAAACTGGATTCCGGCAGATATGTTTCCAAATAGGGTATCGCCTAAAAAATATGAAAGGATTCTTAAAGACTGTGTTGAGGCGAATATGAATATGCTTCGAGTTTGGGGGGGTGGAATATACGAGGCCCCAGAATTCTATGACCTTTGTGATGAACTAGGAATTACATTGTGGCAGGATTTTATGTTTGCCTGTGCGATGTATCCTGGTGATGATGCTTTCCTTGAGAATGTCAAAGAGGAAGCAAAATATGTGATAAAAGAATTGAGACATCACCCAAGTATTGCTTTATGGTGTGGGAACAATGAATGTGAGGAAGGTTGGTTTCACTGGGGTTGGAAAGAGCAGTTTCCAGACAGTGTGTGGAAAGATTATGAAAAGATATTTCATCAAATTCTCCCCAGGGTTGTTGAAAAATATGACTCCCACCGCCAGTACTGGCCCAGCTCTCCTCATTCGGAAAAAGTGGGAGAACCACGGTCTGAAGAATCAGGAGACATGCACTACTGGGGAATATGGCATGGGAGAGAGCCTTTTAAAGAGTACAGAAAAAAGTTCCATCGTTTCATGAGCGAGTTTGGATTCCAGTCATTTCCTTTGATAGAAACTGTAAAAACATTCACTATTCCCGGAGACTGGAATATTTCCTCCCCAATAATGGAGTATCATCAAAAGAGTTCGCAAGGGAATAAGCTTATCCTGCATTATATGCTGGATCATTACAGGCTTCCAAAGGATTTTGAATCCATCCTGTGGGTGAGCCAAGTTCTTCAGGCAGAAGGGATGAAGTTAGCTGTCGAACATTTTCGAAGCCAGATGCCAAGAGTGATGGGTTCCCTGTACTGGCAGATAAATAACTGCTGGCAGGTAGCTTCCTGGTCAGGAATAGATTATTTAGGAAGATGGAAGGCTCTTCATTATTATGCTAAAAGGTTTTACAGCCCAGTGTTGGTTGTTCCTGTGGATAATGGAAAGGTTTTAAATGTTTACTGTATTTCCGATCTCAGGCGCTCCGTAGATGCAGAATTTCGCTGGTCTGTTTACACTTATGGAGGAAAATTAATTCAAAATCATATGTCAGAAATGAAAATTGAACCTAGTAAGAGCCGGATAATTCTCACAAAGCCTCTGGATGAAATGAAAAAAAACTTTAATGATATAGATGTTTATTTTTACTGTGAGATAACCTGGCAAAATAAGATTCTGAGCTCAAATATATACCACTTTTCTCCTTTAAAAAAAGTTTCGCTAATTCATCCTCAAATAGACAGGAAAGTATCATTTGAAAACGAAAATGTGATTATTTATCTGGAGAGCAAGCATTTCGCAAAGGATGTTTATCTTTCGGTTCCTTTTTATAAAGGGAGATTTTCAGATAATTTCTTTGATATGATACCGGAGAAAAAATACAGAATAGATTTCTTAACAGATGAAAAAATTGATATTAAGCGTTTTGAAGAGAATTTGAAAATAATGACTTTGAGAGACACCTATTAACCTGGGTTATTCATGAAAACTGCTGATGGCATGAAACAATAAGAATTATATCAGCCAGTCAGAATGGGCGTCCCCTTTTTTATTTTTTATTATTTGTTGACATGAATTTTTTGTTTTTTTAAAATTTCTACTCTGCAGCAATGAACTATTTAATAAATTGCAAAGGTATAAATAATAGTATGGAGAAAAAAAGATGATCCCTAAACCTGTTGCTAATGATTTTGGAAAAAATGTTCTCGTTATCGGAGGAGGTGTCACAGGAATACTTTCAGCCTGGGAATTGGTCAGAATGGGAGCTAATGTGATTCTGGTTGAAGCACGTCATCTGGGAAGTGGTGCAAGCTCACGTTCAGCAGCATGCATTCGGGCTCAGTTCGATACAATATCCACAGTCAAGGGAATGATATATTCGATCAATTTTTTTGAAAACTGGACGGACATCATAGAAGACAGCCAATCTCCAATTTGCCAAAATGGTTATTTATTTTTAAAAAATTACACGGCTGACGTTGAAGAAGTAAAGAAGCAGGTGGCTGTACAACAGAAAGCAGGACTCAAAGAAGTGGGATGGCTTGACGAAGCGGCATTAAGCGAACAGTTTCCTTATATCGATACAGTTGGTATTATCGGCGCAACTTGGTGTCCTAAAGACGGCTTTCTATTTCCGAACATCATCTACCAGGATGCTTCACAGGCAGCAAGGAAACTTGGAGCCAAAATTATTCAGAACGATCCGGTTGTTAAAGCTGAAGTTTCCGGTAATAGGGCCACAGCCGTAATCCTTGAATCGGGCAATAGGATTGAGGCTGATTTTTTTATAAATGCAGCAAATGTCTGGGCAGTAGGGATATCACGGCTGTTTGGCGGTATAGACTTACCAATTACTACGGAGAGACGGTATCTATATTTTTTGAGTGGACTAAAGAGGGATAGTGACTGGGGATTCAAAATGGAAGATTTTCCGTCACTCTCGATGACCGTAACACCATACGGTGCTTACTGCCGACCTGATAATAAGCAACTGATGATAGGCTGGCTGCAGCATTCTAATCCTGTTACAGCCACATTTGATAACCAGGACGATATCGAACCAGGCTACGGACTTGGGTTCGATGAATATGGTGCTGCTGTGCGTAAGGAAGTCACACAGTTTTTGCCAGCTGTTCAAGATATGGGAAGATTAGTAGCAGTTACAAGTGGATTTTATAATTCTACTCCCGATCAAAATCCTTTGTTTGGTTATGATCTTAACATTCACAACCTCATCCATGCGACAGGATTTAGCGGACATGGCTTGATGCATGCACCTTTTTCAGCACGTATTGTAACTGAGCTTATTAATTCCGGCCACAATATAGAGGCTATCGATCTTCCATACGACATTGGCAGGGTACAACTGAAGCATATGGCTATTAACAGGACCTTTGAATATTTCGAAAGCATGGTTATATAACAAGTGTAAGAATATTTTTTTATAAGAAAAAAGAGCTAACTTCTTATTTATTAATCAGTTCTGATGGCCTGTCCATATTTTCAATTATACAATGTTTGACATCAAATTTTCTTTTGCTATAACCTAAAAGGAAGCAAAATGAAAATAATCAATCAGGAAATGAAAATAGGAAAATACCAGGAGTTTGTGGATAGGCGTTTAAATTCTTGGAAGAATATTAATTTTTCCAGAAGGTTTCAGTCTAAAGATTCTACGTTATGGTCTCCTGTCTTGCCTTCTGAAATAAGAAATAACTTGGGATGGTTGGATCTTCCAGAAATGATGCAGGATGAACTTGAACCCATAACAAAATTTGCGCAAGAAGTAAAAGGAGAAGGAATAAAACATGTTGTGCTTCTTGGAATGGGAGGATCGAGTCTTGCTCCCTTTGTATTCCAGAAGACTTTCTTGAATGCTCCTGGGTATCCAAAATTAATAGTCCTTGACAGCACTCATCCTGAATCGATACGAAGTGTCGAGCATGAAATAAACATACAAAATGCAATTTTTGTCGTAAGTAGCAAATCCGGAACTACCCTTGAGACTCTTTCCCTTTTCAAGTATTTCTGGAAGAAAGTGAGTCATATAAGTAATAAGCAGGGACATTATTTTGTCTGCATTACTGATCCTGGAACTCCCCTTGCAAATTTGGCCGAGATGAGGAATTTTCGTGCTGTTTTTTCGTCACCTGCTGATGTTGGAGGGCGCTACTCTGCACTTTCTGTTTTCGGAATGCTCCCAGCAGCTCTTATTGGAATCGATATACACGAACTAATGAAAAGGGCTAAAGAAACAGCTAAAGATGTTTTGGATCCTCCGGAGGACAAATCTTCAGGATTTATCCTGGGTGCGGTTCTTGGAGAATTGGCAAAATTAAGGGATAAACTGACTTTTATAACATCCACAAGCCTTAATAGTTTTCCTGACTGGATTGAACAGCTCATTGCTGAAAGTACAGGCAAAGATGGAAAGGGGATAATACCTGTAGTGAGAGAGCCTTTGTTAGAAATAGACTCCTATGGAAAAAACCGTTTGTTTGTTTTTATTTTCCTTAATGAGGATGAGAACAGTGGATTGGAAAGATGTCAAAAAGAATTTGAGGATGCTGGTATTCCTGTTATACGTATTGACATGAAAGATAGAAATGATTTAAGCATGGAAATTTTTCGCTGGGAGGTGGCTGTGGCAGCTGCAGGAGCAACCCTTGAACTAAATCCTTTTGACCAGCCAGATGTTGACCTTACTAAACAGTTTACAAAGAAGTTTATGGAAGAGAAGGGAGAAGAAAAGCAGCGACAAGAAATAGATAAAGGAACTATATTTGTTGAAAATTCAGAATCAGCGTTGAAAAGTTGGGCCTTCGGAGCAAAAGAGGGCGATTATTTCGCTGTCCAGGCCTATCTTTCTTATGATTTGGAAATAGATAATGCTTTAAAAAAAGTCCGGCTTGAACTTTTAAAAAGATTTGAACTTGCCACGACCCTAGGGTATGGCCCACGTTTTTTACATTCCACAGGGCAGCTTCACAAGGGAGGGGCAAATAATGGATTATTCCTGCAGCTTGTGGATGAGCCGCAGATAGAATTTCCTGTGCCAGAGACTAATTTTTCTTTTAAATGCCTGATCAAAACTCAATCCCTTGGAGATTTTAAAGCCCTTAGAAAGAGAGGCCGCCGTATACTGCGAATAAACCTTGGACGTGATGCTGAAGCTGGCCTGAAAACTCTTGCTGGCTATATAAGCAATATATGATCTTTTAAAGTATATATCGGTTTGCTTTTAACTTATTGAAATAATTTTAATAATAACTTTTAAAATCCATAGATATAAATCTGTGGATTGATTGAGTTATCCAGTATTCTTCATGAATAATTCAGCTTAATTAAAAGAGACCGAAAAGTTTAATAGCCATAATAGTAATGGCAACAGTGAGAATAATGCGGATCGCTTTTTCGCCGCCCTTTAGAGCAGCATGAACTCCCCACCATGCTCCAAATGCGTTTCCTGCACCTAGGACTGCTCCGCATATCCAGTTCACATTTTCAGTAAGTACAAATACAAGTAAAGCAGGGACGGTGTATATCAGAATGATAAACACTTTATGCATATTGACTAATACAAGGTCGAGCCGCAACAAGTGATATAAAGCGGCCATGAGCAAGAATCCTACTCCTGCTTGGATGAAACCTCCATAAAACCCGATACCCAGTAATGCTAGATAGATAAACCAGTTTTTGTGGGATGAAATGTTTGAATTATTATCTTTGTAAGAACGGGAAAAAAACATGGAGAAAACAATGAAAATCAAAACTCCACCCAGGATTTGCTGAAACAGGATATTACTAATTTTAGTAGATATCAAAGCACCGATCACAGCACCAGGCAGTGTAAAAGCAGCAAGTTTTAGACTGGTTTTAAATTGATAAGCTCTGTTTTTGTGAAAAGAAGAAACAGCAAGAATGTTTTGAATGATTAACGCTATTCGGTTTGTGCCATTTGCAACAGCGCTATCAAGTCCTATGAATATAAGAGTTGGAAGTGTGAGAGTGGATCCTCCTCCAGCATTAACATTAATAAAACCGGCAACAGCACCTACGCCGAAAAGCAGAAGAAGATGGAGACTGTTCATTTTATATCTAAATTTGCATCTTTCAGAGGAAATAATACAGTTATCAAGTGAAAAACACAATGAATAATAAGTTATAAGAGAAAGCGTGAGTAATAATTATGATCGTTATTATAATCTTTGGAGGTGAAGAAAACACTTGCAAAATCATCTCTAAAGAGGATTGAATTTATGTGATTTCACTGGCAATATATTATAGAAGTTTATATTAGGGAAGCATGAGAATGAGCTGGAAAGCAAAATGGGGAATATTGACAGCAATTCTTTTAATTATCTTTTCTCAGAGTGTATTATTATTTTCCTTTGATAAGAAACTAAAGGTAATAGCAGAAAGTGCCAATATTTATCTTAGACCTGATATAAACAGCCCTGTTATTGAGACTTTGGAAAAAGGATCTATTCTTTCTCTGAGCAGTGCTAGAAAATTCCGTAAAATATTTGATTATGTTTATTATTCGTCAAAAAATACAGGCTGCACCAAATCAGGTTACATACTTGACTCATTTGTAAAAAGGTTGTTTCAGTCCACCAAGGTGATCACAATTCATGCTGGGAGAAAGAATCCGGAAAAAGCAGTTAAACCAGCTGTAAATTTTAGAAATACTTATTGGGGGATGAGAGAAGAACAGGTTTTAGAATTAGAAGGTGAGCCTTACAAAAAAGAAGAATCAAGGGGATTGGATATAATTGGATACGAAAAAAGAGTAATGGATAATGATTGTTTTATTGGATACACATTTGCAAAAAATAAATTAACAGCTGCAGAATACATATTTTTAGAACAACATGAAAATGAAAATAAACATATTAAAGATTATGAAAATATTAAGGATTTGTTAATAAAAAAATACGGCGCGCCACAACAGAATAACGTATTGTGGCGGAACAATTTATATAAAGATAGTCCTTCTGAGTGGGGATATGCGGTGGCTTTAGGTCATCTGGAATATATCTCTCAATGGGAAACTCCTGAAACGGAAATATTCCTTAATCTTTCAGGTGGAAATAGTGAAATATTACTAAAAATTGAATATGCGGGTATTAACCTGAAGGATTTAATGAAGAGAGAAAAAGAAAAAGCTCTCCTTGCCCTCTATTAACCTGGGTTATTCATAAAAATTGCTGATAAATTATAACAATTAAAACCAGCTATATCCGTCCTCTAAAAATCCTCATAACCATCTTGTCTTATACATTCTCTATAATATAATTTAAATTTATTATCAGCGATTTTTACCCTTTGGGCGAGCCGATCTTACTGCATCTGCTTCATTAAAGCGCATTCGTGGTGAAGAACCACAACTTCATGCGCTGTGCCTTACATCTGCAGCAAGCTTGGCTCGTGAATAATTCAGGTTAATAAGTCTACTCTGTTTTATCCCAGCAATAAGTACACAGCTTGTTTTTAGGCAGACCGATTGCTGAAATAAGATCTTCCAGCTTTTGATATTTTAGTGATGTTAATCCGAGTCTCAACCTGATTTTCTCTATCATTGCATTGTATTTATCAGATCCAGCCCTTGAATATTCATCTAAGTTGGTGGGATCATCTCCTTCCAGCTCTTTTATAGCTTTTCTTGCAGCAAGGTCCAATTCCGATTTAGATCTCGAAAAATTAAGAAATTTACATCCATGAACAAGGGGAGGGCAGGCTGGACGCATATGGACTTCTAAAGCCCCTGAATCGTATAGCCTTTGTATTGTGCCTTTCAATTGAGTCCCCCTTACTATTGAGTCTTCACAAAAAAGTAATTTTTTACCTTCAATCAATTCTTTTATTGGAATAAGTTTCATTTTGGCTACAAGGTCTCTTACGGCCTGATTCTGGGGCATAAAACTTCTCGGCCATGTAGGTGTATATTTAACAAAAGGTCTTTTAAAAGGAATTCCTGTCTCACTTGCATATCCTAAGCCATGAGCTATTCCTGAATCAGGTATTCCAGCTACAAGGTCTATTTTGATTTTATCATTTCTGGCAAGTTTGGCGCCGCACTTGTTTCTTACAGTTTCCACATTTATGCCTTCATAACTTGAAGCAGGGTATCCATAATAAACCCAGAGGAAACTGCATATATGCAATTTATCCCCGGGCGGGCTTTTTTGCTCGATCCCTTCTTCGCTTATTAAGACGATTTCACCCGGGCCAAGATATTTTTTTATTTCAAGGTTAAGGTTGGGAAAGGCGCATGTCTCCGATGTTGCTGCATAAGTTCCCTGTTTTTCTCCTATGACGAGAGGAGTTCTTCCAAATCTATCTCGTGCTACATAAACCCCTTCTTTGGTTAATAATAGTAAAGAACAGGATCCCTGAATTGCCTCTTGAGCATTCTGGATGCCGTCTTTAAAAGACATCTCCTGGTTTATCAATGCAGCAACAAGCTCTGTCGGATTGATCCCACCACCGCTCATTTCCGAAAAATGAATTGAGCTTTTACTGAATGCTTTTTTTGTAATTTCATCTACATTGTTTATTACACCCACTGTTACAATTGCATAGTTTCCAAGGTGAGAACGTATAATGAGGGGCTGGTCTTCATAATCGCTTATTACTCCTATGCCTTTATTTCCTTGTATTTTTGTGATGTCATCTTCGAATTTAGATCTGAATTGGTCATTTTCAATATTATGAATGAATCTTGTGAATCCATCTGTGTTTTTTACTGCAAGGCCACCGCGACTTGTCCCTAAATGAGAGTGATAGTCAATTCCGTAAAATAGGTCGTTTACACAATCATGTTTTGAAACCAATCCAAACATACCGCCCATTATGGCCTCCTTAATATATTGATAATTCTAGTGGACTGGATTATTCGCAATCAGACCCAGCCTACACAAACCCGCTCTGCAAAAAAGTTACCGCGCATACAGTGCCAATTACTTAAGGAACTAATATTACTCAAAAAAGATTTCTGTTCAAGAGAAAAACAAATATATATATAAAAAAATAGAACTTCTCAATTAGAATATCGTATAATTAAGAATAATGGAGGAGGATATGAAGAAATTATTGTTTTTTGTTTTTAGTATACTTCTGATTTTCCTTTTTATAAGTTCCTGTATTATAGCAGTTGTTGACTTTCCTAATGAAGCAACTTTTCCCGAAGTGCAGGAATTTGAGAAAAATGTGCCTTTAGATGAAGGGGGGACTCTCTCTCTTGAAAATATAGATGGAGATATTGAAATTCAGGGTTGGGATAGAAATGAGTTACAAGTGTTTGCAGAGAAAATTATGCCTAACCTGTATGATAGCAAGATTCGAATGTTTCATTGGAATTATTCCGTTCCTAAAATTGATTTTAATAAATTTGAAGATTTTGTAAAAATCAAGACCAAGGCTGCTTCAGGAGAAGATAAGGCAAAAACAGTCCATTATGAGGTAAGAGTTCCTCATTCCATAAATTTAAAAGATATCACTTCAGTTAAAGGAGATATATTTATTTCGGATTTGTATGGGGAAGCTTACATCGAATTGGAAGATGGCGATATAAGAGTTGATAATTTTTCAGGTTCTTTAACGGCTTATGTTGATAATGGTTCAATCAAGGTAAGTTTGTATGACCTTAGAAATGAAGATGAACTAACAATTTCCACAAAACAGGGAGATATTGTTGTATATCTTCAGCCAGAAGTAAATTGCCGGATAGAAGCTTCAAGTCTGGAGGGAGATATATTTTGTGAATTTGATGTTGAGAATCCTATGCTGACAGATAAGATTTCTACTGTGATTGGAAAAGACGGAGCTTCTATTTCACTTACAACTTTAAATGGTAATATTGAAATTAAAAAGATAAAATAATAGCACTTGACTCGTGATTAATATGGGTTAAATAATTATTATTTAAATTGCAAGTGGAGGGAAATATGGAGGAATCTAAAAAAGTAACTATGACAGCTCTTGTCATAATAGCAGTTGTGGTAGTTGCTATATGTATTTACTTTTTTCTTATAAGAGGTAGATCAAAAGAGATTACAGAAATTACTGAGAAAACAACTGCTGTGATTCCATCTGAAGAAGCTGTCAAAGAAGAGGAAAAAATGCCGGAGTATATTGATGTTACTCTAGGAAAAAGTGATGATTTAATACGCAAATTAATCGGTGAGTTTTCTTCTAGTGTTGAACTTAAGGGCTGGCTGGCAACCGATGATATTATTCTAAAATTTGTTGCGGCGGTAGATAATATAGCCAATGGACAGAGTCCGAGAGCTCACATCGATTTTTTCAATCCTGGAGGAAAATTTAAAGTTATTAAGAGAAATAATGAGTATTATATGGATCCGATTGGGTATAAAAGATATGCAATTGTAGCAGAAGTATTTTCATCTTTGGATTCAGAATCCTGTGTAAAACTCTACAGGCAGTTAAAGCCAGTAATCCGGGAAGCATACAGTGATTTAGGATATCCTGATGCGGATTTTCAAGATACTCTTGTAATGGCTATACGCGAACTCCTTGAAGTGCCCGTGATAAGAAAAGATATTCTACTGGAGAAAAAAGTAATTTCGTTTGTTATTGCTGAACCCGAATTGGAAAAAATGAGTCAAGCACAGAAACACTTTTTCAGAATGGGGCCAGAGAATATCAGCAATATACAGGCAAAACTGCGTGAAATGGCCTCGGATTTGGGAATTCCGGAAAGCAAGTTGCCACGTTCATAAAATAAACAGGCTTTAATAATCTCCTATCCCCATCTGAATGGGTCTTTAATCTTGAAATCCGGGATTAGATGTTCATTCCGTGCGAAGGGTTCAGGCTGGATAAGCATATTCTCGAAACCAAGTTCTTTAGCCTTAGATACTACATTTACATATTCTTCTCGAGTTAAGGTTCTCTGAATTTCAGGTGGGGCTTTGAAGCAGGGGTAGTACTGGCTCATAATGCTTAAACAGACGGAGAGTGAGAGGTTTCTGGAAATCCATTCTAGGAGAATTATGGAATCGCCGGTTTGTCCTGGAAGAACAAGGTGCCTGATAATGAGTCCTTTCTGTGCCACTTTTTTGCTGTTGAGCACTAGGACTGGCTGCTGGCAATACATTTCTTTGATGGCTTGGCTGGCATACTGGAAGTAGTCAGAAGCTCCAGAATATTTTGCCGAAGCATGGGAAGAAAAATATTTAAAATCAGGAAGATAAATATCCACAATCCCTTCAAGATTTCTCAAAACTTCTACTTTTTCATAAGCATTGGAATTGTATACGAGAGGAAGACTTAGTCCTTTCGAATAGGCTATTTTCAGTGCTTTCAGGATAGGAAGAATCATGTGGGAAGGAGAAACAAGGTTAATGTTTAAAGCCCCTTGTTCCTGGAGGAGAAGCATCTTTTCTGCCAGTTTTTCAGAACTGACGGTGTTTCCCTCTTTATACCAGCTTAATTGAAAGTTTTGACAAAATACGCATTTTAAATTGCAGCCTGTGAAAAAGATTGTTCCTGAGCCATGATGAATTGTTGGATCTTTGAATCTGTTTTTTATGTAATTGTAATGTCCGCTTAACAATGGTTCTTCACCGAAATGGAGGGTAGCATGAGATATTGATGCACTTCTGCTGCTTTCACAGAAGCCTTCTTCTCCATTCTGCCTGTTTACCTCACATTCTCGTGGGCATAAGCAGCATTTTATCTCGTGATTGGCTAAGTTATGGAGAGCTTGCTCAATCTTTTCAATCTTTTTTCGAGATTTTATTTCCGCCATATTAGTATCGTCTATATTTTTACAGATTGCTATGATAAATGGCAAATGTTAAGAAGAGCAATTATTCACCTTCTCATTGACAATCGTTTTTTATTTAATATAGTAGGTTTTATGCTGAATGATTTTGTCGAGTTTTTAAAGCATCTCCATCTTAATAAAGAAGCTATAACTCTTATAGTTAGCATGATGCCTGTATTCGAATTGAGAGGGGGTATCCCGTTGGCTGTATTGCATTTTAAAATGCCGATATTAGAAGCTTATTTTATTTCATGGTTTGGGAATTTAATACCGGTTTTGCCTATTATATATTTCCTGGAGCCTATTAGAAAAGCATTATCTCATATAGAAATAATAAATAAGTTTTTTACCTGGTTATATGCACGGACCTATAAAAAAAGCAAAAAAGTAATGAGATATGGTGCTTTTGGCCTCACTTTATTTGTTGCAATACCTCTTCCGGTTACAGGGGCCTGGACTGGGTCTCTTGCTGCAATTATATTTGATATTAAGCCACGATATGCTTTTCCTGCGATAATATTAGGGGTGACTATTGCAGGAATTGTTGTAAGTTCCTTTATTTCTCTATTTTAATCCAAGGTTTATCCTGGAAAAAATATTTTGAAATGAACTGAGTTCGATTGTTTTATAGTCAGTCAAATCCCTATGGAGAGGGGTTACAGTGATATACCCATCTTTGATTATCATGACATCACTCATGGAGTCTCCAATGGCTTTTGGATTACCAGTTCCCAACCAGTAGTAGATTCTGTCCCTGGGATCTTTTTTAATGATAATTTCAGGGTTGTATCTTTTTTCACCGAGCTTTGCCAATTTTATGCCTTTTACAGGAGGTCGTGGGATATTGATGTTAAGAGTAATGCCATTTGGCAGGTTATTTTCAATGATTGTTTCTGCCAGCATGTGTGCAGTTTTGGCAGCAAAATCGAAAGAACACTTACCTAGTTTATCAGGCAAAAGAGAAATTGCCATGGAAGGAACCTGTAGGAAAGTTCCCTGGATGGCTCCGGCAACAGTTCCTGAATAAGAAATATCTTGCTGGCCAAGATTAGGGCCCGGATTAATTCCGGAAATGAGTAAGTCGGGTTTTCTTGGAAGAATTTTTTGGATAGCAAGGTAGACGCAGTCTGCAGGAGTTCCGTCTGCAGCGTAAACATTTTTTTTAATTTTTTTTACACGTAAAGGTTGATGAAGAGTAAGGGCAAGGGATGTTGCACTTCTTTCCCTGTCTGGCGCAACAATATAGATTTCTCCTAAGTCTTTTAGACCATGGTAAAGAGCTTCTATACCATCAGCATAAAAGCCGTCATCATTTGTTAAAAGAATAAGCGGTTTTTTTGTTTTATGATTTACCTCAAACATTTTATTTGAAACTATGAATTTTAACATTTAGCAGATGTTATTGGAATATAAATATTATTTAAAAAAGAAGACAATCATAAAAAGGAAAGATGGTCGGGACGAGCGGATTTGAACCGCTGACCCCACGCACCCCAAGCGTGTGCGCTACCAGGCTGCGCCACGTCCCGACCAGAAGAAAAATCATTATAGCAATTTATTTAAAATAATAAAATACAAGCCAGGATACCAGAAAAAAAATTCCAGAGTTCAAATATATAGTCAGAATACAGTGCGATTCTCGATTTTTAAATTTAAAGAGATAGGCTATTTTTGATAAAGACAAATCATAAAATCGTGTTGTATTTGAGTTTTGGAATATGGTTGTTACTTGTTCAGAGAAGTGGAGATTTCTTGAAGTTGTTCACGAACATTTGAAAGAACTTTTTTTAAGCGGTCCGGATGAACTTGCTTAGAGCTCTTTATCCCAAACTCGTGTTCGATTTTTCTTTTTGCTCCTGCTAGAGTAAGACCTTGATTATCGAGAAGTTCTTTTAACCTGAGAATAATTGAAAGGTCTTTTTTCCTGAAGACTTTTTTCCCGGAAGCGGTCTGCCCGGCATTAAGAAAATAGAATTCTTTTTCCCAATCTTCAATTGTTTTTTGGTCAACTTTCGTTATGCGGCTTATTTCTTTTAACTTGTAGACAAGCTTGTCTGGAATTTTATCCTTTTTTTTATTTGGTTTTAAATTTCCTGGTTCCTTCATTAAACCGCTTTACCTGTAAAGTATTATGTTTTAAAAGTGTTAATTAGCTTTAAGATATCAATCGTAAAAATAACATGGAATACAGAATTCGTCAAGCTGCAATTCTTTTGGTAATTTTTATGAATAATCCAGGTTAATTAACATATCAATATTGATCAAGAAAGCATAAAGTATATGAATTTGAGGGGATGGGGAAAGCGACATTAAAAGATTTAGCCTTTCTGAGTCGATCTTCGAGGGAATCCGAGGAAGTCGGGCCTGATGGATGTGTGAGCACTGTATAATCAAAGGGGCGGTGTTAATGATAGCTCGCGTATATTGTGGTGGTGCTTAAGATAGACATGCGGAGTTCCAGCAGAGCCGAGAAGATCGGGGAGGAAATGGCGTTAAAAATCTTAGTGGAGCGCAAACATGCACTCAAATTCAGGATAGATTTAATTATATTAGGATGTTAATATTTATTTGATCTTTTAAAGCACCCATAGGTGATAATGTAATCAGAAAGGAGGAGATGAATTGGATACAGGTAAATTGAAAAGATTAACATTAATGGTAGCAATAGGGATTTTATATATTTCTTTTTAATTTTTTATAAAGAACTGGATTAAAATAGTTCTAAGATTTTCATTGAGAACGAGCTGAATTGATTTAAATGTTTCAAGTTATAGAAAGTTTTTATGAATAATTCAGGTAAACATACACCTCTTGCTGAAAGAATGCGCCCTAAGAGTCTGGATAAGTTCTACGGTCAGGAACATTTGGTGGGAAAGGGGAAGATATTATCTCAACTTGTAAGAACAGACAGTCTTGTCTCCATCATCTTCTGGGGTCCCCCTGGTTCAGGGAAAACAACTCTGGGTTATTTACTGGCTCGCTATTTCAATTGCCCATGCCTTTTTTTTAGTGCGGTCCTTTCGGGAATCAAGGAAGTCAAGGAGGTCATGGCCAAATCTGAAAGTCATAAAAAGCTTTACAGCCAGTCCACGATTATTTTTATCGATGAAATTCACCGTTTTAATAAAGCTCAGCAAGCTGCATTTTTACCATATGTAGAAAAGGGAGATATAATTCTTTTCGGTTCAACAACAGAAAATCCTTCTTTTGAGGTGATTGCTCCTCTTCTTTCAAGGACCAAGGTTCTTGTACTCAAGTCATTATCCGAGGAGACATTGGAACGAATTCTGAAAGAGGCCTTGACTGATAAAGATAGAGGTTTGGGAGATCTGAAATTAGAGATAGAAAATCGAGCTGTCAAAATGATCATCGATTATGCTAATGGTGATGCGCGGAGAGCTCTCAATACTCTTGAGATTTCAGCGAATCTTAGAAAAAAGGGCAGGATTACTCCAGAAGAAGTAAAAGAAGCACTACAAAAGAGAATCCTCCTCTATGATAAAAAAGGTGAGGAGCATTTTAACCTGATTTCTGCACTTCATAAAAGCCTTAGAAACAGCGATGTCGATGCTTCTCTTTACTGGCTGGCAAGAATGCTTGTTTCAGGAGAAGATCCGATGTATATAGCTAGAAGGATGGTCCGTTTTGCTTCGGAAGATATTGGGCTTGCAGACCCACGATCTCTTGCCATTGCTCTTGAGGCGAAAGAAGCCTTTGCTTTTATTGGCTCTCCAGAAGGAGAACTTGCTCTTGCCCAAGCAGTCATCTACCTAGCGTCTGCACCCAAAAGCAACCGGGTCTATACAGCTTTTTCAAAGGCTAGAAAGGATGCTGAAACAAGCCCTTATGAACCTGTCCCCCTCAATCTGAGGAATCCTGAAACATCATTGATGAAAGAAATAGGTTATGGTAGGGGATATAAATATGCGCATGATTATGCATACAGCACAACAGATATGGAGACATTGCCAAAGAGGTTTGTGGGGAGAAAATATTATAGTCCAGGGAATTTTGGCCTTGAAAAGGAGATTAAAAAGAGAATGGACTGGTGGAAATCGCAGAAGGAAAAATTAGTTAAAAAAAGACCGGAGCCTGATTTTATAAAATAGGATATAATTTACTATTGTTCTTGTTTTTTCAAATGATATTAGCTTCATTTTATTATGGAAAGAATTGAGGAATAAGAGAAAAAAATGATATTATAGCCTTATTCGAGAAGATGAAAAAACATGGATACATAGTTATTATTATTCTTTTTCTGAGTTGTTGTTCTTTATTTAAATCAAAGATTCCTTCTTATCCGACCGGAATTATATTTCCAATAGAAAAAGCGAAAGAGATATCCTATAAAGGCAAGATCATTGATAACATCCAGAAAAAGGAAGGTTATCTTTATTTTTCAACGAGAGAAGGATTCATCTATTGTATTGATTATGAAAATGAGAAAATAAGCTGGGAATTTAAAGCCTCCGAGCCGATTGAAAGCCATCCTTTTTTAGGAAAAGAAAGTATCTATATTTTTGACAGGAAAAATCGTCTTTACTGTCTCAACATGGGAGGGGAAGTTCGATGGAGCAATAAGATAAATGAAGAAATTACAAGCGGAGTAGTGGAATTCAAAGACAAAGTCTATTTGGGCACCGAAGAAGGAAATTTCATTGCTTTTAATTCATCTGATGGTAAAGAGCTCTGGCGTTTCAAGGCGGGGGGATCAATAATGTCTGAGCCGGTTGGGTCAAATGATGTGATTATATTTGGTTGTGATGATCAGAAGCTTTATTTTTTAAGTAAGAATGGTTCATTGTTGGGCGAATTTGAAGCTGGAGATAAGATTCGATCTGGTCTCACAGTTGATGGCAATTGCCTTTATTTTGGCGCAGAGGACCGAAATTTTTACTGCGTGGACATAAAAAAGAAAAAGAAGAAATGGAAGGTTAAAACCGGCGGAAAAATAATCGTTCCTTCTGTTAATGACAGGAAAAGAGTTTATATTCTGAGCGGAAATAATGTTCTTTACTGCCTGAATAAGAAGAATGGAACGATATTATGGTGGAATGGAATCCCTTCCAGCAGTAATTTTCGCCTTGAACTCATAGAAGACAGAATAACAGTATCATCTCTTTCTTCTCTTCTTGTTTGTTTCGATGCAAAGACTGGAAAAAAGGTTGGTTATTATGAGGCTCCAACAGAGATAAAGTCAAATCCTCTGTGGATTGCGCCTTATCTTTTTATCAATCTTTATAATGACTGGGGAAATACCGGGAGACTGCTCTTTATGAAGAAAGGAGTCAATGTTATATTGGAGCCTTCCGAGAAATATCCAAAAAAAATAAATAAAGAAATTGTGTTTTCTTCCTCAATAACGGGTTTTTTTATGCCGGAATATGAGTTTACAATTCGATACTTGCATGTGCCTTTTGGTTCGGATATATGTCATTACATGAAGGAGAAAGGTGAGAAGGTGATTGTCCAGGAAAAGTCGGATAAAAATACATGGACATGGTTTCCTGATAAGGCAGGAGCTTATGCAATAGGGGTTGTTGTCACTGATGAAAAAGAAAGAGCTGAAATAGAAATCCCTTTTATAATCGAGGAGAAAGAGAATTTTCGCATTGAATGGTGGCAGAACCATATAGATTTAAAACAGTCTTCTTTGGTTAAGAATTTGAAATGGAGATCTGTAGGGCCTTGGGAAATAAGCGGCCGTATCACAGATATTGCTGTGTCGAAAAGGAACCCTTATGTGATTTATGTTTCTTCAGCGTATGGAGGAGTGTGGAAAACTGTAAATAACGGGACAAGCTGGGAACCAATATTTGATAACGAATCTTGCCTGAGTATTGGAGCCATTGCAGTAACAACCTCAGATGTTGATATTATTTGGTCGGGAAGATTAGATGCAGATATGGAATTAACAGGTGAAGAACCTCAGGATATTATCTGGGCAGGAAGTGGCGAGAACAATGCTAGTAATGGCTCTACCGCAGGAACAGGTGTTTTTAAATCAATAGACGGTGGGAACTCGTGGCAAAATGTAGGCTTAAATGACTCCAATCATATAGGTCGTATTATCATACATCCGGATAACCCGGACATCGTTTATGTTGCTGTGATGGGCCATCTTTTTACTCCAAATGAAGAAAGAGGATTATTCAAGACAGAAGATGGAGGAAATACTTGGAATAAAATACTTTTTATAAATGATAACACAGGAATTACGGATGCTGTCATGGATCCTGATAATCCCGATATTCTTTATGCAGCCGCATGGGAAATGAAACGCAAAGCATGGAATTTTATCGAAAGCGTCGAAGGAAGCGGTATATATAAAACAACAGACGGCGGAGAGACTTGGAAAAAATTGACAAAAGGATTTCCTGAGGGAAAACATGTAGGCCGAATTGGACTAGATATAGCTGCTTCTAACTCCAGCATTATCTATGCGATTTTGGATAATCGGGCCTTAAGAGCAAAACAAGATTCGGATGATGAAGAACATAAAATTACTGTAAAGAATTCGGCTGTAGATCAGGGAAAAGAGAAAAATATTATAGGGCCTGAAATATATAGGACTTCCGATAATGGAGAAACGTGGAAAAAAACCAACAAAGATTACATTGATGGTTTTTATAATTCATGTGGATACTCTTTTGGCCAGATCAGAATCGATCCAAAAAATGAAAATAAAGTATATATTCTTGGTGTTCCGTTAATGATTTCTAGAAACAGCGGAGAGACATATGAATCTATTGGAAAAATCCGGCTTCAGAGAGGGCATCATGCTCTCTGGATTGACTCAAATAATCACAATCACTTGATAGAAGGTAATGATGGGGGGTTAAATTTTTCCTATGATGGGGGGAATACCTGGCAGGAGGTTAACAGCATTCCTGCTGGCCAGTTCCAATCAATAGCCTATGATATGGAAGAACCGTATAATATATACGGTGCTGTACATGATAATGGAGTTTATTGTGGGTCTCATAGAGGAGTGCAAGGAATATCCAATGCTTGGAAGGAGATATTAGGAGGGGATGTTGTCTGTGTTCAGGTCGACCCAGAGGACTCGAACATTATTTATGCAGAATATCTATCGGGTAATGTTTTCCGTATAGAAAGGCGGGAAGGAACGTACAAGAATATCAGTCCTGAGGCTGAATTTTGTAAATCCCATTTAAAGTTTAATCAAGGAGCTCCGATTTTGATCTCGCCCCACAACCGCTTTATTATTTATCTGGGTGCTAATAAGCTGTTTAAATCCTACGACATGGGAGAGCACTGGATTTCTATTAGTCAAGACCTTACGACAAAAACTGAACAGGAAAGTATTACTTACGGCTGTATTGTTACGATATCTGAATCACCCGTTGTCCCTGGCCTGATATATGTAGGTACAGATAATGGAAATGTTTGTGTGACTAAGAATGGGGGAGTTACATGGGAAAAAATAATAGAGGGACTTTCTGCTAATAAGTGGGTTTCATGGGTTGAGGCTTCGAATTTTGATGAAGGCACTGTGTATGTTTCTTTAAGTGGATATTACCATGATGATTTTAATAAATATCTTTATAAGTCTGTTGATTATGGAAAAACTTGGGTTTCAATAGCAAATAACATACCTTGTGGTCCTATTTGTGTTATCAAGGAAGATCCTAAAAATGAAAGAATACTCTATGTAGGAACGGATATGGGAGTTTACGTTTCCATTGATGGGGGAGCATCGTGGTCGACTCTTGGATCAGGCCTTCCTGCTGTTTATGTAACTGATATTGCAATTCATCCCAGGGACAATGATATTATTATAGCTACTAAAGGCCGTGGTGTTTATGTGATGAATGTTGAAACGATTCAAGAATTTAACCTGGATATTAAGGAAAAGAAGGCCCATCTCTTTGCTATTAAACCTGTCTATATAGATAGAAACTACCCTGAGTTAGAACCTGAGGCGAAGATATATTATTACTTAAGAGAAAGTAGAACGATAACTGTTTCTATTATCGATGATTCGGGTGAAATGATAAAAGAAATAGAGGAAGATGGTGATGCAGGATTTAATTTGATAACGTGGGATCTTACTGTAGACAGAGAAGGTAATAAGGTTCAAATAGTCAATCCTGGTAAGTATCGGATTGAATTAAAGTCAGGTTTTCTAAAGTTAGACGGGAAACTAGAAATTGTAAATCGTTTTCCAAATGTATGAAATCTGATAAGATATAAACAGAAAGGAGATTTTATTATGAATAGAAATGAAGCTTTAGAACTTGTTAAAAAATACCTCAAAAATAAAAACCTCGTAAAGCATTCGTTATCAGTTGAAGCTTGTATGAAAGCAATGGCAGCCAGACTCAACAAAGATGTGGGAAAATGGGGACTTGCAGGACTTTTACATGATCTTGATTATGAGATAACAGAAAAAGATCCTGATCTCCATACAGTTGAGACTGTAAAAATTTTAAAAGAGCTTGGTGTGGAACCTGAAATTCTACGTACTATTCAAGCCCATGCAGGAAAAGTTCCCTGTCAAAGTGAAATGGAATGGTCGATTTTTTCTATTGACCCATTGACAGGTCTTATTGTTGCTGCTACTTTGATGCATCCAAGTAAAAAAATAAAAGAGGTAGACCTTGGTTTTGTGAAAAGAAGATACAAAGAAAAGAGTTTTGCAAGGGGTGCAAAAAGGGAAGAAATTGAACAGATCAAAAATATAGGCCTTGATCTTGATGACTTTATAACAATTTGTTTGGAAGCAATGCAGGGAATTGATAAAGAACTTGGATTCTGATAAGTGTAGAAAGATTAAAAAAATTTTACAAAGTAATGTTGGTGTAGGCAGGTTCGATTCATAAATAATTCGCATAAGATAGATAAAAAGCTAAAATTTTCATTTTGCTTTGACATTGGGATGGATATGTTTGACATCGAATATTTCATGTGCTATAAATTCTTATCCTGAAAAAAGAAGAATTTCAAGACTTAATGTCGAGGGTTTCATGAAAATTTTTGCGGTTATTGGTAAATCAAAAACTGGTAAGACGCGGTTGATAAAATTGCTTCTAGTGGAATTGAAAAAACGCGGACATTCTGTTGCTGTTGTCAAACACTGTGCTCAGGGATTTGACTTGGATTCTGAAGGAAAGGATTCCTGGCAGTTCCTGGAGTCAGGATCTGATGGTGTTGTTGTAGCATCCCAAGATCGATTAGCAGTGTTCAAAAAAAAATTGGATGAAAAGGGCTTTTCAGAGATAGCAACAGAGTTTTTTAAAAATATTGACTTTGTTTTTATAGAAGGCGGCAGTAAGGACAAAAAACTGAGAAAAATAGAAGTGCTACGGAAGGGGATAGCCGAGAAAGTAGAATGTTTTCCGAAAGAACTTGCTGCTGTTGTTTCTGATGTGAAAGTTGCTGTAGATAAACCTGTATTTAATCATGATCAAATAACTGAGATTTCAAATTTTATTGAGAGCAGCATTCAGTACGAAGGGCCTCGTGTTTATTTGGAGATTGATGGAAAGCCTGTACGTCTGAATGCATTTGTAAAAAAGAATACAGAAAACATTATTTTAGGGATGATTAAATCTCTAGATGGACTCCCGGAAAATCCGGAATGTTTAACCTTATCTATAATAAGAAAGGAGAAGAAGATTGAGAAAATTTAAGAACTGGTCATGGTTATTGCTTTTTGGCTCTCTTTGGGGGATAATAGAAGTTGCTGGAGGGGGAGTCTTATCTGAGTATAATATGCTTCATGTTTCTGTAATCCTTGCAGCCTGGGCATTCATAGTCATGGCTGTTGCAAGAGGGATAGTGAATAAACCAGGTTCATCGATCGTTATTGGGATTGTTGCAGTCATTTTTAAGCTGGCAAATGCAGCCCCGTTCTTCTGCCATCTTCTAGGGATTTTTGCCCTTGGTTTAGCATTTGATGTTTTTTCAAGTTTATTAATGAAGAATGAGAGAAAAATTTCTTTTCGGTTAAGTCTAACAGGTGCATTGAGTGCATATAGTGGATATGCGCTTTTTGCCATTATCATTACTTATATCGTTCAATATAAATACTGGATTGCTGGCGGATTGCCAAAGGTGCTTGAACATATATTTGTTGGAGGTAGTTTAGCAGCAATAGGGGCTGTGGTGCTTGTTCCTTTAGGGTTCTGGATTGGAATAAATAGTGAGAATTTATTTGAGCGGCGGCCTGTATTGACTTATGCAGGAACTCTAATGGGAGTAGTTCTTCTGTGGACATTGGGAAGATTCGTAGGATAATTTTTATATTATTATGATATGAAAGGAGTTAGATATGGCAATTGAATGTAAGAATCCAGCGACCATCGCAAGTAGTCTTGCTGATAGTGTGTGTGTGAAGAAAGTCAACTTGAATTTTCTTAATCTTTCTATCCTTGGAATTTTTGCAGGGGCATTTATTGGTTTTGGTGCAGAGCTTGCAACCATTGTTGGGCATGATATGGGCAAATTCGTTGGTGTAGGATTAACTAAGTTTATGATGGGTGCTGTCTTTAGTATAGGTCTGATGTTAGTGGTTATTGCTGGAGCAGAACTTTTTACTGGAAACAATCTTATAGTTCTTGCGGTTCTTGATAAAAAAGTTTCTATCTGGGGTTTACTGAGAAACTGGGGTATTGTATATGTCGCCAATATTGTAGGTTCCCTTATTCTTGTTGCTATCATGTACTACAGTAGATTGTGGGAAGGAGGAGGCCAGGCTATAGGAGTTTTTTCTTTAAAAATTGCAACTGCAAAAGCTAATCTAACTTTTTGGCCTGCGTTTTTCAGAGGGATTGGATGTAATTGGCTGGTATGTTTAGCAGTGTGGATGGCATTATCGGCTCGTCATACAGTGGGAAAAGTGTTTGCTATATTTTTTCCCATAATGGCATTTGTGGCTTCCGGGTTTGAGCATAGTGTTGCCAATATGTTTTTTATTCCTATGGGGATGGCGCTTAAAGAAATTCAGCCTATTGTAGCCGCCTCGGGTATAGCAGCTGAAAAGCTGCAGAATCTTGACCTTTTTGGATTTCTTGTTAGGAATGAAGTCCCTGTGACTCTTGGCAACATTGTAGGTGGTGCGTTTTTTGTTGGAGTTCTTTACTGGATTGCCTATGTAAGAAAGAGTAAAAAAGAACTAGAAGCAAAATAATATTATTTATCTTTAAATGGCCGGAGCGATCTTATTAAAAAGTATAAATAGCACTAATCACAATTTGGTTGGTTTTTGCTTCATCGTCAAGATTGAGATATTGACTCAGGAAATTGCAATATTCAATACCCAATGAAACACTGCTTATAACATTGTATTTGAGCCCTGAAAAAATGGCTCTGGTTTTTTTGAGATTTCCTGATAATAATTGAGATTTATCTGTAAGGTCTTCCAAGGCGTATCCAAGCCAACTTTGGAAATTGTTCAATGAATATACAATTTCAGACCAGAACGCAGTTGCTTTTTTACCTTCAAATTTATCTGCTTTTACGTTGTCATAAACATTAGAACGGGAAAGAAATACAGAGAGATTTTGTCCTTGGCCCAATTCTCCTTTGAATGTGAGATTTCTAGCAAATGGGATGATGCAATCAAGACTTAATCCAGCAATATCAACATCTGTTTCATAATCCTCTAGAGGATTTGTATAGTGCTCCCTGCCAAAAGTTGTGGACAAGCCTATTTTTATATTTCCATTATTTCCGAATTTCATACCAATACGTCCTTGAGTGATAGGCAAGCATGTCTTTGTTGCACCGGAAGAAGTGGGATCATTGAGGCTTACGGCAAAGTCAAACATATCAGATAACCAGGTGTAGCGGATTTGAGCTCTTCTAAAACCGAGGTTTCCTGTTTGCCAGAAATATCCGTTGGTCAACAAAGTAGTGGGGCCCAATGGAGAAAATACATCCCAATATTGCCCAAAAAGAAAAGAAGAATTTCTATTAGAAAGGCTGAAGTAGGCATGGCGAATCCGGAATTTCATTTGATTCCTACTAGTTCCATCATAGAGATCCCATTCAAAATGACCCTTAACTGTCCATCCATTTCCAAGAGAGAGTTTTGTCCATCTAAGACCAAATCGACTGTTCATAGCAGTTAAATTAGTATTCCCTTCCTCTCCGAATTTAGCATAGCGGCAGGCAATTAGGCTGTTCATGGGATTATCCTGGTATGTTCCATCAAGCTTTAGAAATCCATAAAAATCGAGTTTGAATTTTTCATTATCTACAAATCTGATAGAAGCCTTGCCCTGAAACGTAAAAATAAGCAGTGAAAATACTGTCAGAACAATAATTCCTAGTGCTGTTTTTTTTATCATTTCCTCCTTAGAAAATTTGTGTTAGAGAGAAAGTGTAATTTTTAAGTTTTCTATTCAGTACATGGAGAGATTAACCCTTTGTTTTGTAGAGAAAATTTATATTTTGTTATATCGAAATAGCATCGTTTCTTATTAGATCCGGAAAGGTGTGCTTTGATTTTATCAAGATCATCCGATTTATTTATATTGCACCAAAGGGAATCTTCAAAAAAATCTGCTGGAACAAATGCCATTTTAGTGTTCGGGATTATATCGATGACTCTCCGTTTTTTGGATCTGAGTGTTTCGATAATATTAGGAAGACAGGACTTGGAATAAATAGCAAATAGCGGCTCAAAACCTTTTTGTGATCGTGGAATGATGGCTTCGGCTTCTTGATCGTAGGTAATCAGTGTTTGAATAGAAGGCTCTGTGATAAACGGCATGTCGCAGGGGACAATAAAGGTGCGTTTATAAGAGCTTTGACTCAAAGCCGTAGCAATTCCCTGAAGAGGACCCAGTCCTAGCATTTTGTCCGGGAAGATTGGAATATTCAGAAAGCTGTATGGTTTTGAGTCATTGGTAATGATGAAAACTTCATCCATCAGAGGGTTGATCATTCTTAATGTGTGCTCGATAATCGTTTCTCCTTTGATTTTGAGCAAGCCTTTTTCAATGCCGCCAAGGCGGGTTGCTTTTCCCCCTGCGAGTATCGCTCCGCTTATATTCTGCATGTTTCTAGAAATTTAATTGAAACTTGTGTCGAAATTAATTATTGTTTTCCAAACCGATCGACTATTTCTTTTGTGACGGCTTTTATTCCTATATTGCTGGGACAGACTTCATCGCACCTCCCACAAAGGAAGCAAGTAACATGCCCCCATCTATCAAGGTCGGCAACCAACTTATGATGGATTCTACGGCGTGTCCTTTGTCCCTCAAGCCCCATGGGATTGTGACCACTTGCTTCACGCATAAACCCGTCAAGTTGACAGGAGTCCCATATCCTTTCACGCACGACTATTTCTTCAAAATTCAAATCATCAACATGAAAGCAAGTGCATGTTGGACATACAAGATTGCAGCCTGTGCAGGCAATGCAGCGATTTGCGATTTCATCCCAAAACTTTTCTGTAACTCTATTTTGTGCAATAAGTTTAGAAGCTTCCATTAAAATGTCCTTATCATTAGTGGGAAGGGCGTCTGATTCTTTATGAAGTGCTTCTAAAGAGGCAATTTCTGTACTGCAGACAAGAAGCTTTTCCAGGTCAGTTCCTATTTCTGTATATGGAACAACGATATATTTATCTCCGTCATACACAAGCTCAATATCACATTTACCTCCTGATATTTTAAGAAATTCGCCGTTTTTCCCGCATTTTCCCGAGACAACAAAGACAACAGAGTTATCTCTTTTTTTGAAATAAATATCATCGTGGTAGTCAGTAGAAAAAAATTTATCGATAAATTCAAGACACTCTGCGTCCTCTGCTGTTAGGCCTACTACCATTATAGGTTTTTCAGGAGGTTCCGGGACTGTAAACTTTTTATCTATTCCGACAGTAAACATGGTTTCACGTTGGGGAAAGAAGACGGAGGTTGTTTTTTGAAGTATAAATCCTCCAGCAAGAGCTAACGGACCATCAGTGATTTTGCCAAGTGATCGTGTTCCATCATGCAATTCGATGGGGACAAGCACATCGTATTCTGATTCACAAGTTTTAAAAAAAATTTCTAATTCCTTCAGAGTTGCAGCTTTCATAATAATCTCCTTATTTTTGCGGCACATACTTTGTATTCAGGTATTTTTGCTTCTGGGTCAAGAGCGTTATTTGTTAGGATGTTTGCCGCACCTTCACTAAAATGAAAGGTCATAAAGATCACGCCAGGAATAACCACATTAGTAACTCGTGCCATTACCTTTATTTCTCCTCGACGAGTCGCTACCATAATATACTCTCTATCATGGATTTTTAACTGGGAGGCATCCTCCGGATTGATTTCAACATAAGGGAAGCGTTCTTCACGGTCTAGTAATTTCGAACGGCGTGTCATTGTACCGGTATGAAAATGGAAGTAACATCGTCCAGTAGAAAGTACAAAAGGGTACTCCTCATCAGGCAGTTCGGCTGGAGGTTTGTAAATTGCAGGAGAAAACAGCCCCAGTCCTCGGGCAAACTTGTCTACATGAAGGATAGGTGTTCCGGGATGACCCTTATCCGGGCAGGGCCACTGCAGGCCAACTTGATCTATTCGGTCATATGTAATGCCGGCATAACTTGGAGTAACTTCATTTATTTCATCCATAATTTCCTTTGCAGAATCATACTGCATGCCGTCATAGCCTGCCCGTTTGGCGATATCGCACAGAATTTTCCAGTCTGTTCTACTTTCTCCTGGAGGTTCGATGGCTTTACGTACTCTTTGAACACGCCTTTCGGTTGAGGTAAAAGTACCATTTTTTTCCGCAAAACAGGAAGCAGGAAGAATAACATCTGCTAATTCTGAAGTCTGTGTGTGGAAAATATCTTGAACTACCAAAAAATCAATCTTTTCTAGTGCTCCTCTTACGTGATTTTGGTCAGGATCGGACAGCATAGGATTCTCTCCCATAACGTACAAAGCTTTAAGATTTCCTTCTGCTGCAGCGTTGATGGCAGTTGTCACTGTTAAGCCAACATTACCAGGTAGATCTTTGATATTCCATGCTTTTTCAAATTTTGTACGAATCTTTTCATCGGTAACCTTTTGATAGCCGCTGTAAACATTAGGAAGAGCACCTAAATCACAACCACCCTGGACATTGTTTTGACCGCGAAGCGGATTTACACCAGTACCCGGGCGGCCTATATTGCCGGTCAGCATGACGAGATTGGCACATGATTTTACATTATCGACACCATGGGTGTGTTGTGTGATTCCCATAGAGTAAACAATCATGGCTCTATCAGCTTTTGAAAATATCCGCGCTGCTTTGACAATATCTTCTGCCTTAAGGCCTGTAATTTCCGCTGATATACCAGGTGGAAATTTTTCTACGGTATTCTTTAATTCTTCGTAGTTTTCGGTCCGTTTTGCGATAAATTTTTTATCTTCCAGCTCTTCTTTGATGATAACGTGCATCATACCATTTAGAAGGGCAACATCGGTTCCATTTTTATGGCGGAGATGAATATCGGCGTAACTAGCGAGTCTGATCTTTCGATTATCTGCAACTATTAATTTAGCTCCACGTTCTATTACTGAATTCATTATTCTTGTACCGATAAGAGGGTGTTGTTCAGTGGTATTTGAGCCGATAACAAAGAAACAATCAGACTTTTCCATACAGGAGATGGAATTTGTCATGGCGCCTGAACCAAAAGTACTGGCTAGGCCTGCTACAGTAGATGAATGGCAGAGCCTGGCACAATGGTCGACATTATTAGTTTTAAATACGGCTCTGGCAAGTTTCATCATTAAGTAATTTTCTTCATTTGTTGTTTTGGCAGAAGAGAAAAACATAACTGAGTCATTTCCATATTTTTCTTGAATTTTTTTTAGGTTTCTTACAATGAGATTTAATGCTTCTTCCCAGGATGCTCGCTCAAAATTCCCGTTTCTACGGATCAACGGGAATTTGAGTCGATCAGGGTGGTTTACAAAATCAAATGCATTCCATCCCTTCACACAAAGTCTTCCTTGGGAAACAGGATGGGAAAGACTTGGCTCTACACCTATAATATTCTCGTTTTCATCAGATAGAAGATAAAACATGCAGCCAGTACCGCAGTAAGGGCATGTAGTAAGTGTCTTTTTCATATAGCACCTCTCAGATTGCTGATTTCATTAAGCCAAAAAACCGGACCGTCTAAACAAACATAAAGATTATCAATCGAGCAGTGTCCGCACTTACCAACTCCACATTTCATGTAGCGCTCGAGTGAAACAACGATTTTGTCCTCTGTCAGACCTTTTTTCTTCAATTCTTGGATGACAAATTTATACATAACAGGTGGGCCAACGATAACAGCAATAGTGTTGTCTATATTGATAGTTAAAGGAGGTATTAATTTTGTGATGCGACATTTCTCTACTTCATCATAACGGATGCTTTCCGGATCTGCGTCCACACAGCAAAAACAGGCTAGTTCCTCACAATGCTTCCATTGTTCGACTTCATGCTTGAAGAGTTGAAACTCAGGAGTTTTGGCCCCAGAGAGAATCGTGACGTTTTTGAATTCTTCAATGTGGTCTTCACAGTACTGGATGAGAGAACGCATAGGAGCCAGGCCTAGCCCTCCTGCAATAAGAATAAGTTCCTTTCCTTTCATTTTTTCTGTGTCAAAAGAATTGCCAAAAGGTCCGCGAATGCCGATCTTATCATTGACTTTAAGTTTGTACATAGCATTTGTTACGCTTCCAACATTACGAACCGATAGTTCAAAATATCCCTTACGTGTGGGGGAACTGCAAACAGATATAGGAACTTCTCCGACTCCAATGATTGAGACCTGAACGAATTGCCCAGGTTTTTGTCCCAAATCTTTCCCTCCAGGTATTTCAATACGATAAAGATTTTCTGTTGGGGTTAGCTCGGATATGTGGGTTATGCTGCACATAGTCGGCACATAGAGAGATTTATCTGAAAGACATGCACTTGTTTTTGAGTCCATTACAATCCTCCCTTTTTTTATTTTAATTCTGTTGGTGCAAAAAGCTTATTATTAATTATTTTTATAAGCCGAAAAACAATTTTACATTTTTTAGAAAGAGCAATCAAAAGAATTTTTCAATTATATTTTTTAAATTGTACTAATGGGTTTGAAATGGATTCATAGCAGTTTATGAAGGCAGAACGTACTCCACCCCCTGAACAGCCTCAACTGAATATGGCAGCTGAGAAAAGAGTTGAATATCTATAAAAGCGAAGTCCTAAATCAGCATTTAATGGTGAACTCTACTATGTAGGCGCTTTTTACAGACTAATTCACTGAAAATTCTCTCTCCTTAGAATTTTTTATTAACTGGATGTGTATTTTCTAGGTATTATCATGAATAAATCAACTCAGAGGATGAAAATTTGATGAAATTCAGAGAAAATCGTAAGTTCAAAACAAATGGCTCTGATATTATAGGTATTTTTATCGACATTGCTGTGGAGAAAGGAGGATTCACGCTCCAGATTGATGATGTCCGATTTAAATAATAGCGGAGGATGGGTAATATCGTGGTATAGACAGCAATAAAAAATGATGCTGAAGCGTAATACTATAATGAACAATGAAATTCCCATACTTAAAAGAATCTAAGCTTATGGGTAAACCAAGTTTGCTAGTTTTATCTTTTGTATGCATTTACTTACCAGAGTAAGGATATTATCATAAGTTTTCGGATTGCTGATTGCCGGGATAAGCTATATTTAATCGGTGTTGTTAGACAGAAAGCACTTCTTTTATTTCTGGTAATTTCTCTTTAAGGGCATGTTCTATTACTTGTTTTAAAGTTAGTGTTGAAAAGGGGCAGCCCCTGCAGATTCCTTTCAGTTTTACTTTTACAATTCCCTCAGTAACATCTACGAGTTCAACATCGCCTCCGTCAGCTTGGAGAGAAGGTCGGATCTGATCTAGAACAGATTCCACTTTTTCTCGCATATTTTACCTCCATATTTTTGTAATGCAGCATATATAAATCATGCTTATGCCTCTTTTATCTTACTAAGGTTTTAATTAAATCATGGTAAGATTTCCAGAAAAAAGTTATTTCTAAAGTTTATCATTGCAGTCTTGAGGCTGTCAATTGTATGAATAATAAGAAATGTATGTAAGTTACTATTTAAGTATATTGGTTTTTATCCCAAGCTCGATATAGCGCCCTCTCCATGGAAATCCGGGTTCAGAATAAATATAATAGTCAAAGACATTAGTGATTTTGATAAACAATTCAGTTCGTTTAAACTGGAAGGAAATAATTGTATCCAGGTTAAAATAAGAAGGAATATTCAGCAGTTCTCTTGATTGATAATCGAGCCAAGATGATGAAGATGCCGCCATTCCTATAATTACAATCCTGAATCGTTTGGAAGGGTAGATAGTACAATCAAAATTTAAGCTGTGCCTTGGGAGAGCATCTAGTGGTCGGTCATCACTTTTGTTCTTGTGGTCAAGGAAAGTGTAATTTATAGTTGTTGAAAGCCATGGAAAAGCTTTTTGAAATTGAAGTTCAAATCCATTAATATAAGCTTCTGCGATATTAAAATATCTACGGCGGAAATCGAACTCCGGAAGACGGAGGCTGTCTATCATGTCTTTGAAGCTGGTCATAAAGACAGAGCCTGTAAGGAAGAATATTTTATTGTATGTAAAACCTAATTCGCAGTTACTTCCTGATTCACTCAGGAGGTCTGGGTTTCCTGATGAACTCGAGTACATGGAACGCATAGAGGGAAATTTTGATTTCTTGGAAAAGGAGAGATGGAGCTCTATATATTCCAAAGGGGAATATTTAAGTCCGATAAGAGGATTTACTTTTGATGCATTTTTTCCAATAAACTTGTCTAGATAATCATAACTTAATCCCACTACAAGTTTCCATCTCTTGAAAAAAGATATATGATCTTCGATCCCGGCTGAAAATGTAGCTTGGTTGTATTTATCCCAGGATTCTCCCTCATCATCCTGAGTTCGAGCTACATCTCTCTTATAATTGATGCTGAATTTTAATGAGTTAGAAGAACTCATAGCAAGGTCTGCAAGAGTGAAGAGACCTAAAACAGAGTTGTCAAAAGTGCTTTCGAAGAGGCGCTGAATCATTTTTGGATCTTTGAATTGGTCGAGAGTATTGTCATAGTGGACAAAATAACCTCGAAAGCGGAGTGTGGATTTTTCCCCCAGGGCAGTATAACCACCTGCATTCAGTGTATAACGGTCCCAGTTTTTAAAACGCCAGTACCGTGGTTTATAAGCATCAAGTTGTGATGGCATAGCATAATTGGATTTGTATATTCCTCCGTTAAAGAGAATTTCAGTGCTGTTTGATGGGTAATAGTAAATTTTTGTATTAAGATTTATTCTTTCATATTCTGTGTTTGACCTTTCGATCCTATTCCTTTCATCTTGATCTGGGAAATAAAATCCATCTGAATCCTGATAAAGCATATTTCCTGCAAAGGCAAAGCGCTTCAGTTGAAATACTGAATTTAAACCCAGGCTGCGTGTATTTTTTTCTCCATATGATGTGTGAAACGATAGGGTTGGTTTGACAGAAGGTCTGCTTGTTATAACATTAACTATTCCACCTAGGGTATTAGGACCGTATAGAACAGATGATGGCCCTTTGGTGAGTTGAAGGGAATCAATCCCATAGGCGGATATTGTTTTTAGATCAAACGTACTGTAGTAAGGCTCATAAACAGGAATCCCATCGATTAACAATGCAATCCGTTTTGAATCCATGCCCCTGAGCTTTAACGTGTATGTGGATTTATCTCCAAAAGTCACCATCACTCCTGGAGCGTATCTAATAGCTTCTGAAAGGTCGAGTGGTTTCATGTGTTCAATCTTTGTATGACCCAGTCTTGTTACCGTTGAAATAGGGAGGTCTCTAGGAGCTTCGGCTACTACAAGAATTTCTTCCGTAATCTTTAGTGTCTTTTTTGATTTTGTCTTCTTTTCATCTTCTTTTTGTTTTTCTTGGGAAAAAGTTAAACAAGGTAATAAAATTAGTGCCCAAATGACAAAATTAATAATGGTTTTTTTGAGAGGGTGATTTGATGAATTATTCATTATGATATCTCCTTTTCAAATACGGAAGGCAAAACTGTTTCCCGTTTTACCCTATCGGTCAAAGACCATGGCTGAAGAGCTTTAGTACCCTTGACTCGGAGAAAGCGATAAATCTAGCATAAAATAAATATATTGTAAACAGAATGGTTTTTGCTTAGCTTCTGATAAATATTCTATTTCTTTCCGGCAAGTGCTGTTGTCATTTTTTGTATTAGATTATTGTCTTTAAGCCAGAAAATATTCGCTTTTTCTTTAGTTTTAGAAAGAAATTGATCGAGAATGCTTTCCCTTAGAACAATAAGAATATTTTGATGCTGATTAAAAAGGAAGCAAGCAGCTTTCCATAGTCCTTTCTCTTTCATTTCTAACGGACCAATTTCATCTATTATGGTTAGATCGCAGTTCTGAAAATCAAGTATAGATTCTTCTGCTTTTTTCAACCCTTCCGGGATAAAATAATATTGACCCGTCTTTTCCCATTCAGGGTTTCCATCAAGCCTTGCCAGTGCAAATAATTTTTCTGATTTTATATTAAACCCATTATATCCTTTATGAGTTTTGAATTCATAAAAAGCAGGGCTTAATAGTCCGTTTATCTTAGATCCTTTAGTTTTTAATGTGTCGCACATTTTCTGAAGGAAAGAGGTTTTTCCTGAATGGATTTTTCCTGTAAGAATATAGATGTTTTTATTATTAATATTGAATGAATTAGAATTTAACATTAAGTGTTTTTAAATAAATAAATCTGAACTAGTTAAGTTTCTTTTAGACAGATACTTTTATTTCACTTCTGCTTGAAAATGAATTTTTAGCATAGTGAGCCAACTGAGTCAACCTGAATTGGGCTGTGTCAGGGTAGGTTAGGACGGTTTTAAGGGGGAATATTTTGACAACGAATTTTTCCTATGTTATAAATTTTCTTTAATATTTTTTAAGTATATGCTTGTGAAGAAAGAATGAGCATCGGAAGTAATAATTCAAAATTAAGGGAGACAATTCATGTCTGTCAAGAATATGAAAATCAAACATAAGCTGTTAAAAGAATATACTTATGAATTAAGCGAATTGTACAGAGGTTATGCTAATAGAACGCTTTATGTGAACCTTTCCGATAATACAATAAAAGAAAAACCTGTTTCAGAAGAGATGAAAGAAAAATTCATCGGCGGCAAAGGATTTGGCCTACGTTTGTTATGGGATGCTACAAAAGATGATACTAAATGGGATGACCCTGAAAATGAAATTAATATTGCTGCAGGCCCAATCGCAGGTATTACCCAATATTCAGGTTGTGGAAAATCTCTTGTTGTTTCAATCTCTCCTACTACTGATTCAATTATGGATTGTAATGTGGGCGGATATTTCGGGCCATTTTTAAAGTTTGCAGGATTTGATGCACTCGAAATTCAAGGAAAGGCTGAAAAAGATGTCATTGTTGTTATTGATGGAACGAAAGGAACAGTGAGAATAGAGGAAGCACCTGAAGAGGCTGTGGACAGCCATGTTTTAGCGAAACATCTGACTGATATGTATGCTGATGATGAGAATGATAAAAGAAATGTTGCTGTAGTTTCATCAGGAAAAGCAGCAGAGTATGCATTAATAGGAATGCTGAATTTCAGTTGGTATGATGTAAGAAGAAAAAAATGCAGGTTGAAACAGGCTGGAAGGGGTGGCATTGGGACAGTATTCAGGAATAAAAAAATCAAAGCTCTTGTCGCTAAATCGAGCGGAGTAAAAGGTGATATGAATCATGTTGCTGATATGGAAGCTATTAGAGAAAGAGGAAGAAATTTCAGCAGGGAAATGAAAGAGCTGGATGATTCTCAAGCCCGGATGAGGACAGTAGGAACTGCGCATCTTGTTGAAATAATGAATGATTATGACCTGTTGCCAACGCATAATTTTAAATTTGGCTCGCATATGGAAGCGAAGAAGATTGATTCAAAAGCATTGGAACCAAAATTTACTCATGGTCTTCCTGATGGATGCTGGCTTGGCTGCACGATGTCATGCTGTAAAGCTGTTGATGGGTTCAAATTAAAGACAGGTCCTTATAAAGGTCAAAAAGTCATTGTGGATGGTCCTGAATATGAAACCGTTGCAGGCCTTGGCTCCAACTCTGGAATATTTGATCCTGATCATGTTATCGAATGCAATTTTTATTGTGATACATATGGAATTGATACAATTTCGTTCGGGACATCAACAGCTTTTGCAATGGAATGTTTTGAAAAAGGAATTCTCAATAAGGAAAGAACAGGGGGATTGAAATTCAACTTCGGAAATGCCGATTCTGTGATGGAAGCACTTCACCAGATGGCAAGGGGAGAGGGTTTTGGTGTTGTTTTGGGATCCGGAGTCAGGAAGATGAAGGAAAAATTCATTAAAGAATATGGAGCAGATCCAAAATTTCTTCAGGATGTTGGAATGGAGAACAAGGGATTGGAATATTCTCAATATGTGGCAAAGGAATCATTGGCACAGCAGGGCGGTTTTGCAATGACTAACAAAGGTCCGCAGCATGATGAGGCCTGGCTGATATTCATGGATATGGTCAATAAGCAGATCCCTACGTTTGAAGATAAAGCAGAAGCTCTACATTATTTTCCAATGTTTAGAACATGGTTCGGATTAATGGGATTATGCAAGCTGCCTTGGAATGATGTAGAGCCTGCAAATAATGCAGAGACAGATGAGCCTGCAAAGGTTCCTGAACATGTAGATAATTATGTGACAATTTTCAATGCTGTGACCGGTAAAAGTATAGACAAATACGAATTGGTCAGGCAGTCAGAACGGGTTTACAATTTCCAGAGGATATTTAACTTGAGAAGGGGATTCGGGAAGAGGGAAAATGATTCTCAGCCTTACAGGGCTGCAGGTCCGGTAACTGTTGAGGAATATGAATCAAGAAAAGATAGGTATGACAAACAGATGGAAGAGATTATCGGTGTTGACCCTGAAGGGAAAACTACTGAAGAAAAAATTGCCATTACTAGAAAGTACAGAGAGAATGTTTATGAAAAATTGCTTGATGCGGTTTATAAAAGGAGAGGCTGGACAAAGAATGGCATCCCTAGAATCGAGCACTTGAAAGAACTTGGAATGGATCTACATGAGCTTATTGAAGTTGTTAAACCCCATCTAGAAAAATGAAGTTAATTATATCTATACCAACTGAAGAGTCTGCTGCTAAATATCTTTTTGTGACCATTTTCCATCAATGAAACGCCACATTCTGCCTGTAGGATTCATGTTTTGTAATTCAAGAGGAAGTCTATGCTGACGAACATTATCATAGCATTCCCTGGAAGCAAATCGTATAAGAGAAGCAGGGATACCTACTGATGTAAATCCTGGATGTCCAGTTGAGGGAAAAGGACCCCCATGGTGCATGGCAGGGGAAACCGCAACTCCTGTAGGCATTTTGTCATTAAGTAACCTTCCTACTTTTTCCCGGAGGATGAGTTCGACCTGACTGTAAAGGATATCGTCCAGATCCTTACTGTGACTGTAAATAGTTCCCGTGAGATTGCCGTTTAAGAGAGTCGTTATTTTTTTTAACTGATTAAAATCTTTAGCGAATACAAAAAGAGAAATAGGTCCAAATGCTTCTATCTGGAGTTCTTCTGGATGATTTAAAAATTTCTCTCCAGAGGTGCGTAAAAGTGTGTTTAAGAAACAATAGCCTTTACCAGGAACTTCTTTGGCACCGGTTACGATTTTAGCACCGTATTGTTGCATGCGTCTAATCGATGAAATGAGTTCATTAAGAACTTTTTCATTTAGAAGAATGCCTGGTAAACCTGATTTGAAGTATTCCATAGTTTTTTGCAGAAACGATTCTCCTTTTTCGTCTTGAAGAAGAATAATAAGACCGGGCTTGGTACAAAACTGGCCCACACCTAGAGTGCATGAATTATAAAATTCAAGTGCAATTTCTTCGAGGCGTTCTTTTAGGGCACCAGGTAATATTATGACTGGATTGATACTAGACATCTCCACATATATGGGTTTGCCAGCTCTGTCTGCTGCTTCTTTTAATCGAAGTCCAAAGTTTTTGCTGCCAGTAAAGGCTGTAGCTCCAACTAGAGGGTGAGAAACCAGTTTTATGCAGTCTTCCTGTCTCAAGTGATAAAACATCTGGACTGATGCTTGAGGTAAACTGCTTGTTTTTAAAGCCATTAGAGCAGCTTCTGCAAAGATTTTTGTTGTTTCTGGGTGACCTTGATTTGCAATTGCAATTACTGGATTTCCAGCAGCAATCGCAGACGCAAAATCTCCTCCAGCACAAGAGTTGAAAGCAAAAGGAAAGTTGTTAGGACTAAATATGGCAACTGGGCCTGGTAAAGGGGCAAATTTTGAGCGTATTTTAGCCTTTGTGTCGATTGTTGCAGAACACCAGGATTTGTCTCGAGCAGCGTATGCGGCTTGGCGGAGCTGGTCGATGGTTCTTGGCAGTTCTACGGATCTTAAGCGGGATTCAGCAGGCAGTGCTGCTTCCAGAGCTGCTGTCTTGACGAGTTCTTCAGAACGGAAATTAATATTATCAGCAAATGCTTCTAGAAAATTGGCAATATTATCAGAAGATTCTGAATGCAATTCCTCAATAACCTTATGAGAAGCCTCGAGTGCTTTCTCAATATCAGAAAGAAGAGAAACAGGATATTGATTGTCAAGTTTGCTTTTTGTCTCTGGATTTATTGCTGAAAAGAGTTTTGCTAAGGAAGATACTTTTTCCCATATTCCATCTATTAAAACAGGCTGAATTGACATAAAAGAATACCTCTCTGAATCTATTCCAAAATATTATAGTAACAGATATATATTAATGTCAATGTGACTGCCAGTTTATGATTCTTTTATTTGACTTATAATATTTTATTAGATATTTTTATGCTTTGATATTAAATAAAAAATGGTAATTATGAGCTAAAAATGACTAGTACAGAAGAAATAGTTTTTAAACACATTGCAATTGAAGGAGTATTGAAAGCTGGCAAAACAAAGTTTGCAAATATTTTAGCTAAGAAAATAGGAGGGAGGGTTATACTAGATAGAGTTGAAAACCCTTATATTAAAGATTTCTATGAAGAAAAAGAAGGAGCCTCATTTCTTGCTCAGCTTGTTTTTTTAGTAAACAGATATCACCAGCAGTCCAGTCTTGTACAGAGAGGCTTATTTGAAGATAAAATAATATGCGATTATCTGTTTGAAAAAGATAAAATATATGCATATCAAACACTTGCTGATGAGGAGCTTATTGTATATGAAAAAATATACAGTATATTCTCCGAAAGAATTACAAGGCCTGATTTAATTGTTTTTCTCCAGATATCTTTACCTGCTCTATTGAGAAGAATTGATAAAGAAGGTTCCCTAATGGATAAAAACATTTCAGAAAAATATTTAGAGGATATTCTTGAGGCCTTTGACTATTTTTTCTTTAACTACAAGGCTGCGCCTCTTCTTGTAATAAGAGCAGATGACTTAGATTTTAATAACGAAGAGCATATGGATGACCTTGTGGACAAGATTAAAAAAATGAAGAAAAGTCCTTTGTTTTATGTTCCTATTGGAGTATCAGATAAGGAACTTAGGAAAAAACCATAGACTGTTACTAGAAAATAAACATAAATTGACTTTACCTCAATCTCAATATTAGAGGTGAGATGGGGAGAGAGGACAAAATGCCTGATAAAAAAATCCAAAAAACAACAATTCCTTTTCTTAAAGAAAAGAAAAAGAGAGGAGAAAAAATTATAGCTCTTACAGCCTATGATTTTCCTACAGCTAAAATCCTTGATGAAGAAGGAGTAGACTTAATCCTAATAGGGGACTCATTAGGGATGGTAGTCCTTGGATATGAGAACACTATCCCTGTGACAATGGACGAAATGATTCATCATACCAAAGCTGTGGCGAGGGCTTCTAGGAGAGCTTTGCTTGTTGGTGATATGCCCTATTTTTCTTTCCACTTGTCTGTTGAAGAATCTATTTATAATGCTTCTCGATTTATTAAAGAGGCTGGAGCAAAGGCCGTCAAAATCGAAGGAGCAACAAAGAAAAGATTGAAACTGGTTGAGAGTTTAGTAGAAGCTGAAATTCCGGTAATGGGGCATATCGGATTAACCCCACAATCAATCAATCGGTTAGGACAGTTCAGTGTGAGGGGAAAAACTATCGAGGAAGCAAAAAAAATTGTTATGAAGGCTCAGGATCTTGAAAAAGCAGGGGTTTTTTCATTGGTTTTGGAATGTATTCCTGCAGAGTTGTCTAGAATTATTACCGAAAAAATTAACATTCCTACAATTGGAATAGGCGCAGGGCCTTATTGTGATGGTCAGATTCTTGTTTTCCATGACCTTGTTGGGTATTCGGATGGACATTTTCCTAAGTTTGTTAAAAAATATGCAAATCTTCATGAGATTATCAGTGGAGCTGTAAGGGAATATATTAATGATGTAAGGAAAAAAAGATTCCCGGATGATCCTCACTCTTATCATCTGAAGTCGGATAAGATTCTGGATGAGCTGTTAAAATCAGTTAAAAGAAATATGAAGAGTCGAAAAATATAAGAAATCTGAAACAGAAATTTGTAATAATAAAAATATAAAAATGAAAATTATAACTGATATTTTCGAAATGAAGGCTGAGATAAAGAGTTTAAAATATAAAGGAAAGAGTTTAAAATATAAAGGAAAGATTATAGGCCTTGTTCCTACTATGGGATATTTACATGAGGGACATTTAAGTTTGGTTAGAGAGTCTATAAGAAAGACAGACTGCACTGTAGTTTCTATATTTGTAAACCCGGCTCAATTCGGACCGAGAGAAGATTTCAAGGAGTACCCCAGGGACTTGAACAGGGACTATGAAATTTTAGAAAAAGAAGGAGTGGATTATATATTCTATCCCAGGGATAGCGAGATGTATCCATTGGGATATAAGACTTATATTGAGGTTCATGATTTGCAGGATAGGCTATGTGGTTTTTCAAGACATGGCCATTTCAGGGGAGTTTGTACAGTCGTCTTGAAACTCTTTAATATTATAAGTCCAGATATTTCTTTTTTTGGCCAGAAAGATGCCCAGCAGGCCATTATCCTGAAAAAAATGGTTCGGGATATTAATTTAGATGTAAAAATTAACGTCCTTCCTATTATAAGGGATAAAAATGGATTAGCTTTAAGCTCACGCAACTCTCACCTGACTGAAGAGCAGAGAAATGCCGCACTTTCTTTATCCAGGAGTCTGAAGCAAGCGCTTCAGATGATAAAATCAGGTAAGAGAAAAACGGAAGAAATTATACAAAAAATGAAACTGACCATAGAGTCTGAGCCTTTTACAAGAGTAGATTATGTTGAAATTGTAGATTTAGAAGAGCTTAGTCCGATTGATAGAATAGATAAAGAAGTTTTGATTGCAATTGCTGTATTTGTAGGCAAAATCAGGCTTATTGATAATATTATTGTTAGAATTAAGGAGTAAAATGCAGTGAAAAGAATAATGTTAAAAGCAAAGATCCATCGTGCGATGGTAACAGAAACAAATATCAATTATGAAGGTAGCTTAACCCTGGATGAAAACTTGATGAAAGAATCAGATATGTTTCCTTTTGAACAGGTTCATGTGTACAATATTTCTAACGGGGAAAGGTTTGTAACCTACCTGATTAAAGGCGAAAAAGATTCTGGAGTTGTTGGAATAAATGGGGCAGCTGCCCATAAAGCTGGAAAGGGAGACAAGTTGATAATCGCATCTTACGCTATGGTGGATGAGGAAGAAATCGAGTTTTTTATGCCGAAAATAGTAATTATTGATGAGAATAACAAGATTAAAAGCGTAGAATAATCATTATTCTACATGATAATTAGGGGCTTCTTTTGTGATTATAACATCATGGACATGGCTTTCTTTGACTCCAGCCGAAGTGGTTTTTATGAATTTCGCATTTTTTTGTAATTTTTGTATGGTTTTACATCCTGCATATCCCATTCCTGCTTTTAATCCTCCAACCATCATCTGTAAGATATTGACAACACTTCCATTATAAGGAACTCTTCCTACTATTCCCTCAGGAACAAGCTTGGCGTCTGATGAAAGAGAATCCTGGAAATATCTATCCCTGCTTCCTTCACGCATAGCTTCAATAGACCCCATTCCCCGGTAGGTTTTATATGAACGGCTCTGATAGATAACTACTTCTCCAGGGGATTCATCGGTTCCTGCAAGGAGATTTCCGAGCATAACAGAACTTGCACCAGCGACGATGGCTTTAGTTATGTCTCCAGAGTATTTTATTCCTCCATCTGCGATGAGAGGAATATTTTTTTTACAAGTTACTTTAAAAACATCTGCAATTGCTGTAATTTGAGGCATTCCGGCTCCGGATATAACTCTTGTTGTGCAGATTGACCCTGGACCTACACCAACTTTTACGGCATCTATACCCAATTCGATAAGGTCTTGAGCTGCTTCAACTGTTGCAATGTTTCCTGCAATTAGTTCCTGGGATGGGAATTCTTTTTTCAGCATCTTTATTGTATCCATTACTTTTTTGGAATGGCCGTGAGCTGTGTCGACTATCAAGACATCTGCTTTTGCATTTATTAAAGCTTTTGCTCTATTCAGTGTTTCTTCGGCTACTCCGATAGCTGCTCCGACTCTCAAGCAGCCGTAGTTGTCTTTGGAAGAATATGGGTATTGAATTCTTTTAAGCACATCTTTATAAGTTATCAATCCTTTAAGATGAAAATCTTTGTCGACCATAAGGATTTTTTCTATTTTATGTTTATGGAAGAGTTTTTCTGCTTTTTCGAGAGAAGTTCCTAATGGAACAGTAATGAGATCCTTTGTCATAACCTTTTCTATAGGGATGTTCAAACGGATTTCGAACCTGATATCCCGGTTTGTCAGTATGCCTACGAGTTTATTATTTTGATCAGTAATAGGAAGACCGGAAATTTTATATTTTTTCATGGCTTCTTTAGCCTCGAAAATCTTGTTTTGCGGTCTCATGGTTATTGGATCGACAATCATCCCACTTTCATGACGTTTGACTTTGTCTACTTCCTCAGCTTGTTTTTTTATGGGCATGTTACGGTGGATTATCCCGATCCCTCCTTGTTGAGCTAAAGCAATAGCCATTTTTGATTCCGTGACTGTATCCATTGCAGCGCTTATAATAGGGATACAGAGAGAAATATTCCGGCTAAACTTAGTGGAAACATCTGCCTCGGCGGGGATCACGCTGGTTTTTGTTGGGAGAATAAGAACATCATCAAAAGTCAACCCTTCCTTCATATTTTGATTAAACATCTTGCCCCCCTTTATTTTCTCCTTTTTTTCTTCTTCTTTCTCTTTTTTGGTATTAATGATCTTGCTTGTTTTCCTCTTTGAACGGTTACATTTTGAGGATGTTGATAATATATTGGCTGTTCTTTTCTCTCCGGAATTTCTTCTTCTACAATTGGTTGAAGAAGGAAAAGATATCGGATTGTCTCGTCCTCAATTCTGTCCATCATTGATTGAAACATGTCATAACTTTCTTTTTTATATTCAACCAACGGGTCTCTCTGTCCATAACCGCGAAGGCCGATACCTTCTTTCAAATAGTCCATAGCTAGAAGGTGGTCTTTCCACTGAGAGTCTATGATTTGGAGCATGATCATTCCTTCAAATTCTCTCATGCGTTCTGAAGTAATTATGTTTTCTTTCTCTTCGTATATATGTCTTAAAGTTTTAAGTAATAATTCTCTTAATTCGTCAAAGTTTATTGTATCCCAGTCAATTCGAAGATCTTCAATATCCAATCCGAATTGAACTCCGATTGCCTTTTTAAATCCTTTTATGTCCCAGTCTTCTGGAGATTTTTCCTTTCCTGTGTGGTTTTCCATTATCCAGTCAACAAGAGTGACAATAAGTCCATCAACATATTCCTGTTTATTTTCTCCTTTAAGTATATCTCTCCTTAGCTTGTAGATTGATTCCCTCTGCTTGTTCATTACGTCATCATATTCTAGTAAGTGTTTTCGTATGGAGAAATTTTGGCCTTCGACCTGTTTTTGGGCTCTTTCGATAGCTTTGCTGACCATTTTATGTTCAATAGGAACTCCTTCCTGCATACCAATCCGTGCCATGAGCCCTGATATTCTTTCACTTCCGAATATACGCATCAGGTCATCTTCTAAAGACAAATAAAAGTGGGAAGAACCCGGATCTCCCTGTCTGCCTGACCTTCCTCTTAACTGATTATCGATTCTTCGAGCTTCATGCCTTTCTGTACCGATTATATGTAATCCTTCAAGTTCGATGACTTTATCATGCTCTACTTCTGTGATTTTTTGTGCTTCAGAAATAGTTTCCCTTTTTATATCTTCTGTGGTCTCTGTGAAATTAATTCCTCTTTTCTTTAGATTCTCACGGGCTAAATATTCAGGATTTCCTCCTAGAAGAATGTCTACTCCTCGTCCTGCCATATTGGTTGCAATGGTTGTACCTTCGATTCTTCCTGCCTGTGCAATGATTGTTGCTTCCTGCTCATGATATTTTGCGTTTAAAACAACATGTTTGATTCTTTTCTTTCTCAATAGAGAACTAAGAATCTCCGAGTTTTCAATGGAGATTGTTCCTACAAGAACAGGGCGCCCTTTGTTTTTATTTTCAATGATTTCATCAACAACAGCTTTCCATTTTTCTTTTGCAGTGCGGTATATTACGTCAGGGTATTCGTGCCGTATTAGAGGTTTATTTGTAGGCATTTCCACTACATCCAAGTTGTAAATGGATTGGAATTCTTGTGCTTCTGTTACTGCTGTACCTGTCATTCCGGCAAGTTTCTCGTACATTCGGAAATAATTCTGAAATGTAACAGAAGCCAGTGTCTGATATTCTTCTTCTATACGCACTTTTTCTTTTGCTTCCAATGCCTGGTGGAGTCCATCGCTGTACCGTCTTCCGGGCATTAATCGGCCAGTAAATTCATCTACGATAATTACCTTGCCTTCTTTTAACATGTAATCTACATCTCTTTTGAAGAGATGATGAGCTTTTAATGCTTGGTTAATGGAATGAATTAAGTCCATATGAGAAAGATCATACAGATTTTTTACATTGAGAAATTTTTCGGATTCTGCAACTCCCTCTTCTGTTAGAACGACTGTCCTTGTTTTTTCATCAATTTGAAAGTTTTTATCTTTATGTAGCCGCCTGACAAGATTATCAACTTTATAGTAAATAGCTGTCGATTCTTCGGTTGGGCCTGATATAATGAGTGGAGTTCTTGCTTCATCGACAAGAATGCTGTCAACTTCATCAACAATGGCATAATGATGCTTTCTCTGAACAAGGTCAGAGAAACGAAATTTCATATTGTCTCGGAGGTAGTCAAATCCGAATTCGTTATTTGTGCCATATGTAATGTCTGTTCTGTATGCTTTTTTTCTTTCAAGTTCTCCCATTTCATGCTGGATTGTCCCTACTTCAAGACCGAGAAAATTAAAAATTGGGCCCATCCATTCCGTATCTCTCTTTGCCAGGTAATCATTAACCGTTACGATGTGAACGCCTTTTCCTTCAAGTGCATTCAGATAAGCAGGAAGAGTTGCGACCAGAGTTTTTCCTTCTCCTGTTTTCATCTCAGATATTTTCCCTTGATGAAGAACAACGCCGCCCATGAGCTGAACATCAAAATGACGCATGTTTATGGTTCTTATAGACACTTCACGTACAACTGCAAATGCCTCAATAAGCAGATCTTCCAAGCTTGCCCCCTGATTGAGCTTTTCCTTGAAATACGCGGTTTTTTCGTTTAGCTGGCTGTTTGTGAGCTTTTTGATGCGGCTTTCGTATTTGTTGATGGCAGAAGCATATGGTCGAAGTTTTTTCAGGTCTCTATCATTTTTAGTCCCGAAGATTTTTCGGATCAGCCACTTGAACATTTGAATAATTTGTAGCAGAAACCCCTGAAGTTGTCAATCACCATTGCTATTTACTTCCATATTTATGTTTTCAAGAAGTATGCTGGCAGTCTTGGGCCCTGTTAATTTAGCTAGTTCCCCTAAAGGAGCTTTTTTGATCTCTGTGATGCCTTTATATTTGTCCAGAAGCAAAGCTTTTCTTTTTTTTCCAATACCTGGGATGTTATCGAGAAATGAGGAAAAGCTCTTTTTCTTCCTTTGTTGTCTGTGAAAATAGATGGCAAAACGGTGGGCTTCGTTTCTTACTCTCTGAATGAGTTTTAAGGCCGGAGAAGTTCTGTCTAGTCTGATTCCTATTCTGTGGTGTTGAGTAAAAATTATTTCTTCTTTCTTTGACAGTGAGATTACAGGTGTATTTTCCAACCCGAGTTTTTTTAATGTTTTTATTGTTGTATTGAGCTGCCCCTTTCCTCCATCCACTAAAATCAGGTCAGGTAACTCTTTTTTTTCGGTAGAAAGCAGCCTTTTGTACCTTCTTTGGATAACCTCTCGAATGCATGCCACATCATCAGGTGTTTTGACTGTTTTTATCTTATATTTTCGATACTTATTTTTTCTGGGTTTTCCATGTTCAAACACAACAAGCGAACCTACGGATTCCTTTCCTCCTGTGCTGGATATATCAAACCCATCGATGTGCAAAGGTAAACTCTTTAAGCTTAAAATATTCTTTAACTCCATAAGTGGCGAAAATTGTTCGATATCTTTTTCGAGAAGATGTTCTGCATTTCTGTTCGCAAGTTCCACTAGTTTTTTATTTTTTCCCTTAACAGGAATGATAATTTCGATTTTTTTGCCTTTGATTTTCTTAAGTTTTTTTGAGAGCTTATCTTTTTCTTTAGGTAGAAAAGGCAAAACAATTTTATAAGGCAAATCTTTACGGTTTTTATAAAATCTTAGTATTTGTGTAAAAAGAGTTTCTCTATCTGAAGATCCTTCGGCCCTGCGGGTAAAAAGACTTTCAGATTCGACAACTTTACCTTCTCTCATAAGGAAAACATTCAGGTATATGTTATCTTTCTCTCTATAAAATCCAAAAATGTCTTTGTTTTCTATTTTTACGGATATGAATTTAGGCTTATCCTTTATATGGTGTATCATAAAAATAAGGTCTCTTAAATATGCTGCATGTTCGAATTCCTGTCTATTAGAAGCCTGCTGCATTTTTTCTTCTAAGGTATTGATCAATCTATCTGTTTTTCCTTCAAGGAATAGAATAGCGTTATTCACTTTCTCTCTATAATCTGATGCTGTGATATTTCCAGTGCAAGGAGCTGAGCATAGTTTTAAGTCAAACTCAAGGCAGGGCCTTTTTCTTTTGCCAGGGATCGCTTCTTTACAGCTTCTTATTCTAAAATATTTATTAATGAGAAGCATAGTTTTTCGTGCTTGATTAGTTGGATAGAATGGACCAAAGTATTTTGCTCCGTCCGGTTTTACTTTTCGTGTAAAGTATATACCTGGAAATTTTTCATTTAAAGTTAGCTTTAAGTAAGGAAAACTTTTATCATCCTTGGATCTCAAGTTGAATTTTGGCTGGGACTGCTGAATAAAATTATTTTCTAGAAAAGATGCCTCTTTTTCAGTATCAGTTAGAATGTAATCGATTTCTTTTGTCTCAGAGATTATCTTGTTTACTTTTGAATCAAATGTAGTGAGAAAATACGATCCGACTCTCTCTCTTAAAGAACGGGCTTTTCCTATATAAATAGTATTTCCATTACTGTCTTTAAAAAAATAAATCCCCGGTTTTTTTGGCAGAGCTCTGACTCTTGATTTCAATGCATCCGTTGTTTTAACTGACAATTTCCAGTTCTTTTAATTTAAGTTTTTTTATTTCATCCCTGAGTTTTGCCGCTTTTTCAAATTCAAGATTTTTTGCGGCTAACCTCATCGAATTCTCGAGCTTTTCGATTCGCTGTTTTCTCTCCTGGGGAGAAAGATAGATATCCTTGTCTTCAGAGATTCGAGAATAGTCAAAATAGTCTCTTTCATAGATGCTGGTTAAAACCTCATCGATTCTTTTTTTAATAGATTGAGGAGTGATATTGTTTTTTTTATTGTACTCCTGTTGAATTTGTCGCCTTCTATTTGTCTCGGCAATCGCCTTCCTTATAGATTTTGTTATGACATCAGCATAAAGAATAGCTTTACCTGAAACATTTCTGGCTGACCTGCCAAAAGTTTGAATGAGGGAAGTTGCAGAACGGAGAAATCCTTCTTTATCCGCATCGAGTATCGCAACCAGAGATACTTCTGGAAGGTCAAGCCCTTCTCTCAGCAAATTTATTCCTATCAGGGCGTCAAATTTTCCCTTCCTTAGGTCTCTCAATATTTTAACACGGTCCAAAGTGTCGATTTCAGAATGAAGATATCGGACATAGAGTCCGAATTCGTGATAATAACGTGTGAGATCTTCAGCCATCTTTTTTGTCAGAGTTGTTACCAAAATTCTCTCGTTTTTCCCTGCCCTTTCTGTGATTTCAGACATCAAATCATCGACTTGGCCTTTAACAGGACGCACTTCAATTTTTGGATCTGTAAGGCCTGTAGGTCTTATAATCTGCTCTATTACCCTTTTACCTGCCTTCTTTATTTCATAATTTCTTGGAGTAGCTGAGACATAAAGGACTTTGTGAATTCTGCTTTCAAACTCGTTAAAATTCAATGGTCTGTTATCAAGGGCAGATGGAAGCCTGAAACCATGATCAATAAGCGTCTGTTTTCGTGAACGGTCTCCATTGTACATCCCACCGATTTGCGGGATAGTGACGTGTGATTCATCGACAATCATAAGGAAATCTTGAGGAAAATAATCGAGAAGTGTGAATGGGGGTTCTCCCGGCTTTCGGAGGCTTAGATAAAGAGAGTAATTTTCTATGCCTGGACACCAGCCGAATTCCCGCAGCATCTCAATGTCAAAAAGAGTTTTTTCTTCAATCCTGTTGGATTCTATGATTTTTCCCTGTTTTTTAAAGAAGCACACACGTTCTTCAAGTTCTTTTTCTATGGAGGAAATAGCATAATCAAGAATGTCTGGAGGTGTTGAGAAATAAGTCCTTGGGTAGAGGACGATCTTATCAAAAGAGTCCAGTGTTTTGCCAAGAAGAGGGTCTAGACTAGAGATGGCTAATATTTTGTTATCTCCAAGTTCTATCCTGTAAGCATAGTCCTCATAAGAAGGAAAAACATCGATAATATCTCCCCTGACACGGAAACACCCCCTTTTAAAATCACCTTCTTCTCTGTTATATTGAATCTTGACGAGATTCTCCAGAATATTTTTCCTTGATATGATTTGGTTTACTTCAAGAGGAATACTCAGAGAATAATATGTTTGTGGCGAACCTATTCCATAGATACAAGAAACAGATGCAATGATCGCTACGTCTTTTCGCTGGAAAAGAGAGTTTGTGGCGCTGAGTCTTAGGCGGTCTATCTCATCATTTATTGTAGCTTCTTTTGATATGTAAATATTGGAAGCAGGGATGAAGGCTTCGGGTTGGTAATAATCGTAATAGCTGACAAAATATCCTACAGCATTTTCTGGGAAAAAGTGGCGGAATTCCTGGTATAGTTGAGCAGCTAGGGTTTTGTTGTGGGAAATGACAAGAACAGGTTTGTTAATTTTCTCTATGATATTTGCTATTGTAAAAGTTTTCCCAGAGCCTGTGACTCCCATTAAAACTTGATGTTTAATATTTTTATTTAACCCATCATGCAGTTCCTGGATTGCCCTTATTTGATCTCCTTTTGGCTTGAATTCTGAGTGGAGTATAAATTTTTTCATTCTATCAGAAGTTTTTATGAATAATCATATTATAACAGTAAATTAAGCTAATCGTAATCAGTAAATTGCTCTCCTGGATTATTAATAAAAATTGCTGATATGTCATAACAATGAAACCTAGATTTGATCATTTTCCATGAAAATCTTGGAACTAGTTTATCCTCTATCATATCGATAATATAATTTAAATCTATTATCAGCAATTTTTACCTTACAGGCGAGCCGATCTTACAGCATCTGCTGCGTTACAGCGCATTCGTGGTGAAGGACCACAACTTCATGCGCTGTGCCTTGCATCTGCAGCAAGCTTGACTCGTGAATCATCCAGGACTTCCTGGATTATTAATAAAAATTGCTGAAAGAATTAATATGATATAAACTAATTTTGATTGTTCTCCATGATATGCTCAGAACTAATTTATACTATACTCTAGGCTAGATAATAACCTAACAGCGTGAAGCATATGAATTTTAGGGGATGGAGGAAGCGACATTGAAAGATTTAGACTTTTTTCTGAGTCAATCTTCGAGGGAACCAGAGAAAGTCTGGCCTGATGGATGTGTGAGCACTGTATAATCAATGATGCGGTGTTAATAGTGGCTCGCGGACATTGTGGAGTTGCTTAAGATAAACATGCGGAGTTCCATCAGAGCCGAGAAGATCAGGGAGGAAGGTGTGAAAATGCTGAAGATTTAAAATGATTTTATTATTTAATGTGAGAAACCATTTTTACAGAGCCTTTGAATTGTGCTCCATCCATTATTGAAATGCGGGAAGCTGATATATCACCCGTCATTTGGCCTTCTTTTTCAATAAAGACTTTTCCATTTGCAAATATATTTCCCTCAACAAGACCCTTAATTGTGATGTTCTTTACATGAATGTCAGCATTGACTTCGGCTTTTGATCCAACGGTCAAATTGTTATTTTCCATGTTTATTTTCCCCTGGAACTGCCCTTCTATTATCAAATCTTCACTGGTGTATAGTTCGCCTTGAAAATTCAGGGTTAGCCCAAAGCGAGCGATTGTTTTTGGGATTATTTCTTCAACAAAACTTTGATTTTCTTTTTTGTCTGGATCCAGCATTATACCTTCTGTTGAAATAATGTGCAGATTATAGATTGCTCCCTTTAATATGTCAACAGAATTATAATACAGAAGTTCCAGCAGAGCCAAGAAGATCGGCTCGCCTGTAAGGTAAAAATTGCTGATAATAGATTTAAATTAGATCATCGATATGATAAATGATAAACTAGTTCTGAGGGTTTCATGGGGAACGATCAAAACTAGGTTTAGTTGTTATAATTTATCAGCAATTTTTATGAATAGCCCACCGCAATTATCATGTTGATATCTATTCCATTATATTTGATAATTATATTGTAAACTTTTATCAAGGTATTTTCGTCTAATAGGGGAAAGAAGAGTGATGGAAGAAAATGAACAAAACATTATTGACCGAATCTGCCGAGGCGATACTGCAGCATTTCAAAGACTGGTGGAGAGGTACAAGAAGAAGATTTATTTCCTCGCCTATGATATTCTCGGCGATCACCACGAAGCTGAAGATATCTCCCATGAAGTATTCATCAAAGTGTTTCGTTCCCTTAAGAATTTCCGCAGGAATTCAAAAATGAGCTCCTGGATTTATCAAATTACTGCTAATACCTGCATAGATGCTCTGCGCAAAAAGAAATCAAAACCCCAAGTAAATCTGGAGGATTTCAATCATGTTTCTCTACAGGACAATCTTGCTGGAGGCGGCACTCGTGTCCAAAATCCTGAACTTAGTGCTGAGGCATCTATCATGCAACGTAGGATTCAAAATGCCTTGTATAAAGTCACCCCAAGAGAGAGAGCAGTGTTTGTGATGCGTCATTACAATGATTTAGAGATAAAAGAGATTGCAGAAGTCCTGAACGTTTCTTCAGGGACGGTCAAGAGCCTGCTTTTCCGTGCTTTAAAAAAAATGCGAAAAGAGCTTTCAACTCATCGGGGAAAGTCCTCAATGGAGGCTAACTATGACTGATTGTAAAAAATGCAAGGCCCTGTTTTCCGATTCATTGTATGGGGAATTGAAAGCCGAGCAAAAGCAGTTCCTCGAAAATCACCTCCGGGATTGCCCGAAGTGCCAATCCGAATTCGTTGAATTAACTGCAACTGTAAGATTTATGGAAAAAAGAGTCCGTCCTGAGCCCGGACAAGATTTCTGGAATAGCTACTGGGGGCGGCTGTCCGATCGGATAGAAAAAGAAGCAGCTTTTCAACCTCAAAAGGAAAAATGGTGGAAGGCTTTGAGCCGCACTATACAAACACCACCCAGTTGGGCTTATCAGGGTGCAGCGGCAATTGTACTGATTGTTATAGGAATTTTTATAGGCAGGGTGCTATTTACCCAGGGTGTCCCGCAGGTTCCACCCACACTGTCATCAGGAAATCTCACCCAGACAGGACCAGGGATCGAACTCACACAGCGTACCCACAATTATATAGAACGCTCAAAACTGATGCTGCTTGCAATCGTCAATTTCGAGCCGGAAACAGAAGATCCCTTTGCCTTGAATCTGCCTTATCAACAGCAGGTGTCAAGAGAATTGGTACAAGAGGCGGGCTTGCTGAAAAAGAAACTTGCCGGATTCCGCCAGAGAAGGCTGCAGGAGCTTATTGTTGACCTTGAGGTGATACTGCTTCAGATAGCCAATCTGGAGTCAGAGCCTGATATGTCGGTTATCAAGATGATTAAGGACGGCGTAGAAAGCCGTGGAATTCTGTTGAAAATAAATCTAGCGGACATCCGCCAGTCTATTAATGAAAGGAATAAATCCAAAAGTCTATAGAAACGGAGGAAAACATGAGTTTAAGAATTTCACGTATTATGATGTCGGTTTTTATCCTACTGGTATCATTTTCCCTACTGTCGCCGGTATTATATGCCGACAATATACAGGACAAGGATACCAAATCCTATAATCAGGCTTATAACCTCATTGCTGAGGAAAGATGGGAAGAAGCCGCAAAAGCCCTTGAAAAATTTATTAGCACGTATTCCAACAGCGCTTATGTGGATGATGCCCGGTTCTGGCAGTGTTATGCCAGAGAGAAACTGGAACAGTCCTTAGAGACGGTTTTCAACTGCTATGAGGATTTCATCAAATCTCATCCGAAAAGCAAATGGGTAGATGATGCCCAGTCCAATATGATTCGCATCGCCCATCAACTATCTAAGCAAGGTAATCCCAAATATCAGCACTTAGTCCAATCCATTTATGAGAGCCAGGAAGATGAGATTAAACTGGTTGCCCTCTATGCACTGGAAGATATGGGCAATGAGGAGGCCTTAGACGCGATCATAAAACTTTATGATGATGCGGCAGATGTCAATCTCCGCAGCAGGATCATCAATATGCTCGAAGATTTTGAATCACCCAGGGCGCTTGACAAACTTGAGGACATTGCTCTTAATGAACCCGATTCTTCCTTACGCCGCAGGGCTGTTTATGTTATTGCGGATACCGAAGAGAAGGATGCCATCAATATTCTAAAAAAGGTCATCGAGACCGATTCAGACACCAAGGTCAGGAAAGCTGCTCTCAATGCTTTAGGAGATACGGAAGATCCCTCTGTTATCCCTATTCTGAGTGAGATCGCCATAAATGATAAGAATGTGACTCTGGCAAAAGCTGCGGTATATGCTCTGGAGGACGTCGAAAGTCCAGAAGTGCTTCCCGCGCTCAAAAAGATATTAAAAGAGGCCAAAGCCATCGAGGTCAAAAAGGCTACCCTTTATACACTTGAAGACATCGAAGAGGCAGATGTACTTCCCCTCTTGAAGGAAGTTGCCCTGAAGGAGAGCAACCTGGAATTACGCAAGGCTGCGATATACACTATCGGGGATATTGAAAGTAAAGAGGTCCTTGAAATCCTGAAGGAGATTCTGGAATCAACCGATGAACTCAGCCTCAAAAAAACAGCCCTGTATTCCATTGAAGACTATGAAGGCAAAGAAGCAGAAAAGATCCTCTATGATACAGCCCTAAACTCCCCTGATGAAGAACTGGCTAAGACCGCTGTTTATGCCCTTGCCGATCTTGTTGAAGATGAGGGTGATCCGGCGTTCCTCATGGAAGTCTATAAAAAGTCAAAGTACTTCTCCGTCCGCAAAGCGGCTTTGTACAGTATTGAAGATGTAGAAGGACCCAAAGCTGTCAAGGCACTGGCAGATGTATTAAAAAGCGAAAAAGACCCGCAGCTTCAGGTAGTCATTATCAGAGCTCTTGGTGAAACAGAAAGTGACGAGGCAGTTCCTATACTGCTTGAGATTGCCCTGAAGGATAAGAATCGCAAGGTCAGAGCTGAAGCAGTATCAGCTTTAGGAAAGATCGGGACACCAAAAGCACGGGAAGCCCTTATGAAGATTCTTGAGAAAAAGTAGTGAAAACAATGCGAAGATTCCTGAAAGAATATACTTCAGCAATTTATCCGTCTTTTTTGATCTAAAAGGAGGCTGTCCGCTGTTCTGCCTGGGCGATAGTGATGATCCCAGAGCTCTGAATGCGTTGATAGAGATCATTCGGAACAAATAGCTTTCAGTCAATATGCCCCTTTGTATTGACAAAAAGTGAAATTGCCTATAAATTCTATTTCTGAGTTTTTGGATGCTGGAAAGAAGGCACAGTAAATGTGTAATCAAAGAGAAAGAGCGGACATAACTCAGCGGTAGAGTACGAGCTTCCCAAGCTCGGGGTCGCGGGTTCGAATCCCGTTGTCCGCTCTTTCTCTCAATAGAATCAGGCTTTTAAAATAAGGAAATCAAATGGGTGAATGGAATCTTATTGTAGATAAAATACCACTTAAAGGTTCATGGAACATGGCTGTAGATGATTTCCTTTTCCAGTCACTCGGGGAAGAGCCTCAGACTTATGTTCGATTTTACGCCTGGAAAAAGCCGACCGTATCTTTAGGCTATTCTCAAAAGATCTTTAAAGTACTTGATATTGAATATTGCCAGAAGAATGGGATTGATATCGTTAGGAGAATTACAGGGGGGAAGCTAGTTTTGCATTATAAAGAAGTAACTTATTCTATTTGTTCTTCAGATAAAGAGATATTCACTTCAACCCTGAATGATTCTTACAAGATTATCTCTGAAGCACTAATGTGTGGACTTGGGAAAATCGGGTTAAAACCTTACCTTGCTGATGCTGCACCTGGCTCTTATGCTAGAGGAAATCTTCCTTGTTTCTCTTATCCCGCACGAAATGAAGTTGAAATTGATGGGAAGAAAATTATTGGGAGTGCTCAGAAAAGGGAGGGATCAAAGTTTATTCAGCACGGTTCTATTCCGCTTGAAGGGGAAGAAGAGCTTTTGAAATCGGTCTCATTTTTAAAAAGGAGAGAAAAGAATGTACGTATGATCTCTGTTTCACAAGCTCTGGACAAAAGGGTGGCCTTTGACTGGGTTGTGAATTTATTAGTGGAAGGAATTTCAGAATATTTCAAAGTGCACTTGAAACCAAAAGATTTTAGTATAAAGAATAGAGAAGATATCCTTAATATTCAAAGAGAGCGATATGAAAGCAAGGATTGGCTATATAGATGACATATTGATTATTTTAATTTTTAATGATAGCATTGCGTTAATAAACAAGGGTTTTTGCTAATGAACGAAGTCGAAGAACTTTCTAAGCTTGACATTAAGAATTTACCGCCGTCCAAGAGTTTTCTTCTTGACGACTTACACCAGAATGCATTAAAAAATCTTTATATTGAAATTGGAGCAGGCCCTGTCCTTTATCTTCTTTCACCATCTTATTCTGTCATAAATCCAAGTCCGAACGAAGTAATAAACGATTTTATAAACAAAAAAGGTGATATTCTCAATTACATCAAAGAATATATTATCCAAAATCTTGCCAAATATTCTGTTCTTTTAGATGTAAACAGTTATTTTGTTGAGCAAAATAAATTCCTTGTTTTAGCCAGGCTGAGAGAAAGAGATTCGGAGGGAAGGCGATATGAGATTAAATTCTATACTCATTCTCCCCAGGAACTGATGACAAATTACAATGATAAGATTTATATCGGCAGAGATTTCATTGACCTTTTCCAATTTAAGAGAAAATATTTCGGAGTTAAAGATCTGATAACTTCATTAAAAAACCAATATGAGATTTTGCTTGATAAAGCTGAACAAAAGCTGAAAAATCCTCTCGAATATAAATCCTTTTTTCAGGAAATAAAAGAATATCTAAGTGAGTTGCGAATCGAGGGTTTTAATATCCTTCAATCTCTTCCACCATATATTGATTTTAAACAAATAAAAGAAAAAGACTTGATTAGTATTAATGCTCAGTACCGTACAATTAATCATTATTTGATTGAGCTGTGTGATGAAGTAAATGAATTTGAGAATCTTCTAAGAGATAAAAAAGAAATGCATTTTGTCCGATATGTCACAAAATATAAAAAGGACCTTACAAACTTTATTTCATATTTCAATATAAAAATAAATGGTTATCTGTCAGAAAAAATATTCAGCCTGAAATATAAAAGTTAATCATATCTAGTCTTATTCTAAAATCCTGATTGATCCGTAGCTGGTTGAAAGGAAAATTTTGGGATTTTCTTTTTCATCAGTAAATGCTTTGATTATAGAGAGACTGTTTTCTTTTCGGAACGTGGGTTCAAAAGGAAGCTCCCATTTAATATTACCGCCCTTGTTTTGGGCTTCAATAGGGTATTTTCCCTCAGAAGGCCAATGAAATATTATGTTGACATATGTGCCTTTAACTTCTATTGGCCGAGTAAGAGGAAAAGGCCTCAGGATTGATTTTCCGTGGGATAGAAGAATTGTTGTTTTTCCAGAAAATTTATCAAGTTCGATGTCATTATATGATGAAGAAATATTGATTTCGTCTCCGCTTATTGTGTTTCCATAAATACCAAGGCTTTTTCCATCTATTGCCAGGTTGCCATGGATATTGTTCAATCTTACATTGCTGTATCTATCAGTTATTTCAAGGTCTCCATCTATTCCATTTATTTCTATATATGAATGGTTACCTATGATTTTTGTGGGGCCTGCATTGAGTAATATTATTTTTTCATAGGAATTCTCAATTTCAACAGTACCTGATAGGTTTTGGCCGAAGACTTCATTATGGGAACCTTCAACCGCGACATCCTGTGAGAAATCTTCTAGATGAATTGTACCGTATCTGTGGATAAGATGGGTGTTTCCTTTGACGCTTTTTGCTGTAAGAGAAGAGTGGCTGCTTTCTATACGGCAGTCGGATTGAACATTGTCTACTTCGACATCTTCGTAACTGTTTCGAACAAAAATATTGCCATCTATTTCTGAAGCAATGACCTTTCCATGACTGTTGATGATATTCGTGTTCCCCAGTTTGTAAGTTTTAACAATTCCATATGAATTTTTTACTTTTACATTCATTCCTTCCGGAATAAAAAGCCTAAAGCTTGTTTTGAAATTTTTCCGCTTGAAGTCGTTGCGGTTTGTCGAAATCATCAACTCATTGATGCCTTTATTAACTGACATCTTCAGCTTGTCAGAAATTTTCTTTGCAAGTTCTTCATTTCTGCGCCAAATTTTTTTCCCAAAAACAACAGTTATCTTTTCTTCCTCAGTTCCTTGTATTTCAACATCTCCATGGGCATTGATGACTTGAAGTTCAGAAGGGAAGGGGGGGTAGATTTCCTGTGATTCTTCATATTCGAATTCACCATAGAAAAAGATAAAACCGTCACCACAATAAGAGTCGAAATGAATTTTTCCTGTTTGGGCATGGAAAAAGATTACTCCGGCAATGATGATGAAAATTAAAAGGATGATTTCTTTTGCTTTCATTTTTAATCCTGAATATTTTCGGTTTTTTCGTTTTGTTCTTTTATTCCGTAGTAAAGCTTCCAGACTCCCCACACAATAAGTACTAAGGGCCAGAGACGAGCTACTGTATCCCATATGGAAGTACCAAGATTGCTAAGGAGAATGGTAAGACCTACTAGGACTAGTATGATACCCCATACAAGAGGGTCTGTACGTTTTTGTTTAGCCATTTTTTTCTCCTTAATTTTTTTAATTTTCCTGTTTTTTACGTGAATAATAATCTGCAATAAGTTTAATCCCGATGACGATAACAATGAGAGGCCAGAAATCGAACACAGTGTCATAGTTGATGAGGAAGTTAAAATTAGCCATGAGGAATATTCCTCCAAGGGCGATTAAAATAATTCCCCAGAAAATAGAGCCAGATTTTACAGCATCAGAAAAATCTTCTGTAAATTCTTCTTCTTCACTATGAATGGCTCTTCGGTTAATAGTTGAAGAAACATTGATGGAATCAATGATCTGGTAAAAATAAAATCCAGCAAGAAACAGTCCTAGGAAAACAGGAGAGCCTTTGCCATTTGCAAGCAGGGTAACTAGTAGAGAAAAGGCGAGAAGGTGGACCAAGGCCTTTTGAATCTGGCGGTTATAAAGAGCGCCAACACCAAAAGGAAAAAAGAACGATAGTATTCCTGCGAGTAATGGAGATTTTGGTGGTCTTTTGACGATTACTTTTTCTTCCATTTTATACCTCCAAATTTATGATATCTTTATCCCTCTGTTTCTCCGAAAGGATTGATATCCTTAAGAGAAACAATTATATTTTCTTTATACCCACCCAGGGAATCTGAGAAAGATTCTGCCTTAGCAACCAGCCTTCCGATTTTACTGTATCCGATATGAATCTGCCGGTTTAGAGATTTGTTAATGAGATTTTTATTTGGATTATATATGTAGCACGATATCAGAATAAGGAAAACAGAAACTGCAGCCAGGATGGGTTGGAGCGAGGGCTGGCCAAGAAAATCAAAGCTGATTTTGAATTTTCTCTTTTTAACAGGAGTTTTATAAAGGCGTTCCAGCAAGTTCTTGCTTACATCTACTTCTGGAAAATCAGCAAGAGTCATGGTTGTTTCTTTAATAGACAAAAAAAGACCTGTGCATTTCTGGCAGGATTTTAAATGTTCTTCAACCATTTGTTTTTCTTTTAAGTTAAGCTCATCCTCTATATAAGGAGATAAAAGTTCTTCTATGTGTTTACATTCCATTTCTTTCCTCCTTTTTTTCTTTGAGGATTCTTGCCAGCTGAAGTCTTCCTCTATTAACGCGAGATTTAACCGTTCCCAGAGGCAGGCTCATGATTTCTGCTACTTCTTTGTATTTTTTGCCCTGAATATCTCTGAGGATGAGCGCTATTCGCATCTCTGATGAAAGGTTTTTGAATCCTTCCCAGATAAATTTTCTAGTTTCGTTCTTCAAAATGCTTTCCTCAGGACCAATGTTTTTAAACGAAGAAACATAATATTCATTAAACTCATCGCGTGTTTTATTTTTCCATTTTGTTTTTCTGTATTGGTCGATGAGATGATTTCGTGTGAGAGAAAGAAGCCATGCGCTGAAATTTTTATTAAAATCATATTTGGATAGAGAATAGTGAAGTTTTAGAAAAATTTCTTGTGTTACATCTTCAGCTTCTTCGTATTTCCCAGAGAACTGGTAAGCGATGTTAAAAATCCTTTTAGAGTAGGTGTTAACGAGCATTCTCCAAGCTCCTTCGTTTCCTTCCAGACATTTTTCTATAATCTTTTCTAATTGCACTTACCTCACCTTTGTAGACGAGATTTTGGAGGAAAAAGTTCCATAGCAGTTTCTATGAATAATTTAGAACAAGTATATTTTATAATAATAGTGAAAACAAGTTATAACTATGTTATTTACTCATAAGAATAAAGAAGATAAAATTAAATGTTGTAAACAAATTGCAACTATTTAAAGGAAAGTAAAGTTTGGAAAAATGAGAATGGATGAACAAGAACTGATAGAAAAAGTACAGGAAGGTAATGAGATAGCTTTTGCGAGAATTGTCAACATATACCAGCACAAAATAGTTAACTTTCTATGGCAATTGACAGGAGATTATCAGAAATCAGTAGAATTAGCACAGGAAACATTCATGAGAGTTTATTTTAAAGCAAACAAATATAAACCGATAGCTCCTTTATCTTCATGGATATATGCAATTGCTTCAAACTTGGCTAAAACAGAAATGAAAAAAGCGCGGAGATTTCCTTCTGTATCTTTCGAGAATGCTGAAAATAACATCAATACGAAATTTACATATACTAAAAATCAAAAGAATTTGGATTTGATCAAGGATTTGAGAGAAGCTATAAATTCCCTTCATCCTAGATATAAAATCCCGGTTATTCTTAAGGATATAGAAGGATTTTCTCAAGACGAAATTGCTCAAATACTGAATAAGCCTATTGGGACTATAAAAGCAAGAATAAGCAGGGGAAGGAATTATCTAAAAAAGGGATTGGAAGAAAAATCGGATAAAATTAATATTTTTAAAAATAGGGAGAAGGCAAATGGAAGAATTTGACTTCATGGAAAATATTGAGAGAGTCAAAGCTCCTGATGATTTTGAGGGGAGAGTCTTGGAAGATCTCTCTAAAAGAAAGGTGAAAAATGTCAGGACAAGGCAGATACGTCTTTCATTCGCAGGAGCTTTTAGTGCAATAGCAGTAATCATTGTCATAACGAGTTTATTCATCCTTCCTCATGGGGAAACCGCAAAGTTTTCAACTCTGGAAAAAGGGCTGTCTTCAGAGTCCATGATAGAAAAAGAACGTGGGAAAAGACCGTTTATTCCAATAATAGAAGAAGTGAATTATTCAGGAGAAATCCGGAATTTATCACATGAAGCCCAAACGATTTATATACTAGAACAAGTCTTTGAAAGTACCGATGCTTCAATTAAATATTAAGGAGGCAAGTGCAAAATGAACAAAAAGAATAAAATAGCATTTTATTTGGCCGGATTTTTAGTATTAATATTTTTTAGTTTAAATGCAGAAGCAAGTCCGATATTAAATGATGAAAAACCAGTTAAAGATGTAGTAAAGAAGGTATATCCTTCAGTCGTAAGAGTAGAAGTCAGAAACGGGATAAGAAAGGTTGCAACCGGAGTCATTATTGACAAGGATGGGCACATAGTGACAACAGCTCTCATATCGCCTCGAGATGAAGAAATATTTATTACTACTTCGGATGGAAAAAATATTCAGGCAGAGTTTATGGGTATGGATTCAATGACTCACCTGGCATTAATCAAAAGCAAAGGAGATAAATTAACTCCTATATCTTTAGGAAAGACGGGGGATATCTCAACTGGCTCCTGGATAGGAGTTGTCAGTATATCGCCTGAAAATAAAGCTGCTGTCACGCAGGGAATTGTAAGTTCAATTAGTAAGGATACGCTCCGTTTGAATGTTTGGGTCGTCCCGGGTACTAGCGGAAGCCCGGTTATTGATAGCAAAGGGCATATGATTGGCCTAGTAAGAGGGGTTTATTCAGACAGTGTTGTTTATGAGGTTGGAAGGGAGGAAACCAGAAGTACAGGATATTTATTCCATAGAGAGGAGGGACCTTCTTCTGCAATGGTAAAAGCTGTCCCTGTTAACATCGTTAAAAATGTTGTCTCTGAAATAAAGGAAAAAGGGAAAGTTGAAAGAGGGTGGATCGGTGTTTCAATTGTAGAGAATGAAGATGGAGAGGTAGAGATTGTTAGTATTGAAGATAAATCTCCGGCTGAACTGGCAAAACTAGAAAAAGGAGATGTTATCTTGGAGTTTGATGACATAAAAATAACAAGTACTGATATGCTTGCTGATGAAATCAGGAGGAGAAAGCCAGGAGATAATGTTTCAATGAAAATTGAAAGAGAAAGAAAAACTCGGGATGTAAAATTAAAGTTAGGTGAATATTCAGAGAAAGATATCTTACGGGAGTTTGAAATGAAATTTCCCCGTCTTTTTTCTCCCAAATTAACAAAGCCTATAGAACCACCCCGTATAAAAATTAAACCTGAGATATTCAAATGGAACCTTAGATCTAGAAATTATATTGGAGTTTATATAGAAGAACTCAATGAAGATCTTTCAGAGTATTTCGGCTTGAAGGGAAGCAAGGGACTACTTGTTTCAAAAGTCAGTGAAGGTAGTCCTGCAGAAAAGTCGGGGTTAAAGGTTGGAGATGTTATCTTCAGAGCAGACGAGAAGGAAGTAGAAACCCTTAATGAATTGAGTCGATTGATTCAAAGAAAGAATAAAGGCGAAAAAATCAAAATTGAATTTTTGAGGGATAAAAAAAAGAAAATAATAGATGTAGAAATTGACGAGGAAGATAATAGAAATGATCTTTTCTTCTCAAAAAAATGGGAAGATGCTTCTCATCTCTGGAAGAATTATTCAGAAAAAATTAGGGAGCAGTATGAAAAAAGTGTTGAACAGTATTACAGTGAAGCTCGAAAAAAAATAAAGAAATTGAATGAAGAAATTGAAAAGAAAAAAGATGCAGAAAAAGAAATGCAAAAAGTAATCAAAAAGTATCGGTGCATAAGGGTTTAGACTTGCTCTTGTGTCCATTCTCAGAGGGAGGCAGGGAGAGTATATATATGGCCTCCCTCTTTTATTAAGACTTCGGATTTATCACTTAGACAGCCATTTAGTCATGAAAGTTTCATATTCATCAGGGGATAATCTTGTTTTCTTAAAAAAATCTTTTGCAGCCCTCTGTCTCATTGCTTCATAAAGTACAATCCCAACCGAAACAGAAAGATTCAAGCTGTGGACCATGCCAATCATTGGGATTTTAATTACATAATCTGCAAAGTCCAGGGCTTCAGAAGAGATTCCTTCTGATTCATTGCCGAAAATTATGGCAGTTGGTTCTGTATAGTCTACTGCTTGATAAGAAATGGATTCATTGCTCAGGTGAGTGGCAGCGATCTTAAACCCTTTCTCTTTTAATAGAGATAGACATTCAGAAGGGGAAGAATAATGATTGAAATGAAGCCATTTTTCTGCCCGTGTAGATATAGCCTCATTAATAGGAAAAAGTTTTTGACCGAGGGAAATAATGTCAAGATGCAGTATACCGGCGGCATCGCAGGTCCTGGCAACCGCACTTGCATTATGGGTGTTTGTGACTTTTTCAAGGACAACTCTCAGGTCGGGTTGGCGTAATGACAATACTCTTTCAACCTTTTCTATTCTTTTTTTTGTTGGCATAATCTGAATATAACAAACGATCTTTCAAAACGCAAAACTCAAATGAAATAGGTTTTGGAAAAACTGGCGTTTGTAGTCTGTTAGAAAAAAAGTGTTTTGAGAGCTATGACCAACCAGAAGAAAAAAAATCCAGCTAGAGCCCTAATTTCTCTGTTTTTTCGATAAAGTGTCCAGTTGAATTTATTTGGATTAACTGATTGGCATAGTTTTAAAGATGGAAAAAACAGCGGGACATTTTTTCGGAATTCTTCATATTCGCTCGGAAAACATTTGTTCATCCTGTTCTTTTCCTTGTTTATCGCAATAGGGTAGAAAAGGAAGAAATAAGCTGTAAAAATCGCAAATACCCACCATGAAAGAGAGCTAACAACAATGCTGATGCCTATAATCAAATTCCCAAGATAAAGAGGGTTTCTTGTATATCTATAAGGCCCTGAGACGGTCAATTCCTTTTCCTTCTGGATATGGCCGCTGGCCCAAGTTCTTATGAGGAGACCTATCATAGTAAGTGATATGCCTCCAACTATAGAATAAACGTTTGATTTGGAAAGAATGATAACGGGAATAATTACTATTAAGCCGCTTTTCACTCTCCACTTATAGAGTGTTTCTTCCAATTTTGAATTAAGCATTTTCCTTTAATATTTGAAGGCTTGAAAAAGCTACTTCCTCAGGAGTAATTCTTTTAAGGCATTCCAGGCTTGAACATTTTCTTTTATAACAATAACTGCAGTCTAATTCGTGAAATATTACTCTGTCCCGGGGATTAAAAGGGCCATTTCTCTTGGGGTTAGTAGGTCCAAATAGACCTACAACTGGGCGTGAAAGAGCACATGCTGCCTGGAGAGCAAAAGTATCTCCGCTGACAACAAGAGAGGCTTTTTTGATAAGCGCTATGACTTCCTTAAGGGATAAAAACGGAGATATGGATATGGCAGTCTTTTCACTAATATTTTCTGCAAGTTTTTTTTCCTTTTCATTTCCCCATAAGAGGAGGAGAAAAAGATGTTTTTGTTTCCTCTTAATTATCTGGATAAATTTAATCCATTTTTCTGGATACCACATTTTGGTTTCCCATGCAGCACCGACATTTAGGATGATTATTCTTTTTTCTTCATCATGGCCAATTTTTTTAAGTTTCATTTTGACTGATTCTGTAATTCCATCTGGAATGATAACAGGGAATTCATATGTCTTTTCCTGTATTCCTAGCATAGAGAGAAGCTTCATGTTTTTAGTGATAACATGAATGTTTTCAGGTATCTTGCAAAGTCTATCTGTATAAAAAAAAGAAGCGATAGGTTCTTTCAAATTTTTACGGTGGAAACCTATTCTCTTTTGTGCTCCGGATAAAAATGTTATGAGCCCGGATTTTGCAAGGCCTTGAAAATCAAGAGCAACGTTGCAGTTTTCATGTTTAAGATGTAAGATTTCTTGCCAGAATCTCATTTGAGTTGTCTGGTATCCTTTAGCTCGAATAGTAATTACTTTGTCTATTCCGGGAACAAGTTCAAGAATTTGTTTTCCTTTATTTTCCACGACCCAAGAAATCCTTGTGTGTGGAAATTTTTTTCGTAGAGCCGAATATGCTGGAAGAGTATGTATGATATCTCCAAGTGAACTAAGCCTTACAATCAGGTAATTATTCATTGTAAAGATTCAGAGGTTTTACTAATGCAAATTTTTGCAGCAATTTCCTTGATGAGTTCAGAAGTTGATTTAATTTTGGGTCCCCCAGCGATAATGATTTTGCCTCCATAACTTTGCACTGTCTTTTTTTCCGGCACTGTCTTCGGTGTGTAATCTGAACCTTTTGCATGAACATGAGGTTTAAGAACAAGAAGAATATTTTCTACATTATCTTCTTCAAATATTGTGATGTAATCGACAAATGAAAAAGAGCCTAATATTTCAGCACGATCTTTTTCCCCGAGTATGGGCCTCCCTTTTCCTTTAAGCTTGTGAACGGAAGCATCGCTGTTCAAAGCTACAACCAGAACATCTCCCAAATTTTTTGACTCTTTCAAATATCTTATATGTCCAACATGTATTAAGTCAAAACACCCATTGGCGAGAATGACCATATTTCCTTTTTTTTTGTGATCATAAATTGCCTTTCTTAATTGCGGAAGAGAATGCAGTTTTTTCAATTTTAAGAATCGATAACTTTTTTTAATTCATTTACAGTTAGAGTGGAAGTGCCTTTTTTCATGACAACGATGCCTCCAGCATAGTTTGCAAGAAGGGCAGCATCTTTGAAAGTTGCTCCAGCAGATAATGCCAGTGTAAAAACACTAATGACTGTGTCTCCAGCACCTGTTCCATCAACTATATCAGTTGTACCGTATATGGGAATATTATATGGGGTTTTCCCCTTTTCGAAAAGCACCATACCTTGAGAGCCTCTTGTCATGAGAACAGCCTGGGCTTCTTCTCTGTTCAAGAAAGTCGTCCCTGCATTTTTGAGAGTTTGAGAGTTATCATCAATTTCAATTCTAAGAGCTTCTTCAACTTCGGGTTCATTTGGAGTTGAAACTGTTATGCCCTTGAAATTTAAAGGCCTGAAACGCGAATCGAGTGCAATAGGTATGCTGGATTTTTTAAAGAGTGGAAGCACCTGGTAAAAAATATCCTCTTTGACTGAATAATAATTATAATCGGAAATTATTAGGGCGCTCGAATTATTATTTAAGTCCTTGAGTAATTTTCGGAGTTTTTGTTTTAAGGCGCTGTTCTCTGGGACTTTTTCATCCCTGTCAATGCGGAGAATCTGCTGCTTTTTTGCGGTCTCCTCGCCGGCAAAGATTCTTGTTTTTATTGGTGTGTTAAAATCTTTTTCTTTGATCAGGTATTCTGTTGGGATTCCTTTTTGTTTCATTATATGTGCAATTTTTCTGCCTGCAGTATCATAACCTATAACCCCAACAGGGAGAGGTTCTGTTCCTAATGCCTTTAGATTAAGAAGGGAATTCCCTGCTCCGCCAAGCGAGAATGCTTCATTTTTATAAGATAGAATAAGAACAGGAGCTTCTCTAGAAATGCGGCGTGTATTTCCGTAGAGGTATTCATCCAGGATAAAATCGCCCCAGACGCAGATTTTCTTTTCAGAAAAACGGTCAATGATTTCGAGTAATTTTTTCTTTTCTTTGTTCATAAAACTTTAGTCAAAGATTTTGACAGAAATAGGTTAAAACGTCAACTTACAATGTTAACATAAGTTGCAGCAATATTTTCAAATATTATTAATTAAAAACTGTTAGTTTGGAAAGTTAAGGGCAAATAATAAACAAATATCTTTATTTAAAAATTGTAATATATTTAGTATAGTATTGCGTGGATCTGTTTTATTAAGGATTTTTCATGAATGTACGCGGGAGATATGAACGAATTCATGACCAGTTATCATTACCAATAGAAGGAGTAACGCTGGAAGAAATGTTATTAACAAGAAATGAGCTTGCATCTGAATACGAATATTCTGTTTCATTAGGATTAAGCTATACATTTGGTTCTGTTTTTAGCAGTGTTGTAAATCCGCGTTTTGGAAATGGGGGAAGAAGATACTATTAAAAAAGTGGTATGCCGGAGTGGCGAAATTGGCAGACGCGCTGGACTCAAAATCCAGTTCCAGGCAACTGGAGTGTGGGTTCGACTCCCTCCTCCGGCATAATGATTCAAGTTAGCAAGTTAAAATGGAAAAAATGAATAATTTTTTAAGGGAGTTGTAATATGTCAGTAAGTAATTTGTCCCTGGCAAATCCTATTTCTATTTTTTTAAATAAGCCTAATAATGATTTTAAGAGAAAGGATTTTATCAGGATTATCGAACAAAAAAAGATTGAGCGTATTACGTTTCATTACACGGCTATTGACGGAAGATTAAAAGAACTAAAATTGCCTGTGTCATGTACCGAGCATGCTGAACGTATTCTTGCCGAAGGCGAACGCGTAGACGGCTCTTCCCTTTTTAAGGGGATTGTTGATGCTTCTTTATCTGATTTATATATTATGCCAGAGTATAAAACAGCATTTCTTAATCCTTTTGATGAAGGAAGTCTGGATTTCATCTGCCGTTATATGACTAAAGATGGAAATCTTGCTTCATTTGCTCCAGATAATATTCTGGCTAAGGCAAGAAAGTTTTTCTGTGAAAAAACAGGTCTTGATATAAAAGCTATGGGGGAGCTAGAGTTTTTCATATTATCAAAGAGGGATAAAATTAGTTATCCGGTAGGCGCTCAGCAAGCTTATCATGAATCAGCACCTTTTGTGAAAAATGGAGAAATTTTAGATGAGATGGTTCGATGTATCACACGGATTACAGGTGCCGTGAAATATAGTCACAGCGAGGTAGGTTTTATTGATAACATTGAAAGCGAGATGGATGAAATAAATGGCATGCAGGCTGAGCAGCATGAAGTAGAATTTATTCCTACCGATGTCCAGGAAATGGCAGATGTACTCGTATTGGCAAGATGGATAATTCGCAATGTTGCTTATAAACACGGTTGTATTGCAACATTTGTCCCAAAACTAGAAGAAGGTGTAGCTGGAAATGGATTCCATTTTCATGTTGAGCTTGTAAAGGATGGGAGAAATATAATGCTGGATTCAAATGGCAAGTTATCAGATGCTGCATTCCGCCTTATTGGCGGACTGTGTGAATATGCAGATTCCTTGACCGCTTTTGGAAATACAGTGGCCTCATCGTATTTGCGTCTTGTACCTAATCAGGAAGCCCCTGTGCGGATCTGCTGGAGTAATTTGAATCGGAGTGTATTGATCCGAGTGCCGCTTAGCTGGGCAAATTTAAACAATATAGTAAAAAAAGTTAATCCTCAAAAGGATGATCCGGATGTTATTGATATACAATGCCGCCAGACAGTTGAGTTGAGAAGTCCTGATGGGAGTGCTTATATTCATTTGCTTATGGCAGGAATTGTAATGGCTGCAGAATGGGCTTTTGAAAAAGATCGTTCTATGGAACTAGCTGAGAAGTTATATGTAAAAGGGGATAATTTCGAAAATAATGATATTCTTGAGTGTCTACCTTCAAGCTGTAAAGAATCAGGACAGAATCTTATTGATAGACGGAACTTATATGAAAGAGGAAACATTTTTCCAGCCAGCGTTATTGATTATTTTGCAACATCTATTAAAAAAGAAGAAATATTACCTATGGATTTTAACCGTCCCAGCAATATAAAGAAAATTATGCATAAAGATCTACACAAACATTAATTCCTAATGATATCAGGCAGATTTATTGTATGCTAAGTTAGAAATAACTGGGTTGTGTTTATAGTTAATGTGAATAAGCCAGTTTTATATATTTTTAATGAAAAAAGTTGATTTTTAATTTAAATATAGTATAATAAAAGTAAGCTTTGTTAAGCTGGCTGGACAGAGTTTAAACCCTTCTTTATTATCCCCTTTTTGCTTGTTTTCCCCAAATCAAAACAGCCAGCATTATATTTTTTGCTAAGTAATCCAGACTAACTCCAACCCAGCGCTGCTTAAGATAAACATGCGGAGTTCCAGAAGAGCCGAGAAGATAGAGAGGAAATGGCGTTAAAATCTTAGTGGAGCGCAAACATGCACTCAAATTCATCTATTATCAGCAATTTTTACCTTACAGGCGAGCCGATCTTACCGCATCTGATTCGTTACAGCCCATTCGTGGTGAAGGACCACAACTTCATGCGCTGTGCATTGCATCTGAGGCAAGCTTGACTCATGAATAACCCAGGTTAAATATTTCTTATATATCATTTTAAAATAAATAAGAAAACAAAACCAATTGAAAAATGTGTTAAGTTGACCTCATACTTTTCTCTATGTTATAAGCTTATTGGATTGTGGCTGAAATGTCACACAAAAAAAGGAGACAGACGATGAAAAAGCTAAAACTATCGAAATATTATTGGATTCCTATGTTTATTTTAATTATGTTGTTTTTTGCTTATTCTGCCGAGATTTTGCAGAATGATCAAAAGATAGAGTTTGAGGGGTGTACGAGTATTATTGCTGGGAGACTAGCCTCAGTCGATGGTTCTACAATGACTTCTCATTCGTGCGATAGTGGAACAGATCGCACCTGGATAAATATAGTCCCTCATAAAAAACATAAAAAGGGGGAGATGTGCACGCTTTATTTCCAATCAAAAATGACAAAAGGGCCTGATCATCCGGACAGACTTCCAAAAGGAAAAATTCCCCAGGTTCCTGAAACATATGCATATATTAATACGGCTTATCCGGTAATGAACGAGTATCAACTTGCTATCGGAGAAACTACTTTTGGGGGGAAACGTGAGCTGCACAGCGGTATCGGTATTATAGATTGTCCGGAACTTTATCGCCTTGTACTGGAGCGTGCCAAGACGGCCAAGGAAGCGATCAAAATTGCTGATGAATTAACTAAGAAATATGGTTATATTGACCGGGGGGAATGTTTCACTTTTGCAGACCCCAAAGAAACCTGGCAGTTTGAGATTTTGGGACCAGGAAAAGGGAAAAAAGGGGCGGTATGGGCAGCCCAACGCATTCCTGATGATCAGGTGGGGGTTTCAGCGAATTCCTCCAGGATCAGAGAAATTAACCTCAAAAACGAAGATTATTTTATGGCATCGAGTAATGTGTATTCTTTGGCTGAAGAAATGGGTTGGTGGAACAAAAAAAGCGGCAAGCCCTTTGAGTTTTGCTATGCTTATGCCTCGAGAAACAGTATGGGTTCGCGCCGTCGGGAGTGGAGAGTATTGAGTTTTGTAGCTCCATCACTAAAATTGGATCCTAACTCAGAAAATTTTCCATTTTCTGTTAGGCCAGATAAAAAAATATCTGTGAAGAATATTATCGATATTTTTAGGGACGCATATGAAGGCACAGAATTTGATATGACCAAAAGCATGATAACTGTTAACAGAAAAGGAGAGAAAGTTAAAAGCCCGGTCGCATGTCCTCATATGAACAGGGAACTGATGGCACTGTTCAGTATTAAAAGGGAAAGGACTATTTGTTCATCCTATGCAACATATCTTCAAGTTACTCAATCCAGAGGATGGCTTCCTGATGCTATAGGAGGAGTTGTTTGGATAGGCTATGATAACCCTGCAACAACACCTCATACGCCATTTTACTGTGGAATTTCTCGAATGCCTGATTCTTATATGGTAGATGGAAGATGGGGGTTTAAACGTGATTGTGCTTGGTGGGCGTTCCGAAGAGTCAGCCAGTTGGCTAAGTTCAGATGGCAGGATATTACTAAGGATATAGCAAAAGTCTGGAAAAATATCGAAGAGAAAGCCTTTACTGATCAGCCACGAATTGAAGAAGAAGCTGAAAGGATGTATAAAAAAAATCCTGAGAAGGCTAAAAAATTTCTAACGAAGTACTGTCTTGATGTCGCAAATCAGGCAGTTAAGACATACTGGAAATTGGGTGATGACCTGTGGGCTAAATACACAAGGTATTTTTAAGAATTTTTTATTCAACCTAATAAATAAACTGCCCCTTGATTTCTATCGGTAGTTTCCTGCCTTTTTCAATAAGTTCTATAAGCCTTTTGTGAGCAGAGTCTCTTCCAGTGTATAGATATCCTGAAATATAAACACGGTCTTCAGCACGAAGTTGTCCTCTTATTTTGTCAGAAACTGGAGTTTGATTAGTTTTAATGTCAAATTTCTATAATTCTAGAGAGTCTATTACATTGCGGACAGCTGCTTCTGACTTCTTGATAGCTTCTTTCTCTTCTTCTTTAAGGTCGATTTCAATTATTTTTTCAACTCCGTTAGCTCCTAACTTAACCGGAACACCGAAATAGATATTGTTGATTCCGTATTCTCCTTCAAGGTAAGCTGTGCATGGGAGAATTTTTTTCTTGTCTTTAAGAATGGATTCAACCATTTCTGTTATAGCCAGCGAGGGTGAGTAGTAAGCGCTTCCTGTTTTCAGATATCTTACGATTTCTCCGCCACCTCCTCTTGTCCTTTCTACTATAGCGTCAATTTTTTCTTGGGAGATAAATTGGGTGATAGGTATACCAGAAATTGTTGTGTATCTTACAAAGGGGACCATTGTATCTCCATGTCCCCCGAGAACCAGAGCCTGAATGCTTTCTACTGAAACATCGGCTTCCATTGCAATGAAACTTCTGTAGCGAGTTGTATCCAAGATACCTGCCATTCCAACGACCCTGTTTTTGGGAAATCCGCTGACTTTAAATGCAGTGTATACCATAGAATCGAGAGGATTAGAAACAACTATAAGAATAGCATTTGGAGAGTATTTAGTGATTTTTTCAGTAACGTCTTTTACAATTTTAAAATTTGTTCCAACAAGTTCATCCCGGCTCATTCCAGGCTTTCTTGGAACTCCAGCAGTTATAACCACTATGTCAGAATTTGCTGTGTCCTCGTATGAATTTGTTCCTATGATTATTGAATCATATTTTCCTACTGGCCCGCCTTCACGCATATCCAGACCTTTGCCGATGGGCATATCCTCGATAATATCAAGTAGTACGACATCGGCTAATTCTTTCTCAGTGATTTTGAATGCAGTACTTTCTCCTACATGGCCTGCTCCGACCACAGTTACTTTTTTTCTCATTATTGCAGTCCTCCTTTAATTTGCGGGATAATTTAAAAAGATTACTATTACCCGCATTTTTTTAACCTGAATTAGTCATAAATTATGCCTACACCAATATTTATTTTCCATTATATCTGCTAGTTGCGTTGATTTTTCCTTCAGCATAACATTTAACTCCTTTTCCTTGCAATTCTTTTCCTCTATATCAGCATTCTTTATGAATAATCCAGGTTAATTAATATTTTAAATTATGTTATATTATTTAACCTGTTTTGAATAATTTTCCCATTTTTCTTTTAAGTCTGGATCTTGTATGGTTTCCATGAGATAGTTTGAATATTCAGCACCAGTGACTCCTGTAGAACGTCCTGTGATGACAACTTTTTTCTCGAAATTTCCACATATGTCCAGCGCCATCTCCAATTTTCTGGATTTTTCAGGATAGCCAATATAGCTGATGAGCATTGCGGCAGCCCTGATCATGCTGCACGGGTCCGCATATATTGCTCTTCCTTCTTTAACCATTCTGGGGGCAGAACCGTGGATAGCTTCGAACATAGAATAGCGTTTTCCTATGTTAGCACTCCCTGCTGTTCCAACACCACCCTGAAATTGTGCTGCTTCATCAGTGAGAATATCCCCATAAAGATTTGGAAGGACCAAGACTTTAAACTGGCTTCTGCGTTTGGGATCTATAAGCTTAGCCGTCATGATATCGATATACCAGTCATCGCATTCTATTCCAGGGTACTCTTTGGCAATCTTATACCCCATATCCAGGAATTTACCGTCGGTAGTTTTGACGACATTAGCCTTTGTTACTATGGTAACTTTGTTGATATTATTTTTTTTAGCGTGTTCAAATGCAAGACGAATAATTCTCTCTGCTCCCTGGGAAGTTATGACTTTAAAGTCAAATGCAAGGTCATCGGTAACATTTATTCCTTTGCTTCCCATGATGTAGGCGCCTTCGGTGTTTTCACGGAAGAAAATCCAGTCAATTCCTTCTTTTGGAACTCTTACGGGCCGGACATTTGCGAATAGGTCTAAATAACGCCGTAATGCAACATTACAGCTTTCAAGGTTTGGCCATGGGTCTCCTTTTCTTGGAGTAGTTGTTGGGCCCTTCAGTGTAATGTGGCATTTTTTTATCTTTTCAAGAACATCATCTGGGACGGATATGTTTTGTGCTGCACGGTTCTCTATGGTCAGACCTTCAATATCGCGCACTTCAACTTTTCCTGCTTTTATTTCTTCCTGAAGCATGAATTCCAGGATTTTCCTTGCCTCTTTAGCGATAAACGGGCCTATTCCATCACCGCCAATAATTCCAATAATTATAGGTTTTAATTGAGAAAAATCAGTCCAGTCCTGAGGTTCTTTCAGTTTCTCAACGCGTTTGAGTTGTTCTTCTATGATCTGAGAGAAGTGCGTCTTTGCTTTTTCGATTATTGTATTATCCATGATTGCTTCTCCGTATAATATTGATATTAATTCGAGTAAAACAATAACTGTAGAATATTATAATTTTTTACTAGTAAAATCAACTAACATTTGAACTTTTTGGCCTTCTATTATATATTATCCGATCATATATACAAGGGGATAGAAATCCCCTCATATTAATAAAATTAAGAGGGAGTGTCATAATGCCAAAATCATATTTCAAAGGAACAATTGAAGAAAGAAAGCATGGAATTCCTCCGCTGCCCCTAAACCCAAAGGAAACAGAAAAACTATGTAAGTTCTTGGAAGATCCCCAGGAAGGAGAAGAAGGCTTTCTTTTAGATTTATTGAAAAATAGAGTAGCTCCTGGTGTTGATCCGGCATCAAAGATCAAAGCAGAATGGCTTAAGAAAATAGCTAAAAGCGATGTCTGTTCTCCTGTATTATCAAGAAAAAAAGCAGTAAAACTGCTTGGCACCATGCTAGGCGGGTACAATGTTGATCATTTGATTTCCTTATTGAAGGATCAGGAAATTGCTCAGGAAGCGGCAGAAGCGTTAAAAAAGATTATTCTTATTTACCAGAATTTTGATAAGATTGTTGAAATGGCAGGGGCCAACAGATTTGCTAAAGATGTGCTCACATCATGGGCAAAAGGGGAGTGGTTTCTTTCGAGACCTGACTTTCCGGATAAATTCATGCTTAAAGTCTACAAAGTGGACGGAGAAATAAATACCGATGATTTATCTCCGGCAAAATATGCATGGAGCCGCTCAGACATCCCTTTGCATGCCCTTTCCATGGGGGAAACAAGATTTCCTGATGGGATTGAAACAATTAAAAAGTTTCGTAGCGAAGGAAACCGTGTTGTTTTTGTTGGCGATGTTGTAGGCACAGGTTCTTCTAGAAAGTCCGCAACAAATTCTCTGATGTGGCACACTGGAGAAGACATTCCCTTTGTTCCAAACAAAAGGAGGGGGGGAATTGTATTAGGTGGTTTGATTGCTCCTATTTTCTTTAATACAGTAGAGGACTCTGGGGGCCTGCCAATCATGTGCGATGTAAGCAGAATGAAGACAGGAGAGATTATCACAATTGATACAATCTCTAAAAAAATCACGAATGAATATGGAGAAATGCTGACAAGTTTCGAATTTAAGCCTGCAACACTCAAAGATGAATACAGGGCTGGTGGACGGCTTCTTCTTATTATTGGCCATTCATTGACTGCCAAAGCGCGAAAAGTGCTCGGTATGCCAGAGGCTGCTTTTTTTACTACTATTAAAAATCCAACACCTATACAAGAGCAGGGATATACTTTAGCCCAGAAAATAGTTGGAAAAGCTTGCGGTGTTGAGGGAATACTTCCGGGTTCTTCCTGTGAACCAAAAATGACTACGGTAGGATCGCAGGATACAACCGGTACTATGACAGCAGATGAACTGAAAGAACTTGCCTGCATGGAATTTCAATCAGAGATATTTTTTCAGTCTTTCTGCCATACCGCTGCTTATCCTAAACCTTCAGACGTGAAAATGCATAAATTTCTCTCAGAGTTTACTGTTGAGCGTAAGGGGGTGGCCATTAGGCCTGGTGATGGAGTCATACATTCGTGGCTGAACCGTCTTTTGGTGCCTGATACCATGGGAACAGCTGGTGATTCTCACACACGTTTCCCTATTGGATTGAGCTTTCCTGCTGGTTCTGGACTTGTTGCATTTGCTGGGACTTTAGGTTTTATGCCGCTGGATATGCCAGAGTCTGTCCTTGTAAAGTTTAGCGGCAAAATAAAACCGGGAATTACTCTAAGGGATATAGTAAATGCTATTCCTTATTTTGCCATAAAAAAAGGGATGTTGACGGTTGAGAAAAAGGGGAAGAAAAATACTTTTAACGGTCGTATTGTCGAAATGGAAGGTCTTCCTGATTTAACCGTCGAACAGGCGTTTGAATTGACAGATGCTACTGCAGAGCGTTCTGCTGCAGGAGGAACTATCTCTCTGAATAGAGAGATAGTGATCAGCTATATTAAGAGCAATATTTCTTTAATGGAGAAACTAATAGTTGATGGCTATCAGTATGCACCTAGTTTAAGAAAGAGGATAGAATCCTGCCAGAGATGGCTTGAAAATCCTGTCATTCTGAGGAGAGATAAGAATGCCGAATATGTTAATGTTCTTGAAATAAATCTCCAAGATATTACTGAGCCAATATTAGCTTGTCCAAATGATCCTGATGATGTGAAGATGCTTTCTGAGGTTGCTGGCACCAAGATTGAAGAAATATTCATTGGATCCTGTATGACTAATATAGGCCATTTCAGGGCGGCCGGGAAAATATTTGAAGGTGTAGGTTACCTTGATACGCGAGTCTGGTTAGCTCCTCCAACAAAGATGGATAGAGCCCAGTTAAAGAGAGAAGGATATTATTCGATATATTCCAGTGTTGGCGCCAGGACAGAAATCCCAGGCTGTTCTCTGTGTATGGGCAATCAAGCTAGAGTCAGGCCAGGGGTAACTATTATTTCCACATCCACAAGAAATTTCGATAACAGAATGGGAGATGGGGCTCAGGTCTTTCTAGGATCTGCCGAACTTGCTGCTGTATGTGCCCTTTATGGAAAAATTCCTACTCCCGAAGAGTATTTTTCCATATTTAATAAAAAAATTACTCCAAAGAAAGATGAAATTTACAGATACCTTAAGTTTGATGAGATGAAAGATCTCTCTCTAGAATACGAAAAAGCTTGAGGTAGAGCAATGATGGATTTTAATGATTAATTTGCACGGAAAAACAGCATTTTCCTGGCTTCGGATCTGGCTCAGCATATCACTGGCGAAGTTCTAAATATAAACGGCAGTTCTGTGCTTTGTGCTTAATACAAGCTTGTGAAATGCTTTAGATTTTGATAGCTTTAGATTGAAACGTAAAAAGGAGGCCAAAATGGAAGAAGAAATTGGGAAAATTACTCATTTTTTTTCTAAGATTAATGTTGGAATCCTGATACTATTAAAGGGAAAATTAAAAATTGGGGATATCATCCACATAAAAGGTCACACGACGGATTTTCACCAGAGAATAGAGTCAATGCAGATAGAATACGCTCCTGTTGATTCGATTAAAGCAGGAGTTGAGGCAGGGATTAAGGTAGAGAATGCTGTACGAGAGAATGATATAGTTTTTAAAGTTACAGATGATTAGATGACGTGATTTGTATGAATAAATTACTTGACATCGAAGTTCTTTTAAATATGATAAGCAAGGAATAGATTATGACAAAGAAGTTCTTATCACTGATTATTGTCCCCCATAACAAAGGAAAATCCAAAACTATTACTCTTTCCAAAAAAAACATCAAGATAACAGCAATCGTTGCCGGGTTCCTATTTGTTATTATTGTTGTATTTCTGGTTGATTACTTTTGTATGAGTGGCACACGCAGCAAATACAAGAAATTATGCGAAGAGAGCGCTCAACAAAAAGAAACTCTTGCTCAATATGAAGATTCAGTAAACAAACTGGAAGCAAGAGTTAAGACTTTTGATGAGTACCGTAAGAGGCTGAACATAATGGCAGGGCTGAAATCTGAGGAAGTTTTAAGCGGAGAACCAGGAATTGGAGGAGGAAGCAGCGAGGAAATTCCTGTTTTGAGTAATTCAGGGGATTTAGATTTTAGCCACTTACAAAACATAGATGTAAAAGCCGAAGGTATTGGAAATAATCTTAATACACTGGTTAATTTTTTCGAAAATCAAAAGTTGGAACTGAATGCGACCCCAAGTATCAAGCCAACAAAAGGGTGGATAACTTCTTCATTTGGGATGAGAGATGATCCTTTTACAGGTAAACGAGCTTTTCATTGGGGGATTGACATTGCAACTCAATATGGAAATCCAGTTATTGCGACGGCGGATGGTGTGGTATTTCAAACAAAAACCGAAAAAATCGGAGGGAGAACTATTAAAATAAACCATCCAAGAACAGGTTATACAACCGTTTACTGCCATTTGAGTAAGTATTTAGTTAAGCCTGGTCAGAAGGTAAAGAGAGGGGATAGTATCGGGTTGGTTGGTAAAACAGGTAGAGCCACGAGTCCCCATGTTCACTATGAAGTCCGCCTAAACGGGAAACGTGTTAATCCTTGGTATTACATACTTGACGACTAAGAGACGCTAAACTTATCACCTGGTTTTATTTTTCCCCCAAGAGAAAACGAATAAGCATTCATTTCTTTTTTATTTTCAGGTTGAAGAATTTCTATAAGGAAAGAATTTCTATCCCCACAACAAATCTCGAGGCCTTCTTTATTTATTTTTAAGATTTCTCCTGGGGAACCGAGTGAACCTTTTTTATCAGTGCTTTTTCCTTGCAGGATTTTAATACGTTTTTCTTCAAGGAATGTATATGTTGACGGCCATGGGTTAAATGCTTTTACCTGCCTTTCTATATAGGCTGAATCTTTTTCCCAGTTAATTTTTCCATCCTCTTTTTTAAGAAGTGGAGCATAGGTAGAAAGAGAATGGTCCTGTTTTCGAGGTTTAATTTTGTCAATTCTGGATATGGTTTTAAGTAAGAGGTCTGCTCCGATCAATGCCAGACGGGCTTCAAGGTCTACTGAGCTTTCATAAGAAAAGATTTCAACTTCTTCCTGTGATAAAATATCCCCTTCATCCATTTTTTCGTTTAGTTTGAAAATAGTTATACCGGTTTTTTTATCACCATTTAAGATAGCCCAATGTACAGGAGAAGCACCTTTATATTTCGGAAGAAGAGAGAAATGCATATTGATAGAATCATATTTAGGAAGATAAATTACTGAGCTTGGAATGATCTGGCCGTATGCGACTACAATATTTAGGTCTGGAGAGGAAGCCTTTATTTTTTCCACTATGATTGGGTCTTTTCGGATTTTTTCAGGCTGATATATTGGGATATCACGGTCAAGGCCAAATTTTTTTACTGGTGAGATGGCAAGTTTCTTCCCCCTTCCTGAAGGCCTATCTGGTTGGGTAATGATAAGATTTATATAATTGCCTGCATCTAGTATTTTGTTAAGAGCAGGGAGAGCTGATTTAGGGCTTCCGAAGAAAACGATTTTCATCAAGATATGGCTTCTTCTTTTATTTTTTTTAATTTTTTCCTAATGAGGCTTTTTTTAAGGGGTGAGAGATAATCTATGAATAACTTTCCATTCAGGTGGTCAATTTCGTGGCAGAAAACTCTAGCAAGAAGACCTTCAGCTTCTATGATTTTTTCTTCACCTTTAAGGTCAATTCCTTTAACATGAACAGTAGAAGGCCTGATGAGTTTTTCACTTATGCCAGGAATGGAGAGGCAACTTTCCTCCAAAACAATTTCTCCTTTGGGAGTGAATATTTCTGGGTTCAATAGAATAATTAGATCCTTACTGTTTTCTCCTACAGAAAGGTCAACGGTTATGAGCCGTATGCTACGATTAACTTGAGGAGCAGCAAGTCCTATTCCAGGAGCTTTATGCATTGTAAAAACCATATAGTGAGCAAAACTTAGAATATCTTCATCAATATTTTGTATTTTTTTTGATTTCTTAGTAAGAATAGGATTTCCGTATAGTATAATTTGAAGAACGGACATATTTTTTTGTAGCAATTCTCTCTCCTCCTATATTCTAAAATAATATATCATTTACGTAAAGAATTGAAAATTATTTTTTACCCAAATTTTATCCTCTTTAGCTGCTTGGAAAAAAATGCATTATGGTTTTTTTGTAAAATAGAGATTGGTATCAGGTCAGCTGCCTCAAAAACAGTTTAGGTGTTTTATAACTGTAGGTTATGAAAAATGATAAAATTAGATAAATATCTAACTTCAGGTTATAATCCTTTATACTTGATAAATTTGTTTTTTTCTAAGTGCTGAAGAAATATCGATAGTCTGTCATAAAGAGGTTTTAGTTTTTCTCCAAATTTGTCCTGCATGAGTTTTGCAATCTCTTGGACTGTATTTGTATCGTTCAGGTTTTCCCAGACAAAGCTGCCGACAGCATCGAGTCTTACCTTGTAAAAAGGTCTTTTTAGATGAGAAATAATGTATTTCTTTGAAAAAGTACTCTTGAATTTTGGTTTTAATAGAATGACTAATCCTTCCTTATTTTTTTTCCAGTCAACACAACGGATAGGAATTAAGTCTAGAAGGTTTATTTCTTTTTCTGCCTCTATTTTTTTCTTCACAATTAGGTTGTATTTAATCTGTTGTTTTTTCGTATTCTCCTGAATCGATCATCTTTTTATATGGGAAATATATAAGGATAAATCCAAGAATAAAAAATATTATCAATGCCAGCCAGGGATTATTCAAGGATTTTGGCATAGTGACTTTTGCTCCTTTAAGGGCTGCAGTAATGATCCCGATAATTGCCTGACCTGCTATAAGCCCTGAAGCAAGAAGAAGGCCTATGCTTTCCAAGGTTTCTTTTCCTTTTGCTGTGGGATTTTTTTTGTTCGCTCTGCTCTCTAGGAAATATTTAATAACTCCCCCGAAGAAAAGGCATGATGTGGCACGGAATGGTAGGTACATTCCTACAGCAATGAGCATTGGAGAAGGAGATCCGATAAGGATAAGAGCAACTGCTAAAAGCATTCCAGCAATGACTAGGGGCCAGGCCATTTCACCGCCTACTATTCCCTGTGCCATTGTTGCCATTAAACCAGCTTGGGGAGCAGGAAGGGCATCACTTCCTATTCTCATTGTGTTGTGCAAAAGCTGAAGGGAGAATGTTAATGTTAATGCGGCTGCAACAACACCGATGAGTCCTCCTATTTGCATGCGCCATGGTGTGCCGCCAAGAATATGCCCGACTTTCCAGTCTTGAATCATATCACCTGCAACACCTGCTACGCAGCAGACAACAGCAGCTACTCCTAGTACAGCTGCTATCCCGGATTTTCCTGTTTGTCCGAGAAGAACCATCATGAGGGCTGCAATCAGGAGGGTAGTCAGTGTTAGCCCGGAAATGGGATTTGAGGAAGAGCCAATGATACCGACTAGATAACCAGCCACTGCGGCAAAAAGGAGTCCCATGACTATCATTACCAGTGCTGAAACTAGGGAAGATCCGATATTGTGAGTAAACATATTGTAGAGAAAAATCATGGGGATTATCATTGCAACTATTGAAATGATTATTGTTGGGAAAGGGAGGTCTTTGTCGGTTCTAGGTATTTCTGTTACTTTCTCACCTTTTGTCTTTTTAACATCTGAAATTGAACGGCTGATTCCCGTGATAAGACTCTTTCTCATTTTAAAGAGCGTATAAAATGCTCCGACAAGCATTGCTCCAACCGCTATTGGTTTGATCTGAGCATTGTAAGCTGAAATGGCCATAGCGGTCCAGCTTCCATTAAATTTGGAAACAATGCTCCCTAAATCTCCGCTTATGAAAAGCATGAATGGCATGAGGAAAAGCCATCCAAGAACACCTCCAGAAAAGGTGAGGGCTGCTAATTTTGGCCCAATGATATAGCCTACACCAGTCATAGCTGCATTGGCTGCCGGTGATTCCATAAACATTCTTCCTTTTATAGATTCGGTAGATTTGTGAATTAAATTGTTTTCTGAATCTAGAAAAGAAATGCGTGATAAACCAGGGATTTTGAATACAGATCGAACGTAAGGTTTTATCACTTGCACGCCATTTTCGCTGGTGAAAAATTCGATCAGTCCACCTAAACCCATGGCCCAAAACATATATTTTGCATTAGAGCCTGCTTTCTGGCCTGTCTTAACCATCTCTGCACAAGCTACACTTTCAGGAAAAGGAAGATCAGCGTCTTCAACGAGTGTACGTCTAATGAGGATAATCAGAAATACTCCGAGGACTCCTCCAACAAGCATTAGAAGAGAAGATTTGAAAACATCGAATTTTGTCCAAACTCCGGTCATAAGAAAAGCCGGGATAGTAAAAATTGCTCCAGCAGCCAGGGCTTCTCCAACAGCTCCTGTTGTTCGAGCCAGGTTTTCCTCCAAAATGGTTCCCTTAAAAGGCTTGAGAACAGCCATTGCAATGACTGCTGCCGGAAAGGTTGCCGCTACTGTCATTCCAACAAGAAGTCCAATATAGGCATTTGCAGCTCCGAGAATAATCGCCATGATTATTCCTAGAAAAATCGCCTTGAAAGATATTTCTTTCATTGATTGTTCGGGTGAAACATAAGGTTTGAAGGATTTATCATTCATGCTTACCTCCTTAGTTTGATTAACCTGATTTTTATTGAATATATATTTCCAATGGATAAAAATCAAGAAAAAAAAGCACTAAGACTAATTAACCTGTATTATTCACCCAAAGGGTAAAAATTACTGATAATAGTTTTAATAAGATGAATTTGAGGGCATGTTTGCACTCCACTAAAATTTTTAACGCCATTTCCTCCCCGATCTTCTCGGCTCTGCTGGAACTCCGCATGTTTATCTTAAGCAACGTAATGATGTCCCCGAGCCACTATTAACACCGCCACTTTGATTATACAGTGCTCACACATCCATCAGGCCCGCCCGACTTTGTCCGGTTCCCTCGAAGATCGACTCAGATTTGTACAAATAGCCACGTTTCATTTTTTTTAATTGCGTGAAATCTAAAATTATGTTAAATAATATGTTAAATAAAGTGTGTAACTAGAGAAAGATAGATATGAGTTTAATTAATTGGTTCAAAGAAAGACTTTTTTGTGATTTAGCCATAGATCTTGGAACTGCCAATACTCTTGTTTATCTCAAAGGAAAAGGAATTATTGTTCAAGAACCTTCAATAGTTGTTGTTAACAGACAATCCGGCAAGGTGGAAGCTGTAGGGAAACAGGCAAAGGATATGTTAGGGAAAACTCCCTCTAGTATAGTGGCGATAAAACCTATGAGAGATGGAGTTATTGCTGATTTTGAGATTGCTGAGAAGATGCTTGATTATTTCATAAAAAAATCTACAAACAACAGGAGTTTTTTAATCAGACCAAGGATTGTGATAGGAATACCGACAGGAATAACTCAGGTTGAAAGACGAGCGGTTAAAGACGTTGCCATGAGAGCAAAGGCTTCTGAAGTTTATTTGGTAGAACAACCAATGTCAGCTTCTGTAGGAGCAGAACTTCCCATTTCAGAGCCGACAGGCAATATGATCGTTGATATAGGAGGAGGGACAACAGATATCGCTGTCATTTCTCTTACTGGTATTGTTTATAATCATGCCATTCGTATTGCGGGAAATGAGATGGATGAGACTATCATCCAGTATGTTAAGAAAAAATACAATTTACTCATTGGGGAAAGGACTTCTGAACAGGTAAAGATGCAGATTGGCTCGGCTTATCCTTTGGATGAGCCAATGACCATGGAAATAAAAGGAAGAGATTTAAGGGAAGGTATACCAAAAACTATTGTTATTGATGACCAGGAAATAAGAGATTCTCTTGAGGATACTGTAGTTTCCATTATGGATGCTATCAGGCTTGCACTTGAAAAAACACCTCCTGAGCTTTCGGCAGATATAATAGACCGAGGGATCATTTTGACTGGTGGAGGGTCTCTTCTTAAAAATATTGATAAACGTATACGTGAAGAAACTCAGCTGCCAGTTTTTGTTACAGAAGATCCTCTAACTACCGTTGTCCTTGGTGCAGGCAAGATGCTTGATGATTTGGATTTATTAAAAAAGATTTCGTTAATCTAATCAATTATTATTTTTATGCCCTCTTTTTTAAAAAAGAATAAAAACATTAAAGTTCTTATAGGTTTGATATTTTTGCAATTAATTTTGATTTCAATTCAAGTTCCTAAGGATAAAAAGGAAACCTATTTTGAAAAATTAATATTTTCTGTGTTTTCTCCTGTTCAACATGGAGTTGTCTATTTATTTCAAAAAACGGGCAGTTTCTGGAAGTCTTATTTTGGCCTTAAAGGTGTTCGTAAAGAAAATGAAAGATTAAAAGAAGAAATGTTTTTTTTGCTGCAGGAAAATAATGTTATCAGGAATCTTCTTCAAAAATATAAAAGCGAGAATGAGATTAATGATGCTTTACGAAATATCCAGGAAAATATTTTGCACGCCAGGGTTATAGGCTTTGATGCCAGTAACTTTTATAAATCAGTAGTTATAAACAAGGGTTTTTTAGATGACATTCAGAAAAATATGCCTGTTCTCGATAGATATGGAAATTTAGTAGGTCGAATAGTCGGCCCTATTTCGTTAAAAGAGTCAAGGATTCAATTGGTAACTGATAATAATTGCGGAATCAGTGTTTTTTCTGAAAAAAAAGAAGTAGTAGGAATGTTAACAGGGGATGGAAAGGGAATGTGTCTTTTAGAATACATCCTGTCAACTGATGAAGATTTTTTTAAGGGAGAACGAGTTTATACTTCTGGTTTTGATGGAATTTTTCCTCCTGGAATTAGTGTAGGAGAGATTGTCTCTCTCGAAACTACTTCTGGCCTTTTTAAAAAAATCATAGTGAAACCTTATTTTAAGTTTCAGGATCTGGATAATTTAGCTGTGATTAAGATTAAGAATCTGAATATTTTTTAATGTATTTTAAATGAAGAATTTAATTAGGATAACTGCCGCAATTATAATTACAATAATTATTTATACAACTCTAGCAAAGATTTCAATTTATGCTGTTCAGATTATTAATCTTTTTAGTCTGGCCGTAATATATTTTGCTCTGGAAAAAGGAGAAATATTCGGTGCATGCTTTGGAGCTTTTTGCGGTATCATCTATGATTCTTTTTCACTGGGGGCCTTTGGAGTCGCAGGGATAGCAAAGACAATCACAGGGTTTTTAGCAGGATATGTTTCTAAAAAAATAGATGTTACTCCTTTTATACGGAGTTTTATTTTTATTTTTATTTTAATAAGTTTGGAATTAATAGTATGGGTTTTTCTTTACTCATATATTTTTTTAGCAAGTTTTAATACTGGAAAAGGAATTATATTTTTACAGCCTTTAGGAACAGCATTTTTAGGGAGTCTTATTTTCCTTTTAATCCGGAAAGTCAAAGGGGTAACTTCTAAATACAAAAAATGAAGAATGGCAGAATATACGAAGATCTATCATTAATTTTGGGAAGAACCCATAAAACATTTAATGTATTTGTTATATTATTTATAGTTTTGCTTTTTTGCTTTTGGAAAATTCAGATAATTGATCATGGAAAGTATTGGGAAAAAGCAGAAGCGAACCGTGTTAGAGAAATTGTTCTGCCTGCCCAAAGAGGGCTTATTACGACTAGAAACAACGAGATGCTTGCAAATAATATTGCTTCTTTCAAGGTATCAATAATCAGAGAAAATTGTAAAAATATTGATGAATCTTTAAAAAAGATATGTCAGCTTTTAAATATCAAGATTAGTGTACTGAGAGAAAGAATCAACAGATATGAATCCTTGCCAGCTTTCGTTCCTATTATAGTTAAAGATAATTTATCCAGAAAGGAAGTGTCTGTAGTAGAAAGCAGGAGATTAGAATTTCCGGAACTTATTATTCAAGCAGAGCCAAAAAGATATTACCCTTACGGAATTTTTGCCTCGCATGTTATTGGATATTTACAAGAACCATCTCTCAAAGATATAAAAATGGATATTTATAGAGAAATGCGACCTGGAGATCTTGTAGGGAAAACAGGAATTGAAAAGGAATATGAAGCAAAGTTAAAGGGAAAAGAAGGAAGATTAATTGAAATTGTCGACAGTTTAGGAAAGAAAAAAGATGAAATATCTAGATTGGAACCTTTAAAAGGTCAGAATATCATGTTAACTTTGGATTTTGACCTTCAGAAGAAGGCAGAGGAACTTTTAGAAGGTAATGAAGGTTCAATTGTTATTTTAGACCAAAGGACAGGAGAAATACTGGCTTTAGCTAGTTATCCAAGTTTTGATCCAAATAAGTTTATAAACAGATTTACACCTAAAGAATGGATTGATCTAATTAATAATCCTAAATTTCCATTAGAGAATCGGGCTATTCGTGGGTTGTATTCACCTGGGTCCATATTTAAGCTTGTAATTGCATCGGCTGCTCTTGATTCGGATATAATAACAGATAGAACATTGTTTTTTTGCAGTGGAAAAATTGTTATTTACGGTCATCCTTTCTCGTGCTGGTTTAAACCAGGGCATGGTAATATGGACCTCTACAGCGGTATTAAGCATTCGTGTAACATATATTTTTATCAATTGGGGAAAAGACTAGGCATAGAAAATATTTCAGTTTATGCAAGAATGCTTGGTTATGGAATGAAGACCGGTATTGACTTGTCTGGAGAAAAAGATGGATTAGTTCCTGATCCTGCCTGGAAGGAAAGAGTTAGGAATAAACCTTGGTACCCAGGAGAGACAATTTCGGTTTCCATAGGACAAGGGCCTCTTCTAGCCACTCCTCTTCAAGTGGCATGCCATACTGCTATTATTGCGAATCGTGGTAGGAAGATTACTCCACACTTGCTCATGTCAGATAATTTTATTTCCCAGGAAAGAGAAGGAAGTGAATGGGTTCCTGATAAAATGTTTGTTAAAATAAAGAAATCCGTTTTTGAAAAAGTAATTAAAGGAATGTGGAAAGCAGTCAATGAGAATGGTACTGCTAGAGCTGCCAGAATAGACGGATATGATATTTGTGGAAAAACTGGCTCTACTCAGACTATAAGTAAGAAAACGTCTGAGAAACTCGAAAAAGAAGTCAAAACTCATTCGTGGTTTACAGGTTTTGCGCCAAGATCTGATCCGAAAGTAGTTATTACTGTCCTTGTGGAATATGGAGGTCATGGTGGAGCAACCGCAGCTCCTATCGCAAATAAATTATTTGATTTATACAGGAAGAAATATGATTGATAGAAGTCATTTTATGAATATAGATTGGATTCTTGTCAGTCTTCTACTGCTGAACTCAGCTATCGGTGTTGTTGCCATTTACAGTAGCTCACTTTATTTGCCTGAAAATTATTGCCTGAAACAGATTATTTGGATCACTATTAGTTTGGTTTTGCTCTTTATTTTCTTGTCTATCGATTATAATATTCTTGCTATATATTCTTTGTTTTTATATGTCTTATGTATTGTTCTTCTTGGATCAGTTTTAATTTTTGGGAATCTAATAGCCGGAACTAGAAGCTGGTTTAGATTGTTCTTTTTTCAAATCCAGCCCTCTGAAATTACAAAAATTGCTGTTATTCTTGTACTCTCACATATTTTTTCAAAATCCAAGAGAAGTAATTTATCCTGGAAACTGGGGTCTATTAGCAGTGTTATAGTGTTTATTCCTGTTGTCCTTATCTCTTTTCAGCCTGATTTGGGTACCGCATTAAGTTTTATTCTGATTTTTTTGGGAGCAATAATATTAACCGGAATAAATAGAAAAGCTCTAATTTTATTATTGATTTTTGCTTTGGTTCTTGGTTTTGCTGGTTGGAATTTCTTTTTGAAAGATTATCAAAAAAGCAGATTGATAACGCTTGTATCTTCAAATAAAGATCCTCTAGGATCAGGTTATCATGTACTTCAATCAAAAATTGCAATTGGTTCAGGTGGATTTTCTGGAAAGGGTTACTTAAAAGGAACCCAAAGCCAGTTAAGATTTTTGCCAGCCAGACATACGGATTTTATATTCTCTGTCATAGGTGAGGAGTTTGGGTTTATTGGAGTTGTTCTTGCTGTGCTTGCTTTTTTCTTTTTCGTCTACAGACTTTTTAATTCTGTAATGAGTTCAAAGGATAGGGCAGGGGTTTATATTATTTTTATGGTGTCGATGATGATTACATGCCAGTTTTTTGTCAATATATTGATGACTATTGGGCTTTTTCCGATCACAGGGATTCCACTTCCTTTATTTAGCTACGGAGGGTCATCCTTACTTACAAATTATTTAGCGGTATCTCTGGTTTTAAATGTTAAAATGAGAAGGTTTGTAAATCTATGATTTCTAGTGAATCATCCAAGTTCACTTGAATTATTCATGAAAAATACCGATTCTATGAAACTAGTAAAATCATATCAAAATGAATACTGACTTTGATTTTGAAAAGATCCTTGAAAATGTCCAAAAGCCAGGACGATATATAGGCGGCGAATGGAATGAAATAAGAAAAAATCCTGAGCTTGTTGAATCAAAAATTGCTCTTGTTTTTCCAGATCTGTATGAAATCGGAATGTCCTATCTTGGGCAGAAAATTCTTTACAGTATTTTAAACATGAAATCTTCAATACTTGCGGAAAGAGTGTTTGCTCCCTGGATCGACTGTGAGAACGAGCTTCGAAAAAGAGATATCCCTCTTTTTTCAATCGAAAATAAAATTCCTCTTAATAAATTCGATATATTAGGTTTTTCGCTTTTATATGAACTTAATTATTCTAACATCTTGACAATTCTTGATCTTGGACAAATACCCATTTTTTCTTCTGAAAGAAATCTCAATTTTCCATTAGTGATAGCAGGAGGGCCTGCTGTATTCAACCCCGAACCTGTAGCTGATATTTTTGATTTATTTTTAGTTGGAGATGGGGAGGAAGCATTTCTTGAAATTATTGAAAAATTTAAGATGTTGAAGGCTGAATTAAAGGAAAAAGATGCTGTCTTAAAAGAAATGGCAAAAATAAAAGGGGTTTATGTCCCATCTCTATATACTTCTTACAAACCGTATAATTCGTTCCTGCTTGCTGAAAAGCCAGGAAGTGGTGTTCCTGCTAACATTGAAAAGAGAGTGATGTTTCCTTTTCATAAAGCTCCATTTCCAGATAAAATTATTGTCCCCAATATCAGTGCAATTTTTGACAGGATTGCTGTTGAGGTTGCCCGTGGATGCCCCCAGAATTGCAGATTCTGTCAGGCTAGGAACATATATTTTCCTCACAGAATAAGACGCCCTTCCTTTATTATAAAAAAAGTTATGGACAATATGCAGTCAACTGGTTATGAAGATGTTTCACTTGCAGCTCTTTCTGTTGGAGATTATCCTTATCTTAATGAGCTGATTGATAAATTGATGAGAGAGCTTTATAAACAAAAAATCTCCCTCTCATTGTCTTCTTTAAGACCCGAATGTCTGAGTTCGGATATTGCTGAAAACATAATCAAAGTAAGGAAGACTGGATTTACGCTTGTCCCGGAGGCCGGGACAGAAAGATTACGTCAGGTTATCAATAAACACCTGAATGATAATGACTTACAGGAAGCTTCGAGGAATGCCTTTTCACAAGGGTGGAGGAAGATCAAGCTCTATTTCATGGTCGGATTGCCAACAGAAGAAGAAGAAGATTTACAGGGAATTGTAGATTTGGTTGAGGAAATTATTGGAATAGGACGTGGAATTATGAAAAGGCCGCCTATGATCAACCTCAGCGTATCATCGTTCATTCCAAAACCACATACACCCTTCCAGTGGCTAAAGATGGAAGATGAAATATCCCTAAAAGAAAAACACAAATTTCTCAAATCCAGGCTGAAAAAATATCCTTTTATTAGGTTTAAAAATCATTCTATAAAAAATTCCATTCTTGAAGCAGTTTTTTCAAGGGGAGACAGAAGTCTTTCATCAGTTTTATTAAGAGCTTGGAAAAATGGAGCAAGGTTTGACAGTTGGAACGATCTTTTTAATTTTTCTATATGGAAAAAAGCATTTGATTCTGAAAGTGTGGATTATTCGTTTTACCTTTCAGATTTGAAAAGAGATGCTATCCTGCCATGGGATCACATAGATACAGGCATCAAGAAGAGTCATCTTCTTAATGAGTTAGATAAAGCTCTAAAACAAGAAATCACTCTGCCCTGCAGTGAAAGAAAATGCAGTGAGTGTCAGGGCTGTTCTCTGTGGCAAATGCATGAAAAGAAATTTTCAGAGAAACTTAGTGTTCGCTCCATTCATAATCATTATATAGGAAAAGAAGCCAGGAGTATCTACCGTTATCGGGTCTCTTATTCAAAAGTTCAAAAGGCAAAATACTTATCTCACAATGATTTGAACAATATTATTCAAAGGAGTTTCAGAAGAGCAAATATCCCTGTTGTCTATTCAGAAGGATTTCACCCTAAAATGGTAATTGCTTTCCTCCCGGCTCTTCCGTTGGGGATGGAAGGAAAAGAAGAACTGTTTGAATTCAAATCACACTATTTTTTTTCGGAGGATGAATTCGTATCTCATATTAATAAATTTCTTCCCTCTGGAGTCAGTATGTCAGGTTTGAAAGAATTGAACTCTACAAAGTCCACTTTGAATTCAGAAATAGACATGTTGATATATTCCATGAAATTGAGAGATAAGGAAGTTCATAAAGAGCTCGAATATATCCGCAAAGAAAGAAACATATATAGTGTGAATGACAGCAAAATGATGGAGGAATTGGTTTGTGATTATTTAAAGAAGTCAAAGAATGAATTTGTAGAAAAAATAGAGATCGATAAGAAACAGGAAAAGCTTTTTCTCTTTTTAAAGTATGACGCTCAAAAAGTGGTTCGTTCTCAGGATATAGTAAAAGAGATTTTGGGTATAAAAAATCCTGTTTTTCTAATGGTCCGGGAAAAGACTGTATTTAAAACCCCTGGCCCTTGATGTAGGATTTATGACCTGTAATATTCCTCAAGAATATGGGGGAGGTGGATTAAGCCATGTTGATACAGTCATAATTAGTGAAGAACTGGCTTATTGGGAAACCGATTGTTTTTTTCAGAGGGTTGCTTTTAAAATAGCTCAAATGGATGCCGAAATAAATTGGGCCAATCAAAAAATAACAAGATTGGCTCATCGCAATAATGCGTACCTATTTGTAATGTGTAAAGGATTATAGGATACTTACCAAGTCTTCCTCGACGGATTTTTCCGGAGTCTCAATAATCCTGCCTTTTTCTTGTCCGTTGATGGTTATGATAAAAGTAGGAATTCTAATTATATTTTTCCCATGAGTGAACTGTTTTCGGGATTCTTTATCCCTGGGGAGTCCAATGTAGCTTGTGAGAAATTGAGAGTTGTCTGTTAGTTCCATTATTTTAAAATAAGAACTGACATGCTGAACACTGTCCGGACACCAAGTACTTAAAAAAATCTCTATCTGGACTTCATAATCGATAGATTTAAGTTTTTCAATTGAATAGGGCTTAGGTATATAAGAATCATAGGCATCTTTCCAGTTGGGAAAATTATTTAGGATTTCTTCTTTACTTATTTTTCCAACCAGCTCAGATTTTCCAAAAGATGAAAATGAGAGAAATAATAATAAAAGAGAAAGTATGATGATTTTTTTACTCATTTGAAGCAATTATAAAGGGAATAAAGATCTTATAAATTTTCTTCTGTGAAATATTCAGGGATGATTCCTGTTGTTTCCACCCCTGCTCCTTTAGCAATATCTATAAGTTCGACTACTCTGGAATATGGAAGTTTTGCGTCTGCTCTAATAAATATTATTTTCTCCTGACGTGTTGAATAAATACGCCTGAGTTCATCCTGAAGAAGACTGAAATCAATTGGCTGTGTATTGATCATAACACTCATGTCTTTCTTCAAGGTCAAGACAATAAGACCTGTTGGGGTTGAACTGGTATCAGAAGTGGTCTCAGGAAGCTTGACATCGATTCCTTTTTGAATCGTAGGAGTTATAACCATAAAAATAATTAATAGAACTAGTAAAACATCGCACAAAGGGACTACATTAGGCTCAACTTTAACCATTATTTCCTCCTAATTTCTGCATGTTCAGAAAATGATTATATGACAATAATATTATATTTGTCAATGTGAAATTTTACTTTATATCAATTAACTTATAGCCTAGATTATTCACGAAATCAAGGGGGACTAGTTAATGCTCTGCTGTTTTATGCTTTAAACTAAAGAGAACAGTTCGTGCGTCATAAATTATTATAAATGCCAGCAGGATTAAGAAATAGCTTATGATTCCGAGAAAGAAATTTTTTTGATGAAAAAAATGATAGCCTTGATAGGCAAGTGCGGCTATTGTTGTGAGCAGCATAAAGTAGGCCGGGTATATTGTGTATTTTGTTGGACTCTTTATTGAAACGAGATAGGAAGATACTACAATCAAAGCGAGTCCAGCGACAAGCTGATTTGATGCCCCAAAAATCGGCCATATTACTTTGTAGCTTTCAGTAACTCCCAAGAAAGCCGCAAGAACAAGAATTAATGTAGATGCCATCCATCTGTTTTTGAAAACTGGAAATTTGTTTCCTAATAACTCTGTAGAAATAAATCGGCCTAACCTTGTGCTTGTATCAAGGGTTGTTAGGACAAAGGAGTTGAGCATGACCATGCCAAAAAAAGAAGCAAATGATAATGTAATACCGGGAATAGTTGAAATTAACTTTCCGTAACCAGTTGCAAATGCTTTGATCGGATCTCCAAGTGAATTCATCAGGTATTGAAATCCGAAGGTGCTTTCTGTCCCTGAGGGATCCCAAATCAAAGCGCCTGCTGCTATGAAAATGACAAGGCCTGCAAGTGCTGCCTCTGTAACCATGCTTCCATATCCAATAAATTTTCCGGAAGACTCATTTGACAATTGTTTTGATGTTGTCCCTCCTGCAACAACTGAATGAAATCCAGATATTGCTCCACATGCAATTATGACAAAAAGCATTGGCCAGAGAGGCCCTCCCTTGCTGGAAAATGATACAAAGGCTGGAGCATTGAGTACAGGGTGTGCAACAATTAAGCCGATGTATCCCAGACCTAGTCCAAAGAAGAGAATCCAAGTACTTATATAATCTCTAGGTTGGAGAAGGGACCAAACGGGTAGAGATGAAGCAAACAGGCTATAAAGGAGCAATATATAAAACCAAAAACTCTGACTGGAAATTCCAAATATTTGTCCAGGAAGTTCTACAGGAAATAAGTTTCCTAGATAGATAAGAAAGAATAGGATAAGAAGAGCAATAATAGTTACAATGGGGATACTCATCCCTTTTTTGTAAATGATCCAACCAAAAAACATGGCGATTATGATGAGTCCGAAGGTTGGAATGACTATTTCTGGCTGAGAAACAAGAGTCTGGGAAGCAACCACAGCAAAAACAGCAATAACTAATGACATGCTTAACCAGAGAAAGATAGAAAAGATTATTTTTGTCCGCAGACCTAGGGTCTTTTCTGAAATATCAGCTAATGATTTTCCTTTGTTTTGTACTGAAGTCATGAGTGAAGTGAAATCATGAACTGCACCTAAGAAAATGCTGCCTAATGCAATCCATAGAAGAGCGCCAAGCCATCCGAAATAAAGAACTCCTAGCAGGGGCCCAAGGATAGGGCCTACTCCGGCAATAGAAGAGAAATGATGACCGAAAAGCATGGCCTTTTTGGCGGGAGAATAATCAATTCCATCATTGAGTTTCACTGCTGGTGTGGTACGGTTTTTATCTACTTTAACAACTTTTTTATCGATAAAATTACCGTATATTTTATAACCTAGGATTAACCACAAGATAAAAATAAGAGCAATGACTAATGAATTCATGACATCTTATTGGAGTTTGATTTATTTCTTTTGTCAATAGCAATAAAGAATAATAATCCAAGCATTATTGCAAATATAAGCAATCCATACAGGTTGTTGTGTACTAGTTTTCCAAGAATGGATGGTCCGACGTTTAGAGTTTTATCTAGGTTAAGGCCTGTTAATATTGCAATCACAAGTCCGCATATTGCTCCACCTGCTATCAATCCGGAACTGAACAACATCCCTGGAGCAGCTTCGATATCTTCTCCTTCTTTTCGTTTTCTAAATTTGTTGTCGACTATCCATCGGGTCAAGCCGCCTATGAAGATAGGGGTAGATATGGATATTGGAAGGTATAATCCTACTGCAAACGGTAATCCTTTCACACCGCACAGCTCGACAACAATGGTTAAACATATCCCAAAGAGCACCAGGGTCCACGGAAGTTTTTGATCCAGCAGACCGCGGATAACTGTTGCCATCAATGTGGCTTGAGGAGCAGCAAGAGATTCTGAACCTATTCCATATTCTAGCTGTTTATCAATAATTCCTGTATCTTTTCGTGCCAAATATCGGATATTCAAGGATAAATTTAGATCGTTTGGATTTATGACTTGGTATATTTGTCCGTCAATCTCCTTTTCAGATTCTATCATCATTTCTGGTGTGACTTTCATACCTTCAATTTTGACATCGTTGATACGAGTGAAAGCTGAGTTTACAAGAAGTACAGTTGCGCCAACGACTACAATCGATGATAAAGCACCAACTATATATCCATATTCTTGTTTATAAGGAGTACAGCCGAGAAGGTAGCCTGTCTTAAGGCTTTGGGCAACATTTCCGGCATTAGAGGCGGTTATAGCAACAACGGCACCGATACTTAAGGCAACAGCAGCATATGCGCCACCGGTCCAGCCAACAGCAAGAAAGATAAGGCAGGTTCCCATTAACGTTGCAATAGTCATCCCAGATGTTGGATTAGAAGAGACGCCAATTTCTCCTACTAACCGGGATGAAACAGTTGCAAAAAAAAACCCGAAAATTATTATAAGAAAGGAGGAAACAATATTTGCAAAAACCAAGCCGGGATTGATGAAAAAGTTCAACAAACCCCATACAACACAAAACATGATTATGGTTCCGATACCTACCCAAGAAAATGGAATATCCTGTGAAATTCTGCTTATAGAAACAGAAACCGACGAGGCTTTTTTCTGCATAGACTTGAGACTTGATTTAAATGATTTGATTATTGTCGGGAAGGCCTTGGCAAGGTTTATAAACCCTCCAGCAACAACAGCACCTGCCCCGATGTATTTGATATAGCTCTTATGTATTATTTCTGTAAATTCGTTTATGGAAACACTTCTGTAGAGTTCACCTATTGTTCCGGCACTGGGAAAAGTTGCAATTTTTATAGGTAAAACGTCGCCAAAAAAAGTAGCAAGGGGAATAAGAACCATCCAAGCGAGGAATCCTCCTCCTACCATTATTGCTGATGTCCTTATTCCAATTATATAACCTACACCAAGCAGTTCTGGTGATATTTCACCGTTTATGAAAGAGCCTGGATAATTTCTAAAACGTGTGAAGGGTTTTTCGGGCCACAAATGAAACATTCCCATGAAAAATTTATAAATGAAGCCAAAAAATGTGCCTAGGAAAACCTTTGTTGCCATTTTTCCACCCTTTTCTCCAGCAATTAAAACCTCGGCACAAGCAACCCCTTCAGGATACATAAGTTTCCCATGTTCTTTCTCAATAAGGTAATTTCGCAGAAGGACTAAGAATAGTGTGCCAAGCAGACCTCCTGCAAGGGCGATAACAAATATATTAAGGAACTTTAAAGAGTACCCAAGGAAAATCATTGCCGGCAATGTAAAGATAACTCCTGCAGCAATTGATTCTCCTGCTGCTCCTGTAGTCTGGACTGTATTGAGTTCTAGAATTGTAACTTTCCTATTTGGGCTCATCTTATCGAGAAGTTTAAATAAGGCCATAGCCATTACTGCAATAGGAATTGCTACACTTACTGTCAATCCAACTTTTAAACCGAGATAGACAGTCACAGCACTGAATATCAATCCGAAAATCGCGCCTACGACTATTGCTCGTAGAGTGAATTCAGGAATAACCTTTTCAGCCGGGATAAATGGCTTGAACGATATTTCACCTTTATTATCCTGAGACATATTACATAGCCTCCTTTTTTATTCTAAATTTATTATCAGAAATTTTTTCCTTTCAGGCTAGTTGACTTTACCGCATCTACTGCTTTATGGCACATTTGTGGTGAAGGACCACAACTTCATGTGCTGTGCCTTGCATCTGCGGCAGCCTCGACTCGTGAATAACTCAAATTTGTTATCTATGATTAGTACCGAATCAGCTTAAGGTTTCAATGGCTTTTTTATTGTTGTTGGTTTTAAACACAAGTAGGGCCTTGCCAGTTCCGGTCGAAGAACCATAACAATACTTGATTTTTATGACAGCATTTCCGAGGAGGGCTCCTATCTCAGCTCCAGCGCCTATACGGTCATCGATAAGTACCGTAACAACTGAGTTGGTCTTTACTTTGTACCCTAGTGTTTTTAGGGATTTTTCAGCTTTTTTATTATCAGAAGTAAGTAGATTGAAAATTCTTTCATTATTTATATTGTATGAGCAGAGTGCTTTCAGATTAACTCCGGCATTAGCAAGAGTCCCTAAAATTCGACCCAAAATACCAGGTTGATCAGAAGTGATAAGATGTAATTCAGTTTCTTGCTTTATGTTATGCACTTTTTTCCTCCTTTATTACCCAGAATTATACCAGAATAAATACGTTAATAAAAAAGAAAAATTAGGAAAAGTTGTCTTTTATTTCTGAATGATTATAATTTATGAGAAAAATATGGCAGTTTATAGTGACGGAAAGAAATATATATTAGCATGAAAAATCGAGAAATTAAGGTTGCAATCATTGATAATTCTATTAATTCTTCAATCTATACACCGGTGAAACACTGGAAGTCTTTTTTTGATGAAGAATGGGCTGCTTTCAAAGCTAAGGAGAGCCAGTTCCCTGATCTTAAAAGTGGAGAATATACTCATTTAATTTTAACAGGTTCTGAATCTTCGATTTTGGAAAAAGAAAAATGGGTATATGAAGAAATAGAACTCATTCAGGAAGCAGTTGAAAAAAACCTTCATATTATTGGAAGTTGCTGGGGGCATCAACTTCTTGCTGTGGCTCTTGCAGGCCCTTTGTATGTCTGGAGGTGTACAAAACCTGAAATAGGCTGGATTAAAATCTTTATAAAAGAGGATAATTCAATTCTGGGAGATGAAAAGCAAGCATTTGCCTTTTCTTCTCATTTCGATGAAGTTATAAATTTGAGCGATGATTTTGTCATCCTTGCATCTTCAGAACACTGCCAGATTCAGGCTTTTCAGCTTAGAGATCACCCAATATGGGGTATTCAATTTCATCCAGAAATGAATATATCTGATACACAAGATTATTTAAAAGCCTGTATTTCTCTGAACCTAGAAACTTCTAGCTTATTTGAAAAAGCTTTGAAGTCGATCCATAAGGATTCAGGCCTTATATACGAGATAATTGAGCGATTTTTATGTAAAGAATGATTATATCAAGCCGGTCTTTTTTCCTTGACAAATGGGGATAAATTGATAATATTAGCTAATAAATAGGTAATGAATTATATTTATTAGAAGAGGAGGCGTCATGAGAGACAAAAAAATAGTTTTTTTGGTTATTGGCATACTTATTCTCTTTACTATAAGTTCGTATGCAGAAACAAAGAAATTGAAACAGATTGGACGCTATACGCTTGTTCGCATTAAAGGAAGCGTGCCAACCACTGAAGTGATGAAAATTCTGATCGATAAGTATGCAGGTGATATTAAATATGGTTTTGATTTAGCTGGGTGCGGAGATTTGTACTTTCCTTTTATTGAACAGATAAAAACTGCATCTTTTGAAGAGAAAGAATTGGCAATCGGAGATAAGTTGATGTGGATGCTGTTTCGTTCTCATGGGAAGGTCAAAATTGTTGAGGACATTGAATGGGCAGGTAAGAAACCACTTCAAGTTTTTTCTTTTGTAGTTAAAAAAGGCTTTAAACATTACGAATTCATAATCCCAAAACCATGCGGGAATATTTCTCTTCGTAAAGTTGAAGAAATAATCCCAGATGCAATTTGTGATATACAAATAGATCCAGATAAGGCAAACATCAATGATCCAATTACTGTTGATATGTGCGGAACACAGCATGCAAAATCAATGGAAGTTGAAGTCTTCGATCCTGAAGGAGCAAAGATTACAACAAAATCGTTGTCTTCTGAATCTGCAAAATGGCAGACAAAATTTGACAAACCAGGTGAGTATAATTTTAAGGCGAAAGCCATAAATTTTGAAGGCAAATCTTCAATAAATCCTTGTGAGGCAAAAACTTATATCAATTATCCTCCTATTTGTAAGCTCTGGACTACATGTCTTCCATGCGAAGATTATGTTGGAAGACCCATAACATTTGACGCTTCGAATTCGACTGACCCTGATGGAGAAGTTGTAAAAGCTGATTTCGAGATTACTGATGAAGAAGGCAAGGTTATTGATACTTATTCTGATTCAGATAAACCATTCACTTGGGATAAAATATTTAACAAACCCGGGGTATATACTATTACATGTGTTGCAACTGATGATTTTGGGGCAATATCCCAACCAGCCAAAATTGATATGGAAGTCACACAGAAAAGATCTTACTTTTTAGTGGAAGGCGGCCCATTATTAGCCAGAGGAAGTCATGGACCTTACGGATTTGGTCGTATTGGTTTTCTTTATGAGATAATTCCGAATAAATTAGATTTCATCCTTTCAGGCGGTGGGGCATTGGCTTTTAAAAGTGAGCCGTGGAAGTCGTTCTTTATGGCAAATATGCTTTTAGATGTTCATGTTGGACCTGCCTTCTTTGGTGGTGGGGCTGGCTTTGCAACCAAGGTAAAAGAAACGAGAGATTCAGATGCTTTGCTTATAGGTAATGCGGGAATTGATTTGTTTGACAATTTTACAACGAAAGGTGCTCTCTTTTTTGAAGTTCATGCTCCAGTAGGAAAAGATCGGTCGTTCTCAGATCATCATAAATTATTGCTTGGTTTCAGGCTGCTCTTCTAAAGTTGCATAAAATATAATTCAGAAAGTATAAGGTCAGGGATTCACTCCCTGGCCTTCTTTTTTGCTAGCAATGAATTTGAGGGGTTAATATTATATTAATTCTATCAGCAATATTTATGAGTAATCCAGGATAACGTGGGTTATTCACGTTAGAAAAACTTACTCAACTTCGTAATCTCATCATTATAATACTTGCGGTAAAGGATTTCCCATTCTCTGCTGCCTTCTTTGATAGATTTCTTTTGTGATTCGATTTTTTCAATTGAACGTTTATCTATTAAGTCATATAGTTTGAGTTCTTCTTCGATACTCTTAACTATACTAAGACGAATATCATTGGATTCATCGAGAAATTCTACTTCGTCATTTTCGAAAAGAAAATTAAGAATTTGACGTGATAAAAAATTGATTTTTTCTCTTGATAATTTAATACTCAAAGGATAATATCCTTCTCTTTAGCTAATTTTGTCTTTATCATTCTAAACATTGTTTGATATTCAATATTTTCATTTCGAATTTTTTCCATGTATTGATTAAGAATAACCCTAACTTCCTGGTCAAGTTTATCTTCTTTTTGGAACTCTTCTGTTATGAGACTAACAAAGTCTTCCATTAGTTTGTTTTTGTTTTCAGAAATTATTTTATCATCTTTAATAAGATTTCGTGTTATGTAAAAAGCCATGTGGTCTATTTGGTTTTTACTTAATCTCATTTCATATCTAAAAATACAATACATTTTACTAAAATTCAAGGATTGATTTTCTAAAGGTTGGTTATTTTTTTTTAGCTAATAAGTATAAGGAATAAACAAAACCACCGCAGCAGACAGCAAAAACAAATACCATAAAGATAAATGTATTAATAGCCATTTTTATTAACTTCCATATTTTTAATAATAATTTTATTCAAAAGAATAAATATGCATATAGCTACTGTCCATTGAAGAAGGACAGTACCAACAGAAGATTGTGCGAATGGGTTAAGCCAGCTGCCTGGATTTTTTTTATAGCTATCCCAGAACCACCATATAAGCAATGCCAGAATTTGAATAGGCAGGAGAGATTTAACCAAGATATCAAATGTTTTTCCTAATTTAAATTTGCCTTCAGTAGAAGGTATTATTTCCTGGCGGAATTTCTTTGGGCCGATTTTGAGGACAAGAGTGACAAAGAAAGCCCCGTTTATCATTAAAGCCATTCCCCAAACCCAATCTTGATTGTCAAAAAAAGCTATGCTGAGGGCTGAAGGAAGGCCCAGGAAAAAGCATACTGTACCAACGATTGGCACAGCTTTTTTCCTGGCCATTCCAGTATCTATCAGGATACGCGTGATAAGTTCAAGCATGGAAATAAGAGAAGAGAAAGCAGCAACACAGAGTGCAAGGAAAAAAAGAGCCAGAAAAAATGATCCGGCAGGGATCTTTGAAAACAGTGTAGGAATCCACGTAAAAGTCAAACCTCGGTCACCTTTTGCTAATACTTCCAAAACTTGTTCTTGCGGGAGATTTTGGCTTGCGAAAAATGAGAAGACTGTAGGGATTACAGTCACAGCGGCTAAAAGAGATGCAACGTAGTTACCAAATCCTAATGTCATTGAAGTCAATAAAGGATTTTCTTTTTTATGAGAATAAACAGCATAAGTAAGCATTAATCCCCATGCTGCTCCTGTTGACCAAGCTGTTTGACTCAATGCGTTTAACCATACTTTGATGTCACCGAGCTGAGACAAATTCGGAGAAAAAAGGAATTCAAGTCCTTTTAAAGCACCTGGCAGTGTTACAGCACGAATGCTGGCTATAATAAGCAATAAAAAGAGAGAAGGGATAAAAATCTTATTAGCCCTTTCTATTCCTTTCACGACTCCAGCATATATAATCAAGCAACCAATAAAAATAGCCATTAAATGAAAGAAAACAGGCTCCCAGGATGAAGAAAAAATTTCCCAATATTCAACCGGATTTGCCTTCTTTATTAATCCCTGGAAACATGTGGCAAAAAAATATTTCAAACACCACCCTGTCACAACCGTGTAATAAAATGTAATAGCTGAGGTTACAAAAGCAACAAAAGTTCCCATCCATGCGAATTTATTTCCCATTATTTGAGAGAAAGATGCTATTACACCTACCCTTGTTTTCTTTCCAATGGACATTTCGATAGTGAGTATAGGGAGAGCCCAGAAAAACAGGAAAAGAAGCCAGACGAGCATAAAAGCTCCTCCTCCATATTGAGAAACTATCCTGGGAAAACGCCAGAGATTTCCTGTTCCTACTGCCATCCCAAGGCCGGCAAAGATAATTCCCCAACGTGAAGCGAATACTTCTTTTTTGTTCATATTGCTTATTGCTTTAATTATCCTGTATTATTCAGGCTAATTTATTGCATTTTATGAGTCTATAACGAAAAAAGGATGGAAGCAATTATTTTCGTTTATCCTTTTGGCAAAAGCAAGAAGTGATCCATCAGAGCTAAAGATCTTATATATATTTTTTTTCTCTTTTTTACTTTCAACGCTGGAAAGGTTTGGACTTGAAACCTTTAAAATGTTTTCAGGGAAAATCATGTTTCCGTTTTTCACTAGATATAAACCTGTATCATTGACGATTACCTTTGGAATTTCAGGTAGAAGAGTTTTTAAGGGAAGAATAAATTCTTCGGTTTTACCTTCCAGAGTTAGTTCTTCTATTTTTTCTAACTGGAAACTGTCCTTTGAATTAAAGTTGCCTGAAGATATTCTTACGAGTTGAGAGATGTGTGCTCCACATCCAAGGCTTTGGCCTAGGTCGTGAGCAAGCGACCGAATATAAGTTCCCGAAGAGCATTTCACCTCAAAATCTATGATTGGCGGATTGTAATTTTTAAGATAAAAAAAATAAATAGAAATTTTGCTGGGAACTAGTTTCACTTCTTTATTCTCTCTTGCCAGTGCATATAGAGGTTTTCCCCTAAATTTTTTTGCTGAAAAAACAGGAGGAACTTGCAATATTTCTCCTTCGAATTTTCTCATTTCTTCAAGGATCTTATAGTTGGAAGGGAAATTATTTATTTCGACTGAAGTTTTTGTGCCCGAGGAATCATAGGTATTCGTAGAAAATCCTAATTTTATTTGTCCTTTATATGCTTTATTTTCTTTTGAAAAAAATTGGAATAGCCTTGTAGCTTTTCCTAATGCAATAACAATGAGGCCGGTAGCCATGGGATCTAAAGTCCCATAATGGCCGACTTTTTTTTCATTTAAAATTTTTCTTATTTTTTCAACTACATCGTGAGATGTAATTCCTGGGGGTTTATGGACAAGAATTATGCCGTCCATTTTGAATTTAATGTTTTATTTTTGACTTTTTATCTTTTTTGGATTTCTTTATGAGGTTATTGAACGTTTCAGGGATTTTTACCAACAATTCTTCATATTTACCATTTACAGTAAAGCCTGCGGCATGAAGATGCCCCCCTCCTCCAAAATGTTCAGCAATTAAAGAAGCATTTACCGATTCTTTGGATCTAATACTGATTCTGAAAGTGTCCTTTTTGATTTCTTTGAAGAAAAAAACAATTTGAATATCTTTGATTGAGCGGGCCAGAGTCATAATGTCTTCAGTATCGATTTCTTTAATTTTAAAATCATTTAAATCCTTTTTGAACATTGTTAGTATAGCAATGTTGCCTTCCTTGTTTATATGAAGAGTTGAGAGAACTTGGCCCAAAAGTTTGATTTTTTCAGGCGGATTGTTATTAAATAGTATATCAGAAACCTGAATAGAACTTGCTCCATAATTTATGAGCTGAGAACAGACTTTCAATGATTGAGCATTTGTATTGGAAAATTGGAATGAACCTGTATCTGAGACTATGGCACAGTAAAGTAGATTAGCTATATTTGGAGTAAATTTAATACCCAGCCTTTCTCCCAATGTCAAAGCCATACATCCTACTGCTGCTGCATCAGGGTAAACCCAGTCAATATCTGCATAGAAGTCATTGGAGTGATGGTGATCTATATTGATTTTAAAATAGTTGTCCAGGTTATTTTGTCCTGAACGGGAAACATTGGCACATTCAAGAAGTATGACAATATCATAACCATAAGGGGGAATCTGGCCAATTCTTATTTTATCGATATGAGGCAGATTATTGAGTGGAAAAGGAGTATTGTCCTTATTAATGATTGCAACATCTTTGTCCAGTATTTTGCCCATAAAATAAAGAGCAAGGCTCGTACAGATAGAGTCACCATCTGGTCTCAAATGAGAAGTTATGGCGATGTGCTTGCTTTCTAGAATTTTCTTTTTGATTAAATCAACAGGATCATTTTTCGTCATTTTTTATATTACTTATTAATTTATCAATTCTTTGCTCATAATCAGGACTTGAGTCAAGAGAAAAAATTAGCAAGGGATTATACTTTAATTTTGTTTTAGAGGCAATAGTTTTTCTTAAATAACCAGTTCTTTTATTAATAAGTTCTAAAATTGTTTCCTTTTCTCTGTCAGGAAAAATACTAAGTAATATCCGGGAAGTTTTCAGGTCTTTACTTATTTCAATTCCTGTAATAGTAATCAGGCATGAAGAGGAAGCTTGGATAGTTTCAATGAGAAGAGGGCTCAGATCTTTCTTAATCAAGCTTGCTATTCTTTTTTGTCTTCTGCTTTTATTCATTGATCTTAAAAGAAAACTGTTTCTTTATGAAGAATCTCCCCATCAATGCTGTCTTGGATATCCACTTCAATCTTGTGAAATAACTTTTCAACAACTCTTTTCTGACTATTTAGAGAAACCAACCCGATTTTTGATCTTTGCCATTTATCCTGGTAATCAAGTTCAGAAAAAGCAACATTATATTTTTTCTTCAATCTGTCTCTTATCCCAACCAATCTTTTTCTCTTTTCTTTCAATGAATGTGAATAAGGGAGATAAATATCTAAAGAAAGAAAACCGATGATCATTGGGAAAATATATTGCAAGTAGTCATTCTGGTCTTACTTTTTCTTTTATAAAAGATTCTATGATGTCAGCTTCCTGAATATCCTTATAATTTGCCAATCTAATACCACATTCATAGTCTTTTTTAACTTCAGTGACATTATTTTTAATATGTTTTAAAGATGAAATATTGCCTTGATGAATAACTTCATTTTTTCTGATAAGCCTTATTTCTGAGTTTCGAGTAATTTTGCCATCAATCACAAGACATCCTGCTATGATTCCGACATGTGGTATGCGGAAAACTCTTTTTATTTCAGCCTTCCCAAGATAAGTCTCTTTAACTACTGGTTCGAGCATGCCAGTCATGGCTTTCTTTATATCTTCGATCAACTGATAAATAACATTATAATTTCTTATTTCAACCTTTTCTTCTTTTGAAAAATCCAAAATATTTTGATTTGGTTTTATATTATATCCTATTACAATTGCATTTGACGCTGAGGCAAGAAGGATATCAGATTCAGTAATATTTCCAGTAGCTGAGTGTATGATATTAATTTTTATATTGTCCGTGCTTAGGTTGGGAAGGGTATCTGATAAGACCTCAGCTGAACCCTGAACATCAGCTTTAATGATAAGATAGAGCTCTTTCATCTTTCCTTCTTCTATTTTCTCAAAAAGTTGGTTTAGTGTTAGATGTTCTGTGGTCTGTGGCATCTTCTTTTGAGACTGAGAAAGTCTGTATTGGGAAATCTTTTTTGCTGTCTCTAAATCGGATACAACCTGGAATAAGTCTCCTGCCTTTGGTACATCTGAAAATCCAAGTATTTCAACCGGCATTGATGGCTCTGCTTTTTTCAATATTGTTCTGTTTTCGCTAAAAAGGGCTCTTGTTTTACCAAAACATGTTCCTGAAATAAAAGTCTCTCCCTGGTTGAGTATCCCATGTTGAATTATAACAGTAGCGATAGCTCCCTTTTTAGAATCTAATCGGGCCTCTAGGATAACTCCTTGGGCAGGGACTTTTAGATTTGCCTTTATTTCTGTGATATCGCTGAGAAGCAGTATCATATCTAGCAATTCTTTTAGATTGGTTTTTTCTTTAGCTGAAATATCAATACTAACAGTGTCTCCTCCCCATTCTTCTATTATAAGCCCTTCTTTTGAAAGTTGTTGTTTGACTTTGTCTACATCAACTTCAGGTTTGTCGATTTTGTTTATTGCAACAAGTATTGGAACATTTGCAGCTTTGGCATGGTTTATGGCTTCCCTTGTTTGCGGCATGACTCCATCGTCTGCTGCAACTATTAGGATAACAATGTCTGTTAAATTTGCGCCTCTGGCTCTTAATTTTGTAAAAGCTTCATGGCCAGGCGTGTCAATAAAAGTAATTGGTCTATTGTTGTGTGAAACTCTATATGCTCCGATATGTTGAGTGATCCCTCCTGATTCCTTCTTGACTAGATTGGATTGTCTGATCGAGTCAAGAAGAGTGGTTTTTCCATGGTCAACGTGACCCATTATTGTGACAACCGGTGGCCTGGGAACCAATTCTTTTTTTTGACTTTCTGCAAACTTCCTTGCTTTTTCTTCAAATGAAATGAGCTCGATTTCAACATTGAGGATTTGAGATACTGCTTTTGCTAAAGATTTATTTATAATATCACTAACACTAACAAAATATTTTTTTTCTCCGAGCTTTTCGAGAAGATCTTTAGCCTTAATGTCCATTTTTTCAGATAATTCTTTTATATTTATTCCTTCTGTAAGTTGAAATTTCTTGAGTGAATCTTTGGTTGGTTTTTTTGTAGACTTAGCTGGCTTAGTTTTTGATTTAGGTTTCATATGTTATTATATCTCCAAATTTACTCTTATTCGCTTTTGATTTCTATTTTCCAGTCTACAAGTTTTGATGCAAGCCTGACATTTATACCTTTTTTGCCTATGGCAAGAGAAAGTTGGTCTTTTGAGACCATGGCCTGTAAAAGCTTTTCTTCTTTATTCATAATAAAAACCCTAGCTATTTTTGCAGGGCTGAGAGCTGCCTTGGCATATGTTAAAAGGTTATCCGACCATTCAATAATATCTATCTTTTCTCCTTGTAATTCTTTACTCACGGCAAGAATCCTGTTACCTTTTACGCCAATACATGCACCAATTGGATCAATATCTTTCTCTTTAGCTAAAACAGCTACTTTTGCCCTTTCTCCAGGTTGACGGGCAATATCTTTAATCTCAATATCATTGTTCGCAATTTCTGGAATTTCTAATTCGAGAAGTTTTATCAAGAATCTTGTGTCGGTTCTGGAAACAATTACCTGAGGCCCTTTGGAATTTCTTGAAACATGGATGATGACAGTTTTTACTCGATCTCCTATCTTGAAATTATCATCCAGCAGCTCTTCCCGATGAGGAAAGAGAACCTCATCCTTATTTATCTCGAGTATCATGTTATTATTTGATTCAAATCTTCTTAAGACTCCTGTTGTGATTTCACCCAAACGTGGAGCAAAAAGCTTATAAATTTTTTCTTGTTCTGCATCCTTGACTTTTTGAAATATAACCTGCTTTGCTGCCTGGGCTGCGATGCGGCCTAAAGTATCTGAAGGTAGATCTATCTCAATATAATTTCCTTCTGTTGCAGTTGCATCAATTTTTTTTGCTTTATCCAGGGATATTTCTGAAGCTAGGGTTTTTGGGTTTTCACAAATTTGTTTTACAGTATAGACTCTCAACTCACCTTTCTCAGGCTTAAAAATAACATTAATATTTTCATTGTGTTTATAATATTTTGAAGAAGTAACTTTAAGTGATTCTTCGATAGCATTGACAATCACATCTGTTGCTACGCCTCTTTCTTTGCTTAGCTGGAGAATAGTATTCCAGACGTTTGCTTTCATTTTCAATGCCTTAATTATGCCTATATAAAGAGGCGCGAATTATAACTGAAATGGGGAAGAATATCAAATACAGGATAAATAAATTTAAGGGATTGCCGTTCCAATAAGACTGTGTGGTCCACAGCCAGTAATTTTGGCATTGACAAATTTACCGGAGACATTATTTTTTGATTGGAAATTTACGACTTGATACCCTTCATTCCGGCCGGAATAAATCTCCGGGTCTTTTTTGCTTTTTCCTAAACAGAGGACTCTCATAACACGGTCTATTAACAATTTATTGATGTTAAGTTGTATTTCTTTCTGCAGATTTTGAAGTTCTGTAAGCCTTCTTTTTTTTTCTATAAACGGGATTGAATCCTTTGTTAATGCTGATGATGTGAGCGGGCGGGGGGAGTAACGGAATGAAAAAATGTTTGTAAAGCGTACCTCTCTAAGAATACTGAGAGTTTCACAAAAATCTTTTTCGGTTTCCCCTGGAAAGCCCACAATTATATCTGTGCTGAGACTGATGTCCGGCATTAGATCTCGAAGGATTGATATTTTTTTTAGATATTCTTCTCTAGTATAGCCCCTTTTCATACTTTTTAGTACAGTGGATGAACCGGATTGAAGCGGGAGATGAAGTTGATTACAGACTTTTTTTGATTTTTTCATCATTCTTGCGATATCTATTGTAAAATCTTTCGGATGGGAAGAAATAAAACGAATCCATTCAATCCCATCAATCTTATTTACTTCCTTTAAAAGATCTGAAAAACGCTTTCCTGTCAGGGGATCATTGTAAGAATTGACGTTTTGTCCAAGGAGTTGTATCTCTTTATATCCATTTTTCGCTAGATCTTTAGTTTCCATCAGTATATTCTGCATGGGCCTGAATTTTTCTCTCCCCCTTGTAAAAGGGACAACACAGTATGAACAAAAGTTGTTGCATCCTTCCATGATAGTAACATAAGCACTTGTTCTGCTATTACGTAAAGTCAGAACATGTGGGATTTCATGCCATTTACGGCTCCACGTTGTAGAAATTATTTTTTCTTTTTCTTGGTTTGATAATATTTCTGGGATTTTCCAGTAATTGTCAGGACCTATGATTACATCGATACAAGGATTCCTCTCCAAAAGTTCAGAGCGGTATAGTTGGGCGACACATCCTGCAACCCAGATCTTGATTTTTTTTCTTTTCTTAAGAGAATTTAAACGGCCCAAAAATGAATGCAATTTATCTACTGATTTTTCTCTAACTGCACATGTGTTTACTATAATGATATCGCTATCTTCGATAGTATTTGAGGGTTGCGCTCCTTCTGCTGCTAATATCCCTGCGATGCGTTCTGAATCATTTACATTCATCTGGCATCCGAAGGTATGAATATAGAATTTCATGTTTTCAAAATTTTTAAGCTGTTTTCCCATTTCCGTGATTTAAATTTAGATTATGGGTAAGCATTTCTCTTGCATTTTGAAGAGAGATTTTTGTCAAATGGCTGCCTGCTGAAAGGTGGGCAATCTCATTTACTCTTTCATCAAAATTCAATTTTTTTACGGTTGTGAAAGTCCGATTCTTGTCAACTTTTTTGCCTACCTTGTAATGGTAAGTGGCAAAGGAGGCGATTTGGGGAAGGTGTGTTATACAGATAACTTGGTTTTCACGTGCCAGGGACTTAAGTTTTTGGGCAACGAATTCCGCTGTTTTCCCTCCAATCCCTGCGTCGATTTCATCGAAGATAAGAGTCTTTAATTTTTCTGTATCTTTACCTATAGATTTTAGGGCAAGCATGATGCGCGAAAGTTCTCCTCCAGATGCGATTTTTCTTAAGGGCCTTAGTTCTTCTCCAGGATTAGGACTGATGAGAAATTCAACATCTTCTGTACCGGTGTCTTTTACTTTTTCCATATCATTTGGGCCAAGTGCGTAATATTTGATATTGATTTTAAATTGAGCTTTTTTCATTCCGAGAATGCTAATTTCTTTTTCGATGAGCTTTTCAAGTCTGTGTGCATTTTCTTTTCTTAAAAGTGAAAGCTTCTTGGAGTTTTCTCTGTATTTATCATATTTAACTTTGATTCCTTCATTCATATCAGCCATTTTTTCATGGCTAGTGCATAATTCTTTATATTCTTTTTTTGCATATTCCAAAAATGCAAGAATCTCATTTATACTTTTCCCATATTTTCTCTTTAGTTTTTCTATCTGGCTCAAACGCTCTTCGATTGTTTCCAGTTTTTCCGGTGCACCAACATGTTTCTCTTTGAATTTGATTAAAAAATCTGAAAATTCTTTAATAGTTATATTAAATTCGTTTATTCCATCGCTTATATATTTAAACTCTTTATCAAAATCTGATAGATTATCTACCACGTTTTTAAGATTGGTTAGAAGTGGGGAGATAGAATTTTCCCTGTTATAAGAAATGTTTAAAGCATCTTCCACAAGAGTGCTTATTTTTTCTGCGTTTTTGAGTATGTTTCTTTCTTGGTGAAGGGCTGCTTCCTCACCTGGCACCAGTTTAGCTCTTTCGATTTCTTTTATCTGGAAATCAAGAAAATCAAGGCGTTGTTCACGTTCCTTTTCCTTATCTTCCAATTCTCTTTTTTCTTTGATAAGTTTTCTTAGTTCATGTGCTATGTTTGAGATTTTTCTTCTCAAAGAAAAAGCATTTGAATAACAGTCAAGGTAATCGAGTTGATTTTCAACTTGCCTGAGAAATGCATGGTCATTTTGGCCGTATATATCAACTATACTGCTGCTTATTTCTTTGAGTTTTTTGACTGGGACAAGAATCCCGTTGATATATGCTTTTCCAGTTTTTTGTTCGGAAATTTTTCTTTGGATAGTAAGTTCGTTTGTGCCATCAATAGAGAAGTCGCTTGAAATATGCGCAGGAAGGAAGATTGCTTCCACTGAGGCTTCTGTTTTTCTTGTCCTGATCATATCTGAAGAGCCTTTTCCCCCCATAATCAGTATGATCCCACCGATAATAATAGACTTTCCTGCTCCTGTTTCTCCTGTGAGAATAGAAAATCCCTTCTTAAAGTGTATCTCGATATCTTCTATAGTGGCTAAATTTTTTATACGGAGAGATTTAATCATTCACTTTATTTGGAAGTGGATATTTTTATCGGAACAAGAGCCTTTTCCATGTTTATCCGTCCGTATCCGATGAATTCATCGTTTCCGGGATATTCGTTTGAATTTACATCATCTGAGGAATAGCGAATAACATCCATTATTTCAGAATTCGAAAGCCATGGTTTTATGTTCTTTATTAACGCTGCTAAACCTGAAACGTGAGGAGCTGATGAGGAGGTGCCGCTGGAATATCCATAAGGAAGGGAACCTTTCCCCCAATACCATGTAGGAACACAGCTTAGAATTCTTCGTCCAGGGGCAGCAACATCAATTTCTGGGCCATGATTTGATTCCCATAATCCGTCTGTGTTTATCATTGTGGTTCTTTCATCGTTGTAATCCGTAGCAGCAACAGCAATACAGTAATTGTCATAAGCTGCTGGATACAACACTGAACCTCCATCATTTCCTGCTGAAGCGACGATAACAATGTCTTTATCATAAGCATATTCCAAAGCTTCTTCTAAGAATGGATCTTGATATTTTCCTCCAAGACTCAGATTAATAACATTTGCCTCATTGTCAGCGGCCCATATTATTCCAGCGATTATATCGCTGTAATAACCATCTCCTTCTTCGTCCAGGGTTTTAATGGGTAAGATTTTGCAGTTCCATGCCACTCCTGCGATTCCTTCATTGTTGTTTGTGTCAGCAGCAGCTATTCCAGCTACGTGAGTGCCGTGACCGTTATCATCTGTGGCATCAAAATCATCGTTGACAAAATCCCGGCCTCCAGATATGACCTTTTTTTCCAACTCCGTATGGAAAAGGTCAACTCCAGTATCGACAATCGCAATAATTACATCTTCCTTTCCTTTAGTTTCCTCCCATGCCGCAGTAGCTTTAATGTCAGCTCTGCCTTTTCCCTGAGGACTCCCAGGGACTCCAATTGACTGGCCAGAATTATAGAGGGCATATTGATATTCGAAGTAAATGTCATTAGGAGTGACAGTCATATGGGCAAGATAATTCGGCTCTGCATATTCAATATCAGGATTCCTGTTCATTGCATAAAGCATTTCTTCGACAGATATATTTTTTGGAATGTGTATTTGATAAATATTTATTTTTGGGATTTTTTTGATTTTTTTTGAACTATAAGCAGCAATTGTTGCTTCTGCGAATTGACTCGATACAGTAGGTTTGAACTTAACAAGGATTTCATCTTGGGAATAGCGCTGTGCTTTAAGGAAACGAGTAAAAGGATTTTTTAGAGATTGAAATTTTTGATGAAGCGGTACGCGCCTAGTCTTGTGGTGTGTATCGAATCTGACCTGTTTGAAACTTACCGTAAAGAAAAAAGTCAGTATTATGAATGGTAAAAATATATATTTGTTTTTACTCATGATATCCTCCCAAAATTACTAAAAAGAATACATGGCCTTAAATAAAAGCCCAAAATCTACTCCGTCTTTATAGGGGAACAGTTTGATCTCTGCATTGATACTTAAGGCGTTTGTCAGCTCGTAAACTGTCCCAACGACAGTGCTTATATTGCTCTTTCCCGATATCTTTTTCTCTTCTGTTGCTTTTAGATTCTGGATTGTTTCTTCTAATGTGAATGTACCCCAGAGTTCATTATAGCCGATAGATACATATGGATAGAAATAATCATAACCTTTATAAGTAATTACTGCTCCGGCTAGAGCTCTCATCCATGATGGCTTTCCTGTAACAGTTCCTGGAACACTCAAGTCAGATATCTCCCATTCTTTCTCTTTCCCAATATAATAGACGAATTCTGCAGTGCCTCCAATCTCAAAATCATTCAGGGTAATAATGCTTTTTTTTATTTTTCCACCTAAGAGATAGCCTCCAATTTTCCCAGATTCCAGTTCTATTGAAAATGGTAATTCCCGGTATGTAATGGAATCAAATTCTGAAAGAGAAAATCCTGCCATTACATTTAGAAAGAATCCTCCCTGGGTTTCAAATTCTGCATTTAGGGTAAAAAGATAGGAACTGAGGCCGGAAGATGCTTTGTCGTCATCCAGGTTTACTGCCCGATTAAAATATTCAAATCCGATTCCTGATTTCACTTTCATTTTATTATAAACACTGTCTCCTTGAAATTGAGCGAAAGAGAGGCAAGTAAAAGATAGGATAGCCGATATAACCAAAATAAGATGTTTTTTCTTTATCATATTAACCTCCATGGGCAGATTTTTTTATATTATCTATTTTTTCTTTCCCTCCTGCTCATTTTCAATTTCTTTCATTATCTCAACAGCGTTTTTTGCATATTTACTCTGTGGGAAATCAGATATAAGTTTCGTAAAATAGGGGATGCTTTGATCTGCTTTATTCCACTTTAGATAGGAGTCTCCCAGATAGAAATAGACTTTATCCATTTTTGAATAATTTGGATATTTTGTTAATATTTCACTCAATCGGCTTATTGAAGCTTTGAAGACGTGTACTTTATAATAGTAATAACCGATGCCGTAAGTATGCTCTGCCAAATATTCTTCACATAACCTTATATTTTCTTGAGAGGACTTTGCTTCTTCACTCATCGGGTAGTTAGTAATAACCTTCTTGAATTCATCCAGTGCTTGCTTGGTTTTTGTCTGGTCCCGTCCAGGGCCTAAAACTTTTCTAAAATAAGTCAATGCTATCCGGTATTGCGCATAAGACGATGAAGGGCTCAGTGGGAAAAGGGAAATAAATTCCCTATATTCAGAAGCTGCAACTATCAGGTTTCCCTCGTCTCCTTTTTTAAAATAGATGTCAGCAATGGATAATTTAGCCCTCTGTGCATAGAAGCTCTTTGGGAAGGAATCGATTACCTGCCTGAAATACAGTTGAGCTTTTTCCGGATCTTTCTCGATATATTTTTCTCCCAATTTAAATAGAGACTCATCTGAAGAGGCTACTTCAGGTGAGATTACGATTTTTTCTTTCTTGCACCCAAACCCAACAACTAAGAAAATAATGGTAATTAAAGAAACAATTTTTATTTTTTTCATCATACTTTTCCTGATCGGCATTTTTTTATGAATGTTTTGGATTAAATAGAATAAAGACTCTTAATCCATTTAAATTCCTCCTGGAGTCCGTCATAAAGCTTAAATTTTGGTGTATAATTTAAATCACGTTTTGCCTTTTCAATGCTTGCAAATGTATGAAGAACATCACCCCTCTGATTTTCTTGCCAGTTTATTTGCACTTTTTGCTTGCATGTTTCCTCAAATATTGGAAAAAGGTCTATAATTTTTCTTCGATTTCCACCTCCGATATTATATGTTTCTCCTATTTTCCCCAGCTTTATGGAAGCGAAATTTGCTTCAATGATGTCATTGATATATGTAAAGTCTCTTGTCTGTTCACCATTGCCATATATAGAAATTGGTCTGTTTTCAGCGATGGCCTTAAAGAACCTGTGGAATGCCATATCAGGACGTTGACCCGGTCCGTAGACAGTGAAAAAGCGCAGAGAAATGCATGGGACTCCATAGTTTTTAAAATAAAGAAAACAAAGATTCTCACCCGCGAGTTTGGTTACACCGTAAGGCGAGTAGGGGAGAAGTGAGCTGTCTTCTGAAGTAGGAAGCTCAGGACGAAATCCATAAACAGAAGAAGAAGAAGCGTAGATGAATTTATTTATCTGTGCTTCTTTTGATTCTTCCAGTAATTTTTGTGTTGCTTCGATGTTGTTCTTAGTATAAGCAGAAAATTCCTGACCCCAGCTTGATCTTACTCCTGCTTGAGCAGCAATGTGGAAAACATAATCTGCTTTTTGTAGCAGCTTTTTCAGGCTCAGAGTATTTATGTCTTCTGCAATAAATTCAAACTTTTTTTCATTCAAGAAGGGTTGAATATTCCTCTCTTTGATCCACTTTGGATAAAAACTTGTAAAAGAGTCTATGCCAGTGACATAAAATCCTTCTTTGAGAAGTCTTCTACATATGTGAGAACCTATAAATCCTGCTGCTCCAGTGACTAGGCAGTTCATTGTTGATTGTATTTTTTGGCCAGTTTTTTCATCTTAATGATCATTTCTGCTGGGTTTTTATCATTGAAGATGCTAGAACCTGCAACAAAAATCTCTGCGCCATCTTTGATGAGCTTTTCCATATTTTCGTATGTTACTCCTCCATCTATTTCAATAGGGATATCAATATTTTGATGAGTTAACATCTTCTTGAGATTGGATATTTTTGCATGACAGGATTCGATAAATCCCTGCCCTCCCCAGCCAGGATTAACAGTCATGAGAAGGACATAATCAAGTTCCTGGACAATCTCGCTTATAAGATGAAATGGAGTCGCAGGATTAATGGCAAGGCCTGCTTTTCTATCTAATTCTTTAATGAGTGTGATATCTTTATGAATGTGGGCGGAAGTTTCAATATGGATAGAAATCCAGTCTGCCCCGGCCTCATGGAATAATGGAATGAAAAACCTTGGATTTTCCACCATTAGATGAACATCCAGAGGAAGGGAAGTTTTTTCTCTGAGGGATGCTACCAACTTAGGTCCGAACGTCAGATTAGGTACAAAGTGTCCGTCCATAATATCGATGTGAATCAAGTCAGCTCCTGCTTTTTCTACGAGTTTGATTGCCTCTGCGATTCTTGAAAAATCTGCAGAAAGAATTGAGGGGGCAATCTGAATCATCATTTACTTACCTCAAGAGTGATTAGATTTCTTTTCTGGATTCGTGCGCCCGGATGAGGAAATTGATTGATAATAATCCCTGTATCTAGGCCTGGATAAAAAGAATAGCGAATATCTCCTATGTTGAATTCCAGTTCCTTTAGTTTTGCAATGATAGATGAGGAGTGTTTTCCTAGTAGATCAGGCATGAGATATTTTTTTTCCTTTTCTCCCTGGCTAACAAGAAAGCTAATGCGGAAGTTTTTTCCAGCTTCTTCAAAAGGAAGAGGAGATTGAGCAATTATTTTTCCAGCAGCATACTTGGAAGTATGAACATGGGAAATATTACCTTTCCTTAATCCCATGTCTTTTAGTTCGTTACTTACAACCTGGAGACTTCTCCCAATGAATTGAGGGATAACTATTTTTTCTTTGCCGGAACTCATAATGACTTTTACTTGTTTATTGATCTTTACCCTTGAATTTGGAAGAATGTCCTGGGAAATGATTTTTCCCTCTTCTAAATATTCATGGAGTTGCACTCCGCTTTTGATAATAACTAATTTTTCTTTTGCCAATTCCTGTTTTGCTTCCTCCAGTGTTTTGCCAAACAGATCAGGGATTACGACCATCTCTCCTCTTACAGTTATTTGATAAGATATAATGGAACTCAAAAAAAAGATGTTAAGAAAAATGAGAAGATAAAATGTGCATTTGAAAAGATTATTTTTTGACATAGCGAAATATTATTACAATAGAATTATTGTTACAATAAAATCAAACTTATCTATACCATAGATTATCAACCAAGTAAACCTGAAAAAAGTTCCATTTTCGGTAAAAAAAATAAGCGAATTATTTGCCGAACATCATTTTTTTTATATATAATTGATGTATGGAAAGGAGATAATAAAATGAGAAAATATTCAGATTTCAGAAGTGATACAGTTACCCGGCCAACAAAAAGAATGCGAAAAGCAATGGCTGAGGCTGTTGTGGGAGATGATGTTTTAGGAGATGACCCTACGGTTCAAAAACTTGAATCTATGACAGCAGAAATGATGGGGAAAGAGGCTAGTTTGTATGTTCCTTCTGGAACTATGGGAAATTCTATCGCAGTCAAAGTGTGGACAACAGAATTGGATGAGGTCATCGTAGAATCAAAGTCCCATATTTATAACATGGAATCCACACATATGACTTTTATATCAAGAATTACTCCTCGTCCGATCATTTCTAATCGTGGAGCAATGGACCCTAAGGAAATTGAACGCAACATAAAAATACCTTCTGTTAATTTCCCAAGGACATCTCTTATTTGTGTTGAAAATACTCATAATGCTTGGAGTGGGGCAGTTGTGCCAATAGAAAATTTAAGAGCTGTTAGAGAAGTTGCGGATAAGCATAATTTGAAAATTCATTTTGATGGAGCACGAGTTTTTAATGCCAGTGTTGCTTCAGGAATCCATGTGAAAGAGTATGCGAAGATTGGGGATTCTATGATGTTCTGTCTTTCAAAAGGGCTATCTTCTCCAGTAGGTTCGATGTTGGTTGGCTCGAGGAATTTTATAGAATATGCTCGTAGAATAAGAAAAGCGTTAGGTGGGGGAATGAGGCAGGCGGGAATTCTGGCAGCAGCAGGAATCATATCTTTAACTGAGATGGTAGATAGGTTAAAGGAGGATCATGTTAGGGCAAAAAATCTGGCTATAGGCATTGCTGGATTTCCTGGAATTGACCTAGATCCTGAAAACATAGAAACCGATATCGTAATATTTGGCTTTAATCATCCAACTCTTTCTACTCAAGAACTTCTGTCCCAATTAGAGGATCGTGGCATATTGGCTTTGCCTGTTGCAGGAGGGTCCCGTTTTGTAACAAATAAAGATATAGACGATGAAGATGTAGATCGTGCAATAGCGGCTTTCAGAGCAATCCTTTTAAAATGAATTATTCATATTCTATTGCTTCAGCAACTACCTGCACGATATCTTTTACTTTAATACTTTCTTTTTCTTTGTCCTTGAGTCCATCTTGAATCATTTTTTGGTAGAAAGGGCATGATGTAACAACAACATCAACATCAGAATCAATTATTTCATCTGTTCTAATATGATTTATACGGATCCCAAGTGATTCCTCTGCCTACATCAATCCACCCCAAGCTCCACAGCAAAAACTGTGTTCTTTGTTGTTTTTAAGTTCGATTATAGTTTTCTGGCTCAACTTTGATAGGATATCTCGGGGTTCGTTAATAATATTATTTTGTCTGCCTAAATAGCAAGAATCATGATATGTAAACAGCTCTTTCATGTTACAATTTATTGAAAGCCTTTATATTTCCTTAAAATGGAATAGCAATACCCCATATGAATTTATAAAATTTTTTCTTATTTTCAAGTCGGCTTTCAGTTATGTCTTTCCAGAGGCTTGTTCCAATGGACAGTTCGAAATAATCCAGGAGTTTTATTCTGATGATCAAATCTGCTCTGACAGTCTGGGCAAGTGAGAAGATTTTTTCACTTTGAGATAACACCTGAAGATTTGCAACTGCAAGTTTTTTTAGGCGTAGGCCTAATCTTATACCATATTCTTGGCGCACTTTCTCTCCCGAAAAGTCGAGATGTCCTTTATGATTTGTGTGGTGAAGAAACCATGTGAACGGTTCGACATAAAAAGTCTCTGTTTGGAAAGGAATGCCGAATCCGATGTAATTGCGGTTAAGATAAAAAGATTTTTGGTTAAGATGGCTCTGGAAGTCAGAGTCATGGTTGCTGTCATGGCCTATTATAAAGACAAGGTTTTCGAAAGGAGAATGCCTTAGAGAAAAATGCCAGTCGAATTTAGTCCTCCTTCCGTCATCATCATGAGTGATAAGTTGACCGAGGAAACTCGTGTTTCTCGTGAAAAAAATGCGGTTTTGAAATCCATAATTCCATCTGTCTTCAGGGCCACTGAGGTCATTATAGCTTGGGAAGGTACATGGGAATTGAAGCTGTACAAAGTACTCTCCATGGATGAATATTTTATGCTGCTCAGATAGAATTTTTTTGTTTAGATCAGGTCTCCAGATAAATATATCTTGGGCTAAAATTGGACGGCATATAAAAGAGGTTATAAAAACAAACAAAAGAAATAAAATAACAAATGTTTTTTTAGAATTCATAAGCCAACCCAATACGGAATACCCTTGGAGATTGAATTTCTGTTGCAAAGCGGAGAGGAAATTCTGGCTCTGTCCATTCATTTTCTTCTGTGGCAAGCCCACGATTAAGAATATTAAATCCGTCGAGAATTATTCTCAATTTTGTGTTTCCAAAATTTAATTGTTTCTCAATTCTTATGTCTATTGTTCTATTGTATTCATATCTGGCAACCCCACGGGGGTGAGCCATGATATAAAAAGGACCCTGGTTAAATCCGGTAATTATGATCTTTCTTGCAAAAGGTTGACCGTCGTAATATTTAATGATAAATGCAATTCTTATGTCAAATGGAACTAAATAATTAAAGCCGAGCCTGCCAGTGTAACCTCTGTCAAAGCGCAGCCTTCCTTTAGCATTAATAAGGGTATTTGGATTATCATATAGAGTTCCTGTGAGTCCGTCATCATTTTCCCATTCTGTATTTCCAGGATTTGTTGTTCCATCTGCCTGGATTGCGGTAAGCGAAAGGAAGAAAGTGAATTTCGAACTGAATTTTTTAATAAGGTTTAGGTCAAAACCATAATAATTGGATACTCTTTTATCTGACTCCCAGTTGGAAAGAATAAAAAAATCCTGACCTAGACTTTCTTCCTTTTGATTATATACAGTGAAAAGCAGGTCATCATTAGTGAACGGAATAGTATCATCGCCATAGTCTATGAAGTATACTGGATTATATTCAGAAAATGGTACCCCAATGTTAACTGTTTTTATAAGATTGTTTGTCGCCCTGTAAAATCCTCCGAGAGAAAAATACCAGTTGGAACTGAAGGTGCAGGCATAAGAAATAGCAACCTCATCAGTGTACGGTCTTTTTAAATCAGGGTCAATTCTTGAGAAAAAAGGCCCCTCCCGCCTGATTAGTGTACCTATTTCATCTTCTTGAAAGAGATTGTCTTTGTTTTTATCCTGCCATGTGTAAACAGATCCTCCGAGGGCATCAGGATTGCCGTATGTCAGATAGTGAAGGGGCAGGGTGAAATAGTAACGTGCAAAAGAAATTTTCAATGCCGATGTTTTTGCTTTAGATAGAGGAATGACGAATCCGACCCGGGGAGCAATATTTAGCCAATTAATACTGCTTTTTATTCCTGTTCCATCCGAAAGAGAAAATTGGTTAGGTATTCCTCCTCTGCTTGAAGCAAGGTTAAACCCAAAATAAAAGGAGAAAAAATTTGAAAGAGTTACTGTGTTTTGCAAAAAAAGATTTAAATGGAAAGCTGACTCCTGATGCTCAATAGGAGTATTATATTTAACGATTTCAAGGGGAAGGCCCTGGAAAAAATGTAGGTGAAGATTGTCTTTGATTTCTTGCAGTGAAGAGGAAACACAGTGCTGCAATTGGAAGCCGTATTGTAATTTGTATCTTGCAGTTGTGAAGAATGAAAAAAGCGATTCTCCTTTTACAAGAAAATTTAAACGGCTGCGTTTATCGTGCGAGGCAAAAGGAGCTGCTCCAGAAAGAATTTTATTGAAGATATCAATTCCGTAATTGACAAGAGGCTCATTTTGGTAAGAGGAATGGATGTTTCCATGGCTGAAACAAAGGCCCGCCTTAAGGAAATTGTTCTCTCGAATTCTAAAGTTCCATATAGCTTGAAATACATTATAGAGATCTCTTCGGTCAGAAGTTGAGGAGAAAGGAACATTCCTTTCTGCACCAAAAGATGGATGAGACAGGATTTGTCCTGTCCAAAAAAGACGCAGTGTGCTTTTAGAATAGCGGAATTTTAAACTTAAAAGGCCGGATAAGACTGAAGATTTATCCTCTTTTTCATAGTCTGCTAAATTACGTGATGTATCAAAGGCAGATACTGAACTGAAGAACGAAATTTTCCCTGGGATTATAGGGCCTGACAGATGGAAATTTCCTTCTGTTAAATGATTGAATGAGTGGCTTTCAAAGATTCCTTCTTTCCTCAAAGTAGGGGATATGTTGGAACTTTGTAACGATTTATGGATGTTAAAAATTGAGATGCTGCCGTGGTATTCATCTGTCTCTTCCCTTGTCATAAAGTTAAAGTATCCACCTGGATTAAGGGCTTGAACCGGGTGCGCGGCATTAATAAGCTGGGTATAACGCAGTGAGTAAAAATCAGCAAAAAAAAGGGGTTTGCCTGTCCAGTAAGGGTCGGTAACATCCATTCCGTTGAGTAGATAAGTATTCTGAGTCCAGGAACAACTTCCTCTTGAACTGTAGAGGGCAGGGATGCTCCCCCAAAGACCTCCTACGTCAATACGGTTGGTTGTTGCTGATAAATCCTGGTTTTCTATAAGAGACCAAACATTATGAGCTGAAGGTAATTCATTGATTTGAGATTCATCGAGGATTGTTTGATATATACAGTTGGAGAAATCGAGACGTGTTATTCTGGATGTTGAAGATTCATTACTTTTAAATATGACCTTTATATAGAGGGTTTGAGAAGGTTCTAGAAAAACATTCTCTATAATATAGGATTTAAATCCTTTAGCATCGAATCGTATTATATATTGACCAAGAGCAATCCCACAAATCTGAAATGAACCTGTAGAATCACTGATAAATTCTTGTTTAAAATCCGTCCCTTTGTTTGATATAGAAATCTGAACATTCGGAAGGGCTTGATTGTTAGAGTTAATAATTTGTCCCAACAATGTGCCGTAGTCATCCGCAAAGACCTTAGAGCCAAAAAAAAGTATAAAAATGATAAAAAAAATGTAAATAAAGCGTTTTTTCTGAATGATAATATTCAGTTGTTTTTTCTCCTTTACAATGTATTCAATATTTATTACTTTTTTATATACTACTGTCAAGACAAAAATAGACATGATCAATGACTATGAAGTTGAGAAAGAAAACAATATTTAATAATTAATATTATAGCTCACAATAATGTTAACTAACCTGGATTATTCACGAGTCGAGGTTGCTGCAGATGCAAGGCACAGCACATGAAGTTGTGGTCCTTCACCACGAATGGGCTGTAACGAAGCAGATGCAGTAAGATCGGCTCGCCCATAGGGTAAAGAATCCCGATAAATTATTTAGATAAGATGAATTTGAGGGCATGTTTGCGCTCCACTAAGATTTTTAACGCCATTTCCTCCCCGATCTTCTCGGCCCTGCTGGAACTCCGCATGTTTATCTTAAGCACCGCCACAATGTCCGCAAGCCATCATTAACAACGCCCTATTGATTATACAGTGCTCACACATCCATCAGGCCCGACTTTGTCGGGTTCCCTCGAAGACCGACTCAGAAAGGCTAAATCTTTCAATGTCGCTTCCTCCATCCCCTCAAATTCATATGCTTTACCCTTTCTTGATTAATAATTAAATGTTATGCTGAAGGAAATATCAACGTAACTGGCAGATATAACGGTAAATATATATTAATGTCGGCATTCTTTATGAATAATTCAGGTGGACGTGGATTATTCACGAGTCAAGCTTGCTGCAGATGCAAGGCACAGCGCATGAAGTTGTGGTTCTTCACCACGAATGTGCTGTAACAAAGTAGATGCAGTAAGATAGGCTCGCCTGGAAGGTGAAAATTGCCGATATAATAGATTTAAATTATATCATCAATATGATATAGGACAAACTAGTTCTGAGAGTTTCATGGAGAACGATCAAAGCTAGGCTTAATTGTTATGACTTATCAGCAATTTTTATGAATAATCCAGGTTAAAAAAGTGAGGAAAGAATGGATGATAAATATGACATAGGAATTATAGGAGGCGGACCAGGTGGCTATGTGGCTGCTATCAGAGGGGCCCAGCTTAAAAGAAGAGTAGTATTGTTTGAAAGGGATGAAGTTGGAGGGATCTGTATGAATTATGGATGCATCCCAACAAAATACCTTTTGAATCAAACAAATATTTTTAGAAACTTAAAAGAGAATAAAAATATTGAAGGTAAATTTGAAGCATTTAAATGTAATTGGAAAAGAATACAGGAAGAAAAGCGAAAAACTGTTAAGAAACTTGTAAAAGGAGTTGAATTTTTATTGAAAAAGAACAGCGTTAATGTTGTGAAAGGAAAAGCGTTATTAAGAAGTAAGAATAATATAGAAATTTCTTGTGAAGAAGGGAAAAAAATATTCAAAACAGATAAAATTATTCTTGCAACAGGAAGCAGGCCAGCAGAACTACCTTTCATGAAAATTGATAGGAAGAATATTATTACAAGCAGGGAAGCTCTGGAATTAGAAAATATTCCCCGAAAATTGATAATTGTAGGAGCTGGTTCTATTGGTATTGAAATGGGTACTATTTTTCAGAGACTTGGGACTGATGTCTCAATTCTAGAGATTATGCCGACTATTCTACCAGGGAGTGAGAGAGACATCACATTCCGAATGGAAAGAGTTCTAAAAATCCAGGGATTGAAAATATTTACTCAGATGAGAATAGAAGAATGTTTCATTAAAGATGGGAATATATATCTCAAAGGTACCTGTTTGAAAGATCAGAAAGCATTTAACTTTAATGCAGATAAAGTTCTTTTGGCAACTGGCCGCAGGCCAAATTCTGAAGATTTAAAAGAAGCTCTTCCAAAACTCGACCTGGATGAAAAAGGATTTATCAAAGTAAATTCTAGGCTTGAGACGAACGTCCCGGGAATTTATGCTATTGGAGATCTTATTGGAGGCAAGCTCCTGGCACATAAAGCTTCACATGAAGGAATAGCTGCATCTGAAAATGCCTCTGGATTAATAAATACTATGAGCTATGATGCACTCCCGATGGCTGTATTTTCAGAGCCTGAATTTTCATCTGTTGGCCTTACAGAGGATGGGGCAAAGGAAAGAGGGATTATAGTAAAAACAGGGTTATTCCCACTACAGGCAAACGGGAGAGCTTTGACTATGGGTAGTATTGAAGGGGCCGTAAAAATTATAGCTGATGAAAAAGAAAAAATTGTCGGAGCACATATTCTAGCCAATAATGCCAGTGGGCTTATTGCTGAGATGACATTAGCTATAGAAAAGGGAATGACTCTCCAAGATGTCTCTTCATCCATTCATATTCATCCAACTTTATCTGAATCCATAATGGAAGCAGCCTTAAATGCTCAAGGGAAAGCGATTCATATAATAAACTAGGAAAAAGGGACGGTTTCTTCCATGCCGATGGAGGAACTATTTTCGGTTTTTGTCTTTTACTCGGAATCGTTTTTTACTGTTTCAGTCAAAAGGTCAAAAATATTAGGGAGAGCTGCCGTTATTCTATGCCAGTTTGGAATTAGGGGAGAGGAAGATGGATTTTGCCAGAAATCTTCTCCTGCCTTTTTTATAGCTTCTGCAAAAGCCTCCACACATAACGATTCGCTGTGACGATCAAAATCTAATCCATTTATGGCTGCGTCATTTTCGTAACGAATAACAGTCTCTTGTGCAATTTTCAGATAAATATTGCTCAATGTTTTAAAAAACCCTTCGGAGAACTGCACTCCTTCAAGAGCTAGATTTCTAAAGATGGACTTAGCTATATCCACAGTCATTTTTAAAACTCCCTTTTCAGTATCGTTTGGCACTAGAGGCTGATGTTTATGTTCATATGTATCTGCAATATCAACCTGGCAGACTCTGTTCAATGACATATTTCTGTAAACTTCGGCGAGGGTGCCTACTTCCAGGCCCCAATCACTTGGTATCCGCATAGCCATCGCAAGATCCCTTCTCATGGAAATCTCGCCAGATAATGCATAACGAAAGCTGTCCATGAAGACTAGAAATGGTAAATAGCCTAAGATTTTTTCAAGAGCCCGAATGAATGGAGTGAAAAATAACCTGGTTGCACGGCCGTACATTTTGCCATTTATTCGGCTGTAATATCCCTTGCAGAACTCATATTCAGAATGTGTTGTTGTAACAGGATAACAGAGGCGAGCTAGAAGGTTCCTACTGTAGTTAACAATATCACAATCGTGTATTACTATGACACGGCTTTTTCTTCTTGCCAGAATATAACCCAGGGAAATCCAGACAGCCCTTCCTTTTCCTTCTTTTCCCGGAGATAAGTTATTATTATCCAGAAGGTAATAGAGTTTTTTCATCCGGGGACTGTCATTCCAGATAATAGTAAGTTTTTTTACCGAAGAGAAAGTTTTTTTAACCTTTTTAAATTGTTGTGAGTTTGCCTTGTCCAAACATATGACGATTTCATTGAGATAATTTATCTTTCTCAATGTATTCATGATATTTTGAAGAGAACCGCTTGAAAATTCCCTATAAAGAGAAGGCAAAATAAGTGCTATGGGTCTTATTCTTGAAAATTCTCTTAAAGCATCTTCTAGTTTTTTAAGGCTTAATTCTCCTAATTTATGAAAAGTGGTGATAATTCCATTTTGGAAAAAATCCGACATTTCATCCCCCTAAAAAATATACATTTTAGTTAGATTATATTCAAAATAAAAAAAATCCTTTTGATAGTAAAATAGAATAAAAAATTGTTAGTGTCAATTTTATGGTTGTAAAATCCTGGATTTTGAAGACGGATTGTTTAAATGGATAAGCTCCTTCATCCTTTAAGACTATAGAAAATAAGAAAAAATCACCCCACAAACCGTCTAAAAAGATGATTGACTGCGAATGAATATATCCTTTAAAATAAAACTTCTTATTTACCAACAATAAATATTATAATAAACAAATTATAATGAACAACAAACTTTCACTCACACCAAAAACAATAGAGCGTATTGGAAAAATAAAAAAAGCTGATATTTTAGTTGGAATTCCAAGTTATAACAATGAAAATACAATAGGGCATGTTATAAAAGCAGTTCGCCTCGGACTTACGAAATATTTTCCTAAATATAAAAGTGTAATTGTTAATTCTGACTGCGGCTCTTCAGATGACACCAGGAAAGTAATTCGCAATAACATTAATGATTATGATGAACTTGATACGATCATTATCTCTCACGAAATGCATCCTTTCACCAGAAGCCTTCACCTGCCTATTTCAGAAGTGGTTACAAGTTTCAGAGGAGCCCCTGGTAAAGGGAAAGCCTTCAGGAGAATATTTGAAATTGCTCATGAGTTAAAGGTTAAAGCTGTTGTTGTTGTTGATTCTGACTTGCGTTCAATAACTCCTGAGTGGATCCAACTTTTAGCCGGACCTATTATTTTTAAGGATTTTGATTATGTTGCTCCCCTTTATTCACGTCATAAATATGATGGTACAATTACTAATTCTATAATTTATCCAATAACCAGAGCTCTTTATGGGAAAAGGATCCGCCAGCCAATCGGTGGGGAATTCGGTTTTTCTTCAGATATTCTTAAACATTACATATTCAAAGATATTTGGGATACCGATGTAGCTTATTATGGTATTGACATTTGGATGACAACAATTGCCTTGGCAAATGGTTTTAAGGTCTGCCAATCTTTTCTTGGAGCAAAAATCCATAATCCAAAAGACATAGCAACACTTGCCCCAATGTTTAAGCAAGTGATAGGAACTATTTTCTCTCTTGTTGAAGAAAATTGTGAAGTATGGAAGAAAATAAAGAAAAGTGTTGACCTGACAACTTTTGGTTTCAAAGCCAGTGTTGTTCCTGAGCAGGTCTCTCAGGATTTTAACGAGATTTTCCATATTTTTCATAAAGGTCATAAGAAATTTAACTGTATATGGCAGGAAATATTGAAAAAAGAAAATCACGAGGAACTAGAAAAGATAATACTGCTTCAAAAAAAGAATTTTGATTTTTCAAATCATCTCTGGATAAAAATCCTTTATGATTACATCCTTTTTTACCACAGGTTTAAAAACATTTTTATGGGGATGAGTCTTCCCCTAGTTCTTGAATCAATGATTCCTCTTTATTTTGGATTTGTTGCCTCTTTTGTTTTAAAGACAAAGGAAATGAATAATAAGGAAGCCGAACAGGAAATAGAGCAGCTATGTCTGGAATTTGAAAGATTAAAACCTTACCTAATAAGTAATTGGGATAAAAAAGATTAACCCTCATTTCTAAAAATCTCATTCTTAGCCTGACTCAAACTGCCCCTACGGTAATCTCGAATTGTAAATAGTACAGGTTATGTGATTGACATATGTTTTTTTCGGTGATAAAAATTATTATTGTGTGATATAGCTAATAAATTTAATAAGGAGAGGGGATGAAAAAAGAAGAAAAAAAACAGTACAGTGAACTTCCAGTCAAAAATTCCAGGCGTTCGTTTTTAAAGAAATTAACATTGACAACTGCAGTAGCAGCAGGAGCACCTACAGTTCTGCTTAGTTCAAACAGGAAAAGAATTTCCAGAGAAGTTCATGGGATTAGAATAAAAAAGAAAATCTCTGCAAATGATAAGATTCGCATTGCCTTGATTGGAGCCGGCTGGATGGGAATGGAAGATATACATACAGCTTTATTGGTTGAGGGTGTTGAAATGGCAGCAGCTTGTGATTTGTATGATGGGAGGTTGACAAGATCAAAAGAAATCTTTGGAAAAGATACTTTCACAACACGAGATTACAAAGAAATCCTGGACAGAAAGGATATTGACGCTGTCGTGATTGCTACACCTGACCATTATCATTCAATCATTGCTGTAGAGGCACTCAAAAAGGGCAAAGCGGTTTATCTGGAAAAACCGATGGTTCAGAAGATTGAACAGGGCCACGAAATAATTAAAGCTGAAAAAAGCACAAAAAAAACTATTATAGTAGGCAGCCAGCGTGTAAGCTCGATTATTTACGAAAAAGCAAAGGAGTTATATGAAGCAGGGAAAATCGGGGATCTTAATTTTGTTGAAGGTTACTGGGACAGGTTATCTGCACTTGGTGCATGGCAGTACTCCATCCCGCCTGATGCTTCCGAAAAGACGATTGACTGGGACAGATATATAGCACCGACAACAAAGAGGCCGTTTGATCCTATAAGGTTTTTTAGGTGGAGAAATTATCAGGATTATGGGACAGGCGTAGCAGGAGATTTGTTCGTACACCTCTTTTCAGGTCTACATCTAATAATTAGTTCGATTGGACCTCGAAGAATATTTTCGACTGGAGGCTTGAGGTACTGGAAGGATGGAAGGGATGTACCTGATATGTTTGTTGGTGTGTATGATTATGCAAAAACTTCGACTCACACGGCATTTAATCTTGTGTTAAGGGTTAATTTTGCTGACGGGTCAGGTGGCGGTTCGAATATTCGATTAGTTGGATCTGAGGGAGAAATTAAAGTAAGCGGAGAAGGAGTGATACTCAGAAAAAGCAAGATGAAAAAGGCGCCTGGTTACATGATTGACACTTTTGCTGAAGCTACTCAAAAGAAATTCCTTGAAGAATATTATGAAAGGTACCCTGAAGAAAGACCCTTTATGCGACCCCCGAAAGAAATTCTTTACAAAACGCCCAAGGATTACAATGACCGTTATGATCACTTTGTAAATTTCTTTGATTCAGTAAGAACAGGAAATCCGATTATAGAAAATTCAACATATGGATTAAGGGCTGCGGGTCCTGCGCTTGCGAGTAATCTGAGCTATTTTGGAAAGAAAATAATCAAATGGGATCCTGAAAAGATGCAGGTAGTTTAAAAGAAATTGGAACGTTTAAATATAAATATTGATGATCATCGGAAAATTTTAAAGAGAGAGGTTTTAATGAAAAACTTCAAAATAATATTGTTAGTTTTAATGTTTGCTTGTTTTGTAACAGCTTCCTGTGTTTCAGAGAAAGGCGTACAGAAAGAACAGATCAATAAGCTTAATCAACAAGAAATCGACGATGGATGGATGCTTTTGTTTGATGGAGAAACAAGCAATGGGTGGAGAGGTTATAATAAAGAAAATTTTCCCGCAGTTGGATGGGAAATAGTTAATGGTACGATTCATTGTATTGGATCTGGACGTGGAGAAGCAGGGCATGGAGGAGATATAGTAACAGAAAAGGCATATAAGAACTTTGAACTGGAATTGGAATGGAAGATATCAGAAGGAGGAAACAGCGGTATTTTTTATATGGGGAAAGAAAAAAAGGAACAACCTATATGGCAAACTGCTCCTGAGATGCAAATTCTTGACAATGAAAGGCATCCTGATGCAAAAAAAGGGAAAGATGGAAACAGGCAGGCTGGAGCATTGTATGATTTAATCCCGGCAAAACCTCAAAATGCAAAACCCGCAGGGGAGTGGAACAAAATCAAAATATATGTAAATGAGGGACTTGTCGAACACTGGCAAAATGGTGAAATAGTACTTGAATGTCACCTCTGGACTATTGATTGGGAAAAAATGGTAAAAGAAAGCAAGTTTTCCGTATATCCGGATTTTGGCGAATACCAGGAAGGCCATATTGGACTGCAAGATCATGGAAACGATGTTTGGTTTCGAAACATCAAGGTAAAAGAACTTTAAAGCCTAAAGCGATTCTGTCAGGCGTTTATACAAACTGATTACTTCCGGAGCTAAGCCTTTAAAAAAATATATTCCTGGATATGTGTATTAAACTCAACGGGCTCGAGGACAAATTTTGTACCGTTTCCTTTTTTAAGGACATTTTTAAAAACAGTCCTTTTTGCAACCCAGCGATTCTGGGTTCGCATAATTTCTGTTACTTCGGTTGTTTTTAGAAATTTAGCGCTCCTTGCGTACCGGTTTTCCTTAAAATTGAAGATTTTTTTGAATTATGTTCGGATACATGATAAAGAATACCATTAAGGAGGACTTAATGAAAAATGTAAGATTAATATTTTTGTTTATGGCTGTGATATCAACCTTGGTTTTGAGTGGATCAAGAGAGCTTACAGCACAAGAAAAAATAAGTAATATTTCCTATAAGATAAAAGTAAAGCTGGATGATAAAAATAAAATGCTCTATGGAAAAGAAAATATAACATGGTACAACAGGACAAATGACGAAGTCCAAGACATGTGGTTTCATCTCTATTACAACGCATTCAAAAATGAAAAAAGCACCATGATTGAGGAGTCGAAAAGTGATATCATGCCTGGAATAAGAGTAAAAGAGGGAAAATGGGGATGGATCGATATTCTAAAGATAAAGTTGGCTGATGGAAGAGACTTAAAACCCACAATGGAGTTTATTAGCAGAGATAAACCTGAACATCCAGGTGATGAAACTGTTATGAGAGTATGTTTTCCAGAGGCAATAAAGCCGGGTGAAGAGGTTCATATTCAACTTGAATTTCAATCAAAAATTCCCAGGACTATAGCCAGGTCAGGTTATTATCAGGATTCATATTTTATTGCGCAGTGGTTTCCTAAACCCGGGGTTTATGAGGAAAGCAAAGGCTGGAACTGCCATGAATACCATTCTCATTCCGAATTTTATGCTGATTTTGCAGATTTTATAATCGATATTACTGTCCCCGAAGATTTTGTCGTAGGTGCATCAGGAAAACAAATTAATGCTGCTCCTACTGAGGCAGAAAAAACCGTGACTTATACATATCAAGAGAATAATATCCATGATTTTGCCTGGACAGCCGATCCTGATTTCATTAAAATCGAGCGTGATTTCATTGCAGATAAAGAAGTTAGTCAGAAAGAATATGAAGAAGTTGCCGGTATACTGCAGCTTCCTATTGAAGATGTGATACTCAATGATGTAAAGATGATTCTTCTGATAGAGCCTGAGCATAAGGGACAGATTGACCGGCATTTTAATGCCCTAAAGGCTGCCATTAAATATTACGGGATATGGTACGGCCCTTATCCCTATGAAACTGTTACAATGGTGGATCCTCCCTTCCGAACAAGAAGTGGAGGTATGGAATATCCAACTCTTTTTACAGCCGGGACAAGTATTTTAACGAGTAAGGATGTACTTTCTCCTGAAGGAGTAATTATCCACGAATTCGGGCATGGATACTGGTATGGAATGTGTGCAAATAATGAATTTGAGGAAGCGTGGCTTGATGAAGGGATTAATACTTATTCTACAGGAAAAACCGTTGCTTGGGCTTATGGCCCAGGAACATTGCCCATGGCTTTTAACGGCATCCCATTATCATGGTTTTTAAAACTTCCTATTTATTATGATTATGAATTAGATCGTGCTGCAGCAATAAACGTCGTAGAGCTTGACCCAATAACAACTTATTCGTGGCATTTTATAAATGGAGCGAGTTATGGAGGAAATGTATATATGCGCGCTTCAACATGTTTAAACACTCTTGAGAGATTAGTTGGCCATGATGTGATGTTTCGGATATTAAGGACATTCCAAATGCGTTTTCGTTATAAGCATCCTCACACGAAGGATTTTATAGATGTAGTAAATGAAGTTACAGAAAGAGACTTAACATGGTTTTTTAAGGAATTGTTTCTTGACACTCTGAATTTCGATTATGGGGTTTCTTCCTTAACTTCTAAGAAAATGAAGAAATATGTCCGGGGAGTTTTTGAAACTAACGGAAACAAAGAAGAATATACAAAACACAGGATCAATGAACTTGAAGAGCGAAATAAAACCCCAGAACAGAAAAATGTCTATATTACAAAAGTCAAGGTAAGGAGATTCGGAGAAGCTAAAGTAAGTGGAGATGTTGACGTGAAATTGAAAATTGTTTTTGATGATGATTCAGAAGAAATTTGTTACTGGAACGGGCAGGGAAGATGGAAAGGATTTACTTTTGAGAAACCTGTAAAAGCAAAACATGCACAAATAGATCCTGATAACATATGGCTTATCGACTCAAATATAGTAAATAACAGCATTAAGATGGAGGCTTCCAGAATTGGTATATGGAAATTTACATCTAAATTATTATTCTGGACACAGAACTGTTTTCAGATTATTTCTGGTTTAAGTTAAGGCGAGGAGGCAAGATATGGGAATTTTCAAATTGTTTAAATTGGGTGTTCAGACTGCAAATAAAAAAGCAAGAATGCTGATTTATTTATGGCTTACAAATATTCTGTTTTCATTGATTGTTATTTCTCCGGTTTATTTTTTGCTTCAAAAGGATTTTTCTAAGTCACTGCTTGGAGATCAAATTGGAGAGGGCATGAACCTAATATGGTTCGGAGATATTATTTTTAAATACAGAGATTTTTATCCATCATTGATTGGCGTATTTATCATTCCAGCCGTTCTTTTTTTCCTGCTGTATATTTATCTCAACGGAGGGATTATTGGAAGAATTACTTCTCAAGAAGTGAAAGTAAATCTCTCAAATTTCTTTTCAGATTGCGGAAAATATTTTTTCAGATTTTTTAGGGTTTTCTTGATTTCACTTATTGGGTATTTCCTGCTTTTTGGAGTCGTAATGAAGCTTATTTCTGCCTTGTTCACGTTGTGGACAAAAAACGCATCTACAGGATGGCCGCAAATATTTTCTTCAAACCTGAAGTTGTTAATAACAGTTCTTCTTTTTTCAATAGTAAGGATGTTTTTTGATTACGTGAGGGTCAGAATTGTAATCGAAGACAGCAATAAAACAATCAAGGCAACACTTACAAACTTTTCTTTTTTTGGGAATTACTTTTTCAAGGTATGGCTGCTTTATCTCCTTGTTGGTGTTGTGGTTGTAATTTTTGGTGCAGTTTTCATCGGGATTAATCAGATTCTACCCAAAGCAGGCTTATTCTTTATTGTAGTTTTTATATGGCAGCAGCTCTACATTTTATCGAAGATATGGACAAAGATTCTGTTTTTTTCGACAGAATATCATTATGCAGAAAAAAGTATAACAAATTGATAAACTTGCACTCGCATTTTTGAGGGACATATTGAGAATAAAATTCCTTGGAGCAACTCAACAAGTTACAGGTTCTTGTTACTTATTAGAAGCAGGGGGGCTTAGATTACTTATCGACTGCGGGCTATTTCAAGAACGTGAATATTTTAAAAGAAACTGGAACCCACTGCCCTTTGCTGCGGATCAAATAGATTTTCTTCTTCTCACTCATGTTCATTTGGACCATTCAGGACTTATCCCTAAACTTGTAAGAGAGGGTTTCTCAGGAGAGATACTAACAACACATGCTTCTTTCGATATGCTTCCAATCGTACTGTTAGATTCTGCGCGAATTCAGGAAGAAGATGCCTCGTTTAAAAAGAAGCGTCATGAACGAGAAGGAAGAAAAGGACCATATCCTGAAATCCCTCTTTATACTGTCCAGGATGTTAAAAATTCATTTCCATTTGTAAAAAAAATCCCTTATGAAAAATCGTTTTTGCTTAATAACAAGGTGAATGTCATTTTCCATGATGCAGGGCATATTCTTGGGTCTGCAATGCTTGAAATAAATATAAATGAGAAAGGTAGGAAACAGAACTTTGTTTTTTCTGGAGATATTGGACAGTGGAATAAACCTATTGTCCGTGACCCGTCAGTCTTCGAACAAATGAACTATGTGGTTATGGAATCTACTTATGGAGATCGCAATCATGAAGACCCTGAAAGCATCGAAAGTTATCTGTGTAAGATAATCAATGATACTGTAGCTGCTGGCGGAAATATAATTGTTCCTTCATTTGCAATCGAGCGTGCGCAGGAATTGATGTATTATTTAAGCCGGTTAGTAAGACAAACCCGAATTCCTTTTCTCATGATTTTTCTTGACAGCCCAATGGCCGTCAATATAACGGATATTTTCCGACAGCATAAAGAATGCTTTGATAAAGAGACCTTGAAACTATTTCAGAACGGGAATTCTCCTTTTTATTTCCCTGGATTAAGATTAGTTCGATCTGTTGAAGAGTCGAAAGCGATCAATTTAATTAAAGGATCCTGTATGGTCATCGCAGGTTCTGGGATGTGCACTGGTGGGCGCATAAAACACCATCTTATCCAGAACATTTCCAGGCCAGAATCTACTATTCTATTTATTGGATACCAGGCAAAAGGTACTTTGGGAAGGGCGATCATAAACGGTGCAGAACAGGTAAGGATTCATGGCAGGCATTATCCAGTACGTGCTAGGCTGGAACAGATTCAAGGCTTTTCTGCACATGCTGACAGACAAGGTCTTTTTAAGTGGTTAAGCTATTTAAATTCTGATCCTAAGCAGATTTTTATTACCCACGGCGAAAGGAAAGCAGCATTAACTCTGACTAAAAATATTCGTGAAAAGAAAGGATGGAATGTCAATATGCCCCAATATCTGGAGGAATGGGAATTTTAATAGAAATGAATATGTCAGAATCTCAATGTGAATATTGTTTCAACAGAAGGTTCAGAATAAACACTGATTGTCCCCTTGTGTAAGCGCATTATCTGTCTTGACAGGCTGAGTCCAATGCCAGAGCCTCCTTCTTTTGTTGAATAGAATGGAATAAATATTTTTTCAAGGTTTTCCTCAGTTATCCCAGGGCCATTATCTTTAATTTGGATAAGAGTTTTACCGTAACTGTCCAGATGAACATTTAATTCTATGCTTGATTCTTTCTTAGTATCAACTGCCTGGATAGAATTTAATAGAAGATTTATTAAAACTTGTTCTATAAGCTCCTGGTCAGCTGATAATTGAAGGTTTTGAGGTTCTATGAACATTTTAAAATGAACTTTTTTTTCATTAATATTAGCCTGCATAAGCTTCTCAACCCGCAAAAAGAGTTCTTTCAAATAGAATATGCGAAATTTGGGTTTGGGAATTAAAGTTAGATTTCTGTAAGCATCGACAAAATGTAGTAAACCTTTACTCCTTTTAAAGATTGTCTGAAGTCCCTGGTTGATATCATCAAGTATTTCGGTATCTGCTTTTTGTCCCTGCTCAAAAGTGACGATGCTTTCCTGAATCAACTCATTTATTGTTGATGCAAGGGACGCTATTGGAGTTACAGAATTCATGATTTCATGTGTTAGAACGCGTATGAGTTTTTGCCAGGCTTCAATTTCTTTCTCTTCAAGTTCGGTACGGATGTTTTGAATTGAAATGAGTGAAAAATCTTGTCCTCTTAGTTTAAATTCTGTAGCGAATAAGATCAGATTCAATAACTCATTATTATTTACAATCTTGACGAGAGCTTTTTCTTTTGTCTTAAGTCTGAACATCGTATCAACGAGATGCTTGCCTAGAAATTCAAGAGAATTTATATTTTCCAGTCTCTGGACTTTTAAAAGCCGCTTGGCAGCTGTATTTATGAGTTCTACATCTCCGTTTGGTTGAAATGCTATTAATCCGATTCCGACATGCTGGACAATGGTTTGAAGATAATGATAATGCTCTTCTTTTTCGAATCGCGTTTTTTTAAAGGCATTACTCACTTCATTAAATGCAGATTTCAGCTCTGAAAAAGAAGAGCCTTGGACATTATCTTTGAAAGATTGGGAAAAATCTTTATATTTGATGGACTCAAAGAAATGGGAAAGATCTCTGTTTGTCTTTTCGACATAATAAATCAAAGTATAAACTTGATAGATTATTAGAAATCCAGTGATGATAAAGGCTCCGTATAATCTGGTCTTGAAGAGTAATAAGAAGAAAAGAAATATTGTACAGAATGATAATAGCACACGGAGTATTAAATTGACTCTAAAATGTTTATAAACCATATTTTTGCAATCTGCGGTAGAGGGAAGTTCTGGAGAGGCCAAGTTCCTTGGCAGCATGGCTGATATTCCCTTCATGTTTACTGATGACCTTCAGGATAGTTGCTTTCTCTAGTTGTTCTAGATTGTAATCTTCAAAGATAAGAGCTTCTTCATCTTGAGCAGGAAACAAAAAATCTGAAGGCTGCAGCACCGGATAATCAGACATTATGACTGCCCGTTCCAGGGCATGCTGCAATTCTCTTACATTCCCAGGCCAATGATATCTTTCGAATTTTTTTAAGGTTTCATCATTAATTTTTTTTAGAGTTTTATTATATTTTTTACAATAAATTTTTAAGAAATGATCTGTAAGAAGAGGAATGTCCTCATGTCGTTCACGTAATGGAGGCAGATTGATTTCAACAGTGTTAATTCGATAAAGCAAATCCTGGCGGAATTTATTTTGGGCTACCATGTTATAAATTGGCATGTTAGTCGCACATATAAGGTGTACATTTACTGAGACAGGCTTGTTCGAGCCAATACGGGTCACTGTTCGTGTCGCAATAACACCCAGTAGTTTAGCCTGGAGAGTAAATGGGATGTTTCCTATTTCGTCAAGGAAAAGTGTCCCTCCTGATGCAACTTCAAAACGACCTGCCCTGTCTGTTCTTGCATCAGTAAATGCCCCTTTCACATGCCCAAATAACTCACTTTCGAACAGACTTTCACTCAAAGCTCCCATATCAACAGAGATAAAAACCTCGTTTGCTCTTGTAGACTGGCGGTGAAGTGAACGTGCTGCAAGTTCTTTTCCTGTTCCGTTCTCACCAAGAATAAGAATATTTGCATCTGTTTTTGCAACTTTTTGTATGCTTGTAAAGACGGCTTGCATCACTTGGCTTTGACCTAAGAAATCATGGTATGGGAGATCAAGGTCAGCACTTAATTGCTTTTGGCGCAAACGAAGGTTTTTTGCTTCTATTCTTGATTGATGAAGATTCATTGCCGCAGAAAATGTTGCAAGAAATCGTTCATTCTGCCAGGGTTTTAGAATGAAATCAGAAGCCCCCTCTTTTATTGCCGTAACAGCCATTTCCACGTCGCCAAAGGCCGTAATCATAACAATAACTGCTGAAGGGTCAATTTCAAGGATTTTATCAAGCCAGCAAAATCCTTCCTTGCCGCTTGTTGCTCCTTTGGCAAAATTCATGTCTAGAAAGATGACATCATATGTATTATTTTTCAGGAGGTTTGGAATTGATTTTGGGTTTTTACTAGCATGTATTTCTGCAGCATGTTGCTTGAGAAACAAGTGCGCCGCCTGAAGAATATCTTCATCATCATCGATGATAAGTACTTTTCCCTTCTTTTTTTTCATGAAATAGCTCTTTTTTTTAATTATAGCAAAAGGCTGAAAAAAAATCTTTTGGCTTTTTTATAAGCAAATTTTATACTAGAATCCTTAGAAGTTCTTATCATGGGAATCTCAAGTCTGATAAGTAAAGCAGTTAAAAATTGGATTAATTATCCAATTGTTGAATTATTTGTTCGATATCGCACACTATATGTTTTGAAAACGAACACCATTTTAGAAATATAATCTGTTTATCCAGAGGTTTTATGTATAAATGAACTGGCATGTTTATTGCACATAAGAATAATTTAGTATATATTTTTAAACCAATTATAGAATAGATTCGTATAATAATATACTAGAAAAATAAAGGAACAAAAGGAACTGGAGGAGAAAAAATGGGAATGGACCGGAAAATTAAGAAAAAGAAATGGCCCCCAAAAAGAATTGCAATATATGCTGTTTCGGGAATATTTATAATTTTAGTAATTTATATGTTTCTTTTTAAGATGAACAAAAATTCTCTAAACGTTAAGACTGATCGGATTACTATATCCACCGTAGAGAAAGGACCATTCCAAGAGTTTATTCCAATCTTGGGAACAGTACGTCCAATAAATACCTATTTTCTTGATGCTGTAGACGGAGGGAGAATAGAAGAAATCTATTTAGAAGCCGGTTCTATAGTAAAGAAAGGAGATAAAATCCTAAAACTCGCAAATACAAATCTTCTGCTTGACATAATGTGGAAAGAAGCCGAATTGTTCCAGCAGAGCAATAATCTTCGCAATACACGCCTTCAAATGGAGCAATATCGTCTTAAACTAAACCAAGATCTTACTAGTGTTGAGAACAGTCTTCGACAACAAAGGCGTGTCTATGAACGGTATAAAGAACTGAGGAAAGACAATTTGATTTCAAAGCATGAGTTTGAACTGGCCAAGGATCAATATGAATATTTAGTTAAGAGTAAGGAATTGACAATCGAAAGTCAGAAAAATGAATTAGCATTCAGACAGGCTCAAATTGATGCCCTAGAAACGTCCTTAAAACGTATGCAAAATAATCTTAATGTTGTAAAAAAGAAACAGGATAATCTTATTATTACTGCACCAATATCTGGGCACATTACTTCTCTTGATGCTGAAATCGGACAATCCAAATCCGCGGGGCAGCGTCTTGGACAAATAGATGTTTTAGATCATTTTAAAGTCAGGGCTGGAATAGATGAGCATTATATTGCTAGAGTAGAGAAAGGAAAGACAGGTGAGTTTGAATTTGCTGGGGACACCTATCATCTTATAGTTAAACAAGTCTATCTTGAAGTTAAGGAAGGGAGATTCGAGGTAGATATGGAATTTAAAGGTGAAGAACCTAAGGGTATTAGGCGAGGCCAAACCTTTCATATTAGCCTGCAATTAGGAGGGATTTCTGAAGAAATAATCCTACCACGTGGAGGTTTTTATCAAACGACAGGAGGAAATTGGATTTTTATTGTAGACAAATCAGGAAAATTTGCAACTAAAAAACCTATTAAACTTGGAATGTATAATACTTATGTCTACCAGGTGCTTGAAGGATTAGAGCCCGGAGACCGTATCATAACTTCCTCATATGAAAGTTTTGGAAATGCTGAAATGTTAATATTTAAATGATTGCATTAATTTATTTATCTTATAAAGGATAAAGGAGAAAAATAATGATAAAAACAAAACATCTGAAAAAAATTTACACAACTGAAGAAGTAGAAACAACCGCATTGAATAGTATCAACCTTGAAGTAAAAGAAGGAGAATATGTTGCTATTATGGGACCTTCTGGTTGCGGTAAATCAACTTTGTTAAATGTTCTGGGAATGATCGATCAACCTACTAGCGGTGAGTATAATTTTTTGGGAGAAGAAATATCAAAATATTCTGAGAGACAGCGTGCAGGTATTCGTAAAAATAACATCGGGTTTGTTTTCCAGAGCTTTAATCTTATTGATGAATTGACTGTCTATGAAAACGTTGAACTCCCTCTATTATACCTCGGCTATTCTTCTTCGGAAAGAAAAAAAAGAGTCATTGAGGCTCTTGAACAAATGGCGATAGTACCACGAAAAAATCACTTTCCTCAACAACTTTCTGGTGGGCAGCAGCAGCGTGTGGCAGTAGCAAGAGCAGTTGTTGGACATCCAAAATTGATTCTGGCGGATGAACCAACAGGAAATCTTGATTCTGCTCATGGTGAAGAAGTAATGAAAATATTGGGAGATTTGCATGAATCAGGGACTACCATTGTAATGGTTACTCATTCTCCGGCATATGCTGAATACAGCCACCGCATAATTCATCTCTTTGATGGAAATATTGTTTCTGAAAATATCCAGAAAGAATTTAAGATATAAATACAAAGCGCAAAAAGCATAGCGCAGGACCCTAATATGAAATAAGAAAAACGCATTGCTCTGTGCGATTTTTGAGGTGACGAATATGATCAGTTTAAAAAATATTACAAAATATTATTCGACTGGTTTTGTAAAAACTTTTGTTCTGAGAAATATAAACCTGGATGTTGAGGAAGGCGAGTTTCTAACCATAATGGGGCCATCCGGAGCAGGAAAGTCCACACTGCTTTATATCCTCGGGATGCTGGACATACCTTCCAGCGGTGAATATTATTTCTTAGAACAAAAAGTTCACCGCTTAAACGAAAAAAGACTTTCAGAACTTCACAAAAACTTCATTGGATTCGTTTTCCAGAGTTATCATCTAATCGATGACCTTACTGTCTACGAAAATCTTGAAACTCCGCTCTTGTATAAAAAAATAAAGGGTTCTGAACGCAAAGGCAGAGTTTGCGACATGCTTGACAGGTTTCATATAGTTGCCAAGAAAAATCTGTTTCCTAATCAATTGTCAGGGGGGCAGCAGCAGAAAGCAGCAGTAGCGAGGGCAGTTATCACTGAACCAAAACTAATTCTAGCAGATGAGCCAACAGGTAATTTGAACACAAAAGAAGGTAAGGAAATTATGGAGCTGTTCAAGGAATTGAATAATAGCGGAACAACAATTCTTCAGGTTACTCATTCTGAAAAGAATGCATCTTATGGTCAAAGAATTATTAATCTGCTGGATGGATGGATTGTTGACTAAACAGGAGGTTTGAAATGCCTAAGATTAAAAAAATATTTCTGATATTAACTGGAATTTTTTTTATCTCCGGGCTATGGGCTCAAGAAATAGAAAAACAGCTTTCTCTTGAGGACTGCATATTAAGTGCCTTGGAGAATAATCTTGGTGTTGCTGTTGAGATTCTAAACCCGGAACTTACTAATATTTCAGTTTCACTTGCACAGGAAAAATTCCTGCCACAGTTTTCTATTGGCTTAGGAAGGCAAAACACTAATTCTGCATCTTTTTCGTGGATTGAAGCTACAGATAAAGTGACTTCAGATTATAACGATTATTCCGCCGAATTTACTCAAGCCATTCCTACAGGAGGAAGCTTTTCGGTCTCTTTCTACTCATATAAAAGCGATACTAATACGAAATTTCAGATGATCAATCCACGTTATGGAAGCAGTCTTACTTTCAATTTTTCTCAGCCTCTTCTTAAAAATTTTGGATTCAAGGCCAGCCGGAAAGAAATCATAATAGCTAAAAACAACATGGATATTTCAGAGATCAAATTTAAAAGTGTTCTTATGGATACGATATACAATGTGGAAAAAGCATACTGGGACCTTGTTTATGGCATTGAAAACCTGAAGGTCAAGAAAAATTCTTTAAAACTGGCGCAGGATTTACTGGTAAAAAATAAAAGAGAAGTTGAAGTAGGAACACTGGCCCCTATAGAAATCCTGAGTGCCCAAGCAGAAGTAGCAACGAGGGAAGCAGATATTCTTCAAGCTGAAACTCTTGTAAGAAATAACGAGGACAGCTTAAGAACAATAATCAACCTCATGGCTGAAGAAGATGGAGTAAAAATTATCCCTGCAGAGAAACCAGCTTATGAAGAAAGAGAAGTCGGACTTAAAGAATCGCTAGTAACGGGCATGGAAAATAGGCCTGATTTGCAGCAGATAAGACTCGATTTAAAGAATAAAAATATTGACTTAAACTATGCAAAAAATCAACTTCTTCCCGATTTAAGCTTGAATGCTTCTTACTGGAGCCCAGGGATATCAGGGAGCCAGATTTTATATAAAAATAACGATCCTTTTTCTGGAGAAATAATCGGCTTGGTTCCAGGAGGGGCTTCAAACGCATTAAAAGATGCTTTTGGATTTAAATATAAAAATTGGTATGTTGGCGTTACACTTTCTATCCCATTTAACTCGATATTTTCTCGAGCAGCATATGCACAAGCAAGAGTTAACCTGGAGCAGTCGCTGTTGAATCTTAAAAATCAGGAGCAGCAGGCTTTTCTAGAAATAAGAAATGCTGTCCGGGCTGTACAATCGAATTATAAGAGGGTTTATGCTTATAAGGCAGCTAGAGAGCTGGCAGAGAAAAAGTTGGAAGCTGAAGAGAAAAAATTAAAGGTTGGCTTAACAACAAACTATATGGTTCTTCAGTACCAGAGAGATCTGGCAGATGCCAAAGGGAATGAACTTAAGGCTGTTGTTGATTACAACCTTTCAATGGCAGCATTGGACAAGTCGTTAGGAATTAGTTTGAAAAATAATAATATTAAACTTTCAGATATTACAAGAAAAACATACTAGCCTGATTTATTCACATAAAAGAAAAATTTCGTTCAGCCTCAGTGGACTGTTTATTACATACTGATTTTTTAATATGATTTAAGTTTTTGTACTTGCTGTAATTTAGACTTGTTTTTATTCCTGATTTCAATAAATTTTCTTTGATATATAGTTTCATATGGAATATAATCTAAAAAAAATTTTATAAGGGGTAAATCATGAAATTTAAAACTTACTTTGTCGGGGATATACCTCGTCGCAAATTTCTCCAGTTGAGTCTGAAAGGAGGGATAGTTGTTGCAACCGCTCCTTCTATTCTGAGTCAACTTATTTCATGTAAAAGTCAACTTCCAGTTGGTGCAAATTTAAAGCTGGATAATCAGGTTTTAAACAGGATAATTCAAAAAGCCTTAGAAAAAGGAGGTGAGTTTGCTGATGTGTATATTGAGAACAGGATCTCGCGAAGAATACTGATGGAAGAGTCCAAATTTAAAAGTGCTGTTTTTGGGATAAGCCATGGAGCAGGAGTAAGAGTTATATCTGGAGACAAAACTGGATTTGCATATTCGGATGATATCACAGAAGAAAAACTTTTAAGAGCCGCAGAAGTGGCATCATATGTGGCAAGAGGATCAGAAGTCGTTGGCCCGGTCGATATCCATGAAGGAGAAAAAGACTCCTTTATTACGGTTAAGATTCCTCTTGGAGAAGTTGCAGATGAAAAACGTATTGAATTAATGAAGAGAGCTAACCAGGCTGCCTTAGATTATGACTCACGGATAAAGATGGCTTCCATAAGTTATTATGATGAAGTACGGGAACGAACGATTGCCAACAGCGAAGGCCTTTTGCTTAGTGATGAACTGCCTTTGTTGTTTTTTATTGTTCAGACACTGGGTGTAGGAAATAACACAAGACATATGGGGCGAGAAAGGCTGAGTAAACATTCAGGATTTGAGATGTTTGAAAAAGTCACTCCAGAAGAGGTCGCACGAACATGCGCACGAGAGTCTATTGCTATGCTTGATGCAAAGGAATGCCCTGCTGGCAAAATGGATATTGTTATGCAGAATGGATGGGGTGGTGTTCTTGTACATGAGGCTGTCGGGCATCCTTTAGAAGCTGACAATATTGCCAAGCAGATCGGCGTGTTTACCGGAAAACTTGGACAGAAAGTTGCAAGCGATGTATTTACTATGGTTGATGATGGAAGCTTGCCTAATTTCAGAGGAACAACCAATTTTGACGACGAAGGCACTCAGATGAAGAGGAATGTTCTTATAAAAGATGGAATTCTTGAGAAATACATGACAGACATACTATCAGCCAAACAATTAAAAATGGAAAGAACCGGAAACGGCCGCAGGGAAAGTTTCCGTTATATACCTATCCCACGAATGACAAACACTTTCATTGAGAGAGGAAAAGATAAGCCTGAAGATATAATTGCTTCAACAAAGAGCGGCATTTATGTACAGAGCCTTAGCGGAGGAAGCGTTAATCCCACAACAGGAGTATTTAATTTCACATGTCGTGAAGTTTACCTTATTGAAAACGGAAAGAAAACGACTCCAGTCAAAGGTGCAACATTGATCGGGAACTGCCTGGATATTATTTCAAACATTGATGCAGTCGGTGATGACCTGGCTTTTGGTCCAGGAATCTGCGGAAAAGGACAGGAAGCAGAGGTTTCGGCAGGCCAGCCTACAGTCAGAATCCGGGGGATCAATGTAGGCGGAAGCAGAGCAAGAAGGTAAGATATAAAAAAGGAGTTAATCATGGAATATAAAAAATTATCAGAACAGCTTGTTAATAAATCTTTAAAGAAAGGCGCTGATGAAGCTGAGGTTTACATTGAATCAGGCCGCAATCTCAGCATCGAAGTACGGAATGGGGAAGTGGAGACCATCCAGGAAGCTGCCTCACACGGCGTCGGTTTTAGAGTTTTTGTCAAAGGAAAGATGGCATTTTCCAGTTGTAATGATTTCTCGGATTCAGCTTTAGAAAATACCATTGAAAGCGCTATCAGGTTTGCCAGGAATATGACTCAGGATGAAAATAATGTTCTTCCTGAGGATTTGGGTATTACACCGGTGGAAAATCTTTATGACCCAAATATAGCCCAGATCTCAATGGACAAGAAAATTGAGATGGCAAAAAAAGTCGAAAAACTTGCAATGAAAGACATTCGCATAACTAAGAGTGCTGGAGCCGGATATTCAGAGGGAGAAGGAGAAGTCTTCCTTGCTAATTCAAGAGGACTTTTAAAAAATACTAAAATATCTGCTTGCTCATTCGGTGTCTATGTTGTAGCTGAAAAAGGAGATCAGAAATCCTCAGGAGGTGAATACTGTTCGAGGCGGAATTTTAAAGATCTAAAATCTCCTGAAGAAATTGCTGAAAAAGCAGCACGAAAGGCCTATGAAATGCTTGACCCACAGATGGTCAAAACACAAAAAACTGAAGTCATCTTTGACACCGATGTAGCAAGGGCGATTTTAGGCGGAATCTTAGCTGCGGTTAACGGTGAACGTGTTCTTCAAGGAGCAAGCTTTCTTAGACAAAAAATGGACCAGAAAATAGCTTCAGAATTGGTAACAATTATTGATGATGGAACTATGCCAAAAGGGATGGGAAGCCGGCCTTTTGACGGAGAGGGAGTTCCAACACAGAAGAGGATAATCATAGATAAAGGAGTACTTAAAGGTTTTATGTACAATACTATCGTTGCAAAAAGAGCTGGGGTTAAAAGTACTGGCAATGCTTCCCGCAGAAGTTATACAAACATTCCCGGAATAGGCGCACATAATTTTTATATGGCAGCTGGCAAGAATTCTCCTGAGGAGATCATACGTGCGACAAAAAAGGGATTGTTATTAAAAGGTGTGACAGGGTATGGAATAAATCCTGTAAACGGAAATTTCAGCGGAGGAGCTTCTGGTTTCTGGATCGAGAACGGAAAAACCGCTTTTCCGGTAAAAGGACTGACAATAGCAGGCAGAGCAGATGAGATGCTGAATGGAATAGATATGGTTGGAAGCGATCTGGATTTGAATAGAAGCTTCACTGCACCCACATTTCGTATAAAAATTATGCAGATTGGTGGAATCTGAATTATCCACGTACACCTGAATTATTCACAAAAATTTCCGATAACACGACTCATGAATAAACCATGGAAGGAGAAATTATGAAAAAATATTTATCACTTGCATTTTTAGCTGTTTTTTTGTCTTTCTTTTGTTTTCCCCAAACTGCTGAATCACAGAGTGCTGAGAAGATAGGCAAGTTATTTGAAAAACTCAAATGGAGAAGCATAGGGCCGGCAAGTATGGGCGGTCGTACAGTTGATATTGATGTTGTAGAAAAGCAACCATGGATAATATATGCAGCCATAGGGCCGAGTGGTGTATGGAAATCAGAAAATAACGGTATTTCCTGGAAGCAGGTTTTCTATAAGGAAAATACTGTTTCTGTGGGGGATATTGCTATTGCCCAATCACATCCAAACATAATCTGGGTAGGTACCGGAGAGGCGACTTGCAGAAATAGCGTAACAATAGGAGATGGGATTTATAAATCTATTGATGCAGGAAAAACTTGGAAAAATATGGGATTAAAGCAGACTCGTCATATCAGCCGGATAATCATTAATCCTGGAGATCCGAACATTGTCTATGTCGCAGCAATGGGACACCTGTGGGGGCAGAACAAGGAAAGGGGAATATACAAAACTTTAGATGGCGGAAAGACATGGGAAAATATTCTTTTCATCAATGAGAGTACTGGATTTGCTGATTTAGCCATTGACCCTTCAGACAGTCTGATTCTATATGCTGCAGCTTATGATTATTGCAGATTTCCCTACTTTTTCTATAGTGGCGGCCCTGGAAGCGCTCTGTATAAGACCGAAGACGGAGGAAAAACCTGGAATCGTCTTGTAAAAGACCTGCCGGAAGGGACAATGGGAAGGATAGGAATCGATGTTTCAAGGAGTAATCCAAAAATTGTCTATGCGCTCATTGAAAACAAAGATGGAGGTATCTGGCGCTCAGAAGATAAAGGCAAAACTTGGAAAAGAACATGTGATAAGAAGACTTTTGATCAGGTAAATTTTCGGCCCTTTTATTACAGTCAAATCCGCGTCGATCCTAGTGACGATAAAGTTATATATGTTTTCTCTGGAGGATCCTATGTTTCTAAAGATATGGGAAAGAAATTTAAAGCCATTTCAGGAACAACCCATCCTGATCACCATGCACTGTGGATAGATCCTTCCAATCCTCTTCACCTGATTGATGGAAATGATGGCGGCATAGATATCACATACGACGGAGGCAAAACCTGGCATGGCATAAGGCATATGGCTCTTGCTGAAGTTTATCAGATAGGTTTTGATATGAGAAAGCCTTATTATGTTTACTGCGGCCTGCAGGACAACGGGGTTTGGGGCGGGCCAAGTGCAACTTTTGACACTGCAGGTATTACAAATGACGACTGGTTTACAGTAGGAGGAGGCGATGGATTTTATGCTCAAGTGGACCCATCAGATCATAATATTATTTATGCCAACTCTCAAATGAATGGGCTCTATATGTATGACATGAGAATAGGGCGTAGCAAATCAATAAGGCCTGAGGCTTCGCTGAATGATCCACCTTATCGGTTCAACTGGAATTCACCTATTTATATTTCTCCTCATGACCCGAAAACCATATATACAGGCGGAAATTATTTATTCAAGACAACAGATGCAGGCCAGTCATGGAAAATAATGAGTCCTGATTTATCCACCAATGATCCTGAGAAACTTAAAGATTCCGGAGGCCCTGTTACTCTTGATAACACAGGAGCCGAAATCCATTGTACGATTATCACTATCGCAGAATCACCGGTAAAGAAAGGAGTCATATGGTGCGGAACCGATGATGGGAATGTTCAGGTTACCAAAGACAATGGGGAAACATGGGAAAATGTCGTAAAAAACATTAAAAAACTGCCTGCTGACACATGGTGTTCAAGAATAGAAGCTTCTCATTTTGATGCAGGAACAGCCTATGCTGCTTTCGACGGCCACCGGAATGATGACTACAACACATATGTTTATAAGACCACTGATTATGGAAAAACATGGGAATCAATTAAAGGGAATCTTCCATTTGGATGGGTTCATGTAATCAGAGAAGACTTGAAAAATAAAAGGCTCCTGTTCATTGGAACAGAATTTGGAATTCATGCATCCCTGGACTCTGGAAAGACCTGGTTTTCCTTGAAGAATAATATGCCGACTGCGGCTGTACGGGATATTGCAATCCATCCAAGAGATAATGATTTGATCATTGGTACACACGGAAGGGGGATTTGGATATTGGATGATATTTCTCCTCTTGTTGAGGGAATGACAGAGGAAGTCCTACAATCTGATTTCAATCTCTTCAGTATCCGCCCTGCAACGCAGTATTTTCCATCAACTACTAAGGAATCATTCAGCAAGCCGGATTATTCTGCAAAAAATCCACAGTATGGAATGAATATAAGTGTATATCTTAAAGAAAATACGAAAGAAAAACCGAAAATCTTTATAAAAAATGATGTCGGAGAAAAAATATTTGAAATCAGAATTTCAACTAAGAAAGGTATTCAGAGACACACATGGAATCTTCAGTATGTTCCAAAAACAAAAGAAGGAAAAGAGATAAAACCTGGAATGAGCGGATTTATTGGCCTGCCTTATGCTCCAGCAGGCGAATATTCGGTAGAATTTGTTGCAGGTAATAATAAACTATTGAAAAAAGGAATCGTTTGCCCTGACCCAAGAATTCAGATTGATGAAAAAAGCAAGACTGTACAGACTGAAACTCTTGCGGAAATATTGGCAATTTCAAAAAAAATGGCTTTATCTGTAACATCTGTTAAAAACATAAGACGACAGCTTAAAAAATTAAATAAAGATTTTGTAAAGCAAGAGGATATTGATGAGATAGTGCAGAATGCTTTAAAAAACTTTGATGAGAAATTCAGTAAACTGGAAGAAGAGATTACACCAAAAGGATTTGGATACAGAGGATCTATGGAAATGGCCTTAAGAGGAGGTTCTCTCTCCCAGATGATTATGTTTTTAGGAATGTCTATTGGGGGGTATCCTCACGCTCCGACCGAGAGGGATCTGTTTCAGCTAGATGAGTTCAAAAAAGCGGTTGACTTGCTTGTTGAACGTTTGAATAAACTCATTGAGTATAATTTGGCAGGACTGAACAAAACTTTAGAAAAACATGATATTAAGCCTCTTAAAATACCTAAACAGATCAAACTCTGATGATCTATATGAATAAAACAGATTGAATAAAATATACAGTAGGGGTAGAAGCTAAAAAATATAAAGCAGGCTAAATGTTTATTTTTCTTTTTGACAGTTTCTTATCTCTGTAGAAATTTATGCGAAATGATACAGATTTGCGGGGGACCATCATATAAGATTTGGTAAGTTTGACGCCAATTTTTTCTGCTGGAAGATTCTGGAATATATATTTTTGCTCTTTAATATCCCAGTTTTTATAGCCAGGACTGAATCTTCTGCTTGGCCAGAGGTCCATTTTTCTTGCTTTTTTATATAGTATTTTATCAACCTGTTCGGCAGCTTCTTCGGCGGCTTCTGAGCCCAACGCATCCACGGCCAATCCTCTCAGGATCTCGTTTTTTTTCATAAGTCTTGTACTTTCACTCTCTAAGCCAGGGCCGATTGTACATATACTTAAGGCAACTCTATCTGCATTTTTAAAAATAGGATGCTGGTTTGTTTCACTATAATCAAGAATCTTATAGACAGCCCCAGCATGAAGAAGAAACTTCAGTTTTTCTTTTTCCTCATGAATGATGTCTATTAATGTATCGTATATTTCATTTGATTTGTTTTTATGTCCGATACGCATAAGGATATTTCTTTCATCCAATTTAAATTGAAAAATATCGATTTTTTCTGCAAAATTTGTAATCATTGAGGCAAAAGAATATCATATTAAAATAAAATTGTCTGCATGAAAATTGGAGAGGAGGAATTAAAATAAAAAATCCAGAAATTGCAGTTCGTACTTACCCATTTCAAGAGTCTGTAATACGTGAGATGACCAGATTAGGTAATGAGACTAAAGCTGTCAATCTTTCCCAGGGATTGCCTGATTTTAATCCTCCTACTGAAATACTAGAGGCTGCCATTACTGCAATAAAAAAAGGAGAGAACCAGTACACTTTCCCCTTTGGCTCTTTCCTATTTCGGGAAGCTGTAGCAGATAAATACGCTCAATACAATCACATTCATGCTGATCCTAAAAAAGAAATAACCATAACATGCGGTGTTAGTGAAGCCATCATGGATGCAGTTATGGGACTAACCGACCCAGGCGACGAAGTGATTATTCTCGAGCCATGGTATGAAAACTATGTCCCTGATTGTCTCATGGCAGGAGTAACACCACGATTCGTAGAACTTTCTGAGCCTGGATATAAAATCGATACAGAAAAGTTGAGGGCAGCTTTTAACAAACGTACTAGATTGATATTATTGAACACTCCTCATAACCCTACGGGGAGAGTATATAGTTTCGAGGAACTATCCGCTGTTGCTGAATTATGCCAGGAATTTAATGTGATTGTTGTTAGCGATGAAACGTATGAGCACATATTTTATGATGGGCATAAACATACAAGTATAGGAAGTCTTGAAGGGATGCACAATCGCACTGTCACAATAAGCGGCATGAGCAAAAGTTATTCTGTAACTGGCTGGCGAGTGGGATGGATTGTGGCAGTTTCTCCATTAACTTCGGTTATCAGGAAAGTTCACGATTATTTTACAGTATGTGCACCAGCACCATTTCAAGCCGCTGGAGTTATAGCCCTTAAACTTGGGAAAGAATATTATGAAGAGATAAGACGTAAATATAGCTGTTGCCGATCAATATTAACAGATGTTCTTGATTTTGTTGGGGTAGATTATTTTAAACCAGAAGGGGCATATTATGTGATGCTTGATTATAAAAATATAAAATGGGAACAGCAAAAATATTCGCTTAATGATTGGACTCCCGATAGAACTTTTGCAGAGTTTATGGCCCGTGATATTGGAGTAGCTGTAGTGCCGGGATCAAGTTTCTATACAAGAAAAAATAAGGGGATATATAAGGTCCGTATTAATTTTGCCAAAAAAGAAAGCACTCTAAAAGAAGCAGCCAAGCGGCTTAGAAAATTACAGCGATTTGAAAAATAAATCTAGGATTTGTATATTTTTGGCAAAGATGAAACCCCGTTCTTATGAGCATCCGCAGACATTATTCTTTGAAGTTCCTGAAGTACATCCGTTTCTAGCGGGCATTTAGGATTCTCATCAAGAAGATGTTCTATCTCTTCATAAGCTCTGTCAGCAATGGACTTCTCTCCGAGTGAAACCCAGTAATCATAAGTATCTCTGTCTACTATCTTAGGGAAGATATGTTCTTTACGATACCATTTGCGTGTATGAGACATCGATAAAAATTGAGTTTCTGGTGTAAATTTATCAAATAAACTTAGAGCAATAGGTTCATCACGCTGTGAAATCCCATCGATTAAACGGTAAGCCATCCCGCATATTTCATTGTCTATGACAAGTTTCTCCAGACTCTGGCTGCTTTCAAAATCCATCATTCCTGGGCCTGAAATAACATTTATTCCAGAAAGAGCTGCAATTACAGCTCCAATACCAGTTTCGAAACCAGACTGATTATCATTTATTTTTGAGTCACTCAATCCCATATAGGCATGTGTGGGCAGGTTGAAATGTTTTGCAATCTGAGCATAGGCTGAGTCTATCATCATAGTTTCTATTGCTCCCATTGGTGTTGTGCCTTTTCTCATATCAAAACTCGTAGGGGAACCGCCAAAAATAACAGGAGATCCCTTTTTTGCAAGTTGACAAATAACAAGCCCAGAAAGATTTTCGGCCACATGCTGAACAAGAGTGCCTGCAATAGTAACTGGTGAAGTGGCTCCTGTCATTCCCATCGATATGAGCTCCGATGGAATTCCAGCCCTTGCACTATCGATTAAGCTCTGTGTTGTAAGATTGCTCCATTTTAAAGGAGGGGAGGGGCAAGCGTCAAAAATAGCAAGTGGTTTATCGGCAAGTTCCTGTTCACTTCCTCTAACCGCAATGAGCATGTCATGCATGGGTTTAAAGCCTTCAACCCTGAAAGTTCCAGTTACAATTGGTTTTTTTGAGAATTGAAGAGCAATGAACATACGGTAGCTGTCAGAAATTATGTCAGGCACGTCGCGGCTTACAATCCCGGTGCTTTGGAAATGAATATTGTCCAGGCAGTCAGTTAATCGGCAGAATTTTATAAGGTCTTCTGTAACTGCTGTTCGTTGCTTTTGTTCTTTGTGGTCAAAGATTGTAACAGCAGCTGAACCTGGATCAAAGTGAACTTTGTCACCGCCAACCATAAACTCTCTTTCCCCAGCCCTATCGTACATTGTAATGACAGAGGGAGTTGAAGATAGAGATTCCTCTACGAGTTTTGGTGTGATATAAATTCTTTTTGCTGTCTCATCGAGTTTCATGCCTGCTTCATGAAAGAGCTTCATAGCTTCTTTGTTTTCAACGAAAACCCCTTGTTTTTCCAGGATTACTAATGCCTCATCAATAATTTTTTGTATAAATTCATTATTTAAAAGCTTAATTTTTGGTCTTATTGTTTCAATCATGGTTTTTTCCTTATTTTTTAATAATATTTTCTACGGCCTGAATTGCCGACATTGCGTTTTCTGCATAGCCATCAGCGCCAATATCATCTGCCCATTTCTGGTTGACTGGAGCCCCTCCTACCATAACTTTAAACCGTGCTTTTAGATTTTTTTCTTTTAGCATTTCAATAAACTTTTTCTGCCCTAACATGGTTGTTGTCAGTAATGAAGAAAGGCAGATTAGATCTGCATTGACTTCATCTGCTTTTATTATAAATTTTTCTAATTTCACATCACTTCCTAAATCCGTAACTTCGAAACCGTAAGACGAAAGCATTGAGACAACAAGGTTTTTACCTATATCATGAATATCACCTTCAATCGTACCAATAACGATTTTCCCTTTGGATTTTACTTTGACATTTGCTTTCTCTAATTCAGGTTGAAGGATTCTCATCGCTGCTTTCATGCTTTCTGCACTTATAATAAGTTCAGGTAGAAAATATTCTCCCTCTTCCCAAAGTCTTCCGGCTTCCTGAATTCCAGGGACATAACCTTTTTCTATGATTTCATTGAGGTCCATCTGTTTTTCAATGGCATCTCTTGCAAGGTCCTCAGCCATATTTTTATCCCCTTCTACAATTGCTTTTTTTATTCTGGATAGCAGTTCTTCTTTATTCATTTTTACTCCTTAAATTTTGTACTCAATTATATCTCCTTAATATTATTCTGATAGATGCAGAAAAATTCAAGTAATAATTTTCAGTTTATTGGACAAAGGATGAAAGATTTTGTATTTTTATAAGAGCCAAAATTAATAGGGAAAAATAATTATGTTGAGGCAAGCTAATGAAAATTAAAAGATTTAAAGTAGATAAATATTCAATAAAACTTTATGCGAATGACAGGAAAGGATCCAGAACCAGATGGGGAGATAAAGTGATTGAAATTTATTCTGATGAAAGACATGTCGCAAGCGCTGTTTTTGCAAGGAAAGGCACAACTGCGCCAGAACCTTATTTTTCGGAAGGGAAAATTTATTATTTTGCACAAGCCGACCAATATACAACAGTTATAGATTTATTGCGGAATGATAACTCTGTATATATTGTCTGGGAACCGGTTTATGACCCAAAAGAGCCAAATGATGGGAATGCATACTTTTATGTAGAAGGAAAAGTAATCCAGCAAAATTAGGATGAAGTTCTGGAAGTCATTAAGAAGAAAACATAATATGGATAGAAAAAGATTTCTGGAAAACATATTTAAAAGGATTATCATAGGATTTATTTCAGTTTCCGTCTGTGCTGGATCAATAATTAAGAATGAATTTGAAAAAACATCATGTATTGAGAAAAATCCTGTTGAAGTCTTGAAGGAAATTTACAAAGAAGTAAAAGAACTTGGAGACAGCAATGATAAAGAATTCCTAAAAAGGGAGTTTTTTCTAGACCTGGACCATTGTCCTGCGAATCGAGAAGAACATCTTGTTGTTTTAATCTATAAGGTTGACGACAGGGAAAAAATGATAGTCCAGGTGACTTATTTTAAGCCCACAAGAAAAGACCGCTTGATAAATATTGCTAAAGATACAATGAACATTTCGTGTTTTATTGAGGAAGATAAGATAAAAATTGAAAAAAGCGACTATAAAGATAATGAGATAAAATACTTACTAAAAGAAATCTTGCAAGGTATTAGGGAAGAAAAAAAATTATTAAGATTAGATTATTGTCTTTAAAGTAAAGAACATGTTTCTCTGCATGAAATACAGCCAGCTTAAATTAAATCTATTATGCCTGACCAGAAATAACCTGAATAATTCAGGTTGAAGGAGCTCAAGCATGAATTTCTCGCTAGTCGACTATACTGTTTTCATAGGATACATAATTTTTATAGTTACTTTGGGTTTATGGGTGTCAAAAGAAAAAAAAGGACACAAGAAAGACTCCAAGGATTATTTCTTAGCCAGCAAGGCCTTACCATGGTGGGCTGTTGGTGCTTCGTTGATTGCTTCGAATATCTCGGCAGAACAGGTGATAGGAATGTCCGGTTCTGGGTATGTCATCGGCCTTGCGATTGCTTCTTATGAATGGATGTCTGCACTTACATTGATCCTTGTTGCAAAATACTTTCTGCCAATTTATTTAAAAAAAGGCATTTATACCATGCCTCAATTCTTAGAAATCCGGTTTGATAAACGAGTGAGAACAAGCCTAGCTGTTTTCTGGCTGCTGGTTTACATTTTTGTAAATTTAACCTCTGTATTATATCTCGGTGCTCTAAGCCTTAAAACTATAATGGGAATACCGCTTATTTATGGTGTCATTGGTTTGGCTCTCTTCTCATCCTTTTACACGATATACGGAGGCTTGAAAGCAGTTGCCTGGACAGATGTTGTGCAGGTCATTTTTCTAGTCGGCGGTGGATTGGTTACAACTTATCTTGCACTAAACGCGGTTAGCGGAGGTGGAGGCATAATTGCCGGAATGAGTGAACTCATTAAACAAGCACCTGAAAAATTTGATATGATTTTAAGCACTTCCAATCCGCATTATAAAGAATTACCCGGGATTGGCGTACTCATAGGGGGAATGTGGATTGCCAACCTTTTTTACTGGGGATGCAATCAATACATTACACAGCGTGCATTGGCTTCGAAAAATCTAAAGCAGGCACAACACGGCCTGGCATTTGCAGGCTATTTGAAACTTCTAATGCCTTTAATCGTGGTTATACCCGGGATTGCTGCTTTTGTGCTCGGAGCAAATATTGCACCTGACCAGTCATATCCATGGTTGTTAAATAATTTTATCCCTATAGGTTTTAAAGGATTGGCATTTGCTGCATTAATCGCCGCCATAGTATCTTCCTTGAGTTCTATGGTTAACAGCACTGCCACAATATTTTCAATAGATATCTATAAACAAATTATAAAAAAAGACGCTTCAGAATCTCAACTTGTAAAGACTGGCCGGATTGGAAGTGCAGTTGCATTGCTTATAGCGGTTTTGATAGCCCCTACACTTACGACTCTGGAGCAGGCATTTCAGTTCATTCAGGAGTTTACTGGTTTTGTCAGCCCTGGAATACTTGCAATATTTATATTCGGGCTTTTCTGGAAAAGGACTACTACAAATTCAGCTTTATTTGCAGCGATTCTGACTATTCCTTTATCAGCCGGCTTTAAATACTTCACGCCTGGAATGGCCTTCATGGATCGAATGGGTATTGTGTTTATAGTTTTGAGTGTAGTCATAATAGCCGTAAGCCTTTTTGAGTCGAAAGAGAATCATCCAAACGCCATCCATGTAGAAAAGAAACTTTTTAAAACAGACAGTACATTCAATGCTGCAGCGATTGGAATCTGTGCAATCCTAGCTGTGTTATATATAATTTTCTGGTAAAGACAATGAAAGTCAAAACTATACAAAGCAAATTTAAAGATCTTTTTCATAAAGAGCCTTTATTGATACGTTCACCCGGAAGAGTCAATCTAATAGGTGAACATACAGATTATAATGAAGGTTTTGTGCTTCCTGCTGCCATAGACAAAGAGATTATCCTTGCTCTAGCACCATCAGGAAAATCGAAAAACAGCTTGTATGCTTCAGATTTAAATGACTCATTTGAATTTCAAATCGATTCAATAAAAAAATCTGATAAAGGATGGCCTAACTATCTGTTAGGTGTTGTAGATCAGTTCCAAAAACAAGGCTATAAAATTGAAGGATTTAATTGTGTATTCGGTGGTGATATTCCTGTTGGTGCCGGGATGTCCTCTTCAGCAGCTATTGAAGCTGGACTGGCATTTGCACTTAATGAAACATTTAGGCTTGGAATTAATAAATTAAATTTGGTTAAGATGGCCCAAAAGGCAGAGAATGAATTTGTTGGGGTGCAGTGCGGTATCATGGATCAATTTATTAATATTTTTGGAGCCAAAAATAGTGTATTGAAATTGGACTGCCGTTCACTTGCTTATGAGTATTATCCATTTGTGCTTGATGATGTCTCCATTGTATTATGCGATACTCAGGTATCACATTCTCTTGCATCTTCAGAGTACAACATTAGAAGACACCAGTGTGAAAGAGGTGTAAGGGTCTTACAAGAAACAAATCCAAATATAGGCAGCCTGCGCGATGTTACTGTTGAGATGTTAGAATCACATAAGGATATAATAAACCCTATAAGTTATATACGCTGTTTTTATGTAATTTGCGAAAATAATCGTCTTATCGCAGCATGTGATGATTTAAAAAAGGGCGATATAAAGGCATTCGGCGAAAAAATGTACATGACGCATAATGGTTTACGGGATAACTATGAAGTTAGCTGTCCTGAGCTGGACTTTTTGGTAGATCTTACATTGAATATTGATGATGTACTGGGATCTAGAATGATGGGAGGTGGCTTTGGAGGTTGCACTATTAATTTAATAAAGCAGAAAGATTTAGACGAGATAGTAAAAGAAATTCAAAGAATGTATAAATTAAAGTGGGGGAAAAATCTAAAAGTTTATGTTACTAATATTGAAGCAGGAACATCCATAATCAAAGATTAAAATCATTAAGATGGCAGCATACATTTCCTTTATTTTTTCTACAAGATTTAATATGCTAGTTTTTCTTATAAACAATCAAAATACAGAAGGAGGATTTTATGAAATCTCATAAGTTTTATTTTATTTTCGTGTTCTGCTTTGCTCTAATCTTTCCACCCCAAGTTATATGCCAGACGATCAACGAGAACTTATTGAAAAATATCACTTACCGTTCAATCGGTCCTACACGGCAAAGCGGTAGGTTTGTGGATTTTGCTGTCCCGGAACAGGAATCATACACCTTTTATGCGGCAACAGCTTCTGGAGGACTATGGAAAACAACAAATAATGGACAGACATTTGAACCTATTTTTGACCATGAAAAGGTTATTTCTATAGGAGATATAGCTGTTGCTCCATCTGATCCTAATAACCTGTGGGTAGGTACTGGTGAAGCAAATAATTCAAGAAGCTCCTACTGGGGAGACGGAATATATAAATCAACTGATGCAGGAAAAACCTGGAGAAACATGGGATTGAAAGAATCCCATCACATTGGCCGTATTATAATTCATCCAGAGAATCCTGAGATTGTATATGTAGCTGCATTAGGCCACCTTTATTCAGAGAATGTTGAGCGCGGATTATATAAATCAACAGACGGCGGTAAAACATGGAAGAAAGTCCTTGATATAATAGTGCGTAACAAAAACATCGGTGTTGTCGATGTTGTAATGGATCCAAAAAACTATGATATTCTCTACGCCTCGACATATGATAAAGTCCGAAAGCCTTGGACATTTAATCTGGGAGGACCTGGAAGCGCTATTTATAAAACCATAGATGCCGGGAAATCCTGGAAAAAACTTGGAGGAGGACTGCCTGGTGGAATGCTAGGACGTATTGGCATAGATGTATATAAGAAAAACCCTAATATCCTTTATGCAACCATTGAAAACGCAAATAAACCCGGCATGTCTGATGAAGATAGAGAACAGGAATTACTCGACAGCAAGTCCAGTAAAGACATGATTGGAGGTGAAGTCTACCGCTCTGATGATGCCGGCAGTACATGGAAAAAGGTAAGCCCTGATAAACAAAGTATCGGTGGAGCACCTGCCTATTATTACGGTCAGATTATTATTGATCCTAATGATGATAAAGTCGTTCATGTATTAAGTGCTGCCTCATGGGGAACAAGAGATGAAGGAAAGAAATGGGATCGGCGCCCATTGAGATTCGGCGGTGATGACCATGCTCTGTGGATAGATCCAAAAGATTCAAAACATATGATGCTTGGTTATGACCACGGTATGGGAATAACTTATGACGGTGGTAAAAACTGGTATCATCCAGACTTTCTGTCTCTGGCTCAGTTCTATGCTGTTGGCGTGGATATGTCTTATCCGTATAACGTAGCAGGAGGCCTTCAGGACAATGGTTCCCATCTTGGCCCAAGCACTAAAAGGGGAGGTGGTCCTATTAGACTCGAGGACTGGCAGAGTGTAGGTGGCGGCGACGGAATGTATAATGTATTCGACACAAGTAACAACCGCTATATCTATAATGAATCCCAGTTTGGCCCTTTATCAAGGTTGGATTTAAGAACCGGCGAGAGAAAAAATATAGCCTATCAAAGAATAAACAGTAAACTCCGCTGGAACTGGAATTCTCCGATATTGGTTTCTCCACATAACAGTGATGTTATTTATCATGGCGGTAATATACTCGTAAAATCTCCTTATCGCGGTGAGTACTGGGAGGAGATCAGTCCTGACCTTACAACAAACGATCCAAAGAAACTCACAACCGGGAAAGGAGGAGATGGTAATATTCAATATTGCACCATAACAACGATTGATGAGTCACCTCTTGAAGAGGGAGTAATATGGGTTGGTACAGACGATGGCAATGTTCAGCTTACAAGAGATAGAGGCAAAACCTGGACAAAGCTCAATGAAATGATCACAAGAAATCCTGAATATTGGGTGAGTAGGGTAGTAGCCTCACCTAATAATCCAGGCACAGCTTATGTTTCTTATACTGGATACAGGAGAGATGATTTAAGGCCGTTTGTTTACAAAACCACTGATTACGGACAGACCTGGACTTCAATTGCAGGAAATCTACCTGACGAACCTGTCAATGTAATCAGGGAAGATCATAAGAATCCGAGCCTTCTTTTCGTAGGAACAGAATTTGCCGTATATGTATCCATAGATGCAGGTGAAAACTGGACGAAAATGAAGCTTAATATGCCTACACAACCTGTTCATGACCTAGTGATTCATCCCAGAGAGAATGACCTTGTCGTTGCAACACACGGCAGGGGAATATTTATCGCAGACATCAGCCCTCTGGAGGAACTGAATCCAGAGGTACTTTCTAAGGATATATATCTATTTAACCCGGAATCTAATGTCAGATGGGTAAATAATAAAATGAATGCATCCAGCTCGTCCAACTTTGCAGGGAAAAGCGAGCCCAACGGCATTGTTATATATTACTATTTAAAAAATAAAATCAGTGAAGATGTAAAGGTCACAATATATAAAGGTAGCAAAGTAGTCAATGAGATAAAAGGTAAAAATAAAACAGGCATAAACAGGGTATTATGGAACATGACCGAACGAAGAAAGCGCACAGAAAAAGAGAAAGAAACGATCCGGGAAAGGATGAAACGATATGCTTCTTATGGATACCGCATGCAGATGGATATTAACTATGCACATATTCCTGCACAATCAGGAGAATATAAGATTGTTCTCAGTGCTGGCGGACAAGAATTTGTAAAGTATGCATCGATTCTCAGAGACCACTGGTACGATTAATAATGATTCTCCTTTTAGCATCCTGATTTTTTTCAAGTGAAACAGGTAGATTGACAAAATCCCTATACAAAGCGTATTTACAGTTAAGAGAAAATACAAAATTACATAAATTCTAAAGCTTTTCTAACCTGAGTATATAAGATCGCTTTCTATAATAAATATTCAGGGTAGTCGATGTACTTTATCGGACACTTTTTGTCCGGTAGCGGACAGCCTATTTATATGTTCTTATATCTTACTCCTGAGTATAGTTAATAATTGTTGGCATAGTTTTTGCATTTGTCTTCTGGGAGGAGATCATGTTTAAAAACTATATCAAAGTGGCTTTTCGGAATATCATGAGAACAAAATTATTTTCCCTTATCAATATTACAGGGCTGGCGATCGGTATGGCTGCAACGCTTACGATTCTGATGTATGTATCCAATGAATTGAGCTATGAGAACTTCCACAAAAACCGGAAACAGACATATAGGGTTTCGGTGGAGTTCGGAGATAAAAACAACAAGATGCGGTTTGCCGGAGCTATGCCCGCCCTCGGACCTGCACTTATTGATGAAATGCCTGAAGTCTTGAATACTGTCCGCTTTGTGCAAGATGCTCATCCAGTGCTTGAGTATGGAGAAAAGAAATTTCATGAACAGAATTTTTTCTTTGCAGACCCGTCCGTTTTTGACATTTTTTCCTTTTTTTTAGTGAAAGGGAATAAAGAATCGGCATTACGGAATCCATTTTCGATGGTTATTACAGAGGAGATGGCAGGGAAATTCTTTGGCGAGGAAGATCCGATCGGAAAGACGGTGTTATACAACGCCAAACACCCAATGCAGGTTACTGGAGTCATCAAGAATATACCAGTCAATACACACCTGAAATGTAATTTCCTTGTATCTTATTCGAGTCTGGACTCACTCGGTAAAATTCCAGAGAAGCCATGGAATGTTTTTGGAGACACTTATACATATCTTTTACTGAAAGAAAATACATCCGTAAGCGCGCTCAAAGCCAAGATGCAAATCTTGCTTGAAAACAACACTAGTGAATTTTTTTCCAGAATGATTGATTTCGGACTGCTGAAGCTAACGGATTTACACATGAAATCAAAGGCCATTGTGGATCTGGCTCCGAGAGGCAACATGACCTATGTATATGTTTTTTCCTCTGTTGCTTTTCTCATTCTTCTCATTGCATGTTTTAATTTTATGAACCTGTCCACAGCACGCTCATTAAAACGGATGAAAGAGGTCGGTATGAGAAAGACCCTTGGAGCCAGACGCTTTCAGATTGTCAAGCAGTTCCTAGGCGAATCTTTAGTTATCACTTTGTTTGCCGGTGTTCTGGCTTTAGCCATTTTCGAATTGTTCTATCCTGTTCTAAACTCGTTCTTGGAAAACAGGCTGCCTATTGAACATCAAAATTTCAGGTATCTTTTTGGAATGATTCCTCTGATTATCATCATAGTCGGCATCCTGGCTGGAAGTTATCCATCGTTTTTTATATCAAGATATAGTCCGATTCATGCCCTAACAAACCGTTATGTGCCTATCTCAAGAAGATCTTTTTTCAGAAAAAGCTTGGTCATTACTCAGTTTGCTATGGCAGTCATCCTTATCATCGGCACAATCGTGATCATCAAACAGTTGGATTTCATGAAAAACAGCGACCTTGGATTTAAAAAAGAAAATGTCGTTTTAATCAATTTCAGACCTCGAAATCCCGAATTTAAAGGCAAATATTCTGTTCTGAAGAATGAATTCCAGCAGTATCCCCAGGTTACCAGATTTGCAGGAGCTTACACTGTTCCAGGACTAATTAGCAAAGAGACTAAAACCATTAAGAGAAAAGCAGGAACTTCTATCCAAAATTTCTCGATTCAGGCTATATCCGTGGATTTTGATTATGTTAACACAATGGGGATGGAAATTGTTGAAGGACGAAATTTCTCGAGGGGTATGATCACTGATGAAAGATCCGGTATGTTGCTCAATGAAGAGGCGGTGAAAGAATTTAATATGAGCGATCCTGTCGGAGAAAAATTCCAGGTGCCCGGTTCTGGAGGAATTAGAGAAATGACTGTCTTGGGTATAGTCAAAGATTTTAATGTATATTCTTTAAAGCAGAAAATCGAACCGCTTATGCTTTACATCAATCCAGACTATTTCTATACCATTGCAGTACGAATCCGACCGGAGAACAGCCAGAGGACCATTGCCTATTTGGAAAATACATGGAAAAATATCTTTCCAGACAGCCCATTTAATTACAGCTTTCTTGAGGATTCCTATAAACGGCTGTATGCTCCTGAAGAAAAAGTTAGTCAACTCCTCACTCTATTTTCAGGTCTTGCTATCTTTGTTGCCTGTCTCGGTTTATTCGGGCTTGCTTCCTTTATGGTTGAGCAGCGTCATAAGGAAATTGGCATAAGAAAAGTTTTGGGTGCAGATATGCCTAAGATTGTGTTGTTCTTCTCCAAAGATTTCATTAAAAATGTGTTAATTGCTAACCTCTTATCCTGGCCTTTGGCTTATTATGCTATGAACAGATGGCTGCAGAACTATGCATACCAGGTAAACATAGGAATATGGCCATTTCTCGCTGCAGGAACAGGAGTGCTTTTTATTGCCTTGTTGACTGTAAGTTATCAGGCGATCAAAGCTGCCTTGGCCAATCCTGTAGATTCGCTTCGGTATGAATAACTCTTAATTCGAATTCTTGGGACATCATACTTAATTCGTTAGTCACAAAAAGTAAAATGAGAATACTACATGCTATTCATATGGCAAGACCAAGGATATTAATAAAGGAAAAGCTTTTATGTTTTATGATATTTCTTATAGCAATTTTAAAATTGCTTCGTCTCTTTTATAGACTATTTTTCCACCGACTATTGTATAGTCAACTTTGGATGACATTATCTGGTCATGAGGAATTGTCATAAGGTCATTATTAAAAATTATTATATCACCAAGATAGCCTTCCTTTATCATGCCCTTACGGCCTTCCATAAATTCACCATAAGCAGACCCAACAGTATAGAGTTCAATGGCTTTTTCCATGCTGAGTTTTTGATCTGGGAACCAACCTTCACCATCCTCTCCAGCACGGTCTTTTCTAGTTACTGCAACATACAGACCTTCCAGAGGATTAATCGGCTCGACCGGCCAGTCTGTTCCAAATGAAATATGCACTCCAGCATCAAGCAACCGCTGCCATGCATATGCGCCTTTACAGCGTTCCAGACCGATCCGTTTCTCTGCGAATCGCTTATCCGTTATACAGTGAGTCGGCTGCATAGAAGCAATCACCCCAAGCTCTACGAAACGAGGTATATCCGAATCTATTAGAATCTGTGCATGTTCGCTGCGGTGGCGGCTGTCACGCTTTCCGTTTATCTGCTGTGCTTTTTCTATGGCATTAAGCACCCAATTGTTTCCTTTAGTGCCGATGGCATGGGTTCCTGTCTGAAATCCCATTGCATCGGCAGCAACAATCCTGCGTTCAAATTCTTCGTAAGGCATCATAGAGAGACCGCTTGTCGAGGGATCGTCTTCAAAAGGTTTGAACATCAAAGCTGTGCCTGAGCCAAGAGTTCCATCAATAAAAGATTTTAAATATCCGAACCTTATCCAGTTGTTTTCCTTCGGGAATAGTTGGCGGAGTTTGTATAGTTTTTTAAGAGCTTCTTCATCCGAAGGCATAGCCATATTAAAAGTAACCCGTAAAGTGAGTTTGCCTTCATCTTGAAACCTTTGAAAACGATTATATTCTCCATTTAACTGCTGAATACTCGTTACACCTGTACGCCGTGCTGCATCGAGAGCAAGCTCCAAAGCCCTGTCATTCCTCTCCTGCTGTTCTTGCGGAGTTAATTTTACAGCGCTTTCGATTTTTAGCAGACGGCTGGCACCCTCTTTAAAAATACCGGTAGGTTCTCCTGTAACCGGGTCTTTAACGATTGTACCATTTGGAGGATCAGGAGTATCTTTTGTTATGCCTGATCTTTTTATAACGTAGCTGTTGACCCATACAGAATGGCCATCTGCACGGCTGAGCTGTACGGGATTATCAGGTGCTACAGTATCCAGAATCTCTTTAGTAGGCCATTTTTTATCGGGAAATGTCTCATGTTCCCAGCCCCTTCCTGATATTAACTCTCCTGCTTTTGACTTTGCAACCTTTTCAGCTACCATCTTCTGTATGGTTTTCACGTCATGAACATAACGGAAATCCAGATTCATCATCGACTGTCCGCCGCTTGTGAAATGGATATGGGCATCATTTAAACCAGGGATAACCAGGCGGCCTTTAGCATCGATCATTTCTGTTGTTCCATCTTCAATATACTGCTCTATTTTTTTGTTTGAAGTAACGGCGAGGATAAATTCTCCTTTCATAGCAACGGCTTCTGCTCTAGGATTTTCATTATCAATTGTAACGATCTTTGCGTTTTTAATTACCAGGTCAGCAGGTTCTCCTGTATATTTTTGGCTGCATCCTGTAATAATGAATAATAAACATAAAACCGAAGAAAATATTATGAGTTTTTTTGCCATTTTAAAACCCCTCCTTTTATTTCAAAATCATTGTTTTAACAATTTTGCCTGCGTGCACTGATTGATATTTTACAGTAATTTTTCCTTTACCAGAAACCAGGAATTGATGTTCTATCTTCCCGAATCCAGGGACAATTAAGAATTGAAGTTCCGGCCTAAATTTTTTATATGATGCCTGATTTCTGTAAATATCTGTCAACCTGCCGCCAGCAACGATCTTTGAGTTTTCTCCCGAAAGAATCAGTATATCCTGAGGGTAAAGTTTATCTTTTTGTGCTTGATAACTCATCGTTGGAATTGCTCTGCTATTTGTCAGCCTTACCCGGATTCTGAAGAGGTTCCTTCCTATTTTCTTTGTCTCGAAGACATCCAGGCTAACTTCAGGTGTATTCTTTGCAGAAAAAATAATTGCAGAAGCATTACGGTGAACAAGGTCTTTTAACATGAATGGAGCCGGCAGCCTGGAACTCATTTTAACCCAGCCTCCGATCTCAATATCACCATATGTGGGATGTTTATATGGTTTCCACTCCTTGTAAAGTTCTCCCTGAACCAGATGGTCATTAAACTTTAATCTTTCTCTATTCCTAGAATTACTGTCTCCAAAAAACATCTCACTACTTCCTTCCCCAGGCTTAGTAATCTTTTCTTCTTTTCTGCTTTTAAAAGTTTCTGTAGACGACATAAACAGCTCTCCAACAAATCCGTAAGCACCGATGCTCCTTACAAGCCATTCACAAGAGTCTCCATAAGTTGGATAGAGGTCCTTCCAACTGATGAGATAGCGATACCCTGGAGTAATGCGCTCGGCTTGATTTCCAAGATAATCATATACAGCAACATCTCCGCGCTGATATTCCCCTAATGCTTTGCTGCTTGGACCTCGCAAATACATCCCGCCGGAATTATGAAAAGACCAGGCCACACATATATTAGGTCTTTTTCTAATATATTTAGCAAGAACTTTCATTCCTACACCTGAGAAAGGATAATCTCCTGCACCATTTTGAACGTACTCAGGCATCCAGTCAAATCCCCAATTTCTATTTGGATCTACATAGCCTTCAGAATCTTCATTAATCCTTCCATCATTATCATTATCTATCCCTTCTTCTCCGAGGATTTTCCATTCTCCTTTTTCACCAGGTTTAATCCTTATCATCAACCTTGAATCTTCGGGGTCAGTCTTGAACTTCCCGAAAGAATCATGTTTTCTCATCGTGCATATGTTTCCGTCACTATCCAGGTCATCAGGAAAATCTTCGTCTATAAGGCCGTCACGGTCATCATCTTTGGGGATTCGCAGGCCGCGGTTGCTGTTTGGGTCATTGGCATCTGCAAAAAAGTGGTAACGACCGTCTACATTTACAACCGGAACCACATAGAAACATTTTTTATCCACAAGCTTTGTGATTTCATTATTGTTTCCATAATTTGTTAATAAATAGTTAAGTAAATAGAGTGCGACTTCTCCAGCCTGGATTTCGTTTCCATGAATATTGCCATCGACATATATAGCAGGTTTATCCAGTTCGGGACCTGTTTCAGGATTATTCACTGTCAGGCAATAGATTGTACGCCCCTCTTCGCTTTTCCCCACCTCATCCAGTTTAGTAAGGTCAGGGAAGGCTTTATGAAGTGCTTTAACAGCTTCCACAACCATTTCATAACTATAGTAGTAATCGAAGCTAAGGGGAACTGTTACCTTATGTTCTGGGGCTGTAACAGAATAAGCAGTGGTAAAACCTAAGAGGAATATTACTGATAATATAAAGATCCGTTTCATTTTGCACCTCCTAACTCTAGTTGTTTTGTATCCTTCCGTGCAATATTTGTTGTTAATTTAATGTTTAATTTCACTGGTTTCTCAGAATAAATGATCCAGTTAAGCATTTTTGTTTGATGGCCGCCAATGGCTTTAATCAAGGATCTTTCCTTACCCTCTACGATTTTACAGCCTTTTCCTTCAATAGTGACTATGACAGGAAGTATACGATTGTTTCTTTTCGCCATGGCAGTAGGATAGGGAAGGTACTCAGTATTTTCAATCCAAACTTTTACCTGATAAAATCCGGATCCTAAAGGCTTGACTTCCGTCTTGTCTATTTTTACACTTGCCATCTTGTCAGCAATCTGAAAAACCCATGGAACTTGCCCATTCAAGAGCTTATCTATCATTTTGGGTGGTGGCGTATTGGATACATAAGGAACAGCGCCTCCGATTTCAACATCACCAAGTGTTGGATGTTTGTAAGGTTTCCAATCGACAAAACCTTTTCCGCCCAGTTCTTTATCACTAAAAGCAAGCAGGGCCTTTTCCTTTGGATTTGCCCCTTCCTTGCTTTTTGGCTTAGGCATCTTTTTCATCATTGCTGCCATCTTCTCAGTTGTCATCATTCCGTTTTTTATAGCATCCATGACCATCTTTGCTTTATAATTTGGAGGAGCCCCTACTGATTTCATGAATGCTTCTATTTTTTCTTCTCCAAGAGCAAGGAATTCGTCATTACTCATTTTTTCCAATTTTTCGGTCGTTATTGCATCCTTGTCTTTTTTTTCTTCCTTAACTTCGGGAAGTGTCCAGAAATCCATACTGAAAGAAGGCAGCCCCATGTGATAATAAGCCCATAATTCAAAAGACCCGTCTTTTGCTCGTGGTGTCTCCAGACGTTTACCATCAAGCTTGTTCTTTTTTAGAAACTCTTTATATTTTTCTGAAAGTTCTTTATAAAATTTTAGGTCTTCTGGCAGAGGATTTACAACAGCTCCAAGTCCCAGGAAACTCGCAATCATGGATTCTGTAACTTCCATACCTTCTGGAACAAACTGCTGAACCATCTCCATGACTTCCTTCATGGTGTAAGTTTTTTCTGTATCCACATTAAATGCTTCCCCAAGGCGTTTTGGGATCTTTAGTTTTGCTGTATCTACCGCCCCCTTTCTACCTCCTTTTGGCGGTGTTAAACAGAAATTAGTTTCTCCGAAAGTAAAAGTCATAGCAATTTCCCTGTGTTCACATATGAATTTTATTAGGTTATGACTTTCATTTTCGCTTCCTGCCCAGGATCCACCTGTTTTTGTAAAAAGCTTAAAAAGATGTGGAAAATTAATGCTAATGTTGACTCCTCCAGGACCGTCTTCATTATATTTTCCATCCCCGTCATTATCAGTTCCTTCTGTATAAAGCTTGTAAATTCCTTTTTCGCCTTTAGCCCAGTCCACTCTTTTCATCATTCTTGGATCAGCCGGTATAGGAATCCACTCTCCTTGTGGATCTTTGACCCGCATTGTTGTGATAATTCCATTTCCGTCAAGATCTTCTGTCCCATCTTCATCCGTTCTGTCATCCATATCATCATTATAAGGACGTGCATTCCTTGAATCCAATACTTTTGGTTTCAAAAAATACTTTGCTGCAGCATCGGGATTCCCACAAGGAAGGATATACCATGTTTTATCTTTTCTGACCTGGGGTTTCTCGAGAATAGACTGAATAAGTAATATTGCAGCTTCACTTGAAATTGGAACCGTCCCTTCCATGTTTGCAGCCACGAAAATAGCAGGTAGCACTTTAATTCTTTTTTCTGTTTCCGGCCCGATTTCTAGGAGATTCACTTCTTTTTTGCCAGGACTTATTGAAATCTTATGTAGTTTTGCAATCTTCGGATTTAACTGTGCAAAGTTTTCAATAGCCATGCTAATTTCATCAGGAGAGTGGTAGCGGTCAAAACTGAATTCAGGTTTGGATGACCATCCTAACAAAGCAATACTTAGAATACAAATTAATACAAAGCAATCTTTTTGTTTCATCTTCACCTCATTTTTAAGTAGATTTATAAACACTATAAAAAGGCGTCTTCAACATGTTTTCTTGATTAAATACATTGAGAAACACTATTTTTTTTAATGTTGATGTTGTAGAAGGATTTGAACATGAAAATTCCATGAAATGAAATACAATTATAAAATATATTTTTACAAAGGCAAGCTTTTTATGTAATTATCTTCTAGTCTGCATTATTGAAAAATATTATTTATGTTGATAAAGTAAAAAAAGAATTTAACGAACGAGGAAAAATGATGAAAAATAAAAACATATTACAAACTGTTATCTTATGGTTGATTATATCCTTATCTACTACTTCAATCCTATTTGCCGACTGTTTCACCGTATTGGTTGGAAAAAAAGCTTCTTCTGACGGTTCTGTATTATTCGGTCATAACGAGCAGAATGGTGGCCGTAGGATAGTGAATTACCGCTATATTCCAAGGATTAAACACAAACCCGGTACAATGGTTATACTCAAGAATGGTGGAATGCTACCAGAAGTTGAAGAAACATATGCTATGCTCTGGCAGGAAAACCCTGGCATTGAATTCGGAGATTCATATTTTAATGAATGGGGAGTCGCATTAGCATCGGATGGATGTGGTACACGTGAAGATTCATACGAGGAACTCATCGAACGAGGAGATATTTCAGATGGCGGTATCGGATATATGCTGAGACGTCTGGTTGCTCAAAGGGCTAAAACCGCAAGGGAAGGAGTGGAAATTGCAGGAGATTTACTCAACCGTTTCGGCTACATATCTTCAGGCCGGTCCTTGGTTATAGCAGATCCAAATGAAGCATGGGTAATATCAATAGCCAGAGGTAAGCACTGGATAGCACAGCGGTGTCCCGATGATGAAGTTGTGCTGCTTCCGAATATACACATCATAGGTTCTGAAGCAAATTTAAGTGATTCGGATAATGTGATAGCATCACCTGGTCTTGTTGAATATGCAATAAATAGAGATTGGTATGATCCTTCTACTGGAAAGCCTTTCAATTTCAGAGAGGCGTTCAACAGAGCTCCCAGGAAAAGAAGTTTTATGGAAAAATATAGTATTGACCCGCGGCAGTGGTATGCTCAATCTCTAGTAATCGGAAAATCTATTGATTTGCCGGTTAAAGAACAGCTTTCTTTCTCAGTCAAGCCTGCCCATAAAATGACAGTAAGTGATGTGGCTAATATTTTAAGAAGCCATCTTGAGGGAACAAAATTTGACATATCAGCAAAATACAGCAGTCCTCATTTGATGAGAGGAATTGGTGTAAGTATTTGCAGTAAAAGCACTCAGGAAGGAGCTGTATATCAGTTGAGGAACTGGATGCCTGTGGAGATTGGCTGCCTTGTTTGGCGGACAACCGCTGCGCCTTGTTCAGGAGTTCTGACTCCTTGGTATATTGGAATTACAGAAACACCAAAGGTTTATTATAAAGCAGGAAATATTAATGACCAATTGGATATTTCAAATCATTTTAATTATCCTCCTGAAAATTTTGCTTTTGACCCAAATTTCGCATTTGATATCTTTAATGAACTTGAAAATCAGACAGATATCAATTATAAAAGAGCAATAAAAATCGTGAGATCTGTTTGGGCTCCCTTTGAAAAAACTCAGTTTGAAAACCAGCAAAATATTGAAAAAATCGCTCTTGAGCTCTTTAAAGAAAATAAATCCTTAGCTAAATCATTTTTAACAGAATATACGCACTCCAGGGCTCTGCTCGCTTTAGAGAAGGCTAAAGAATTAAACAGGAAACTAAAGACTATATTTTGGGCAAATTAACAGAGTTCTAATCTAATAATTCAATCTTCTCATTTAAAGAGGAGAAAAGCATGAAACAGGGAAAAACATTTTTATTAATTGGATTGTGTGCTGTCTTGGGTGCTTTTGTTTTTACAAACACTTTATTTACTGAGACCTTTGAGGAAAGTCTTATTAAAGAAATGAAATGGCGTAACATCGGTCCTGCAAACACAAACGGACGTATCTCAGCCATTGATGCTTTGGATAATGATTTTACCTCTGTACTGGTCGGTTCTGCTTCAGGAGGAGTTTGGAAATCTATAAACGCAGGAACAACCTGGGAGCCAATTTTTGACAAGTATGGTTCTGCTTCGATAGGAGATGTTGCATTCTTTCAGAAAGATCCGAATATTATATGGGTTGGTACGGGTGAAAAGAACTGCCGTAACAGCGTTGCATGGGGGGACGGCATTTACAAATCAACTGACGGCGGTAAGACATTCGTAAATATGGGCCTGAAGGACACACATTGTATTGCCAAGGTCATAACACATCCGGGTAATCCGGATATAGTATACGCTGCTGCTGCCGGACATCTCTGGGGTTATACAGGCGATCGAGGTCTGTTTAAGACGACAAATGGTGGAAAAACATGGATCAAGCTTACAAATGGACTTTTTAACGATGGAAAAACAGGTGCCATAGAATTAGCGATGGATCCTGATAATCCGAATATTCTTTATACCGGTTTATGGCAGCGTCTTCGGAAGCCTTTCCGTTTTGATAGCGGCGGACCTAACGGTGGCATTTTTAAAACGATAGACGGCGGAAGAACATGGAAAAAACTCATAAACGGACTACCTAAAGGAGATACCGGAAAAATCGGGTTTTCAATCTATCGAAGCAATCCAAAAATCATAATGGCTATAATTGAACATGGATATCAGCCAAAAGAAAATCTTAAAAATGGCTCTCTTAATCCTGAATACACTGATATGTCAAAGCTAGGTTCGGGCATATATCGCTCAGAAGATGGAGGCGAGAGCTGGGAATTTTTAAACAGGCATAACATGCGTCCTTTTTATTACAGCCATATTTATATAAATCCTCTAGACGATCAGATTGTGTATGTCTTAGATTCAGACTTTAAAATCTCCCATGATGGAGGAAAAACTTTGGAGGATTTTGGAACATGCGCTTATCTTAGAGGAAATACTCCGGTGGGAATTCACGGCGACAGTCATGCCATGTGGCTTGATCCCACAAATAAGAACCGTTTTTATGTAGGCGATGATGGCGGAATAGCTCTGACTCATGATCATGGGAGTTATATCTTTTTTGATAATTTCGTGATAAGCCAATTCTATGCTATAGGTGTGGACATGAGGGACCCTTATTGGATTTACGGGGGGCTGCAGGATCATGCCACATGGGGAGGACCATCCCGAGTTAGAGACAGAGGTATTCTTACTGATCACTGGTTCCGTATTTTTGGAGGGGATGGTTTTCATGCTCAGGTTGACCCAACAGATTGGCGTACTCTTTATTTCGAGAGTCAGAATGGTTCAATTTCCCGCATGAATGTTGAAACACGCCAGGCAGTCAGTATATATCCGCGAAAGAATAATATTGTTAACTATAAAGAATACATCAAAAAAGAAATATTGAAACATCAGAAAGACAAGGGTTGGGGTGGCAATCCATTCAGATTCAACTGGAACACGCCCATTGTCATTTCACCGCATAATCCGCGTACAATATATTTAGGCTGTAATTTCCTGTTTAAAAGTGTTAACAGGGGAGATCGCTGGCAAATTATTAGCCCTGATTTGTCAAAAAATGACCCTGAGAAAACACGCAGGAATTCTGGGGGACTTACACCTGATATCACAGGAGCAGAAAACTATGGAACCATAATCACAATTTCGGAATCTCCTATTACACCTGGATTAATTTGGGTCGGGACAGATGACGGAAATGTTCAAATTACAAGGGATAACGGGAACAGCTGGAAAAATGTCCGCTTCAATATGTCTGATGTTCCTGAAGATCTCTGGGTAAGCCGTGTGGAAGCATCTCATTTTAAAGAAGGAACCGCTTATCTTTCGTTTGACGGCCATCGTAGTGACAATTTCAAACCCTGGGTTTTTAAGACAATAGATTTTGGAAAGACTTGGACCAGCATAAGCAGCAACATTCCGGACGGACAGCCTGTTTATGTAATTAAAGAAGATTTAAAAAACCAGAATCTTCTCTTTTTAGGAACAGAATTTGCGCTGTATTTTTCTATTGACAGTGGGAAAATCTGGACAAAAATGAATAATAATATGCCCACAGTAGCAGTACATGACCTGGTTATTCATCCAGGGGAAAATGACCTTATTGCTGCGACACATGGCAGAGGAATCTGGATACTTGACGATATTTCTCCTCTTCAACAGGCTACTAAAAAAGTACTTAGCTCAGATGCCTTTCTTTTCAAAAACCGAACAGCTACACAGTGGTTAAAAATAAGACGAGGCGGCAATCGAGGACATTTTTATTTCGAGGCTCCAAATCCTCCGGATGAAGCAGTTGTCAGTTATTTCATTAAAAACACTCCTGATGAGAAATTTAAGATTGAAATATCCGATATTAAAGGTTCTTCTGTTCGTACTTATTCTTTTCATTGTAAGCCTGGAATACATAAGCTTGGATGGGATATGTACTTTGACCCTACAATCAAAAAACGCAAACTGTTTATCACTCAATCAAAGAAAAGAATAGAAAAAGCACTAAAAACAGCCACTCCTGCCAATCGAAAGAAGCTGCAGAACCTGCAGGAACAGCTTGATAAAGCCGGTACAGATGTTAAACTTCTGTTAGATTTCCAGGAGAAAATGATGAAGTTCTTCTACGGAGGGATGCCGCGCTGGTTTAGAGGCCGAGGCCTTCTTCAAGGAAATCATGCAGGGCCGGGAGAATACAGGGTGAGTATGGCATTTAATGGCAAAACATACACAAGTACAATTACAATAAGAAAAGACCCTTTGCTTTCTACGTATTAGATTTTTACTTTTAAGAAGGAGGAATATGTAATGAAACAAAAATATCTTAGGAAATCCGCTTTACTGCTTTCAGGAATAATTGTCATTTTATTTATGTTCTCCGCTTGCCAGAATCATGGAAAAACAGAATTGTCCAGTCTTCGTTTTGGAATTTCTTTTTCAAAAGATGTTTGCGAAGAAACTCTTGACGGACGGATGCTATTGATGATCTCCACAAATAATAACCAGGAACCTAGGTTTCAGATAAGTGATGGCCCTGAAACACAGCTTATCTTCGGCATCAATGTGGATGGATTAAACCCCGGAGAAGAGGCAGTCATTGACAGCATCGTTTTTGGCTATCCTCTGAAAAGTCTGTCAGAAATTACTCCAGGGGAGTACTGGGTCCAGGCTCTTCTGCATAGATACGAGACATTTCACCGTTCTGATGGCCATACGGTAAAGCTGCCAATGGATAGGGGAGAAGGACAGCACTGGAACAGTGCTCCAGGCAACCTTTACAGCACTCCTAATAAGATACAAATAGATCCGTCCCTGGATAAACTGATTAATGTCTGTCTTGATAAGGAAATCCCCCCAATCCCTGAGCCTGAAGAAACAAAATATATAAAACATGTCAAAATTCAGAGTAAACTGCTTACAAAATTCTGGGGGCGTCCCATGTATCTTGGTGCTCACGTGCTTTTGCCTGAAGGATTTGAGAAGCATCCTGAGGCCCATTTCCCTCTTGTAATTAATCATGGGCATTTTCCTTATACATTTGGAGGGTTTCGTGAGATTCCACCAGATCCATACATTAAGCCTGAGTACAGCGCCAGATTTGATTGGAAAGGATACAATAAGACAGTTCAAGAATATTCATATAAATTCTATGAATACTGGACAGCACCAGATACTCCAAGAATGCTTATCATAGAAATCCAGCACGCAAATCCCTTCTATGATGATTCTTACGCTGTGAACTCTGCAAATTTAGGACCTTATGGAGATGCAATAACATACGAGTTAATCCCATACATTGAAAAGAAATTCAGGGGAATCGGAAAAGGCTGGGCGCGGTTTCTCTATGGAGGCTCAACAGGGGGATGGGAAGCCCTTGGCGTTCAAGTTTTTTATCCTGAAGAGTATAACGGCTGCTTTGCAGCATGCCCGGATCCTATAGATTTTAGGGCATATACTGTTGTTAATATTTATGAAGATGAGAATGCCTACTATCCTAAAAGCAACTTTAAACACACTCCAAGGCCAGGGCACCGGAATTACCTGGGACATATAAGTTGTACTCTTGAGGAAACCAACCATCGTGAACTAGTTCTGGGGACAAACTCCCGTTCAGGAGATCAGTGGGACATCTGGCAGGCCGTATATTCTCCTGTGGGTGAGGATGGATATCCCAAACCTATCTGGGATAAAATAACAGGGAAAATCGATCATAAGGTAGCTGAATACTGGAAGGAAAACTATGACCTAAGTTATATACTAAAAAAAGACTGGAAAACTCTTGGCCGCAAACTTAGAGGAAAAATTCATATTTACTGTGGAGACATGGATAATTATTATTTGAATAACGCTGTATATTTAATAGAAGAATTTTTAGAAAACACAAAAAATCCATATTATGATGGCGAAGTTGACTATGGAGACAGGGACGAACACTGTTGGAATGGAGACCATACCCGTCCGAATGCAATCTCACGCTTAAGATATCATCAGATGTTTTTTCCAAAAATTGTAGAACGCATTCTAAAAAGCGCACCTTCTGGAGCAGACCTAAAGACCTGGAGATATTGATAATTTATCAGGAGATAATAATGTCGTATACAGGAAAATGGACTAAAATTGACTTATCCACTGAGAAACATGAAATAGGAGAGACAGATAAAAATCTTCTTGAAAAATTCATTGGTGGAAAAGGATTGGGTTTTGCCCTACTTGAAAAATTGTCTCCAAATCCGGATCCTCTTGGCCCTGAAAATCCGATGATTTTTGTAAATGGTCCCTTTACAGGCACAAGAATCCAGACAAGCGCCCGTACCTCTCTTGTAACCCGATCTCCTCTTACAGGGTCAATTCATGATTCGCATTGTGGTGGACATTTCGGCCCACGTTTAAAAGCTGCTGGATTTGATTACATTATAGTAACAGGAAAAGCCCAAAAACCTGTTTATCTATATATCACAAACAAAAAAATAGAAATAAAAGATGCCTCTGATTTATGGGGGAAAGGGATATTTTTCACAAACGATGAACTAAAAAGACGTCACCCCGGGCGAAATCCCAGAGTGGCATGCATTGGGCCCGCAGGAGAAAACCTTTTAAAAATTGCATGTATTGGTGTGGATAAATACCGTCAGTTCGGAAGGGGAGGAGTTGGTGCAGTCATGGGGTCGAAGAATCTAAAGGCTGTTATTCTCGATGGTAACATGCCTGTTAAATATAATGACGAAAAAAAATTCAACAAACTTAATACACAGCTAACAAAAGATGTTATGAACAATGCTGCTGTAATATTCCGTCGTGAAAAAGGCACAATGAAGTGGGTCCGCATGGGACAGGAATACGAGTTTCTTCCTACCAGGAACTTCCAGAAATGCCAGTTTAAAGGCTTTGAAGGAATTTCTTCTGAAACATGCCGCAAAGAATTAAACTGGAAGGACAGTGGATGTTTCAACTGCGTCATAAAGTGCGCGAAAATTGCAAAATGGGACGGGCACGAAGTAGAAGGTCCTGAATATGAAACCGCTGCTTTCCTGGGTTCTGGATGTGAAATATCGGATTGTAGAGACATAGCCTTGGCCAATGAAATTTGCGACGATTTTGGTATTGATACTATTAGTGCTGGAGTAACATGCTCATTTGCAATGGAATGCTTTGAGAAAGGACTGATTAAGGATTGGGGCGGCTTGGAATTGACTTGGGGAAATGCGCAGGCCCAGAGAGAACTTTTACGCCTCATGGCAAAACGAGAAAGTGTTGGAGAAATATTTGCAGATGGAACAAGAATTGCTTCCCAAAAAATAGGGAAGGGCAGCAAAGAATTTGCGATAAATATATTCGGAATGGAACTTTCTGGTGTTAACCCGAAAGGCTGCCTTACAATGGGAGTTGTCCTGTCAGTTGCTGATTTTGCCAGCCATACAAGGCTCTGGTGCACAGAGGCTGAAATGGGGGCTGACTTTAAGATCGAAGACATCCCAGAGGCTGTAGCAAATGGATTGGACGAAATAAATACTCGCAACAGCCTTGTTGTATGCGATTTTCTTCCTTATGGATTTGAAAGACTTGCTCCAATTTTAAATGCTCTTACAGGTTCAAATCATACAGAAAAATCACTGATGGAAACAGGTGCAAGGATTACAAATTTGGCCAGGATATATAACCTCAGAAACGGAAGAAAACATACAGATGACATCCTGCCTGAAAGGTTTTTCAAGGAAGAATCTTTGGCAGGCTTTATGAAAGGGAAAAAACTTGATAAGGATTTTTTCAAATTACTCATCCAGAAATACTATAAAGTCCGTGGATGGAACGAAAAAGGGGAGCCTATACAATAAGATTTTTCAATATATTAGGAGGTTTTATGTTTAAAAATTCAAAATTAAGTTTTATATGTCTGTTCATTTCTGTTTTGCTCATACTATCTCCAGCCTTAAGCGGCATTCAAGCTAAACGTGCTTTGAGTCATAATGATTACGATTCATGGAAATCGATAGTAGGAGCAGAGATTTCAAGCAATGGGCACTGGGTTTTGTATCTTGAAACACCGCAGGACGGAGAAGCAGATCTCGTAGTTAAAAATTTGAAGACAGATAAGGAATACCGCCATACAATTGGTTATTCAGGTGAGGGAACAGATTCTGAAAAGTCTGCAAAACCTAAGTTCAGCTATGACACAACTCATATAATATTCATTATTTCTCCTTCAAAGGTTGAATCAAAGAAGTTTAAGAAAAATAAAAAGAAAAAAGACAGCGAAAAGCCAAATAATAAGCTTGGAATTATGGACCTTTCTAATGGAAAAGTGACTTTAGTCGAAAACGTGAAAAGTTTTAAGCTGCCTAAAAAAGTTGGAGGTTGGGTTGTCTATCTCAAAGAATCCCCTCCAAAATTAGAGAAGAAGGAGGAAAAAAATAAGGAAGAAGAAGAAAAAAAAGAGAAGGAAAAGAAGTATGGTACTCCTTTGGTTTTAAGATCCCTTAAGGATAGTAGCGAGACACTGTTTGAGTCAGTATTGGATTATCTATTCACTAAGAACGGAAAATTCCTTATTTTCACTGTTTCAAGCAAAAAAGAACCGGAAACCGATGGTGTCTATTGTAAAATCCCAGGAAGCGGTTCTAAACTATCCCTTTTATCCGGAAAAGGGAAATACAATGGATTAACAATGAATAAGGAAGAAACATGTATGGCCTTTTATACTGACCGTGATGATCAGCAAGCTGAAGCGCCTTCATTTAACTTATACGGATGGAAAGCAGGTGAGGAGAAGGCTGTCTTATGGATCTCTCACTCTTCTACACCAGGATTCCCTGAAGGTATGGCTGTAAGCGATAAATCTGAAATAAATTTCAGCGATGACGGACATGTTGTTATGTTTGGGATTAAGGAAATTTCTCAATTAAAAAAGAAGGATGAAGAAGAAAAAGCAAAATTTGATCTATGGCACTGGAATGACCCATACCCACAACCCCAACAGAAAAAGATAGCAAAAAGAATACGTAATAACACGTGGGAGTCTGTTTACTACACTGAGAGCAAGAATTTTATTAAACTTGCTGATGAAGAGATCCCTGATGTTAGTTTGTCCAGAACCGGGAAGATTGCCTTTGCTCAAAATATCTGGCCCTATACAAAGCGTGTCTCATATGACGGTTCTTATTATGATATATATGCCATAAACCCGGAAACTTCAGAAAGGACTCTTGTAAAAAAAGAACTTTATGGAGGTGCAAGACTCTCCCCAAACGGAAAGTATATATACTGGTTTCATGATAAAGACTGGTATGTTTATGATATAAACACAAAAACAACAGCAAATTTAACTGCTTCGCTTGATGTACCCTTCAAGCAGTATGATTGGGACAGGCCGAATCCTCCTGGGAGTTACGGCACAGCAGGCTGGACTGACGGTGATGCATCTTTATTGATTTATGACCGATATGACATCTGGAAAATCTTGCCTGATGCTTCAAATGCAAGAATGATTACAGAAGGATTCGGCAGAAAAAATAACCTTTCGTTTAGATATGTAAAACTTGATTCAGAAGAAATTACAATCAACCCAAGTAAACCCATTTTACTTCGAGTAACAAATGAAAAAACAATGGCTCAGGGATTCTTCCAGGACCTTATTAAAGGAAAAAAGCCTCCAAAGAAACTTATAACGGCTGACAGAGCATTTATTCAAGTGAAAAAGGCAGAAGAAGCGGATATAATGATCTTTTCCCGCTCGAACTTTGACGAATATCCTGATCTTTGGGCTTCTGATATTGATTTTGCAAATCAACACAAAATAACTAACCTGGGAAGGCAAATGGAGCCATTTATATGGGGAAAAGCTGAGCTTCGCGATTTCTTTAGTTCAGACGGGAAACCTTTGAAGGGAATCCTGATAAAACCTGATAACTTTGATTCTAATAAGAAATATCCTTTAATTGTGTATATTTACGAAACTCTTCACCAAAGGTTCCATTCTTTCCGCCATCCTTCTCCAGGCTCCTCTGTAAACTTTCCTTATTATGTCAGTAATGGATATGTGATGTGGATGCCTGACATCGAATACGATACAGGTTATCCGGGCAAAGACGCTTTGAAATGTGTTCTACCAGGAATTCAGATGTTGGTCCGGGAAGGTTTTATTGATCCTGAATCTATTGGTATCCAAGGCCATTCTTGGGGAGGTTACCAAATTGCATACATGATTACTCAGACTAATATATTTGCCGCTGCAGAAGCAGGAGCCCCGGTTTCAAACATGATAAGCGCTTATGGGGGGATAAGGTGGGGAAGTGGTCTGGTCCGCCAGTTTCAATATGAACGTACACAGAGCCGGATTGGCGGAAGCCCCTGGGAAGTACCTATGCGCTATATTGAAAATTCGCCCATTTTCTGGGCCGATAAAGTCCAGACTCCTGTCATGATGATGCATAATGATGAAGATGGCGCGGTTCCATGGTACCAAGGAATCGAGTATATAATGGCTCTTAGACGTCTAGGAAAAGAAGCCTATATGTTCAACTACAACGGTGAAGCTCATGGGCTTCGTAAAAGAGTAAATCAAAAAGATTGGACATGCCGTATGGCAGAATTTTTTAACCACCATTTAAAAAGAGCCCCTTCTCCGGCCTGGATGACTAATGGAATAAAAGCCTGGGAAAAAGAAGAGGAAAAAGAGAAGGAAAAGACAGGTATTTAATTTAACCACATTAATCCTGAAATTGGACGAAAATGAGCAGAAATAAAAGCAACCCAAAAAGCCAAATTCCTTTGTGTACATCCATTTTTTAGATTTGACCTTGCGGGTAGTCTATCATACAATCTACTCCGGCAGGAAGTACATCACATCATCATATTATCTATGTTATTCATATGAGAAGGAGGGAAAATGGTTGATACAATAAGTCAAATTATTCTCAATACTGTCAGGTCATATCCGAAAGAAGACTTGATGCTTTTTAAAAAGGAAGTTGCTTATGTTCCGATATCAACACAAGATTTTGGAAATAACATAAAATATTTATCCCTTGGATTGAAAGATTTAGGACATCAGACTGGAGATAAACTTATTATACTTGCTGAAAATGGTCCTAAATGGATTATGACTGATTTTGCCAATCTTTGTTCAGGGGGAATAACCGTTCCCATTTATCCTTCTTTAATGCCAGAACAAATAAAATATATTATTGACGACTCTGATGCAAAAATTGTTGTGTGTTCGAGTCAAGAACTCTGGGAAAAGGTAAAAACAGTTAAAAATGAACTGACAAAGGTTACTCATTTTATTAGCTTCCAATCCGAAATTCCTAAAGGTGTCCTTAGTTTAAATGATGTGATGAAAAAAGGTAAACGGATTGCAGATGGAAACCCAGAGCTCTTCGAAAAGACAGCACTGGAAGTTAAACCCGACGATATCGCTTCTATTATTTATACATCTGGAACTACCGGGATTCCCAAAGGAGTGATACTTACTCATGACAATTTTATAAGCAATATTAAAACCTTAGCTGCTCTCGTTGAATTTACACATAAAGATATGGTTCTTTCGTTTTTGCCTTTATCGCATGTCCTTGAGAGAATGTGCACCTTTGCGTTTTTGTATAAAGGATGCTCTATCGCATATGCTGAGAGTGTAGAGACTGTCGCAGATAATTTGATAGAAGTCCATCCTCATATAATGGTCAGTGTTCCTCGTCTATTTGAAAAAATCTATGCAGTAGTTATGGACAATGTGCTTGAAAGCCCCCCTTTAAAAAGGAAAATCTTTTTCTGGGCAGTTAAAACAGGAAAGGAGTATGGGAAAAGAAAACTTCAAAAGCAATCTATAACTGGAATTCTTAGATTGAAGAGGAATTTGGCTGATAAGCTTGTTTTTTCAAAAATCATTGAAAAGACAGGTGGAAGAGTGCGCTTTTTTGTCTCTGGAGGTGCACCTCTTCCCAAAGAAATCGCAGATTTTTTCTATGCATTGGGTCTTGTTGTTTTGGAAGGCTACGGATTGACCGAGACTTCTCCTGTTATTGCAGTCAATACTTTTGAGAACCTGAAATTTGGAACTGTAGGGCACCCGATTCCTGGGATAGATGTAAAAATTGCTGAAGACGGGGAGATTCTTACCAAAGGTCCGAATGTGATGAAAGGATATTACAAGAAAGATGTCGAAACAAAAGAAGCTTTTGAAGGAGGATGGTTCCACACGGGAGATATTGGGCATCTTGATGAAGATGGATTCCTGGTTATTACTGATAGAAAAAAGGATATTATCGTTACTTCTGGCGGAAAGAATGTGGCCCCTCAACAAATAGAAAACCTTATAAAAACAAGTCCTTATGTTTCTAATGTAGTTGTAATAGGGTCAACGAGAAAATTCATATCAGCTCTGATTGTGCCTGATTTTGAAAAGCTGGAAGAATATGCCCGATCATTGAATATTACTTACAATGAAAAGATCGAATTGTTAAGAAATGAAGAAATCGTGAGTTTTGTACTTGCAGAAATCAATAAATGTACTCCAACCCTTGCTCCTTATGAAAAAGTTAAGAAAATTGCCCTCTTAGACAGAGAATTTGAAGAAGATAAAGGAGAGTTAACTCCCACATTAAAAATAAAAAGGGAAATTGTTGAGGAAAAATACGGTGATTTAATCTATTCTATGTATGAGGATTAGAGTCAAATGTTTAAGGAGTATAAGACATATTATAATTCCAATATCGGTATTTTAGAAATAACTGGGACACAAAAAGGGATATTATCTGTTAGTTTTTTGGAAGAAAAATCTGTAACTCACGGTAAAATTCCTTATTGTCTTAAGGAGTGTCATTCACAAATTGATGAGTATTTTAAGGGGAATCGTAAAAAATTTAGTGTAAAAATTCAGCTAGAAGGTACAGATTTTCAAAAAAAAGTCTGGAAGCAGTTGATGAAGATTCCATTTGGAAAGACTGTATCTTACAAGGATGTTGCTGTATCTGTTGGAAATAAGAATGCTGTTCGTGCAGTTGGAAACGCAAACGGAAAAAACAGGATAGTCATCATTATTCCTTGTCATCGTGTTATTGGCATCGATGGGAAGCTGGTCGGTTTCGGGGCCGGATTATGGAGAAAAGAGTGGCTGTTGAAACACGAAAGCAATTTCCTCAAAAAGTGATATACAGACCAAGAGACTCCATGATTTCTTCACTTTGCGTAGTTCCGAAGTGACTCTCTTTTAAGAATTCAGGGCTTCATACACAGCTTTTGAGATTTGATAATCCTGGACTGCAACACCGGTTAGATCTGCCACAGTGGTCTGGTCGTCCGATATCCTTTGAAGTTCTTTGTTTGCAATCACATTGCCCAATTCAACAGGATCATTTTCTTTCAAAACACCTTCCTTTAAAGCTTTATATATTTCGCCCCTTAATTTACATTGACTGATGCTGTCGGCAACAACAATGTCGGCATTTTTTAGAATCATTGAATCCAATTCCTGTTTCTCAGCTGTATCTGAGCCCATTGCTGTGATATGAGTTCCTTTAATAAGTAAGCCAGATTTTACCAAAGGGTTTTTTGAAGGGGTTGCCGTAACTATAAAGTTACAGTTTGAGGTGATGAAGTCGGGTTCAAATGTTGTTTCAATATTATAACCGTAAGGTTCCATGTCCTTCCTATATGCATCGAGTTCTGCCTGGTTTACACCCCACACTATGATTTGGTTGCAGTTAATAAATGACTTTAAATACTGCAACTGCAATCTCCCTTGAAGTCCCGCACCGAATATGCCGATACAATGGACATTTTTAGGAGCCATATATTTGGCAACTACTGCCCCGGCTGCAGCTGTTCTAACAGCAGTGAGCCAACCTTCATCAAACAAGATGCAGGATAGATCCCCGTTTTTCTGGTTGAATAACAGAATAAGACCGAAATTTGCAGGCATATTGATTTTGTAGTTCTCGTAAAAACCGCTGGCGATTTTTATTACGTAGTAGTCGTCGTTCTTTATAAAACCATATTTTATATGGGTTTCTCCTGGCGGATTCTCAAAGATCATCTCTCCTACAGGTGGTACGACAACTCTTCCCTGAGAATATGCAACAAAGCCTTCCTCGATAATTTTTACAGCATCAATTTTTTCCAGGGCTTCTTTGATTTGTTTGAGATTATATGTTTTTGTCACTTTGTTATCCTCGTTTGCATTAAATTTCTTTTAAGTCATGCAGCTCAATCATTGAACCGCTTAATATTTATTATAATAATGTTTTTATTTTCCCTCATTTCAGTTTGGATTATATATTATAGCCGGTTTGATTGTTTTCTTCCAGTCATAATAAAATGCACTGGTTTTTCAAGGAATATTCTTAATAATTGATGCCATTTGCCGGATGTAATCAGGATTTGTTCCGCAGCATCCACCAATAATATTTGCACCATTTTCAATCATTGCTGGTATAAAACGGATATAATCTTCTAGTGGTTGAGAGTAAATTACTTTACCATCTGAAGACAGAGAAGGCTGACCGGCATTTGCTTGAGCAATAAGTGGTAGGGAAGTGTATTTTCTCATATCTTTAACTAATCCTACCATTTGTTCGCTGTCGAGAGTGCAGTTTGCTCCAAGGGCAGGCACACTGTTTGATTCCAATTCTTTTATGCATTTAGAAACACTATCACCCATAATGGTGAAATAACCTCTTGGATTTTTATTGAATGTCAAAGTAACAAAGACAGGAAGATCACATGATTTTCTTGCTGCTTTAAGAGCACAAAGGGCTTCTCTTAAGTCATACTGAGTCTCGATTAAAAGAAAATCCACTTTCCCTTTACTCAAAGCCATTGCCTGCTCTGCATATGCATCTTCAAAATCGTTTTCTGTAAAGTTGCCTTGAGGTTTAAGAAATTGGCCTGTTGGCCCCATACTTCCACCAATGAATTTGCCCTCAGGTCGACACTCTCGAGCTAGATAGGCTGCTGTAGAGTTTATTTCATAACACTTGTCATCCAGACCGTAAGAGGAAAGTTTTATTTTGTTCCCACCAAAACTGTTAGTTAAGACTGCATCTGAACCAGCCTCAAAATAGCTCTTATAAATCTTAATTATCAATTCTGGCCTTTCTAAATTCCACGATTCAGGGCATGTTCCCTGAGGAAAACCATGTCTTATAAGCTCTGTGCCCATGCCTCCATCAAGCAGAAGAATCCTCTCGTTGATCAAATCAAGAACCGAAGAATCCATTCATTTTCTCCTTATTGGTGTTTGAATCTATTCTTTTCTTTTTTTAGTATATCACATTTAACCTGGATTATTTCTATCTCATATATATCTGTGTTAATATTATTATCTGACTACATATCTTTTCTAAGGAGAATATAATGGGAATTTATAAAGATCTTAGGGATAAAAGAGCTGTCATCACCGGAGCAGCAAGTGGAATAGGGCTTGCAACTACAAAGAGATTTATCTCTGAAGAATCAAGAGTTTTTATAATTGATTGTAATAAAGAAGCTCTGGAAAAAACATTAGTTGAAAATACAAATATCTGTGGGGGGTTCTATGGAGATGTTAGCAGTCCTGAGGACATTAAATCAGCATTCAGGAAAGTGGATGATGTTTTGGGTGGAATCGATATCTTAATCTCTAATGCCGGGATAAGCGTGCGAAAATCATTTCTGGAAACTGAATATGAACAATGGTCAAAAGTTCTCAGAATTAATCTAGATAGCATGTTTCTATGTGCAAAAGAGGCTATTAATAGAATGCGTGACCAGTTTCCAGGCGTTATATTGTTTACTGCTTCTACAAATGGAATTGAGGGTCATCCGCTTTATTCTGATTATAATGCATCCAAAGCAGGAGTTATCATGCTTGCAAAAACTCTTGCCCTAGAATTTGCTCCCTGGTTGAGAGTAAATGCTGTTTGCCCGGGTTATGTTCTTACTCCTATGCAAAAATCAGAATATTTACCAGAAATACTGAAAAATATAAATTCGGAGATTCCCTTAAAGCGACATGCAAAACCTGAAGAAATTGCCGCATTGTTTGCTTTTTTAGCATCAAATGAAGCATCCTTTATCACAGGACAGGCTATATCAATCGATGGCGGTGAAACAGCAGGTAAATACTTAAAGGACCTAGAGTAAATATCTTAATAAAATATTGGTATCAGCATGATTTATGAATAATTCAGGAGGACATTGATTATCCAGGAGGGAATTGATATGAATATATATAACAAAATCAAAGATCTTCTATATTTAGAAGGAAAAGTTGCTATGATCTCAGGAGCAGCCTCAGGAATAGGCTTTGGAACAGCAATAAGACTTGCGGAAGTGGGTGCATATATCGCTTTGCTTGATATTGATGAATCAAAAGGAAAAGAAGCAGCAGAAAAGATAAAAAAAATTGGACAGAAGGCTGAGTTTTTTCGATGTGATGTTACTTTAAATTCTGATTGTAAAGAAACCACAGAAAATGTTATCAGGGAATTTGGAAAAATAGATATCCTGTTCAATAATGCGGGGATTACGAGACGCAAGGATATTGTCGAATTAAATGAATTTGAATGGGATTTAGTAACAGGAGTGAACCTTAAAGGAATATACTTGCTTTCACATCATGTGATTCCTCATATGATAAAGAACGGAGGGGGAAACATAATAAACACAGGTTCAGGATGGTCACTAAGAGGAGGTCCCAAGGCTGTATCATATTGTGCAGCAAAAGGTGGTGTTGTAAATCTTACACGTGCCATGGCCATCGACCATGGGAAACACAATATACGAGTAAATTGTGTCTGTCCAGGTGATGTGGACACTCCGCTGCTGCATGCTGAAGCAGTACAATTAGGAGAAGACGATGACGATTTTATGAAAAAAGCCGCAGTTCGTCCTATCTCCCGTCTGGGAACCCCCGAAGATATTGCAAATGCTGTCCTCTTTTTTGCAAGTAATATGTCTGCCTGGGTAACAGGCTCTATTTTAGTTGTTGACGGAGGAGGATTGGCTGGATAGTTATCTGCTAAAAAACATATAAAGGAGGTTAGCTATGAACACTAAAAAGGGAAGTGCACATCCGTATATCCCTAATTCCGCACCAGAAGTTAAAGCAAAAATGTTAAAAGAGATAGGCGTGGATGATATCGATGAATTATACAGTGATATCCCCGAAACTCTTAAGTTTAAAGGGAATATAAACTTGCCTCAGGCTTTGCCTTCTGAATATGCGTTAAAGCGCCATGTTGAGGAAATCCTCTCCAAAAATCAAAATTGTGAGGATAATCTCAGTTTTTTAGGGGGCGGATGCTGGCAGCATTACGTTCCTGCCATATGTGATGAAATAAATCAGCGGTCAGAATTTTTAACAGCATATGGAGGCGAACCATACGAAGACCATGGAAGATTCCAGGCTCTTTTTGAATATGAAAGCCTGATGGCAGAACTTTTAGATATGGATGTCGTCAATGTGCCGACATATGATTGGTGCCAGGCTGCCAGTACTTCAATAAGAATGGCATGCAGGATTACCGGACGGAATGAAATACTAATCTCTGATACCGTATCTCCTGACAGACTTTTAGTAATCAATAATTATTGCAGGCCAATTGTTAATATTAAAACATTGAAGCATTGTCCGAAAACCGGGGCTATTGACCTTAATGACCTAAAATCAAAAATATCTCCACGTACAGCCGGAGTTTATTTTGAGAATCCATCCTACATGGGATTCCTTGAAAGTCAAGGAAATGCCCTATCAGATATTGCCCACGAAAATGGCGCTTTGAGTATTGTTGGTGTTGATCCAATCTCATTGGGCATTATTGTACCACCAAACTATTATGGGGCAGATATTGTTTGTGGTGACATCCAGGGTCTTGGGGTGCATATGAATTACGGCGGTGGGCTTGCAGGATTCATCGCAACGCATGATGAAGAAAAATTTGTAATGGAATACCCTTCACGACTCTTCGGCATCACAAAAACTGCTGTGGAAGGGGAATATGGCTTCGGTGATGTTGCTTATGACAGGACATCATTTGGCCTTAGGGAGAAAGGCAAAGAATTTATAGGGACATGTTCAGCATTATGGGGAATTACAGCAGGCGTTTATCTATCGCTTATGGGTCCTGAGGGAATACAAAAACTTGGTAAGACCATTATGCAAAAATCTCAATATGCAATGAAGAAAATATCAGAAATCAAAGGAGTTAAAGCCCCCTTGTTCAATGCGCCTCATTTTAAAGAATTTATAGTGGATTTCAATGATACCAAAGTTCCAGTCAAGGAAATAAATAAATCATTACTAAAACATGCTATTTTCGGAGGAAAAGACTTATCTGATGATTTCCCACAATTGGGAAATTGCGCTCTGTATTGTGTAACAGAAATCCATACAAAAAAAGAAATCGATAGATTGGTTCAGGTATTGAGTGATGTCCTGAATAGAAAGGAAATAAAAAAAAGGATGATATTAAAATGAAAACAACTAGATTAAGAAAATTTCATCAGGCGAAATGGGATGAACCCATCATTTTTGAGTTAACTAAAAAAGGAGAGAGAGGACTTTTAATATCTGAAGCAGAGAAAGAAATTAAAGAGTCTATTGGAGATGGAATCTCTGCTTTGCCGGATAACATGAAAAGAAAGGAAGCACCAGGGCTTCCTGAGATATCACAAATGAGAGTATTAAAACATTACCTTCGCTTATCGCAGCAATGTCTGGGGGCAGATTTAAACGTGGATATAGGACAAGGGACTTGTACAATGAAATACAGTCCAAAAATTAACGAGATTTTGATCCGTTCACCTAAAGTAACCGAGCTTCACCCACTTCAGGATGAAAGCACAGTCCAGGGTGCGCTGGAAATTATATATAAGCTGGATACATTCCTTAGGGAAATTTCAGGACTAAGCCAATTTTCTCTCCAACCAGGAGGAGGTTCATCAGCTATTTTTGCAATGGCTTCCATCATTCGAGCTTATCATGAAGCGAATGGAGAAGCAGAACAAAGAGATGAAATAATTACAACCATATTCTCACATCCATCTGATGCAGCTGCAGCAGCTTCAAAAGGTTATAGAATAAGTACAATCTTTCAAGATAAAGATGGACTGCCCGATGTTGAAGCTCTTAAAAATGCAGTTTCCAATAAGACTGCAGGATTGTTGATTACAAATCCTGAAGATACAGGAATTTTCAATCCTATAATAACAGAATTCACAAGAATTATTCACGATGCAGGAGGCCTCTGTGGATATGACCAGGCCAATGCCAATGGAATATTAGGGATTACTCGTGCTAAAGAAGCTGATTTTGATCTATGCTTCTTTAACCTTCACAAAACATTTTCATCTCCACATGGGTGTGGGGGCCCAGCGGTTGGAGCACTTGGAGTGACCGAAAGGTTGATAAACTATCTTCCTGTTCCAATAGTTGGGTTTGACGGCGAAAAATATTTTCTGAATTACAATCTTCCAAGAAGTATCGGCAAAGTGAGAGGATTTCTTGGAGTTTTTCCAGTCATTTTAAGGGCTTATGCATGGATAATGAGTCTAGGGGCTTTAGGACTCAAGGAAGCAGCAAGTATCGCTGTTTTAAACAATAATTACATTTTAAATAAAGTGAAACAAATTCACGGTGCAAGTGCCCCTTATGCAAAAGGGAGACACAGAATTGAACAGGTGAGATATAGTTGGGAAAAGCTCACAGAAGAAACAGGAATTTCAACAGAAGAAATAAGTTGCAGAATGGCTGATTTTGGCTTCCATTTATGGTCGAGTCATCATCCATTCATTGTTCCACAACCGTTCACAATTGAGCCAACAGAGTCATATTCAAAAGATGAAATTGATGAATACATTTCTGCATTGAATGAAGTCGTAAAAGAAGCATATCAAAATCCTGAAAAAGTTAAAAATTCACCTCATAACAGTGTTGTACACAAGATTGATAACAGCACATTGGATAACCCCGAAAAATGGGCAATTACATGGAGAGCTTACCTAAAAAAAAATAAAATAAAGGAGTAGTTGTTCAGGCTTCGCTTTTACAACCACCGTCTGATCCAGGACCTGATGCCTCCGGATGCTTTAACTATAACCATGGGTTTCCTGCATTTCTGTGCTACAGCATGGGAAACAGAATCCCTTGTGATCTGATAAATCAATGGATCTCTGGTTGTACCAAGGACGACCAAATCATAATTTTCAGATTCATCAAGAATGGCTTCTATTATATTTTGGGAATCCACTTTTTTGATTTTAATTCGATTGAAATTTATATGACTTCGGTTATGATTCCGTGCTCTGTATGATCTGGGATACTGTACCGAATCAATTTTGTTTTTGTGATCATTCACACTAAAAGCAATTATTTCCGCATTGTCTCTCTCTGCCAGTATGCTTGCAATTTCAAGAGCAAAAACTCCATTTGGTCCTCCTGCCAGAGGCACTAATATTCGTTTAAACTCACGATTTCCAAGGTCTTTTAAAACAATGACATTGCATGGGGCCCGTTCAATAATAATATCTACAGTGCTGCCCAGTCTGAATACGGAGCTTTTAGGTTGACCATGCCAACCCATAATTAGCATGTCGATTTTCTTTTCCCTTACAGCACTTAGGATACCACGGGCGATATTTCTACAATACCTTATGGTTGTAGTGATAGGAAATTTGATAACAAGATAGAGCATCGCCTCCACAATTCCTTCTTTTCCTTCCATCATGAATTTTTCAGCATCGGCTAAAGGAACCTGCTTCGGAACAGGCACCATGTGAAGCAGATTAACTCTGGCATTTTTGGCTTCACTGAGTACGTAAGTAGCACGAATCATCTGGAGCGCATTATCAGGATTTGCTACAGAAACCATGATATGGTATTGGTCGCTTTCAGGGACTTTCTCTTCTTCAATGACCCTAATTTCATCTTCGGTGGAGATGGCATGTGATTTCGAATATAAATAATATATAGCAATTCCTGAAATGATCCAGGCTGGGCCTATAGTCCAGGATATCCAGCTCATTTTTACAAGCGAAACAGCAATTATAGCCTGACAGACAAAAGCAATAATTGGCAGCCATGGAAAGAAAGGCATAATAAATCCATAACTCAATTCGTCACCCATATTCAGGCGGATTCTGATTACACACATATTTACAAGAAAAAAAAGGAAAAGAAACATGATACTTGCACTAGAAGCTACATCCATAGTTGGAAGCAGTATTGCCACTGTTATGACAATACATCCAGAAAACATAAGTGCAACCCATGGTGTCTTTCGTATGTGTGAAATACTTGCAAAGAATTTAGGCAACATACGATCACGACCAAGCGCATATGATACCCTCGTAGCAGAATATATAGTTGCATTCAAAGCAGAAATAGAAGCGAATATTACCGCCAAAGTAAGGAGAAAATTACCGAACGGCATAAGACGCGAAACGGCTTCCCCGAATCCTCTTTCTTTAAAACTTCCAATCCACTCCCATGGAATTCCTTCAACTCCAGGAGATCCTGCTTTTACTGCAACAATTGCAGCAAAAGAAACTGCCACATAAGTGAATGTTGCTATAGAAACAGAATAAATCATCGCCTTTGGAAGATTTCGTTTGGGGTCAATTGTTTCATCTCCTGCTTGAGCAATTACCTCATAACCTTCAAAAGCAACATATGTAAACCCCATTGTTATAAGAACCTTTGACCAGCCATAAGGAAGAAACGGTGAGATGTTCTGAAGCCGTGAGGGATCTATCACTGCTACAATAATACCTACACCTCCAATAAGAATGAGAAAAAGGGTTTGACCAAGCGTAAAAAATGCTCCAATTTTACCAGTTTTCGAAACTCCGCTATAATTTATATAAAGGAAGAATATTGCAATAAGAAACGCAACGATTTTTTCTGTTATGTTTGTTGAAAAAGGGAGCCAGCTCAATAATCCCAGGCCTTCGAAATATCTTACAGTGTAAATTGCAAAAGTCACCGCATATAGACTTCCAGCCACACTCGATGCGAACCACTCCATCCATCCTGCTGTAAAACTTGCACCACGTCCAAAAGCCAAACGGGCAAAATTATATGCACCACCTGCACGAGGAATTGCTGAACTCAATTCAGCGTAAGATAAAGCTGTGAATAAAGCGATTACTCCATTTAGAGTAAATGTAAGGAGAACCCCGCCCGGACCTGCAACATAAACCGCATTTCCTATTCCAAGAAAAACTCCCGCACCAATCATCATCCCAAGACCCATCATGGTAATGTGAAAGAGAGAGAGTTCTCTGGAGAGCTCTGAGGAAATATGAGTTTTATCTTCTTTCATTTATTCCTTTTAAGATCTCTCGAGCCGAATTGAGTCTTTTTTTGTGTATCAGTTCAATCGTCCTTCGGCTCCTAATGATAAGGAAGATCATAAAAGCAATGGATGCAAAAATGATAATGATACCGAATATGATATCCATTTACGTTTGCCTTAAAAAGTTTTTATATCAATTAGAATGTTCCTGCATGTATTCTATATACAGTTTATTAAGGTCTTGGCCTGCAAGTTTTTCTTTCGTTTGCATCATAACCAGCTTACCCTTCATCATGAATCCAACTCTATCTGCAATATATCTTGCACGGAAAATATCGTGCGAGGACATGAAAATCGATTTTCCTTGTTCACGCAATTCTAACAGAAGTTCAAGAAATTGCTGCCCCGACCTAGGATCCAGTCCAGATGTTGGCTCATCAAGTATGATGTTTGGAGCATCTTTTATTATTGCAATAGCGATCCCCAATTTCTGCCGCATTCCTTTTGAGAAATTTTTTGTCCGCATATCAAATGCTTCTTCCTGAAGGCCCACACGCTTTAACACTTTGGCATAATCTTTTTTGGTTTGGTTGCGCTTTCCTGCTAATTTTGCAAAATAGTTAATGTTTTGGAAGGCTGAAAAATTTCCGTACAGCATTACATTTTCAGAAACAAAGGAAACATAATCTTTAGATTTTAATGGCTCTTTGATCACATCTATCCCTTCGATTAAAACACTCCCTTCGGTAGGCTGGATAAAATTCAGGAAAAGATTAATTGTCGTTGTTTTACCTGAACCATTAGCCCCGAACATACAGAATATTTCTCCTGCTTCGATTTTGAAGCTTATACGATCAATTGCTAACAGCCCATCCTCATATTTTTTTGTAAGATTAATTGCTTCTAACATAATTTCCTCTTATTTTATTATTTGACATAATCATTGGTCTTTAATCATTTACCTGACATCATATCTTATGAAAGATATATAGGCACCCATAAAAAATACTATAATCAGTAAAATCATCAGTACCAAGTCAGGAAGCATTCTTTTTATTGAATCACCGAGACGCTCTGGGATAAACTCGTGCTGCGGCATATCATCTAATTCAGGTTTCGGTTGTTCTCCACCTCCCAGATTTAAAGATCTCATCATTTTTGCGTTAATCCATTTTGTAAATATTGGCTTATAATTCTTTACCGAGTTTAAGAATCTCTCATGCTCACTTATCCCTGTTCTTGCTAGGCTCATAGCACCAAACATCAGGGCAGAAGCAGGAGAAATACGTGACAGATTTACTGCAAGTTTTTGCTGCCCCCACATTTTAGCCTGGTAATCTCTCTCGATTGCAGCGTTTCTTTCATCGATTTTTGACGTTAACCTTTGTTGAAAATCCTCTGCCCATTTTTTTAAATCTTCATTCCATTTAGCAATTTCTTCTGCTTTTTCTGGACGTGGATTATCTTTAAAATACTGTCTTTGTTCTACAACAGCTTCTTTTTGAATTTCCTGTAGGTAGGCATCTTTTTGTGCAGTAATCTCATGGACAGATGGAATGGGATTTATCTGGGCAGCTGTCATTATTGCAGCTTTAGGAATTATTGTCACGAAAGTCACCCATACAAACAATAAAATCAGAAAACTAGTTGATGATTTAGTTGTTCTTGCAGAAATAAATAGTCCTAGTGTGAAAAATACGGATAAGTACAGGAGAAATAAGATACCTATTATACATAATCTTTCCCAGTCACCACCCGAAAGTGAAATATTCGGATAAATTAACAGAATCAGTAGGCCAAGCACCAGAGGAATGATCAGAGGAATTAAAAGGCTTATAAATCCTCCAATAGCTTTACCAAGAATAAGTCTGTCTTTCGGAACTTTGTTTGACAGAGCAAGCTTCAATGTGCCTCTCTCTTTTTCCCCCACTATAGCATCATATGTAAAAAGTATAGCAAACAGGCTCAATACTATTTTCACAATGAATGTCAAGTCTAGTGCACCGAAAACTGCAAAAATTGGGCTGCTGCTGTATTTTGACTCAATCATACTTGGGTCGAATGCTATGTTTACAGTTGCTACACGGCCTACAGCTTCCTGGACACCGTTAACGATTGTGCTAAGTACTTGAGGGGGCCTGTTTATTTTAGTGCCGATTCCCGCAAGGTTTTGATAGGTGGGCTGGCTTTCAAGATTCTTCTTGTTTAAAGCCATGGCTGCGCTGTATTCCTTCTGCTCCGCCTGGTAGTTGTTTATTCCTGTATAGACCGATAACAAAATTAAAATTGTGCAGAGTAAGAAGGTAAAAACAAACTTTGGACTCATGATTGTATCTTGTATTTCCTTTGTGATAATGTCCCTTAACATTATTTTCTCCTAAAATTTTTGTTTATTAAATAGTTCATTAATATAAATTATATTTGTTAATTTGTAAATAAAGTTTATATTATGCAATAAAAGCATGATAAACAAGGAAGGAGATTAATTCCATGAAAAGAATATTAATTTTAATTTTGACAATAGTTTGTACACTTTATGTAGTATATTCAACCGAAACATCTCCGCAGGTTCAAATTGATAATATCCCACGCCCAGAATATCCTCGTCCTCAATTTGTAAGGTCTCAATGGGTAAATTTAAATGGAAAGTGGACTTATACATTTGATTTCGGGAAGTCAGGCAAGGAACGTGATTTTGCAAACAGCATTAGCTTTAATGATGAAATATTAGTTCCTTTCTGCCCAGAGAGTCCTATGTCAGGACTAAACCACAAAGATTTTATCAGTGCCATGTGGTACCAACGTACGATCATGATTCCATCTAACTGGGAAGGAAAAAATGTAATTCTCCACTTTGGTTCAGTTGATTATGAAACTGAAGTCTTTATAGACGGAAAATCTGCAGGAAAACACTGGGGAGGAACAATTTCATTTGAGTTTGATATTACTCCTTACGTCAATGCGGGTAAAACACACAATCTTGTAGTATATGTTCAGGATAATACCCGATCCGGTATACAACCTGGAGGAAAACAATGTCCGTCTTTCAAATCAAGAGGGTGTCACTATACACGCACGACCGGCATCTGGCAAACTGTATGGATTGAAGGAGTTTCTAAATACGGGCTGAAATCATGTCATATTATTCCTGATCTTGACAATAAAAGATTTTATGTACAACCACATTTTTATGGATTGGAAAACGGACAAAAATTTAGAGTAACCGTAAAAAATTTCCAAAAAACAGTGAGTAAATCCGAAGTAATCGCCAGTAACAATGTGATATGTAAATTGCCTATAAAACGACCGAAAACCTGGTCGCCGGAAACTCCTTTCTTGTACGGTTTGTTTTTTGAGGTTATTAACAGCAGTGGAAAAATCATTGACAGAGTCGAAAGCTACATGGGAATGCGAAAAGTGCATATTAAAGGCAATCAGATATTTTTAAATAACAGGCCCTATTATCTGCGTTTTGTGCTCGATCAAGGATTTTACCCAGAAGGTATATGGACAGCTCCAACCGATGCAGCTATTAAAAAAGATATTGAATTATCTATGAAGGCAGGTTTTAACGGTGCCCGTTTGCATCAGAAAGTATTCGAAGAAAGGTTTCATTACTGGGCGGATAAACTTGGCTATTTGACCTGGGGAGAATCTTCAAGCTGGGGTATTGATCCGAATAATGGAAAAGCAGCCAGAAATTTTCTTACGGAATGGGAGGAAATTATTACCCGGGACAGAAATCATCCTTCGATTATTGCATGGACACCCTTTAATGAAGCATGGAGTAGGGAAGAGGAAAACAAACGATTAATTGCAAATGCTTATGATCTAACCCTTCGCCTTGATGCTACGCGTCCTGTTAATGATTCCAGCGGTGGATTACATGTAAGAACCGACCTATGGACAGAGCATACTTATGAACAGGATCCTCAAAAATTAGAGGAATTATTAAAAATTTCAGAGAACTCCGGTGTATGGATACAAGATTCCGATAAAAGTACTGATTATAAGGGACAGCCCTATTTAATCGACGAGTACGGAGGTATTAAATGGATCCCGAGTATAGAAAAACAACATGCCGATGATTCCTGGGGCTATGGGAAAGACCCAACAACTTTGGAAGAATATTACAAAAGGCTCGAAGGATTAACCGATGTCTTATTAAGTATGAAACATATCTGTGGTTTTTGTTACACACAGTTAACAGACGTTGAACAGGAGCAAAACGGAATTTATAATTTTGACAGGTCAGAAAAATTTGATATGAAACGTATCCACAATATTCTAACCAAACCTGTAATATTCCAATAACATCCGACTAGCCTGAAGTTTTAAAAAAAGGAGGACTATCGTGAAAACAAATTATTCTTATCTGAAAAAAACATCTTCGCGACTGAGTCTATTTACTATTTTAATATTATTATCAGGTATAATCCTGATATTTGCCAACCATCCAGTTCAGGAAAAACCTCAAGACTTGAAAGATATGGAGTCATGCTGTACCAGTATAATGGTTGGCCGTCTTGCAACTACAGATGGTTCAGTAATCACTGCACATTCCTGCGATGGCAACTACAGAACCTGGCTGAATATTGTCCCTCATAAGAAACATGAAAAGGGCTCAACAAACAAAATTTATCACGGAAAGTTGCATACTGAAACAGCATGGGATTCGAGAGGCCTTGTTTTAAAAGGTGAGATCCCGCAGGTTGAAGAAACCTATGCTTTTATTAATACTGCTTATCCATGTATGAATGAAAAACAGCTTGCCATAGGCGAAACTACCATTAGGGGGAGGAGAGAGCTATATAATTCCGAAGGGGTGTTTTCTATTGAAGAATTGGAACGGGTCATTTTAGAAAGATGCACAAATGCTAGGGATGCCATTCGGCTTGTAGGTGAACTTGTTAAAAAATATGGATATAGTGATTGGGGTGAGTGTATTACTATAGCTGATCCAAAAGAAGTATGGCAGCTTGAAATTTTCGGTGCGGGACCTTTAGAGATCGGATCAGTATGGGCAGCAGTTAGAATCCCAGATGAACACGTCGGCATATCAGCTAACATCCCAAGGATAGGAAAGTTGAATCTTGACGACCCTGATAATTACATAGCTTCAGAAAATGTTTTCTCCTTTGCTCAAGAAATGGGATGGTGGAATCCTGATAGCGGAGAGCCTTTCAAATTCTGGAAAGCTTACAGTGGAAGAAAACCCTATTCAACCAGGGAATATTTTGTATTTAGTACATTAGCCCCATCTCTCAATTTGGATATGAATTCTAAAGAACTCCCTTTTTCCGTAAAACCTGATAAAAAACTATCAGTGAGAGACATAATGAAACTTTACAGGCAAACCTATGCAGAGACTGAACTAGATATGACAAAAAATTTAATGGTAAAAAAACGTCGAAGCAGTGAGATGATTAAAAGCCCAGTTGTCAGCCCTTGGATGTCAAGAGACCTGGTTACACTTCTCAATACACTGAAGCCCGGAGCAGTAGAACGCCAGAGAACGATCGCAATTGCAGGATGTTCTTACTCTCATGTTCTTCAATGCCGGGATTGGCTGCCTGATGAGGTAGGAGGCATATGCTGGTTTGCTTTTGATAATCCTGGTCAGAGTGCAAAAATTCCAATATTTGCTGGAGTTACAGAACTCCCAAAGAGTTTCGAAATTTGCGGACAGCACAGATTCCGCACAGATTCTGCATGCTGGGCATTCAGGCGCGCTAATCGTTTATCAACAGTACGATGGGGAATTGCAGGTAAATATATTGAGCAGGTATTAATTGAGTTTGAAGAAAAAGCATTTACTGAACTTCCAGCATTAGAAAAAATTGTTCAGGATCTTAATAAAAAAGATAAAAAAGAATCTTTAAAATATATTACAAAATACACGAATGATTTTGCTCGTGCAGCCATGTTTAGATACTGGGAGCTTGGGAATGAATTTTGGGGAATGTTTGGAAGGCAATTTTAGTAGTTTGGCAGGATTTACCTATATGGATTTGCTACCAAAGTTAAATATTCACAATTCCTAAATGATGCTTCTTAAGTAAAATTTTCACAGCAAAAAACCAATATTGGAATTAATAATTCTAGTTCCAATATTATTCTTCATGTTCCTATAAAAAAACCTGATTTAATTATTCCTGTTATTGAACTTTTTTTATATTAAAACTCATTATTAATTCTTTTATATCTTATTGATATTAAATAAATTAATGCACATTTATATTATATAACATATGATAATATTTTCCCTTACTATCACATTACTTTTTTTCTTAAATTAAATATCACCTAATTTTATATAATATTTCTTTTAACCCTTTTGTTATCTTATATTTACGGATATATGTCGGCATGCCGACAATATTTTTATCCTTTATTATAATCTTTTTCTTGATATTTTAATTAATATTTTATATTTTAGTTCTATCAGTCATTGCTGGAGAATTTCTTGATAATAACCATAACAAACCAGAAGGGTGGAGTAGGGAAGACGACTACAGCTTTAAATGTATCTTCAGGTCTAGCATTCATGGGGAAAAGCACACTTTTAATTGATATAGATCCTCAGGCTCACAGTACTATTTCATGTGTTAATGACTATCCAAGTTATAAAAAATCTTTGTATGACGCATTGGTAGATACAGATGTAAGTATTGAGGAAGTAATTGTAAAATCAACAATTCCAGGGCTTGATATTGCAATATCAAAAATATCAATGGCAAAGTTAGAGCCAAAATTGTTGGGTGAAATTGACGGCCATTATAGGCTTAAAGATATTATTAATCCATTAAAAGATAAGTACAACTATATTATAATAGACACGGCACCAACCCTTGGGTTACTAACTTTAAATGCTCTTGTTGCTGCTGATAAAATTATAATTCCAATACAATCTTCATATCTTTGTCTTGAAGGAACAGATGATTTGCTTGAAACAATAGATAAAGTAAAGAAAATAGCAAATCCTAATCTTGAAATATTGGGAATTTTAATAACTCTCCATGATAAAAGAACAAATATAGCAAAAGATGTTTCAATTAAAATAAAAACAGTTTTTGGAAAAAAAGTTTTTAAAACATTAATATCAAAAAGTGTTAAATTAGAAGAAAGTCCAGCTTATAAAGAATCAATATTTACTTTTGCTCCTAATTCAGTAGGAGCTTTACAATATAGAGATGTAGTTAAGGAGATAATAAAACGTGCAAAAAAGTAAAAGGACTGGATTGCCTGATAATTTCGGTATGAAACATGATGATCATTTTGTAGATTTAATATCATCTCGTTCATCAGGCACAAGAATTAGAATGATTTCTACACTTAAAATATATCCTAATCCTCATCAGCCTAGAAGCGAATTGGGAAATTTAAAAGAATTAATGTTATCAATAAAAGAAAAAGGAATAATAGAACCGGTTATCGTAAGACCAAAAAGAGGAAGATATGAAATTATAGCAGGAGAAAGAAGATTTGTTGCTGCAAAAAGACTAGGTTTAGAAGAAATTCCATGTATAGAAAAAATTGTTGAGGACAATGAAGCAATGGAATTATCGTTAGTTGAAAATCTTCAAAGAAAAAATCTTAATTCGTTTGAAGAAGCGGATGCTTTAAAATCTTTACGTGAAATTTATGGATATAATCATGAAAAAATTGCAAATAAAATTGGAAAAGCTAGATCTACAATCACAGAAATAATAAGTATTAGTAAAATTCCGGATAAAATTAGACTTTTATGTGAAAAATATAATATTAAAAGCAGAACAACATTAATTGAAATTGCAAAACAAAAAAGCAATAAAGAAATGAATATTCTAATAGATGAAATAAAAAATAGAAATTTAAAAAGAGAAGATACAAGAGAATTGTCAAGAAATTTAAAAAGAAAAGAAAAAAGAAGCAAGTATTATGTATATAAATATATGGGAAAAGGAAGTCAATATTATAAATTAAGAATAGAATTTAAAAATAAAAAATTAACGAAAAACGAAATAATAGAAATATTAAAAGAAGTGATAAATAAGATAAAAAATGAAGAAAATAAATAATGACGTATATAATAGATTTTAATATAATATAATAGTTGACATAATATATCTTATGCGACACAATTTTCACATAAAATATATAGTGCTGATAATAATATAGTTACGGATTTTCACAATCTGTGGATATCTCTATTGCCTACATTTTGTGCAATTGTGGAATTTGTGATCAGCGACAATAGTTTTTCCGGGCCAACGGCAATTAAAATTCCGGTTTTTTACAGCGATAGATTAGACTATTCAGGTCAAGGAGGCCTGAATGGTAACAGATCAACAAATAAGGAGATTAATTAAATTGAGAAACGAAGAGAAAACATTAGCCACAGCAGCTGTAAAGGCCGGGATGGACGAGAGCACAGCCCGCAAATATTTGAGGTTAGGAAAGTTACCCAGCCAGGTAAAGAAGCCTCATACCTGGCGGACTCGGGAAGATCCTTTTGTAGGAGTATGGGACAAGGCAAAAGAGTTTTTAAATCTTAATTCTGGGCTTGAAGCCAAGAGTTTGTTTGAACATTTTCAGCGACAGTATCCTGGGCGACTTGAAGATGGTCAGATACGTACATTTCAGCGGAAGGTAAAGTGTTGGCGGGCCTTAGAAGGTCCGGCTCAGGAGATTTATTTTCCTCAGCTCCATTATGCAGGTGATTTATGTGAATCTGATTTTACTTGTATGAACTCCCTTGGCATAACCATACAAAGAAAACCGTTTGATCATTTGATTTATCACTTTGTTTTGACCTTTTCTAACTGGGAGACAGGCAGCATATGTTTTTCTGAAAGTTTTGAGAGCCTTAGTATGGGTTTTCAAAATGCACTTTGGGAGCTAGGAGGTGTGCCTAAGCGGCACAGGACGGATCGTCTTACAGCTGCAGTTCATAAGGAATGCAATCCTGAGGAATTTACCCAGCGTTATCAGGCTATTGTACGGCATTACAGGATAAAGGGTGAAAAGATCCGGAGCGGCGAGGCACATGAAAACGGAGATATTGAGCAACGGCATAATCGCTTTAAAAGAGCTGTGGATCAGGCATTGATACTTCGTGGGAGCCGGGATTTTGAAAGCCGGCAAGCATATGAAGCGTTCCTGGACAAGTTATTCAAACAACTTAATTCCGGCCGTAAGAAACGGTTTGTAGAGGAACAAAAAGTATTAAGGCGTCTGCCTGAGAAGCGTTTGAATGATTTTCGCTGGTTTACTTTCAAAGTAGGACCTTCCAGCACCATAAACGTAGCCCACAATGTCTACTCTGTCCACAGCAGGCTAAAAAAAGAGACTGTTAGAGTAAAACTCTATGCAGAGTATTTTGAACTCTGGTATGGCCAGAAAAAAATAGAGACTATACCTCGTATGCGCGGAGATGGCGGACACTTTATTCAATACCGCCATATTATTGACAGTTTGGTAAGAAAGCCAGGTGCATTTGAAAATTATCGCTATAAAGAGGACCTTTTTCCCACTATTCGTTTCAGAATGACTTATGATTATTTTAAAGAAACCATCCCAGCCAAGGCTAATAAGGAATATCTAAAGATATTAAACTTAGCAGCCAAAGAAACAGAGACTGGAGTGGATGAGGCATTAAGGACTCTTTTTGAAAATGAAAAGCCTTTGTCTGTGAATGCGGTAGAGGCGATTCTAAAGTCAGGAGAAGTTATGGTACCGCCTGAGGAAGTTAAAGTCGAGAAAATCAATCTTTTCCATTATGATCAGCTTTTAAAAAACACTGAGGCAGTTTATGAATAACGATAAAAAGACCTTAGAGAGCTGTCTTAAGCAACTGCGCCTCGCAGGGATACGCAACTACTATCAAGAGCTTACTCAAGTGGCTGAGAAAGAGACAATGCCTTATAAGGAGTATCTGCTGGAGCTTTTTGTGCGAGAATGCGAGGTTAGATATAACAACCGCATTGCAAGATTTTTAAGAGAGTCGAAGTTGCCGCTAGAGAAAAACTTTGATAACTTCAATCTCAAACGCCTCCCACCTAAATTACAGCATCAGGTAAAAGCTCTAATGGATGGTTCATTCGTAGAGAGAACGGAAAATGTTTTAGCTTTTGGTAACCCTGGCAGCGGAAAAACACACCTTCTATGTGCTTTAGGCCTTGAACTTGTTTATAAAAACCGCAGGGTGCTTTATACTACCTGCTCGCTTCTGGTACAAAAGTTATTAGTAGCAAAACGAGAGTTGGAACTTGAGAAAACTTTAAAAAAGCTTGCTCATTTTGATGTAACGATTATAGACGATTTTGGCTATGTTCAACAGCAAAGAGAAGAAATGGAAGTGCTTTTCACTTTCATGAATCACAGATATGAACAAGCCTCAATTATGATCACCTCCAATCTGCCCTTTTCAAAATGGGAAACAATCTTCAAAGACCCTATGATAACAGCCGCTGCGATAGACCGGTTGGTTCATCACAGTGTCATCCTGGAGATGAATATCCCAAGTTACCGCATGCAAGAGGCTAAAAAAGGTAAAAATGACTAAGGTATAAATATGAATCAACATGAGAAAATGGATGACAGAGCATCTGAGAGCTTCGCTTTTGGAGGCTTAATGTTTAAAAATAAATTAAGATGTAAAAACCGGAATTTTAATTGCCGCCAGACCAAAATAATGCTTGACGTTGATCAGTCGCAGTTCAAAAAAATTTCTACTCTATTAAAAATAATTCATATATTGATGATTTAATAACAAAGGAGGAAAATAAGTTTTCAAACCTTGTTAAATATCTTCGATCATTAAAAAATAATTTTGATATTACTGTAGATTCGGAAATATTAAATATATCAGAATTAATCTCCCATTTAGAAATAAGGACTCGAAATCTTAGGGAAGCCCTACTTGATGGTTCAAATTTGTTTTTGGAAGAAATTTTAAAATTTTTTCAAAATTCTGAAAATAGAAAAAAATTTGTATCAATACAAATGGAAAAAGCAATTAATTTGCAATTATTAAAGCTATCCATTCCCTTATATAAAAGTGCAAATATAAAGGCTAAAATGAAAAAAGAATTGCAGCCGAAAACTGAGTTACAATCTATCTATTTCTTTAATAATGTCCTTCCAAGTTTATCAAATGAAATGACAAATATTGTGAAACAGGGGCATTTAAGAGCATTTAATAGAGAAATCTCACCTCAAATACGGCAGAAAGAGTATAAAGAATTAAAATGGAGATTGATATTCAATGAGAATGAAAATTTAATCATGGGTGATTGTGGTATTTTAACTGAAGTAGAATCTGTAAAAAGGTTTGTTTTACTATGGAATAAAGAAGAAAAAGTTAAGAATATATTGTTTCCAATTTCGAATCAGCATTTGTTAGTTGGAAGTAAATTGAATAGTACCTATCATTTAGATATTTATCATTTTAACGAAGAAATTTCGAAGCTATCTAGAGAATTTTTTATTTCTGCAAAAAATGAACCATCGCTAAGAACATTTGCAAATAATATTGGTCTTCATTCTCAATTAATTACTAAGAATGAAATGCTAGAAATATGTGATAAACTTTTTTCTTCATGCATTTAACAATTGAAGATGATTAATCTTTAAAGTCTCAGTTGGAAGTCAGATTTCTATTTCCACCTTTTCTGCCAAGTCAAATATAATATGTAATGTAAGTCTTTGACTATAATCCTGGAAAAGTATTGTAACATTTCTTATATCTTTACCTCTAAAAACTAATGAACTAGAATTGTTTACGAGAAAGTATGTTTACAAATTAGTTGAACTTATAATTTTTCCTCTCTAGGAAAAACTGCTAAATGTTTTACAAGTTTTTTATTTTTACCTGCGGATTTAATTTTTTTATACAAGATTATTTCTTTTTCAGTATTAAAAAACTTTTGGGAATTTGATTTGACTGAGAGTAATAATGGACATTTCGTTTTACTAGAAATTTTCAGCTTAGAAATACCACTTGATTTTAGTAGGTAAAAAATCCAGAGAATATCATATTGATAATCAGAATCGTTTTTTATAATATTTTTAAATTTTTCTATAAGAGAGTTTCTGATGTTTTCTATCAGTTCTTTTTCATTTTTAAATCTCTCTAAAAGTAATTCAATAATTGCTAAAATTTGTGGAAATGCTTTTGATCGTCTTTCTTTAAGTAAAAACAATAAACTGAATACTTTTAAGGCATCCTTAGTTTTTAAAGATAGTTTTAGATTATATTTTTTTGAAACCAATTCGCTTAAAAATTTATCGACTACACCTGTATCAGGAAATCTTTCATCAATTTTTAAAACAGCCAAAAGAGTAGTTTCAAATCTTTTATAGCTGATAGATGACTTAAACTTTAGTGAGTATTTTTGATATTCAGAGATCCATGGTCGAAATAAACCTTCTGGTAATTCTTTAAATTCTGTTTTTCCTTCAGTTAAACTCAAATTATATAATCGCATCTGGCTTTGAAGAGTCTTTATTATAAAATCTGCATCATTTTTTGAGTTGCATAGAAATATATAATCATCTTTAAATCGAACGGAAAGAAATTTTATTTTGCTTTTTATAAGTATATTTGAAAATTCACGATCAATAGAAGACAATAACATCTCGGATATGAGATCAGAAATCGCAGAGCCGATAGGAATTCCATTAGTGCATCGATCATTTGAGTTTTGAAAAAGTTTATCAAGCTTACTTCCCAATAATTTAAATTCCCCAATATCATTTCTTGCTGCTTTTTTCCCATGCAAAGCCCAGGCAAGACTATGTGTATAAATTGAGGGATAAAAATTTTTAATATCCGTTTTAACAATATATTTAAATTTATGTGCTTCAGCTACCAAATCATTTTCCGCCATTTCGATATATTCATATATCATACGGCCTGCTCTAAGACTGCCCAACTCTCCTTCACTCTTCTTTGTTAGTGGAATGGGGAAGCTATAGGAGTAAACTTTATTATTATCATTAAATATATGTGATAGTACGAAATCCCACTCACTCATTATATAAAATACAATATCATGGTATAACCTGGGATAAATAATCCCAAAAGTGCGATCCGTTAGTTGGGATTTAGGAAATGAAACAGTTATGAACTCAGAAATAGATGGTTTAAACTCCTTTCCTCCATCCTTTTTTGATTTCACTTTAAAATAAGGATGTTTCTTTAGTTTAAAACTTTTTATATGAAAGCAAGGAGGTAATACATACTGCTCTGGATAATAGCCTTCTTCTAGTAACCATTTTGCAACTTTTTTCTTTCCGACTTTTTTGATTAACTCGTAAGTATTATTGAAGTGTTTTTGAGGAAGTGACATTGTTTTAGAATAATTTTTTAATGCTTTTCTTCCAAATTTTCATAGATAGCTCGATTGATCTAAGGCTGACTCTAAATTTTCCGTGATTTCCAGTGCAAGGATATCAGGATCAGGCAGGTTATCCATATCTTCCAAGCTTTCATCTTTGAGCCAAAAGATATCCAGGCTCACTTTGTCCCTCTGCATCAATTCATCATATGTAAAGCGCTTAAACCTCTTCGTTTCCTCACGCTGATGTCGGTTGTCTGGATTGTAGCACTGAATAAAATCCTCCAAGTCTTCATACTTCAATGTATTGGTTTTCAGGGTAAAATGCTTGTTCGTACGAAGGTCATAGATCCAAAGATCTTTAGTCCATGGTGTTTCACTTGCAGGCTTGCGGTCAAAGAAAAGTACATTTGCCTTTACTCCCTGGGCGTAAAATACGCCTGTTGGAAGTCTCAAAATTGTATGTACATCACATTCATGCAGGAGTTTCCGCCGGATGGTCTCCCCTGCCCCATCAGGCGCTACTGTAGCTGCTTTTCCGTTGATTTTGAGTAGGCTCTTTATATGTTGGACAAAATTCAGTTGTTTATTGGATGTAGTGGCCCAGAAGTCGGTCCTCTCATACTCGATTTTCTCCCTGACGGCTTTCCCTACTTCATTAATAATAGTTATGCTGCTTTTCTTTCCAAAAGGCGGATTAGTTAGTACCTGGTCATAGCGATGACCTCTGTCAGATTCGAGTGAATCGTCTACATCAACCAAACTTTCATCACCTCCTATACCATGCAGGTAAAGATTCATCACACAGAGTCTGGCTACATTATCAGCTATTTCCACTCCTTTTAAGGCATGATATTTAAGATGCTTTTTCTGTTCTTTATCCAGTTGATAATGTTTGGCAATGTAATTGTGTGAAGACATAAGAAATCCCCCTGTCCCACAGGCAGGATCAATGATTTCCATTCCGGGATCAGGCTGCATAACATCCACAATCGCATCAATAAGAGGCCTGGGAGTAAAATACTGCCCAGCTCCTGTTTTAACATCTTCAGCATTTTTCTGCAATAAGCCTTCGTAAGTATCGCTCTTTACATCAACGCTCAAGCCAAGCCAGGTCTCCTTATCAATCATGTCAACCAGGCGTTTCAGCTTGGCGGGATCCTGAATCTTGTTCTGAGACTTACGAAAGATAACACCCATTATGCCAGACTCTTTGCCCAGATTTCCAAGGATGTGGCGATATTGGACTTCCAGTTCATCCCCGTCCTTGTCCAGCAAGCTGTTCCAATTGTATTCGGCAGGAATCTTTGATTCCCGGTTGAAAGGTGGTTTGGTCTGCTCATCATCCATCTTTAGGAAGAGCAGGTATGTCAGCTGCTCAACATAATCGCCGTAACTGACGCCATCATCCCGCAAGACGTGGCAGTAATTCCAAAGTTTCTGAACAAGTGTGGATGAATCATTTGACATTTATTATATCTCCATTTGTTTGGATTTTTTATACTTTGCCTTTTCTGATTTGATTCTCTCCAGCAGAACAGATGCAGGCTCACCTGCCTGCCGCAACCGACCTGCTTTAATTTCACGTTTGATCCATTTCCTGCCAAACCCAGTTTTAAGTTCTTTTTCCCTTTTTGCTGCATTAGCCCGCGAATTATATTCCTCCCAATGAACGAGTGCTACAGGTGGATATTTTCTTGTCCAATCTGCTCCTTTCCCACCAGTATGGGCACACCATCTCTTTTCGATATTTTCTGTTTGTCCGATGTAATAACTTCCATTAGAGCATTCAAGCACATAAATATAATATTTTCCCGGCTGCGGCGCAGGTAAATAATTTGGATCTTGCGGCACCAATTTACCTTCAAAGGCACGCTTTAGGATGGACTGTCGGAGGGATTGAGAACGTATCAATTCGATCTCAATGGTTTTTTCAACCTCATCAATTATTGAGTATTCTCTCATTATGTCCACAATTATCTGATTTTGTTCATCTAGCGAAGGGAGTGCAATTTGAAGAGGATTTAACAATGATTGAGATACATATGGTTGCCCTGAACCACCTGATATTTTATTGAGGTTCTTATTGCTTAAGGCCAATCCGACAAACTGAATATTTGAAAGCCTTGAAATCCATTTTGTATAAATAGCATTATCAGTAATCCAAGATTTATTTGGTGCTATGTGAATATTACCACAATGAGCACCAACTCTTCCCACAACGATGCATTCAGATTTACTTAAATAAGAATTGTGATAACCGTTAATACCATTGCCACCAAAAACAGGGTATTCTCCAGCCATAATTTGCTTTTTTGTTAATCCTTTTCCATTTGACCATTCTGATATCATCTCAACAGTTAACAACACCCATCCCTCTGGCAATTCGGGTAAATCTGTAGTATCAGGCGGAGTGGGTTCTTTGTATTTGTCTTGCCAGTTCTTAGGAGGTTTTTTACCCTTGGATTTGTACTTGGCTAGTTTTTCGGCTTCCCATTTATACCGCCGTTCTTGTAGGATTCGTTCCAGCAGTTTGTCAGCAGGTTCAAATTCGTCCTTTCCTAGTTCTCGCCATTTGGCTGTAAGCCGTCCTTCTACTGCTGCTTTAAGCACGGACTGGCGGTAGCGTTTAAGTTGTGCCTGTGCCTGCTTCAGTGATTCTATTCCTTTATCGAGCTTGGTGAACAACTCTTCAATCTTGCCTACAATGCGGTGTTGTTCAGGAAGGGGTGGCAATGATATTTGAAAGCCCTTTAATTTATCTCCAGTTATGGCGTTAAAAGTCGTTCCAGTCCCGATCTTCGCAAGATATCTTTCAACAGAACGGAAAAAATGCAGAATAAACTTATTGTCTATTCCATCTACTGGACGAATTGAAGCTAAACCACGACCTATGCAGCATTTTGTATTTGCGATATTTGTAGGCCCTACTGGTGCTCTGACAGATAATAAAATGTCTCCCTTTTGAGCGATTTTTTTTGGACTACCGCACCACTTTCTTGTAACAGGATACACGTCATCAAACTCTGCTTTTCCCTGGAAAAAAGGCAGCCCCTCACCATGGTCATTGTAAGTTGATGAAGGCGGAGATTGACCAAGTGTAACTATAAACACTTCTCCGATTGTCGTCTTGTACCAATTTCTTGGCAAATCAGTAATCACGCCGCTAGCACCTCATTCAATTCATCAAGAATATAATTAATTCTATCCCCAAATACATCATAAGCTTTCATCACTCCTCCTCTCTCATAGAAGGGCACATTATCGAAGTCATCAACAGTAATCTCCAAGCTGGTTGCGATATGGTCTTTTATCATGTTGAGCCATTCCAACTGCTCATCCGTATACATATTCCCCGCTTTTTCCTGGTTTACAAGCCAATCCGCAAACCTTAACTCAATTGTATCCTGGTACGGAGTAAGAATATTCTCCTTGTGCAAGCCAAACCTTACCAATGAGATAATATCAGCAAGTAAAAACTCGGGCCTGCGCTTTTTAACTTTATCCTTTTCAAGCTGCTCAAAAGCCCTCCATACATATTCAGTGGATAAGTTGTATGGTGGCTTTTTCATTACATTGGCCAGTTTCCTGATCATCTCATAAGTCAAATGCCTTTTGTCATAGGGTTGATTATAAATAATCTGTAATGCCAGGATCTCATCTTTATTGCCTTCCATAAACTCCTTGAAGGACTGCACTAACTTCTCTGCCTGGCCTGTATCAAATTTAGCAGCAATTATGGCATCCTGGCTTATTGTGTCAATTATCTGGTACTGCTGTTTTTTAATCTCAATCAGGCTTTTCCTGAAATCAGGATTATCAAATCCCAGGCAAGCTTCGGTTGTTAGTTTTTCTATGGCTTTTTCAATCTGATCATCCGAAGGTGTTTCCACATCAAACATTTCTCTTGCCTTTTCTACTTGTTTATCCGGATCCACTGAATCCAGCAGCTCGTTTATGATTTCTCTTAATACTTTTCCATTGGCTGCTTCCTTAAGTTCATTGCGCTGTTCTTCTTCTAATCGAACATTTAATTTTGCCAGTCGTCCAGCCATTGTCATCAATGTATCCTCATCTCTCTCCCCTATTGCTATGGACTGCACAAGTTTATCAAAGGGAACAGATTTTTTCCGTTCAAGGGGTCTGGAGTCGGTCTTGTCGCTCTCTGTAACACCAACAGCGTCTACGATTATGAAATGAGTCTTGTGCTCTTCATCAGGAGTTACAGCTTTAAGATCTGTTGAAGAGATCACACGAGTGCCGCGTCCTTTCATCTGCTCATAGTAAACACGAGACTTTACATCCCGCATGAATAAGAGGCATTCCAGTGGGCGGATATCCGTTCCAGTGGAGATCATGTCAACCGTCACAGCAATACGGGGATTATATGAATTGCGAAAGCTGGCGATGAGATTCTCCGGCTTATCTCCCGTTGTACGATAAGTGATCTTTTTACAGAATTTATTCCCTTTACCAAATTCTTCCCGAATAATTTGCACAATGTCTTCGGCATGAGAATCATCTTTTGAAAAAACCAGGGTCTTTGGGATTTCTGTGCGCCCGGGGAAAATCTCGGTAAATAACTTTTCCTTGAAAGTGCGGATTACTGTGCGGATCTGGTCGACAGCTACAACAGATTTATCAAGAGCTTTTTCGTCATATTCAAGGTCTTCATCAAGCTGTTCCCAGCGGATCTTACGGGTATGGCGGTCGCGTTTGTCAATATGATACCCTGCTTCAACTTTGCTGCCTTTTTCAGTAATTCTGGTACGGATACGATATACCTCATACCCAACATTGACTCTATCCGCAACAGCTCTTTCATGATTGTATTCCATAACAAGGTTCTGGTTGAAAAATCCAAAGGTCTGTTTAGAAGGAGTTGCAGTCAGGCCTATTATGAAAGCATCAAAATACTCCAAAACCTGGCGCCACTGGTTATATATAGAACGATGGCACTCATCAGTGATAATAAAGTCAAATGTTTCAATGGGTATATTTGGATTGTAAGTTGCTTTTTTAATCTGATCCGTAGTCAAATCCGCGAGGGATATTTCATCCTGTTCTGTATCGAATTCTTTGCCTTTAAGCATCGAATACAATCTCTGTATGGTTGTGATACATACTTTACTGACAGGATCAATGGTAGGTCCTGATAGAAGCTGCACATTATAGAGTTCGGTGAACTTTCTGTGATCATCAGGCGTGGTATATTGGGCGAATTCTCCCCTGGTTTGTCTTCCAAGGGTACGGCGATCGACCAGGAACAGGATGAGTTTGGCTTTGGCAAATTTAATGAGGCGATAAACAAAACTGACGGCTGTGTATGTCTTGCCGCTGCCACTGGCCATTTGGATCAATGCCCTGGGCCTGGCTTCTTTTAAGGAAATATCAAGATTTGTAATGGCTTCGATTTGACAGTCACGAAGACCGGCTGTTATGAGTGGAGGAAGCTGCTTGAGACGTGCTCTTAATGTTGCATTCTGTTTAGCCCATTTTAAAAGTGTTTCTGGTTTATGAAATGCAAAAATCAGGCGGGAAAGAGGATTTGGATCTCTATTATTTCTAAAGTATGTCTCACTACTTGTGCTTTCATAAGCAAAGGGTAAAGGTGATGATATATGGGGAATGTTTTTCGGAAAGTTTCGTATATATTTTGCAGTCTGCTCTGCAACTCCGCTTAATGTGCTGCCAGCAGGTTTGGCTTCTATAACACCGATCGCTTTTCTATTTGCAAATAAAGCATAATCAACAGGGCCAACTTTTGTCTGAAATTCCCGGATAGCAATTCCTGGCCCAGCACCCAAATTTAAATTTGAACGATCTTGTATAATCCAGTTTGCCTTTTTTAGTTTTTTATCAATATCTTTTCTGGCTCGTTCTTCTGGTTTCATTTAATTTTTATTATCGATTCCCAATAGAATTAGATTATAGAAATTATTAGCTTTTTTCAAGGGATTCTATAGCGATAAATTATGTTATAAAAATACCTTTTATCTTTCTAGGACCAGCAAGAATTCTTTTATTTACATAAAGATAAGGTTCCTGTTCTTTATTTAAGTTTACATCCACATACCATTTCACAAGTTGGATTTGACCTTCCTCGATCTCGATGCCGGTGATGCAACGGGGATGCACACAGCTTCCGTCGTTAAAGTAAGGGATTTCTCCTTTTTTGGGGAAAACGGGTTTGTGTGTGTGTCCGATAATGAGAGGAGTTTTTTTCTTTTCTATCCAGTTTTTGAACCGGTGGTTAATTTCTAGCGCCAGACGATAATTCCTTGCCGGACTTGTGGGATCCGGGAATCCGCTTATGGTTTGGAGATACTTCCAGATGCTTCGGACAATGAATCTTCCAAACCACCAGAATGTGTCGTTAAGACAATCTCCCTGGTGGCCGTGGATTAAAAGAATCTTATTTTTCTCATTTTTATACTGAAGGAGCAGTGATTCGTGGATGTTTAGGTCTTTAAAGAGAGGCCTCTTTTTCCCTGTTTTATCATCCACGATTTTGGAGAATTCTTTGTTGACCTTTTTCTGGTTCTTCCATCTCCGGTTGTGGTTTCCCCAAAGGAGATAAAGGCGGTTTTGGGAGTGAAGCTTTAAAAAGAGTTCAAAAAAAGTTCTATAGTTTTCCTTTATCCTTTCGAAATGTTTATTTTCCCATAACTCATCCCCGTCACCGAGTTCGATGTAGGTATATCCTCGTTTTTCATAGTATGTGAGGGCTCTGAGAAATAGCAGTTGGTTAGGGGCGAAGTCATCGGCATGGCCACCGTAACCGCGGTGGCAGTCGCTGAAAAAGATGATTTTGGAGTGTTCATCAATGGGAATGACTTGGGATTGGTCTTCCAGCTTCTGAAGTTTTTTAAAGAATGTTTTTTTCAATTTTCTTATCCTTTGTGATTAGACGAGGGGGGAGTTTCCAGGTTATTATGATGATTTTCACTAAGTTCATCAAGTTTCCACCCTCTAAGCTGCTATATTTCCATAATACATAGAAAAAACAAATGCTGTCAACAAAATATCCGGATGCTTATAACGCAGATAGTCTTCTGACCTCTTCCCTACCCATAAATTGACTTAGTATTCTATAATTATTTTTTTCAAACTGAATTCTCCCTGCAACAATTGCGGGATGAATCTTAAGTTGTTCTGATAAAATAAGCACTTCTTTTGCTAAATTTTTCGCATCAAGATTAACTTTCTTCCAATATTCTTCTGGGATTAGGGCATTTTTAGAAATTTTATCAGCTTCTTTTTCCTTTGAATCTTTATTTGCAATAACTGATTTATGAGGTTCTAGCTCGTCTATCATAATATTTGTTTTATCTGTTTGAAGATGATTTATAAGATGTACTAGTTCATGGAGAAGACAAAACCAAAAATTGTCTATCCGATTATATCTCAGAGTTAGTGCTATTACTGGTTTCTTTTTATCTAAAATCATTGCCGCCCCATCTAGAAATGTTTTTTTTAGATGTGGGACCACAAAAAATTGGATGCCTTGTTTTTCAAGATATTCTTTAGCAATTAGAGGACCATCTTTAAAATAACTGAATTTTGATAAATCTGATAAATTAATAGATCCAGGTTTATATTTTTTTTCTAAAGGATGTTTCTTAGATAGCTCCATGACTCTAAGGCACCAAGCCATAAGTACATATTTATCAGTTCTATATTTTTTTAATGGAGTTTTACTAGTGCGAAATAATAATTCGGAAAAACTATTCATCCCTCCGGCTTCCTGAATATATCCCCGTATAATTTCTTCTTCATTTCCTTTTATAGTTTTTTTAGAAGAAATCCAGCCTAAATTAACCATTTCGTGTATCGGAAAGCAGGTCCACTCTATACCTGGAATTTCTTTGGGAAAATCATTACCTTGTTCTTTTAACAAGATTTCTGCTGGGATTCCTAATCCTTTATGAAGTGATCGCATCATAGAGAGCGAAAGAGGTCTTTTTTTGTTAAGAACTTCAGACACTTTGCTTTTGCTTCCTATAAAGGGAACAAGAGACTGTTGGTTTAAACTTAATTGTTCCATTCTAAACTTAATTGCCTCGATAGGATCAGGCATATCTATTGGATATTTTTTATCTTCATACAGCTCGACAAGAGTTACTAGAAGCTCTAGTTCATCCCCTTCTGGAGTATTAGGTTTGGCATCCATAAGTACATCAATACGAGATAAAACTTTGTTATAGTCTTCTTCCGTTTTTATTATTTTATTTATCATCATATTTCCTCCGCATTGATTTTGTTATATTCTTTATGAGTTCCAATAAATCGAATATATATAATCTTCATTTCATAATTAATTTGAACAACCAATCTGTATTTGTTTCCTTTGATATTAAAAACAACTCTTTTTCCTCCAATTATACTTGCTGATCTATATTTTTCTTTAACATCTTGAGGATTATTCCATTCTGCTTTTTTTACATCATGATACCAAGCTTCTAATCGATTTTTTATTTCAATGTGCTTATTATAGTAATCAACCAGTTTTTTCTTCGATATAATATGCACATATATAATATAATAAGTTCCCAAATAATTGTCAAGTGAAAAGTTCCCAATATGGGAAGTAATATATTTGATTGCACAATTTGGTGAATATTGAAATGATAAACGTGATTGGGGCAAGGTTCAATATGCGATTCCAATGAACTTTGAACCCATACCCCGATAACAGTTTATTGTAAAAACATTGAATCCGGAAATAGCTTCATCGTTATCGCGAACAAACTCAATAAATCCTTCATCAAAACCGAAAATATTTTTTTCAAGATAGACTAAATTCATGCTCGATTGTACAAACTTTTCTGGCATAAAAAGGTTACAAAATTAAAGAAATTTCTTTTCCATAATCCACAATACAAACATCAGTCAATTGGGAATCTTTTATCCAATGAGAAGATACTTTACTCAACGTAATAGCCTATGGAGAAAAAGCTCACCCAGTGCCGGATTGAGAAGGGAGCTGTTGTCCCCATTCCCGTTTTCTTTAGCGGAAGGACACCCTCGTTGTAAGTATCGGAGAAACGGAAGAGCATGCCGTTGATCTTTTTTTCCATAGTGAGTGCCATAATTTTCTCTACTGTGAGGAGGCCAAAAGGAATAGAATACTTACCGCACCAATAGGTATTCCGGTAATCGAGATAGGTTTCACCCCAAAGTTCTTTGGTTAATCCTTTGATTTTGCCACTATCTATAATGCCGGTAAGATAAGTACGAATGAGGTGTTGGTCAAGTTTTAGGGCTGTTTCCCGGGCTTTTTCCCCTTCTCCGAAAGGCGAATTATTGAAGTCTTTCCCGTAATGGTTGCCGTCAGAAGAGATAAGAAAGAAAATATCCTTTCCAGCTGTAAGATGTTTTTTATTCATATAATCTGCGATAACTTTGGACAACTTCATTGAGACTTCCTCCATACGCGCAAAAGGCATGGGTGTGACCATGATGGGAGTGATCTTGATCCCAGAGTTAAAATACTGAAGGAAAGGGAGGAGAGCTTCGATTGAATGCTCGATCGCATGAGCCCTGTTACTTGTAATAAAAACACTCTGATCGAGCCGATCTTTAACATATTCCCGAAGTCCAGAGACAGAGATAGGCTCTTTCAAACCAGGCCAACACCCGAATTCATCCAGGATCAAGATGTTCTGGAGGCCGCTGATCTCATTCCGAACAGTGCCATGGGTGACACCAAAGATGACCACCTCTTTAGCCTTCAAAATTTTGAAGAGCGGATAATAGATTCTTCCAGCATAAAGATAATCGTCATGAGGAGAGATGGCTGCCACAAGCCCTTCGGCCTTAAAGGTCTCTTTTTCCTGACTCGCTAGATAATCCACAAGCTTATGCATGCTTGTCGGATTCCAACAGAAGCCAACCTCATCCCGGATGGACCGCTTTTCTTGAGCGATCAATGATAGGATGCACATTCCAACAATCAAAAGCTTGACGAATTTTCTCATATCGAGTCCCTCCTAAATATTATTTCTGACCTCTCCCCTATCCTGATATTAAGTTTCTTGTATAGACATCACTAATTTTTCTTTTCTTCCAAATCTTCATAAATCGCACGAAACTGTTCTAAGGCTGACTCTAAATTTTCCGCAATTTCCAGTGCAAGAACATCAGGATCCGGCAGGTTCTCCATATCCTCGTTTCAATATATTGGAGGTTCAATGCTGTATGACTTTCTAGTGACTGATATTCAATAATAATCTCTGAATTTAGTTCAAACCATAGTTTTATTTGTAAATAGTCAATTAGGCTATTTCCACTTGCTGCTTCGATAGACTTTTTTGTCTGGAAGATAGATATTAATAGATAAAAAAAATGCGGGCCCTGGAGCCGGCATATTTACAATATGCTTATGACACCTCAAGGGCATCACAGTAATTCCAGGATTTAGCCGCAACTATATAATAGGTTTTTTTATTAAAAAATCAAGAAAAACTTATTTTAGCAATTAATTTTTTATACTTTACCCTTATCACCATCCTCAGGCCACCAATCAATGATTGTACCACCGCTTTTAAAGTAATATGGGCTAACCAGCATATTCATCTTTCCTTCTCTGGTAACACAAAACTCCTTGACTTTAAATTTTTTATCTTCATGTATATCAGTCATTACATCTTCAAGAGAAGGAACAGGAATAAAAGGATAGATTTTTTTAAGCACTTCCCCTTTTTTTTCATCAGGTATGATATAAACCTCAACTTTACCACCTGAAGCTTTTACTAGTTTTGTTGGGAACGAAAGCCTTTCGTCATGAAAAATTTTATTGGTCATTTTTACCATCTAAGATAATAGACGAAGCATAGAAAACAAGATTCTCATTAAGATATATTTTCTTTTGTGATTCTTCTTCAGTCAGTCAAGTGACTTGAGCCATTTGATCGCTTCTGGATGTTTCTTCCAAGCTGGACCAATCTCCTTAAAACATTGGATCGCTTCACTTTCATCTCCTGGGGCGTAGTAGTATTGCTCGTATTTGAGCGGATACTTTTTTCTGCCTATAAGATAATCGAAAACATGAGGATTCTTGGAACTTGCTTTCTTGTAAAACTTAGCCGCCTCTTCAACTTCACCGGATAGATAGCGTTCCAGCACTTGCCCCCAGAGAAAGGTAGCCATGATTTCATTGGGATATCTTTTGATCAAATTTCTTGCACCCTTTAAGTTTCCAGTTTCAAGATACATCCCGAGCAGTGAATCCCGTATTCCTTGATTATCATTCGGGTTCAACTCAAGCATTTGTTCAGCCTGTTTAATGGCTTCTTTGAGGTGTCCGGCTGCCTTAAGAGAAGTCGTTAAAAATTCCTGGGCTCGCATGTAAGGCCGTGTTTCAACCAATCCCCAGAAATGGCCCTTGTTTTCTTCAAAGTATTTGCGGCCTAATTTTTGCTCTGCGCGGGCGATGATCTTTTTTAAACTGTCTATGACATCTGGTATGGAGCGTGCTGTGAACTCCACTTTTATCATAAGGGCATCAATACAATCTGGATCGAGCTGAAGTGCCTCATCAGCTAATTCCAAGGCTTCATCAGGATTTTCCGCCTCCATTGCCTTATAGGCCAGTTCCTGCGCTTCTTCTGGAGGCTCAAAGACAGTTAGAGCCTGAATTTCCTCTACAGACTTCCCCATAATTTGATTTTGAATGAACTGCTCTGCTTCTTTACTACTTTTAAAATCGTGCTGATCCATAAGCCTACCGATAGCCCGATGCATCCGTTCACTTTGGTATGGAGAGGGCAGAGTTTTCGGGAAGACATCTTTCTCTTTTTCTTTGCGCCTGGAATTATCTGGCGGCTTTAAGCTTGAAGGAATCTTAGCGTATTTCTTTTTTTTGCTTTTTTTTGATTTTTGTTTTTTCTTTGACATTTTTTCCTTTTTGCTTTCAAAATACGTGTATTCACAAGTTCAATATATATTATGAAGAAGCTGGTTCAACATAAAATTTTAGAATCAGGCTTTGGGAAATATCATTCTCTCTCATCGAATATTCTTACAAGTGGTTCTTCCCATTCAAAGCAGGTTTCTCTGCCGCAAAGTTTTTCAAATGTGTTTATGCATTGAGGATCAAGTTTTGCGTATTCCTGCAGCATTCCCACCACTTCATGAATGAATCCGCCGACTGTTCCATTAGAATCATCAACTCCACTCATACATAATTTTTTATCAAGTCTTAGAAGCAAATCCACTAAAAGCTTTGCGGTTTGTATATTTACTGGTAATTGAGAAACCAAATGTTTTAACCGAGCGCAGCCTTCGTTTAAGGAATCCTGATAGGAAAACCAAATTCGAGATGGACCTCTATAAGGTTTTACATACCTCATCGCTGATGTAATGGCTTTTTTAGTTTCAACCAACTCTTCTTTGCTTAATTCTCCCTTCTTGTTACTGCATTTTTGCTGGTTCACAGATTTTTTATCATCTTTACTTAATTTCTTTCCGCCCATAATCGCATAAATGGCTACCGCTGCTACGTGTTTGCAAAGGATATTTCTTTGGCCAAGATAGCACTCACATGTAGCCAGGCCGTAGCGACGAGCCTCAACTGAAACCCTATAAGGTTTGGTGCCAAGTACAACTGCTGAATAAGTACCAATTCCTTCTTTAAATTGTGTGACTTTTCCCTTCTCATACAAATCAACCGCCCGTTTAAAGGTTGGCCCATCTGTAGCAAACTTTATCTTGTCTAAATTATATTTCGGCTTCATGGTTTCTATGGGAACTCCTCTTTAATGTCCTATCATCAATAATATAAATAAAAAATATGTAAGGTCAACCAGCCGAATCATTAATTTTGAGTTTATATCTGATAACTTCTGCAGTTGTTATATCTCCTGTTTCTTTAAGGAAGAATAAATTTATAAAACTTATGACTTTTTCATCGGAAAAAAAATACTGAAAACCGGGCATGTATTTTGGAATGAAGATCTGTTAATACAATGAGGGCATACGGTCGAATACCTGCTCCAATTCTTGTTTGAGTTTCGCTGGCACAGGAAAAGGAAAGCTCCAGCAAATGCATTACAGATCTTTTATTTTTGACAGCTTTCCGTAAATTTACAGATAATATGTACTAGTTCGTGAGCTGCGGCAAAACGCATATGATCAGTAGATAAATCTTTATTGATGACTATGAAGCGAAGACCACTTATACAAGCTGAGAAGCCGTAATTTGATTCTTTTCTTAATTCAAATCTATTCTACGAGTCTTTGCTTATATTTATAAGCCTTTGCTCATAGCATCAAGGAAATCTTTGTTTGTTTTTGTCTTTGCTATCTTTTCCAGTAGCAATTCCATAGATTCTGTTTCGTTAAGCTGGCTTAAAACCTTTCTTAAAACCCATATTCTTTTTAAGTCATTCTCTTTTATTAACAGCTCTTCTTTTCTTGTTCCTGATCTATTAATATCTATAGCTGGAAACAATCTTTTATCTACTAATCTTCTGTCTAATTTTATCTCCATATTACCTGTTCCTTTAAACTCTTCGAATATCACATCATCCATACGGCTTCCTGTTTCTATAAGAGCACTAGCAACTATTGTTAAACTTCCACCTTCTTCAATTTTTCTAGCTGAACCGAAAAATTTCTTTGGTTTATTAAGAGCATTCGCATCTATTCCCCCTGAAAGAACTTTTCCTGAAGGAGGAATAATTGCATTGTGAGCTCTTGCTAATCTTGTTATGCTATCCATTAAAATAGCAACATCTTTTTTAATTTCTACCAACCTTTTTGCTTTTTCTAAAACGATATTTGCTACCTGTGCATTTCTTATTGGAGGCTCATCGAAAGTAGATGCCACTACTTCTCCGTTTATACTTCTTTTAAAATCTGTAACTTCCTCAGGACGTTCCGCAATTAATAATACAATTAGAAATACTTCAGGGTGATTTATCTCAATAGATTTTGCAATTGTCTTCAAAAGTGTTGTCTTTCCTGCTCTTGGTGGAGAAACTATTAATCCTCTTTGTCCTTTTCCAATAGGAGTTAATAGATCCATGACTCTTGCATTAAGATTCTTTGGTTGATTATTTTCCAAATTAAATTTTTCATGTGGATACAATGGAGTTAAACTATCAAAATTTATGTTTCTTCTTATTCCAAGAACTATATCAGGTTGTCCAAAATTTATCGCTTCAATTTTAATAAGAGCGAAATACTTTTCTCCATTTTTTGGAGGTCGAACGATCCCAGATATAGTATCACCTGTTTTAAGCTTAAATTTTCTAATTTGAGAAGGAGACACATATATATCATCCTGACTGGGCAGGTAGCTGAATTCAGGAGACCTTAAAAATCCAAATCCATCATCAAGACATTCTAATACTCCCTCAGAAAAAAGCAGGCCATTTTTTTTGGCTTGTGCTTCTAATATTCTAAAAACTAAACTTTGTTTGGTTGAGTCTTTAATATCATCATCAGCAAGTCCCAAGTCTCCGGAAACCTTTACTAATTTCTGAATATCTTTTTCTTCCAATTCTGCTAGATTAAACTCTTTCATTTTATTGCCTCTCTTTATTTTTATTTAGAAACAAATGCCCTTAGATAAGATCCTCACAACTTGTTTAATACCAATATGTTATAACAACTTGTTTAATATCAATATGTTACAGAAGTTTTTTGAGATTCTCTCTCATTTTCTTTGATTTTGGGTTCGTAAGAGCTAACTTGTACACTTCCTTTCATTAATTTATCAGGCAAGTCTTTTGTTAACGTGATTTTTAATACTTCATCCATATTTTCTACAAGATGAATATTCATATTATCTTTTATTTTTTTTGGTATATCTTTTAAATCTGCCTTATTATCTATCGGAATAATGACCTCCTTTATTCCCTCTCGATATGCAGCTAATAATTTTTCTTTTATACCTCCTACAGGAAGAATTCTTCCTCTTAGGGTGATTTCTCCGCTCATGGATACTTTTTTCGATACTGGAATTTCCGCAAGAAGAGATATCATTGATATTGCAATAGTTATTCCTGCTGAAGGTCCTTCTTTTGGAGTTGCTCCCTCTGGAACATTAACATGGACATCGAAATTTTTATGTAAATCCTGGGCAATATCCAATTCATACATCTTTCCCTTAATATAGCTAAAAGCTGTCTGGGCAGATTCCTGCATGATTTCTCCAAGCTGCCCTGTCAATGTAAAATTTCCTTTTCCATGAACCTTCGTTGCCTCAAAAACTAAAAGTTCTCCACCAAATTCTGTCCAAGCCATACCAATAGCGACTCCAATTTCGTCAATTTTATCTATCTCCGAATGCCTGAATCTCGGGATACCCAAGTACTTTTCTAAATTTTTTGGAGTTATTGTTTCTTTATAATCCCTTCCTTTTGAGACGACCTTTTTAACAATTTTACGGCATACAGAAGTTATCTCACGTTCCAAATTTCTTACTCCGGCTTCTCTGGTATATTCACGGATAAGTTTTCTAAATGTTCTGTCTGTAATATTTAGATTGTTGCGTATTCTAAGACCATGCGATTTTAGCTGTTTAGGCAATAAAAACTGTTTAGCAATTTGAAGCTTTTCCTCATCTGTATAGCCAGGAAGTCTTATAATTTCCATTCTGTCAATCAAGGCCCTTGGAACGGAATCTGTCGTATTTGCCGTTACAACAAACATTACCTGGGATAAATCAAACTCTGTATCAATATAGTGATCTAAAAAAGTACTATTTTGTTCAGGATCTAAAACTTCCATCAATGCCGAGGCCGGATCTCCCCTGAAGTCAACACTCATCTTATCTACTTCGTCTAGTAAAAAAACAGGGTTTTTTGTCCCAGCCTTTTTGACCATCTGTATAATTCTTCCTGGATAAGCTCCAATGTATGTCCTCCTATGTCCTCTGACTTCAGCCTCATCTCTTACCCCACCCAGTGAAAGACGGACGAACTTTCTATGTGTTGCACGTGCAATAGAACGAGCAAGTGAACTCTTCCCTACCCCAGGAGGACCAATGAATCCCAAAATAATACCTTTAGGATTCTTAACGAGCTGCCTAACAGAAAGATATTCTAAAATTCTTTCCTTAACTTTCTCTAGTCCATAATGATCTTCATTTAAAATTTTCTCCGCTTCTTTTATGTTTCTTTTTTCTCTTGATTTTTTATTCCAGGGTAAAGATATAAGCCAATCGAGATAATTACGGCATACAGTCGCTTCCGCAGAAATAGGTGGCATAGATTCTAAACGTTCCAGCTCTCGATAAGCCTTTTCTTCTGCATCCTTCGTCATTCTGGTTTTAGCAATTTTTTTTCTACGTTCTTCAATTTCGCTGGGTTTACTTTCTTTTTTAAAACTTATTCCTGTGGGGAAGATTTTTTGATTTGATTCACCGACAGACATTTTGCGACGGTTTTGTTTTTTCCCTTCTCCTCTTAATTTAGAATGAATCTTCAAAATCTCATTTTCCAAGATAAAATTAAGTCTTTGTAATCTTTCATATGGATTTATTATTTCCAAAAGATTCTGTTTCTCTTCCACGGGCAAGTATAAATGAGAAGATATAATATCAGAAATCCTTTCTGGGCTATTATCTTTTAAAGCAGGAATGATTGAATCTAAATTTGTGTGCTGGCTAATTTTTAAATAATCTTCAAAAAGAACAAGAAGTTTTTTTAATATTTCTCTTAATATCGCATTATCACATTCAATTTCTATGATATTTTTTATAAGAACTTGATAAAACGGATACAAACTTAAATATTCTATAATCCGGGCTCTTTTTTTCGTTTCTACAACTACTTTTATATTGCCATCATCCATTTTAACCATTCTGATTATTTTCGCAAGGAGACCCACTGAATAAATATCCGATGGACGAGGTGTATCTAAAGAAGCATCTATCTGAGCAGAAATAAAAATCATTTTGTCCTTTTTAAAAGCTCGTTCAAGCGCTTTCTTTGAAGAAGACCGCCCGATTATAAAAGGCACTAGTGTTGAAGGAAAAACAACAATATCCCTTAAAGGAATCAAGGGGAGATTCTTTATTGTTTCATTGTTTTCTTCGATTTTCATTATTTTACTCCAGCAATCCGCTATAAAAATTCAATATTATCTTTTTTACCTTGACTTTGTTTCATCTATATTTGGCAAATTGATTTTCACCCTTATCTCGTGGCTTAATTCTCATTATGCGGGGATTAAAATCATGGTATGACTAATCTTTTATTATAGCGTGTTGAAGTAAAAAGTCAAAGGTCTTTTTAAAAAGCAACTTTTCTTTTAATTCCTCCCTATTCCCCTCTTTATTAACTTTATCTATAATTTGAGCCAAAGGTACATTATTTGCTTTCGCTATAGACTTTAGCTCCTCAGACACTTCCGCATCAGAAACTTCAAGGTTTTCTTTTTCTGCAATCCTGGCAAGAATCAATTGATTTTTCAAATATTTCTCTGCATTTTTTTTCGCTTCGTCTTTAAGCTTTTCAAACTCTTCTTTGCTGGTTATTTGTGATCGTGATGAAAGCACTTGCCTTACAATATTTAAAGATTCTTGTTCAATAACGCTATCTGGAAGTTCGAAACTCAATTTATCAGAGATCCTTTCAATAATTTCTTGTGCTAATTCTTGTTTCATCGCTCTTTCTTTTGCTGAAAGAAGCTCTTTTTTAATTTCTTTTCGTAACTCTTTCAAATTTTCAAATTCTCCAACTTCCTTTGCAAATTCGTCATCAATATCAGGGATTTTTCTTTCTTTAATAGAAATAATTCTAAGGCTATAAAAAATATCTTTTCCTGATAATTTTTTATTTTTATGACTTTTGTCATAGATAATTGTGAAATTTCTTTCTTCATTAGGTTTTAACCCTGTCAAATTCTGGTTTAAAACTTTTTCGTTTTCAGGGTGGCCTGCAAGAATAGTCACTTTCTCGGTTGGAAGGAACCTTTTTGTTTTTACATTTTTTCCTTTCAATTCTGCGATAACATAATCACCATCAAGCACTCCCCTACCCTCTATTGGAAGGTATTGTACATATCTAGCACTAAGATTTTGCAAAGATTGATTTATTTCTTGATCTGTTACAGAAACGCTTTTCTTTTTTACTTCTATGTTTTTATATTCAGGAAGATTAAATTCTGGCCATACTTCAAATTTAGCCTTTAAACGAATAGGTCCTCCTTCATTAAAAGATATATCACTGACTACTGGATGTCCAACAGGATTAAGATTATTTATTTTTATCTCATTTTTTATAGCCTCTGGAGCAAGGGAATTAATTATAGATTCTCTAATTTCAGCAGAATACATACGCTTAACAATATCCGCCGGGGCTTTACCAGGTCTAAAACCCCTAATTTTTACTCTGTTTGAAAATTTAGATACTGTCCTCTCAAATTCTTCCATTACCTCATTTGATGGGATCTCTAATTCGATCTCTCTTTTACATTCACTAACAATCTTTACAGAACTTTTTCTCTTGTCCATGAATTCTTCCTTAATTATTCAGGGTATTGTGAAATGGGCAGAGCGGGACTCGAACCCGCACTCCTTCAATAGGAACTAGGTCCTAAGCCTAGCGCGTATGCCAATTTCGCCACCTGCCCTTTCTACACAGAAACAAAAATAATGTGGTATTTTTAACGTAATAGTTTTTGCAGTTTACTGGCAAGATTCGGATCGACTGCCTTCAATTTTTCATGTATTTTTCTTGCGCTGTAATTATCATGAAGATTCAAATAGATAACAGCTAAGTTATAAAGTGAGACAGCATGGTCCGGCCTAAGTTCGACCGCTTTTTCGATAGGTTCGGCAGCAGATGAGAAATTTTTCAGGTACATATACCCAATACCAATATTAAGCCATCCATCAGCATCCTCAGGGTCTATTTCTACAAGTTTCTTGTATACTGCAATAAAATCTTTATATTTCTTTAATTTGCTATAGCAAAATCCTAGATTTGAATAAGCATACTTAAAATCGGGTCTTATTTCTATGGCTCTTTTGAATGGTTCTATCGCTTCACTATATTTATTAAGCTTGATGTACATATATCCAAGGTTATAAAGAGCATCACTATCCTCAGGATTGAGCTTAATCAATCTATTTGTGCTTTCAATTGCTTTATCAGGCATCTTGGCTTCATCATACATCTTGATAATATTGTTTAGATATATTTTTGTATTTTCAGGATTTATTTCGGAAAGATTGGTATAGATTTCAGCAGCCTTCTCATACTGGCCTGCATTCTTGCACGCCTGAGCCAATTTTTGATTGATTCCTAAATCATTAGGTTTTTCTTTTAAAACCTCTTGAAAAGATGCAATAGCTTCTGCAAATTGTTTAAGCTCTGTCTGACATATAGCAAGATTATAATACCCTGTTCCAGGATTTTTAGGCTCTGATTTAACATAATTTTTATATGCCCCGGCTGCCTTTTCAAAATCCCTTAGTGCTTCATAAGCACTCCCAATCTGAAAATAAGCCTCGCTATTGTTAAGATTGAGCTGGACTGCTTTTTCTAATTGTTGGATTGCATTTTCCCATTTCATCATCTTTATATACACTATACCAAGGCCAAAATAAGCACTGTCCATATTAGGGTCTAACTCAATTATTTTTTTATAGTTAGTGACTGCTGCAGAATAATACCTTTGCTTAACATTAATAGAAGCTAAAAGGATGTATATATTGATATCTTTAGGTTTTTGTTCTATGACTTTCTTCAAATATTTTTCAGACTTGCCAGTGTTGTCCAATGTATAATATATCTTTCCTGCAAAGGAAGCCCCTTCCAGAGTTGAAAAATAATCTTCTTGCTCCCAATTCTTAAACTTGGTCACTGTGCCGCTTTTCTGTAAACCCATCAATACTCTAATAGGAAAGACGAATTTTTCTACTCTATCCAGGAAAACAATCATACCTAAGGCCTGCCCGTTTGAATCAAGAACAGGACCTCCACTAAAACTATCTGGTGGATTTAAGGTTGTATCGATAATTTTTTGATTAGGAGCATATTCTAAAAGTCCTCCCATTGTACCATCAACAACTTTGATCTCTCCTGATTCGTTTCCTCCAATAGTAAAAATATTCTTTCCCGTTTCAAACTCATCTGACTCGCTAAAAGGGAGAGAAAGCGCCTTGCTTTTAATTTTTAAAAGCGCAATATCTAAATTTTTATCGACAGTGATAATCCCTTCAACTTTAACCTTTTTCCCTTTGAAATTTATCCCTTCAACGTTTTTGGCTTGACTGACTAAATGATAGTTTGTTGCCATAATCCCATTGCCTATAACAAATCCTGTCCCCCTGCATATTACTTCTTTATCTTCCCCCAAGGAAACAAAAGAAACTACACTATTTTTGTTTTTTTCTAAAACTTTCAAAGCTTCTTCGGATTGTGGAAATATTAATGAGAACGGAAGAAGCAATACAACAAGAAAAAAAATAACCCCAATTTTTTTGTTATTTTTCATTCTCATCTCCTCTTAATATATCTGTAGCTAATAACTAATTTTTCAGGGATAAATGTACACTTTGCTAACTATTCTGTCAACACTTCTCTTTTTGACAAAGTATATTGTATTGATTAGCCTAATACGGATATAAAATGAAAGCAATAAATAAAATAATTTTTGTATATTTTGGCACATTAGCTGGAATTTTACTATGGATAGCAGCAATATTTTTTGCTCCTTACCTTAAAAGTCAGACATCAGAATGGAATAGATTGATTTATGCTGTTTTTTCCCTTATTTGCCATCAAATCCCTTCTCGATGTTTTTATGTGTATGGATATCCTCTTGCTGTGTGTGCCCGTTGTCTTGGTGTATATTTCGGGTTTTTGACAGGCACTGTATTTTATCCTTTTTTGAAAGGTTTTTCTAAAATTTCATTACCTAGAATAAAAACATTTATACTAATGTCTCTGCCGATTGTTGCCGATAAAATAGGCAATGTTTTTCATTTATGGATGACTCCTGGCTGGCTGAGATTCATAACTGGATTAATTTGGGGAATTATTCTTCCTTTTTTCTTTATTGCTGGATTGTCTGACTATTTTATTAACAAAATGAAAAATCCGGAAATCTGATATCTTGCCTGTAAAAATATATCTTGAAATTCAAACACAAAACAAAATAAAATAGGAGAAACCACCTGAGAAGGAGGAACAATGATTGATCAAAAACCTAGAATGTTTATGCCAGCCCTGATAGGCGGAGCTGTAGCAGGAATCTTATCAGGTGTCCCTTTTATTAACTGTCTATGCTGCATATGGATCATTGGCGGAGCCATACTGTCCGCCTATTTACTATCTAAAGACTCTTCCGTTGCATTAAGTGCAGGGGACGGAGCTATAGTAGGTGTTTTTACTGGAATAATAGCAGCTGTTGTTGATTTTATTGTCAGCATTCCTTTCAGTGCTATGAGCAGTGAGTTTACTCGAAGCATCATGGAGAAACTTGCTGACTATGCTGAAGAAATGCCCAAAGGTTGGGAAAACTTACTTGAGAGAGGCGGAATTGAAAAATCAATTCCAATGTTAATGCTTGGATTCGTGATTTCTGTAGTTATTTTTTCAGTATTGGGAGCACTCGGAGGAATAATTGGGATCTCTGTTTTTAAGAAAAAAGCATCTCAAAACGATCAAGGAGTCATTGATGTTCCAAAAAACACAGATAATGCTGAACACAGATAATAGTCAATCCTAAATCCGAAAACATCGTTAGGAATTATTCCCTCTGGTTCTAATCATCTTTTTTGTTCATCAAATAGAGATACCGGTTGTTTGTAAAAACTGCCCTCCCTGATTTGTCATAATATGTATATATTTTTGTTCTGTGCCTTATAAATGATTTCCTGTATCCATAATTTTTCACTTTTTCAATATAATTTCTTGTCTCAGGATAGGGGGGAATGCCACCATACTTCTTTATAGCTTCCTGACCGGCATTATAAGCCGCAAGAACTAGTTCTGTCTTTCCTGAGTAGACTTTAATTAAATCCTTAAGATATTTTACTCCTCCTTCAATATTATCTTCGGGATTATATGGATTTGTTACTCCGTATTTCCGTGCAGTTTCAGGCATTAGCTGCATTAATCCAACCGCTCCTTTAGGAGATAATGCATTTGTGTTGTAATTTGATTCTGCTTTGATTATAGAATGAATCAGAGGTGCTTCTACACCATGTTTATCAGCTATTGTTTTTATGATTTCATTGTATCCACCATCTCTTTTAATCTGAGCTTTGGCTTCTATTCCTGAATAAAACAATATAAATAGAAATATAGCAATTATTACTTTAATTTTTTTAGTGATAATAAATCCCGATGCCATTGTTCTCTATTTTTTCTATTGTCCTCTATTTTTTCTACTGAAAATTAAATATATAATGCCAAATTTTTAAAATAAACACAATCCCCTTTAAGGGTGATTTTTATACCCTATTTTATCATTTCTTCCAGAATAGATGAACATTTTTTCAGTGTTTGATTCAAGCTTTTAATTTTTTCTCCTCCAGCCTGGGCAAAATCTGGTCTGCCTCCTCCTCCACCACCTACCATCGGTGCAATTCTCTTGATGATGTCATCTGCTTTTATACGCATAGTAAGATCTTTTGTAACTGCCGATACTAAAAATGCCTTTTCCCCTACAGCAGCTCCTAATATAATTATCCCCGAACCAATTTTTTGTTTAAGAGAATCAGCTAGTTCTCTGATATCTTTATCATTCAATCCTTCAACTTTTTGGATAATAACAGAAATTCCATTGATCTTCTGGATATGGCTGTCTTTTTTGCCATACTTGAAATTTGCAAGTTTTTGCCTGAGTGATTTGGACTCTTTTTCATTTTGTTTTAATGACTTCATCAATTTCCCAATTTGTATAATAAGATTTTCACGTGGGGAATTTAAAACATTTTGGATTTCTAACAACAGCTCATGGGTCTCTTGTATATACTTTAAGGCTTCTTCTCCTGTTACTGCTTCGATTCTTCTCATCCCTGCAGCTACACTTGTTTCAGATATGATTTTAAACAGGCCAATTTCTCCTGTATTATGTACATGGACTCCACCGCAAAGCTCTTTACTAAAGCCATCAATGGTAACCATTCTCACTTTTTCTTCATATTTTTCCTCAAAAATGGCAATAGCCCCTTCTTTAATCCCTTTTTCCAAGGAAACTATTCTGGTTTTTACTTTAATGTTCTCTCTTATTTTTTCATTGACCAGAAATTCAACCTGCCTCAATTCTGAATTGTTTAATGAGGAAAAATGGGTGAAATCGAATCTAAATCTTTCTGCAGATACAAGAGATCCTGCTTGTTTAATGTGATCACCTAGGATCTGTCTTAACGAAGCATGAAGAAGATGAGTAGCAGTATGATTCCTACTTATTGCCTTTTTCTTATGGACATCAACTAAAGCTTCAACAGCATCTTGGATTTTAAGCATTCCTGAGATAACCTTTACTTTATGAGAAATTATTTTTGGGATTGGATAATAGGTAGTTTCCACTAATGCAGAAAAATGCGGATTTTTTAAAATTCCTGAATCACCAACCTGGCCCCCAGCTTCTGCATAAAAAGGAGTTTTGTTTAGGAACACTTCCCCTGACTCTCCATTTTTAAGCTCATTTACATGTTTTCCTTCTTTTAACATGGCTAATACAGAAGCCTCATGCACCCTCACCTCTTCATATCCAAGATATCTAATAATAAGATTTTTTAATTCCCCATAAGTTTTTATCCCTTTCTGTTTAGTTTCTCCTTTCCAGGATAGACGCGCTCGCTGTCGTTGTTTATCCATCTCTTTAAAAAACCCTTCTCTATCCACCCCTATATTTTCCTCTTCTGCCAATTCCTGTGATAGGTCAAGAGGAAAGCCATAAGTATCATATAACTTAAACAATTTTGTTCCAGGAATGATCCGTTTATCAGATCCCTTAGCGTCTGCCATATATTTGTTAAAAGTAAGAATTCCAGAAGAAAGAGCAAGCGAAAAACGTTTTTCTTCAGAAAGGCAAATCTTAGAGACATAATTTGAAGAGGAAAGTAATTCAGGATAGGCATCCTTCATAATATCGCTCACTACACCAACCAGTTTGTATAGAAAAGGTTCGTGTATTCCTAATACATTCCCTTGCCGAAATGCACGACGGATAAGTCTTCTTAAAACATATCCGCGGCCATCATTTGATGGCATAATACCATCACTTAATAAAAAAGAAATTGCCCTTATGTGGTCAGCAATTATCCTCATGGATATATTATTATCATCATTTGAAGGATATTCTAGACTGCAAATATTGCTTATAGTTTCGATTAAAGGAAGAAATAAATCAGTATCATAATTATTTTTTTTGCCTTGAAGTACAGCAGCTACTCTTTCAAGCCCCATTCCTGTATCAATAGAGGGAGAAGGCAGAGAATGAATTTGTCCTTTTTCATCTTGATAATACTGCATAAACACCAGGTTCCACAATTCTAAGAATCTGTCACTTCCATTTTCTATTAAACTGTGCGGATCTCCTTCTTGGATTTCTTGCCCAAGATCGTAATGTATTTCGGAACACGGTCCGCATGGGCCTGTTTCTCCCATAGCCCAGTAATTGTCTTTCTTCCCGAATCGAAATATCCTGTCTTCGGAAATTCCTATACTCTCACTCCATATCTGGAAGGCTTCATCATCATCATTATAGACAGTAATATAAAGTGCATCTTTCTCCATTTTGAAGACTTCTGTAACAAGTTGCCATGCATATTCAACCGCTGCCTTCTTAAAATAATCTCCAAAAGAAAAATTTCCCAACATCTCAAAAAAAGTATGATGTTTATTAGTTTTTCCAACTTGTTCCAAGTCATTATGTTTTCCACTTACACGCAGACATTTTTGAACTGAAGCCGATCTTGTGTAGCTTCTTTTTTCAAGTCCAAGAAAAATGTTTTTAAATTGATTCATCCCTGCATTCGCAAATAGAAGAGACTGGTCATCTTTTGGATATAGAGAAGAACTTTTAACGATTTTATGATTTTTCTTTTCGAAAAAATCGAGAAATAATTCTCTGATTTTCTGGGCTTCCATCTATTCTTCTTCTTGTTCTTCTTCCTCGACTTTTTTCTTTCTCTTAGTACTACCCATCTCTTTTTCCATATCATCAATGGCAACATCCAATGTTGACCGAATTCCCATAACTCTCAATTTGAAATTATCAGGACTTGATGAATATCGCATCCCCTGTTCGTAAGAGATAAAACCTTCTTTATAAAGGTGATAAATTGATTGGTCAAAAGTCTGCATATGATACTGAGAAATACCTGATGCAATTGCATCCCTTATAAGGCTAGTCTTTTCTCTATCACGAATACATTCTGCGACATATGGCGTATTTATCATAATCTCAACAGCCGGTACTCTTCCTTGGCCGTCCTTTTTTGGAATGAGTCTCATGGAAATTACAGCCTTCATGATAGAAGAGAGCTGAAATCGAACCTGTCTCTGGTGATGAGGAGCAAAAACCGAGATAATACGGTTTATTGTTTCAGGTGCATCTAGTGTGTGAAGAGTACTCAAGACCAAATGCCCGGTCTCGGCTGCCAGAAGAGCCGTCTCAATCGTATCTCTGTCTCTCATTTCTCCAACTAGAATAATATCTGGATCTTCTCTTAAGGATGCTCTAAGACCTCTTGCAAAATCCGTTACATCAAGACCTACTTCCCTCTGGCTGATAGTGCTCTTTTTATCGCGGTGAAGATATTCTATTGGATCTTCAATAGTAATGATATTTTGCCTTTGATGAATATTGATGTGATCGATCATTGCTGCAAGAGTTGTTGTTTTACCTGAACCAGTTGTCCCCGTTACAACAACAAGGCCTCTCTGTTCCATCGCAATACTCTCCAGAACTTCAGGAAGTAGCAATTCTCTTATGGAAATCACTTCTAATGGAATAATTCTCAAAGATATGGCCAATGTTCCTCTCTGGTGATAAATACTTCCTCTGAATCTTCCGAAACCTGCAAGACTGTAAGCTAAATCTATATCGAGATCATTTCTTAATGTCTCCTTCTGGGAATCATTCGTAATCTGATCCGCCAATTCAAAAGTATCTTCTGTTGATAACCTTGGGAATGTGGTTAAAGGCTGCAGAGCTCCATGAACGCGAATTACAGGAAAATTTCCGGCTTTAAGATGTAAGTCGGAAGCTTCGCTTTCAATAGCTATTTTTAAAAGCTCATTTATTTCCATCTTGCCCCCTTTCAAATAAATTAAATTTGATTTTTTTAATTTTTATTTTATACATATGTCAACCAGTTATATTTATCTTCCTTATCACCATTAATATATCCAAAAAATTCATTCTGAAGCTTTTTTGTTATTGGTCCCCTCTTTCCATTTCCAATAGAAATTTTATCAACCGATCGAATAGGAGTAATCTCAGCCGCCGAACCTGTGAAAAACACTTCATCTACAATATAAAGCATTTCCCTTGGAATAGTCTCTTCAGATACAGGAATCCCTATATCTTTAGCTATCTGCATTACACAATTCCTTGTTATTCCTGGCAACACAGAAGAAGATAATGGTGGAGTATACAAGACATTATCGACTACTAGAAAAATATTCTCTCCGCTTCCTTCACTTATATGTCCTCTAACATTTAGAGCGATTCCCTCAATATATCCATCTAATATTGCCTCCATTTTAATAAGCTGAGAGTTCATATAATTAGCACCTGACTTTGCTAATGCAGGAAAAGTATTTGGTGCCATCCTTTGCCAGGAAGATATTCTTACATCAACACCATCTTCCAATGCTTCATCCCCAAGATATTTCCCCCACTCCCAGGCTAAAATTGCACAGTCAACAGGATTTGGGAAAGGATCGACTCCCAATGTTCCATAGCCTCTGTATACTACAGGTCTGATATAGCAAGATTTGAGTTTATTCACTTTAATTGTATTTATAACAGCCTGATTGATTTCTTCCTCAGTGTAAGGGATTTCCATGCGATATATCTTACATGAATTAAATAACCTTTTTATATGTGCTTGAAGTCGAAGAATTGTTGTCCCATGAGGATTTTCATACGCTCTAAATCCTTCAAAAATAGAACTTCCATAGTGGACAACATGAGAAGCAATATGAATATTAGCCTCTTTCCATGGTACTAATTTTCCATTCATCCAAACTTTACTATTTTCATTAAAAGTGCTCATTCAAAACTCCTATTTTTAATTATATTGCTTACTAAACCAGGATGATAAATTCCAATGTATTAATATTATCATTTTTCGAAGGTATTTTAATGCAGCAAGTAATCTTATCTAAATTGTTCATTGAAGTCAAATTACATCATTTTTGATTCCATTCCCTTATTGCTTTTATTTATTAGTATAGATTTTCTAAAATTGCATCATCACAATATAAATAGGTTATGATTTCAGATTATTGCTCCGCAGTGAGGACATTTCTTAGCTCTAATAGGCAAGGGCTTTCTACAGTTCCAACATAGCTTTTTATTTATTCTTTCCCTTGCTCTTATTCTTCCTAATATATCATCCAGTTCTGATTTATCAGCATCTTTACCTTTGAATTTTGTTAGTTCTTTCACGATTTCTGAGGCTTTCTGGTATCTTTCTTCAATTTTTGGAGAAAGACATTTCATTATAATTTTATTGATATCTTTAGGAATTTTATTGTTTTTCAAGCGGGGGGGTGTAATTTTCCCATCTTTTGCCTTCTCCAATATTTTAAATGGATCTGGGTCAAATATAGGAGGCCTTCCGATAATTAACTCGTAAAATATACACCCTATGGAATAGATGTCAGATTTAAATGTTGCTTTTCCTAAAAATTGTTCAGGCGCCATATACGGAGGAGATCCAATTCTAGTCGATGCATAAGGCATATTATTCAGCCAAACCGATGTCCCAAAATCAGTAATTTTAAGTATTCCCTCATTTGAGATAATTATATTAGACGGTCTTAAATCTCTATGGACAATCTTATTTTCATGAGCATGACTAACAGCACTGGCAATCTGTATAACATACTCAATTGAATTCTTACAATCCAATGCTTTCTCACGCTCTAAAATCTTTTCCAATGTTTCTCCCTTAACATATTCCATAACCATGAAAAAGATCTTGTTTACTTTCTCAGCAGAAATCATGCGGACAATATTTGGATGGTCCAAAGCTGCTTGAAGCCTCGGTTCTTTAAGAAGTTTAAAAAGCTCTGTTGACTGTTTGTGGGGTACTTTAATCGCTACTTGGACGTTAAGCCATGTATTTTTAGCCAAGAAAACAGAGCCAAAACCACCACTCCCAAGTAGTTGTAAAATATGATATTTACCGACCTTCTGGCCTTTGAGAAACATTAGCTGCGCTCCTCTCTAATGGAAAATATTTTTCACCTTGCTGACAATATTATGTTCTGCTCTTTCCAAATTTTCACCTCTGGACTTAGCAAACTGTTTAATAATTTCTTTTTGTTCTTTTGTTAAATTCTCTGGCGTCCTAACATCGACTTTAACAAATAAATCTCCCTTTCTATTGTTATGAAGGTTTTTCATCCCTTTCCCTTTTAAATTGTAAACTTTTCCCGTTTGAGTACTTGAAGCAATTTTCAAAGTTTCTTTTCCTTCAAAAGTTGGAATTTCCAAAGTTGTTCCCAAAATTGCCTTTGCAAAAGATATAGAAACCTGACAGAATAGATTACTATTTTTTCTTTCAAACAGCTCGTGTTTTTTTACTCGAATAGAAATATAAAGATCGCCTCTTGATGCACCTCTATCTCCAGCTTCCCCTTCCCCTTCCATTCTAAGCCTAATACCATTATCAACTCCTGCTGGTATCTTAATCTTTAGTGTTTTCTTTTTTTTTATTTTACCGGAACCTTTGCATTCCTCACAGGGAGAAGTAATTATTTCTCCAGTTCCTCTACAATATGAACAAGTGCGAGAAACGGTAAAAAAGCCCTGTTGATATCGGACCTGTCCTCTTCCCTGGCATTGGCTACATACAGATTTCTGTGTGCCAGGCTGCATTTTTGAACCTTTACATACAGGGCACAGTTCAATCCGGTTAAGTTTGATTTCTTTTTCCACCCCAAAGGCTGCTTCTTCCAATGATACTTCAAGTTCTAAAGTGAGGTCTCTTCCTCTACTAGGATAATATGAATTTCTTTTCTGACGTGTTCCAAAGAAATTCCCGAATCCAAAATTAAAAAAATTTCCTAGGATATCTTCGAAATCTTCAAAAATTGATGAATTAAATCCAGAAAATCCGCTAAATCCTTCTCCTCGCAAACCTTCATAACCAAATTGGTCATAAATAGATCTTTTATTATGATCAATGAGAACGCTGTATGCTTCGGCCGCAAGTTTAAACTTTTCTTCTGCATCTTTGTTACCCGGATTTTTATCAGGATGATATTTTAGAGCCATTTGACGATAGGCTCTTTTTATTTCTTCGGAAGAAGAATCACGAGATACACCTAAAACTTCATAATAGTCCTGTTTTGTCATCCTTATCTACCCCAGATTCCTTCTTTTGTGTCTTTATAATATTATCTATTTCCTCTTTAGTAAGACCAGAAGAAGGTCTTACTTCAATTTCTTGTTCTCTACCAGTAGCGATATCTTTGGCTGAAACTTTAACTATTCCATCAGTATCTATTTCAAAAGTAACATCAATCTTTGGCATGCCGGCAGGAGCTGCTTCTATTCCTACAAGGCTAAATACCGCTAAGGATATGTTCTCGGCTGCTTTTTCACTTTCACCCTGGAGAACATGTATTCTCACTCTCCTTTGATCATTCTCAACTGTCGTAAATGCCATTGTTTTTTTTGTAGGAATAGTGCTATTTTTTTCAATAATTTTGACAAAGTTTTCATTTTCCGTTTCAATGCCCAAAGAAATAGAGGTTACATCAAGAAGAACAACAAGATCGGACATTTTACCTTGCAAAACGGCTGATTGAATAGAGGCTCCCATAGCCACAATCTCGTCAGGATTCAAATGCTCAACAGGTTCTTTCCTAAAAAAATCTGTTATCATCCTTTTTATCAAGGGCATACGAGTTTGTCCACCGACTAGAATTGTTTCATCGATTTGCGCAGGTTCTATTTTAGCATCGTATAGTGCTTGCTCAATGTAAGGTATAGTTTTTTCAACAAAATCTCCTGTCAACTCTTCGAGTATTCTTCTTGTCATCTTCTTTCTTATATGTTTTGAGCTGGATTTATAGGAACAAATAAAGGGAAGGTGAATTTCAGTTTCAAGAGTAAAAGAGAGTTCGCGTTTAGCCTTTTCTGCCGCTTCTTTTATTCTCTGTAGTGCTAATTTATCTTCTGAAAGGTCAACACCATTTTCCTTTTTAAATTCATCTATAAGCCACTCCACGATGCGTGTATCAAAATCATCCCCTCCAAGATAGGAATTACCATTCGTTGCTAGTACATTGAAAATGCCGCTATTTACTTCCATCAATGTTATATCAAAAGTTCCCCCTCCCATATCATATACAGCTACAATGCTGTTTTTTTTCTCATTAAAGCCATAAGCCAAGCTTGCAGCAGTTGGCTCGTTAATAATCCGTAATATTTCGAGTCCTGAAATTCTGGCAGCATCTTTTGTAGCTTGCCTCTGGTTGTCATTAAAATGTGCTGGAACTGTGATTACAGCTTTATTCACTTTTTCTCCAAAGTATGATTCAGCACATTTCTTCATATACCCAAGAATCATAGCAGAGATCTCTTGAGGAGTTATCACTTTGGAATCAATTTCAACTATTACATCACCATTAGGAGCCTCTTTTAACTTATAGGGAATTCTTTTTAATGATTCTTGAACATCTTTTGACAGGAATTTTTTCCCCATGAACCTTTTAATAGAAGTAATTGTATTTTCAGGATTTGTAATTGCTTGCCTTGAGGCTAAGTTGCCGATTAACCTTTCTCCCTTGCTTGTAAAACTTACAACAGATGGAGTTACCTGCATTCCTTCAATATTATGTATAACTCTTGGTTCTTTTCCTTCCAAATAGGCCATACAAGAATAAGTAGTTCCTAGATCAATACCAATAACATGCTTCATAATTATTTCTCTTTTTTTGGAATAATGACTTTAACCAGACTCGGACGTAAGAGCCTGTCATGTAGTGTATATCCCCGTTGAAGTTCTTCACTTATTTGGATCTCTTCAACATCCTCGGATTCTTCAGTAACAAAAGCTTGATGCAGATTCGGGTCAAATTTTTTATCTTTCGTATCTATATATGTTACTCCCTGTTTTATGAGTACATCTTGATACTGTTTATAGATCATCTTTATTCCTTCCTGGTAACTTTTACTATCATTTTGATCCTCAGTCTCCAAAGCTCTCTCAAAATTATCTAGCACAACAATAAGATCACTTAAAAATTCAGAAAGAGCATACTGGTAAAATTCATTTTTTTCTCTTTCAAGCCTCTTTCTAAGATTATCTTTCTCGGCTAATTGCCTTAAATATTCTTCTTTTAGTTCTGCATTTTCTTTTCTAAGATTTTTTATTTCTTTTTCCTTTTTTCTCAGTTTGATTCTATATGTTTTTATATCATCATGTTTATCTTTTATTTGCTTTTTTTTATTGACTATATATTCTATTTCTATCTTATGTTCTTGGTCATTTAATTCTGGCTCTGTTCCAATTTTTTTTGACATTTTCTCCTCCCTAGTTGTCATAACTGATAGCCTGGCTCAGTTTTTTTGCTACGAAATCCACTACAGGAATAATTTTTTTATAAGGAATTCTTTTTGGCCCTATTATACCTAAGGAACCTAATACCTGACGGTCATATCCATAATGAGAAAGAATAAGAGAACAGCTTGAAACATTGGGAAGATTCAATTCAGACCCTATGAGAACTTTTACCCTGTCAAGGCTTATAAAATCAGAAAGGAGCTTTGCAAGTTTAGCCTTTTCCTCCAGGCTTTGAAAAAGAGATTTTAACCTTTCCATATCAAATAAATCAGGTTTTTCTAACAGTTTTGCAGTACCCTGTAAAAATATTTTGTTTTCTCTCTTTTCCTGAAAAAAATAAGCTTTTAAAAGTATTGTCAATTTACTAATCAAATCTTCATATCTTATCTTGAATTTGGGGACTTCTTTAAGAATATAATCACGGATAAAAACAAGGTTTCTTCCTCCAAAATTTTCATTGATATAACGAGAAGCTCTATCAAGTTCAACTTGAGTGAAATATTCTTTCGTTTCAACAGATTCAGTTAATACGAAATTAGATAAAGCGACTAAAATGATAAGTATTTTCACTTCAGATATTTTTACAAACTTTATATGGCTAAAATTTATCTTGGAAATCCTTGGAGAAATTACAAATCCTATATTATCTGAATAATCTGATAGTACTTTTGAAAACTTTATAAGAAGAGAATTGAAGTCTCCTTTATCAAGACAAAAATCTTCTAAAGGAAGGTTTACATATTCACGACTGTAAAAGGCTTCTTTTAATAAACTGTTGACATAGAACCTTAAACCTTTATCAGTTGGGATACGGCCTGCAGATGTATGAGGTTGATAAAGGAAGCCGTGATTCTCTAACTTGGACATTATATTTCTTACTGTAGCAGATGAGATAGACATTTTGGTTTTTTTAACAATAAAACCTGAACTTATATGGCTTCCAATTTTCAGATAGTTCTCTACTAATAAATTCAGAATATTAGTATCTTTCTCTCTTAAAGATTCGGTTTTCAACTTTTTTCCTCTCAATGATTTATAGCATTAAATATTAAAAATTTCAATTATCTAATGGGAATATTGTCTGTTAAGGCTAAAATGTCTATGATAGATTATTAAGATAATATGAATTTGAGGGCATGTCTGTGCTCCACTAAGATTTTTAACGTCATTTTTATGAATAATTCAGGAGAACGTGGATTATTCACGAGCCAAGCTTGCCGCAGATGCAAGGCACAGCACATGAAGTTGTGGTCCTTCACCACGAATGGGCTGTAACGAAGCAGATGCGGTAAGATCGGCTCGCCTGTAAGGTAAAGAATGCCGATAATAGATAAATTTGAGGGCATGTTTGCGCTCCACTAAGATTTTTAACGCCATTTCCTCCCCGATCTTCTCGGCTCTGCTGGAACTCCGCATGTTTATCTTAAGCACCGCCACAATGTCCGCGAGCCATCATTAACACCGCCCATTTGATCATACAGTGCTCACACATCCATCAGGCCATACTTCGTGTGGTTCCCTCGAAGATCGACTCATAAAGGCTAAATCTTTCAATGTCGCTTCCTCCATCCCCTCAAATTCATATGCTAGTTGGTATTATATTAATTCTATCAGCAATTTTTATGAATAACCCAGGTGGGCTATCCTATCCTTATCCCAGCATAGCCAACAACTTCATCATAATTTCCCGTTACATCTCCTGAGGTCTGATATTTTATAAGCACTGCTTTTGTTGCACCTGCTTTCTTTGAAGCAACCAGAGCTGCTGTAACAGGTTGAAATCCACACATGCTGATGTCCTCAACACTGACAACGTCATAAAGGCCCTTGGAATCCAAATCTAGTATCCTGTCTATAGCCAAAAAATCCTTCTTTTTTGCAACTTCCTGGCTCACATAATGACTCATATCCGTGCTGGCAATGATCATTACTTCTTCTTTTATTTGTTTTATTCCCTGTGAAATTGCGTTTCCTAACTCTTCTAATTCTTCATATGATGTATAGTAACTAATACTTAATGGAACAATGGATATATCCTTTTTAAAAAATTGAATGAAAGGAATTTGCACTTCAATAGAATGTTCATTGATGTGAGCGCTGTTATCTTCAACAATAAAATTGCAACGGCTCATCACAGCCTCAGCAAGGGCAGTATCAATCATAACATCTCCCAGAGGAGTCTCCCATACTCCTTCTTTCATTATAGCATAACGTGATTTGACGCTCCTGTGACTCGGTCCTAAGATGATAAATTTATTTGGTAGATAAGCAGAAGAAAAAACAGCACCAGCAACATTTCCTGAATACTCAAATCCTGCATGTGGAGAAATCAAACAAATAGCTTTTTCCTTTTCGCCTTCAAGACGTACCATTTCCCCCACTTTGTCTTTGAGTTCTTTAGGCCTATAAGGATAAAAATAACCTGCGACAGAAGGTTTTCTCCTCAATTTATCCTCCCCATCAACCCTATTCTGTCAAAAAAGAAATAGAAAAGCAATATGTGATTATTTCTCAAATTTGCTTTTACGCTTAGCTTCTAACTTAAGACCAATTGCATGCGGCTAATATATCCCTTTTGATGTCTCAAAATATCTGCTTTCTATATCTCTTCCTTTTTTTCCTTGAACTTGATATCGAGTGTTTTTAATTCTTGAAGGATAGGAGAGTAAATATCTTTTAAAACAGGAATATGAACACCTGTTTGAGTTATTTTGTTTTCCAAAATTAGCTTAGCTCCTATAGCACAAGGCAAACCAACTGTGCGTGCCATTGAAGAGTCTTCATTAGGTATACCAAAGTCAATGAGAGTCGAAGTAATTTTTTCTGCTTTCTTATCCGGATAAGAGGCTTTAAATATGTGCTGAAGAATAATCATGTCCCTTTCTCCTTCCTCATACTGGAGCTTTTTCAACATTCTTTCTCCCAAAATATCCAAAGCCGATCCACGCGTAATATTAAGAGGGCTGTCACTCAATAACTCAAGCCATTCAAAACGACTAATAATATCAGAATTTTCTTCGATACTTAAATAGACACTGAGGGCTTTCTTGACATCTTTTTCTTCAGGATTATTCATTAATGCTCTAATGAAATCTTTATAAGTAAATCCACTCCAGTCTTTTTCTTCCTGATCAAGAAGTCCCAGATCAACGATCTTCTTTAAAGTAGGACACCATCCTTTATATCTCAAAGTCCCTCGTAATATAGTCTTTGTTGACTGGATACCGTAAAGGTCAATATAGGGAATAGAATTCCTGTTAGGATACCCTTCAAACTCTCCAAGGCCTTCAATAGGGATCATAATATAATTTTCAAAAAGGTCCTCTGATGTAATAAATACTTCCTTGCCGTTTTCAAGATATTGGGCTGAGTTTTTCCCCGCTAGGAGAACACCAATAGGGCTCCAGGAAAATTTGTAGCCAAAAGGATTGGTATTTGCTTCAGGAGCAGGCAATCCTCCGCAATATGAAGTAAAACTTGTAACTTCTCCTCCTTTACTTTCAATATCGTGTATGATTCTCATGGCTTCCATATGATCAATACCAGGATCCAGACCTACTTCATTAAGGATTATTATTCCTGCCTTTTTTGCATCTTCATCCAGGGCTTTCATAGCATCGCTGACATAAGAAGTTGTAACCATATTCTTTTTAAATTCAATGCAATATTTAGCAACAATAGGGTGAAAAGAGTAAGGAACCATATTGATGACAATATCTGCTTTTAAAATCTCATCTCTCAAGCAGTCCTCATCCTTTAGATTAAGCGACTTTGCCATTCCCCTAGAGTGATTATTGATGAGCTTAACTGCTTTACTCACTGTCCGGCTTGCGACTTCGACTTCGAAATCAGGTTGATCAAGAAGATATCTAACCAGTGGCTTGGCAACTAAACCTGCTCCTAGAATTAAAACTTTTTTCATGTTAATACTCCTCAAAATTTATTTAACAAATTTCTTCATGTATTCATAATCTGGAGTAAGCTTACCCCGATAAATAATTACTGCTTTTTTTATGGCAGGAGGAAGGTCACAATTTTTAAAATCTTCAGAAAAATCAGCCTTTGCAATATCCGGCACAAAAGGCTCTAGGGAATGACTGAAAAACTCAGACGACTCAATAGATATTTCAGCAGGTAAATTATCAATGGCCATAACAACAACTCCATTTCCCTTAAGTCCATCAATTATCTTATTCTCTATAGGGTTATAGAGAAATACTGGCTTATCAGGACTGGTTGACTTTACTGTGCATTCTATAGAACCTTCAACATCGCATGAAATATCACCTATAACTCTTAAGCGAGGAGGACAATTACTGCTCCACAACTGCTTTAAAAACTTATTTGTAACAAATCTTGGGAATTCTGGGGTCCAATATATACAATTGACTAATATGGTGAGGGAAGGAATATAGGATTCAAAAATTGATTTATATATTTGTGGATTATTATAATAATCCTGAAGTTCAAATTTGTCTTCAAAAGAAATTGGTTCCACCATATGTTCTTCTTGAAAAATAACTTTATAAATTTTATTTGAAGAATAATTCCTATCTTTAAAAAATTTCTCAATTTCCCCTGGTTCAATTATTTCTGATGGCAAAATATCAAAAATCTCCTGTGCTCCTTGAGAAACATTGCCGTAACCGGCAAATCCGCAGACCAAGGGAACTAGAGATGAATCAAACCCATATTTATTGACATGCCTTCCAATTTCAGCAATTTCATCCTTTACTGAAGACAGATTTCTGTATTTATAAGCTTGTTTCAAGGTAGCGAAAGGATTTTGTTTGCCCTCATAATCTAACCTTTGCCCTAAAGCCCAGAGAGTCTCAACCATTCCTGCCTGGCCTGCCTGTCTTCCAAAAAATAATATTCGCAAACCTTGCTCATTTACTATCCTTTCATAATCAATTAGTGTGCAGTTAAGGTCCATCATTCTCTTCAACATGGCCATATTATAAGGCTGACCTTTGATGGTATGAGAAAAAAAAATGTAAACAGTCTCTTTCTTAAAAAAATGCATCGGTATTTCTTTTACAGCAAAAATAATAGGACAGGAAGACATATCTTCTTTGATTATTGCTCCTTCACGGGAATAGGCTTCATCGGGGAAAACCCGGATTTTTGATGATTGAACCCATACTTCAAGAGAATGTTTTTGGATAAGTTCTTTCACATGTAAAGGGATTAAAGGAACTCTTCTTTCCCAAATGTTCTTATCTTCCCTGCGAATTCCCACAACATTTTTCATAATTTCCACCTCATTGATTGACTCATACAATCCAGAGAAGTTAAAATAATGCTGGCAGCAAAATTTGTCAAGAAAAATTGGACAGATCAAGGGTAGAATTTAGTACTTGCCCAAAAATGTTTGACTCATTGGAAAATAATTTCAATAATAGTCTCTAATGATAAAATTTTTTAATACACTTAATAGAAAAATCGAACCATTCTATCCGTTAGTTCCTGGCAAAGTGAAACTCTATACGTGTGGACCCACAGTTTACGATTATGCCCACATAGGAAATTTCAGGGCTTATGTATTTGAAGACATTCTAAAAAGATTTCTGGTTTTTATGGGGTACAAAGTAACACATGTCATGAATATAACAGATGTCGATGATAAGACCATAAAATCAGCGAATAAGGAAGAAATTTCCCTCCGGCAGTATACAAAAAAATATATAGAAGCTTTTTTTAGAGACATAAAAAAATTAAACATTCATGAAGCTGATTTCTACCCTCGGGCAACAGAACATATCCCCGAAATGGTTCAAATGATAAAAATCCTTCAAGAAAAAGGATATGCTTATGAAAAAGATGGCTCAATATATTTTGAAATTTCAAAATTTCCTGATTATGGAAGGCTTTCAAAAATCAATCTTGGAAAATTAAAACCAGGAGCTAGAGTCGACTCAGATGAATACATGAAAGAAAATATATATGATTTTGCTCTTTGGAAACAAAAAAAACAAAGTGAACCTTCTTGGCAGACAGAAATTGGAACAGGCAGACCAGGCTGGCATATAGAATGCTCTGCAATGAGCATGAAATATCTGAGCCAGAGCTTCGATATTCATTGTGGAGGCGTGGATAATATTTTTCCCCATCATGAGAATGAAATTGCTCAATCTGAAGCATATTCCGGCAAGAAGTTTGTTAATTACTGGCTGCATTGTCATCATCTCATTGTCGACGGCAAAAAGATGTCAAAATCAAAAGGAAATTTTTACATATTGAAAGATATCCTTGATAAAAAAACCGACCCAAATGCTCTTCGGCTCCTTCTGCTTTCTACTCACTACCGCAAAACACTCAATTTTACTTTCGATGCTCTCGATCAAGCTCAATCTTCCCTCCAAAGAATTGAAAGCTTTATTTATGAACTCAACAATCGCACATTCAATGAAGGGCACAATAAAAATACTAACATTAAAAAAATCATCAATAAGATGAAGCAAAAATTTATAGAAGGACTCAGTGATGACCTTAATATATCCGTGGCTCTAACAGCCCTATTTGAAATGATTAAAAAAGCCAACATCCTGATCTCCACTGGAAAAATCTTTAAAAAAGATGCCACTGAACTGATCTCTGCCTTAAATTCATTAGACAATATCCTGGGAGTTCTTCCCAAAAAAAGCAGAAAAGTTTTGCCTTCTAACATCATAGAAAAAATCGAAGAACGGCAAAACGCTCGAAAAGAAAAAAACTTTAAATTAGCTGACAAAATTCGCGATGAACTATTACAGAAGGGCATTGTATTGGAAGATACAAAAGATGGGATAAGATGGAAAATTAAAATTTAACCAGTAATACAAGCATCATTTTCAAGCAAAGCTAGAAGTAAAATATTGCAAAAAGAAAGTATGACTCCCTATAATCTTGGAAGATTCGGTGAAGAAATTGCTTTTAAATATTTAAAAAAGAAAAAATACAATATTATAAAAAGAGGTTTCCGTTTGTTTAGAGGAGAAATAGATATCATTGCTTATGACAGAAATATTCTGGTTTTCATAGAAGTAAAAACAAGAAGGAGCAAGGCCTTTGGCCTACCCGAAGAATCCGTTACTATATCTAAACAGAAACAAATTAAAAAAGTAGCCCAGGGATTTCTAGCATTTAACAACCTTCAAGATGTTGAATGTCGATTTGATGTGATATCCTTAATATTTAGTAAAGATAAAGATTATCTAATTTCTCATATAAAAGATGCATTTTAATTAAAAACAATCTGGTTTTCTGTCATCATTTTAACCTGAATTATTCAAGTTAAAACTTTGTTCCAAATGTAAAATACCACATATCCCTCCCTACACCGGATTGCATTATGTTTTTACTCCCTCGACTATAAATCAATTCAATTGGGCCAATTGGAGAAACAAACATTAAACCAAGTCCAAAACCAAAAATATTATTAGAAGTAAATACAGCGGCAGGTAAACGATATTCATAATTCAATGCAACATTGGCCATAAACTTGAAATAGAGAAATCGTTTATATTCATAACGATAATCAAAGCGCAAAAGGGACATCTTACTTCCTTGAAGCTGATCATAATCCATGCCAACAAAATTATTCGGCCTTCCTTGATTTAGAAACTTATAGACAGGAAGATCTGTCGAACTGGTTCCCCAGTAACCATAAATTCTCGCAGTGTGACGGCGCAAATATGTCAGGTAAAAATCAGCATATACATCGAACATGTAATAGTAGATATCCGATTTCAATCTTTTAAAGCTGCCTTCATATCTTGCATTAATTAGAATCCCCTTCTTTGGCAGTAAAACATCATCCAATATATCAAATGTCATTCTAGCCTGGATTTTACTCAAATTGTCCTTCAAACTCGGGAATAATGATTGACTTTCGCAAGAAACAATATTCGGCCTGAGATTCATGTGTTCCCACTCATATGAAATTTCAGTATTAAACGATTTTGCAAAAAGCAATCCCAAACCTATTCCGATACGATAAGATCGATTTTCATAACTAGCAATTCTACCGCCGCATTCATCATATAAACGAGTTGGAACATTTTTATACCCTAAACGCAAAAATGGATAGACAGGCAGATTGAGCGTACGTGAAGGATAATAAATCTTAGAGTTAAAATATGTCAGCCCGGCAAATTGCAGTTCGTTTTCAATACGCAAACCAGGCACCAACAAGTTTGTTGCTTGAATACTGGCAACGCCTACGAGTTTTTGGAAATTGTCATACCGAATCCCTAAACGTAACTTCCGACGTGGAAGTTCTTTTACAGTCAGTTTCAAATTGACCTGGTTTTGTTCAATGGATTCAAGATAATATTGAATTTGTTCGAAATAACCTAGTCCATACATCTCCATAATGCATCGATGGAGCTTTTTAATATTCAACCTGTCTCCAGATTTAAGCCCAAACAAATTATGAATAAATGAAGATGGAAGATTCTCATTGCCGACAACTTTAATTGAAGAAATAACATTTTTCCCTTCTGTAATCATCAAACGGAAATTTCTTCTTTTTTTCTCTGATTGTTTAAGGTTATCTAGAACTTCAACTTTTTGGAGTCTATATTTTTCTTTGAGAGCAACCAGTTGGGGAAGGCTTTGATGTGCAGCATCCTTGCCGATATTAATAATATTTTTAATCCTCTCATCGTCAAAAAAGTCTGCTGCAAAATACCCTTTTAAATCTGGTTTAATCACAATATCAGCTTTTTCTACATTCTTTTTTTTGTAATTTTCCCCTAGCAAAGCTATCGTCTGCAGAAGGATAGCCAGGCCTGAATTAAGATTTTTACGCTCCATTAATGGACGTTCAAGATCAACAGCGATAATTATTTCAGCTCCCATTTCTTTGGCTACATCAATTGGGAGATTGTTCACAAGACCGCCATCAATAAGAAGGAAATTATCCCATTCTACTGGGCTAAAAATTGATGGAGCTGCCATGGTTGCACGCATTGCTTTAGATAATGAACCATTTTTAAGCACAACTTGATTTCCTGTAACCAGATCCACAGTGACGCAGCGAAAAGGAATTGGAAAATCATCAAAATCGTCTATTCCTTCATAAGGAAATGTTAGGCTTGAGAAAAGCAAAGAGATATTTTGTCCAAATATCAAACCACTTGGTGCAGCTGGTTTCATTTTCTCGAGACCAAATTCAAGCTGATATTTTCCTGTGTCTTTCTTCTCAAAATATGGCAATAGAACACGGGATGGTTGATCTGTAAAAATTTCATGCCAGTCTGTGTTGAATGCCATTTTCTCAAGATCAAATCCGCTGTAACCAATTGCATATAATGCACCAACAATACCACCCACACTTGTACCAACGATATAATCTACGGGAATTTTCAAGCTATCCAGCATCTGCAGAGTACCGATATGTGCAAATCCCTTTGCCCCACCTCCAGAAAGAACTAAACCAACCTTCGGGCGGTCTTTGGCATATCCAGTCAAAATTAAAGACAAAAACAATAATATTATGAAAAAATATCCCTTAATTTTCTTTGCCATTTTTTCTTGAAGTTCCGTACTCAAATTCTTAATTATTGACTATGTTGACTACTGACTTATCTTCAGATTTTTTCAACAAATCTTTAATTTTTTCCTTAAGGACAGGATGAATCATATCAGGAGAAATTTCATTGAATGGGATCATCACAAAGTTCCTTTTTGGGAGTCCTCTATGTGGGATTTCTAAATTTTCATTATGTATAATAGTATTTTCAGCAATGAGAATATCTATATCAATAAGACGCGGCCCTTTAGAAGCTGCTGGCTTTCTTCCTATGTTTTTCTCTATTCTTTTTATAACAATTAAAAGGCGTTCTGGATTTAATTCTGACTCCACCTCTATGACCTTGTTATAAAACATAGGCTGGGAATAAAAATCTACAGGCTGAGTTTCGTATAAAGAAGAACTGTTTATAACCTTCATTCCCTGTTTTTCTAACAAGATAACAGCCCGACTTAGATTTTTCCTTCTGTCCCCAAGATTTGTGCCAAGGCTTAAAAAATATTTCAATTTTAGTACTCGACTGCCTGCTTGTTAGAATTAAAAATGAGAAATTGACAGTATCTTTGTTTTCGAATTGCTAAAGTTCCAGTAAGTTAAAGTTTTTTATAACTCTTAAAACTAAAAAAGTTACCCAGAGATGATCTTCTAAAGTAGAGTTGCGATATCCAGCCTGCCAGTAACCTTGAGGATTTTGTTTCTGCAATAACCAGTCTATTGCCTGTTGGATCTTTTCATTCTCAGTAGTGAAACCAATCTTTGATAAAAAATCCAGACTGATTAATATATTAGTACCCCAGAACGTATAATTCATCTCATCCCAAAAAGATGACTCATGACTGTCTTCATATTTGTCAGCTTTGAAAAACCGGCTTATTAAAAGTTCACTGGCCTTCCAGGTTTCTTTCTTTTTCCTCCAAGTCGGGGATTCGGCAAGAGCACGAATTACCATGCCTGTAACAAGATGAGAAAAAGGCAGAGAAATATCAGCTTTAATTGGGTCAAGTTTTAATTGATCTCTATAATTATAACGGTTTCTAAGAACTTTTTTATCCACTGTCCTACAGGGAATAACCCATCCTCCATCTTCCTGCCTATTTTTGCTCAGCCACCGAAATGCCTTCTGAGTTCTTTTGTCACTGTCATACCCAAACAAACACAGAATATTCAGTATCGAAGCATGATATGTAGGTGCATATTCATTAAGATAAGCTCCGCGAAAGTCACCTTCTTTTGTTTGGGTGGAAAATAAAAACTCCACTAGCTTTTTTATCCCAGCATCTTCCTTACTACAGGCATAATTATATAACCGAAAAGCATTATTTAAAGTATCAAAAATATAATGAGTTTTTTCCCATTTAGGATGTCCTTCATATCTTTTTCTGCACCATCCTCCGTTTGGCATCTGGTTTTTTAATATTCTAATACGAATGGCAAATTTTTTTAAGTTTTTATATTCTCTATCCACAGGCACTTCGAGGATGTCTTTTTTTAGCCAATAAAGAATGGGCAAATTTCCTCTAGCTAAAAGAAACTCAATAGCTTTATTCGTATTCGCTTTCATTATCAACTTACTTGTTTGCTTCTTCAGTATTAAGAATTATACATAAAAATTCAAAACTTCCTTGAAAATGATTTCGGAACTGATGTTTTTCATTTCCTTTAATAAAAAGAGATTGACCTTCAGAAACGATAATTTCTTCGCCCGCTTCATTTATTACCACTCCCTTCCCTTTTTCAATCTTCACCACATGTTCATGGTCATGAACATGAAGAGCTGTATTTCCGCCTGGAAGTACTTTAAAATACCTCATAATTATATTTTTGGAACCATCATGCGGCCCAATAAGTATTTTTCTTTTAACCTTATTAATCCCTTCTTCTTTAATAAAATCTTCCGATACGTCAGAATTCTTCTTAATAATCATTTTTTTTCTTCATCTCTTCTATGGCCATTAAGAACCATTCCTTAGTGTTTATGGAAAGCTAAATTTTATTCCATGTGACAAAGTCCTGTCAATTTTTTATTATAAATATTGTTTGATTTAAGACCGTATTTTATAATAAAGTTAATTTTAATTAATTACATAAATAAGTTTTTCTTTACAAATTTATGGAGGCACAAAGTGAGTAAGATTATCTATCTGGATAATGCAGCCACATCTTTTCCTAAGCCGGAAGAAGTATATGAATTTATGGATACTTTTTATAGAAATTTTGGCGTAAATCCAGGCCGTTCAGGATACGACCTATGCCTGGAAGCAGGAGAAATAGTAGAAAACACACGAAAGATGCTTACAAATTTCTTTAATGGTGATGACCCCAACAGGCTTTGTTTTTCATACAATTCTACAGATGCCCTGAACCTTATCATCAACGGCATGCTTAAAGAAGGAGATCACGCCATAACAACAACCCTCGATCATAATTCTGTAATAAGACCTCTCTATCATCAATATAAATTCAATGGTGTCGAAGTTGATTATATTCCTTTCGACAGCAAGGGATTCGTTGACCCTGATGATTTCACAAAAAAATTCAAGAAAAACACAAAACTCGTTATAGTTAATCATGCCTCAAATGTCATTGGGACTATTCAACCGGTAAAAGAAATCGGAAAACTATGCAAAGAAAGAGGAATCCCCTTCGCAGTGGATTCCTCACAATCCGCAGGGAAAATTCCTGTCGATATTAAAGAACTTAATATCGATGTTGTTGCATTTACAGGGCATAAATCTCTCCTTGGACCAACAGGAATCGGAGGTCTTTACGTCAGTGAGGGGATCGAAATAAGGCATACAAGAGCAGGAGGAACAGGTGTCCGATCAGCGGTTCCAACTCACCTCTATGAATATCCTTACAGACTGGAATACGGCACAGCCAATACTGTAGGGATTGCAGGTCTTTATGCAGGGCTTAAATGGATAGAAAAAAAGGGATTAGCAAACCTTCATAAACATGAGATGAAACTCACTACTATGCTTCGGGATGGACTGAAAGACATTGAAAATGTGACCATGTATTGTCAGGATGATATGACAAATCATATAAGTATTCTTCCTATCAATGTCGACGACCTTGAAGCTCTTAACACAGGAACCATTCTTGATGTTGATTACAACATAGCAACCCGAACCGGATTGCATTGTGCTCCTCTTGTACATAAACAATTGGGAACGATTGATATACATGGAGCCGTTAGATTTGGAATCGGACCTTTCAATACGGAAAAACACATAAAGACAGCCATCAACGCTATAAAAGAAATTGCTTTTTCGCGGAGAAAATAAGAGAAATTCGAATTCAGTGACTTAATTTTGTTTTTTCTTCTTAATCACAAGAGGATCTGCAACAACTTGAAGAATACTTCTGACATTGAAACCGTATTTCATGCTCAAACACTCCGGAGCTTCCCAACGATTAGAATTAAATCCATGTCCACATTCAGCAAGTATCAATTTTTTGCATTCCAACGCTCTCAAGGTCTCGACAAGCCGTTTTGACATTACCCCCGAAACATGATCATCTCCACTATAAAGCCCATAATTTGTCACATCATAATAGTCACTTGAAAATGTCCAACTTTCTCCTGCTGCCTTGTGGGTCATTCACTTCCCGTCTCAGTTCATTTTCTAACCACTCTGTCGTTTCAAGCCAATCCTCTTTCGCAATTCCCATGTTATTGCCTTTTTTCCATCTCCCTGAGGCTCTGCATACAGAGGTTTTTTGACGAAAGAAAAAGTCCTTATTATCAGGAAAGATAAATAACAAACCGAAATAAAAAAAGAAAGAATAATACCGTATCTTAGCAGATTCATATTATCTTAGACACATCCATCAGGCTTCGGAAGGCCCGCAAGTTTACAAGCTCCTTTGGCCGGGCCAGAGGGAAAAAGTTCAAATATATATTTAAGTTGAAATCCTGTGTTTTTACAGATTTTTCGAACCATTGGCGGGAGATTTTTTTCCAGAAAATATTCTCGAATATAATTAATAACAGCCCAATGATCTTCAGTAAGCATATCTAATCCTTCTTCTGTTTTTGCCAAAGCACCAGCGATTTTCTCATTCCATTCCTCGGGATGATTCAGAAATCCTTCTTCGTTTAGTTCAACTTTTTCTCCATTTACCTCGATATACGGCATCATTCACTCCTCTTTTTAATTATTAACTTGAATTATTCATAAAAAATGCCGACACCTTTAGTTAACTCCAATTTGTGAATAATCCAGGTTAAAAGTGATTATTATAGCATATGCTTTTACTTGTATGTATTAAATTTTTAAAAATATTTAACCTTGTTTATAAAAAGAAATATAAGTAAGTTCGATTCGAAAATTGCAGTAGAGAAGCTATTAATAGAGTAAATATGATTTTCGTAATTCAGAAAATTTCTCCAGACCACCGACAAATATATTAACAATATCTTTGACTTCCATTCCTTTCTCAATGGACTCTCTCATTCTTGAGCTCCCCATGATTTTATCAAAATATTCTGTATGAAATTCAAAATGATCAGGATAGTTTTCTTTTATCGTCTTAATTATGTAAAGAGATGATTCAAAAGGTTTATACTTCTTTCTTTCGATAACATGAATTTGTACTCCTCCACAGAGTGTCCCCTTGTATTTGGAAAAAACAGGAGTGAACCATGCTTCTCTAAATTTCACTCCAGGAAGTCCTAGTTTATTAAGTTTATTACTTAATTCATATCCGTCAATCCAGGGGGCACCAAAAAGTTCAAAAGGTTTCGTAGTCCCCCGGCCTTCAGAAATGTTAGTCCCCTCAAGAAATACCTGCCCAGGATATACAATGGCCGTATCCAATGTTGGCATGTTTGGAGAAGGAATAATCCATGGCAAAGAAGTCTCATCAAACCACATATTTCTTTTCCACCCATGCATTGGAACAACAGTTAAATTGACTCTCTTTTCCAGAAATTGGTCATTGAATAACATTGCAAGTTCTCCGATTGTCATTCCATGTCTTACAGGTATTGGATAAAGACCGACAAAAGAGCTGTAGTCAGGATATTCCAACAGCGGGCCTTCCATATCTATTCCGTTTATTGGATTCGGCCGGTCAAGTACTATAAAATCAATGCCGTTCTCAGCACACACCTGCATACAATTTGCCATAGTTGCGATATAAGTGTAAATCCTTATACCTACATCTTGGATATCAAACATCATTACATCCACACCTTTCAACATCGAGTTTTTAGGGGTCTTTCCTATATTCTGTGTATCAAAAGAACGCATATACTCATCGATATTTTTTAGCATTTTAATATCCGGTTTTAGAAACTGACCATAAAGGCTGAATACTGGAAGCTTATACTTTTTATCAAAATAGAATGGAATATATCGTCCTGCCTGCACATTTCCTCTAACCCCATGTTCTGGCCCATATAATGCGACAAGATTAACGGCAGGATTTTCTTTAAAAAGGTCAATTATTTTCTTTAGATCGCTATTAACACCTGTCGGATTTGTAATCAACCCTACTTTTTTTCCTTTAACTAAATCCAAATGTTCTTCCAAAAAAACCTCAACACCTAGTTTTACACCTTCTTGACGCATCGAAATAGAATGCTCTTTTTCGGTCCTGCAGGATGTTAAAATGCTAGAATTCATCACAATAACGAGAAAGACAATTATAGTGTAATATACAGCTTTCACTTGTTTTTACTTACTTATATCTGATTTCTTTTATCTAACAGCAACTGGCCAGCAACAATAAACATAAGCCTAAAACTCCAATATTATCCCGTAGAGTTTTTTGGTTTTTTGATACAATAAAAATCTCCTTATATATATTTTATTATTTAAACTATCAATTCCTTCAATTTTTTTATGACTAACGATGACTAAATGATTTACTTTCTTTACACCAAAAACTGGCTCCCCGGGAGGGACTCGAACCCCCAACCTAGTGGTTAACAGCCACCCGCTCTACCTATTGAGCTACCGAGGAGTAAGTTCAAATAAATTTAGCAGAATCTTTTGAGAATATCAAACAAAATATCAGTTGTCTCATCAGCAGAGGAGCTTTTTACTATGAAACAATGGATTACGAATATCAAAATCTATATCCGGCCTGTTTTACTTTCTTTCGGTAGTCGTCTCCACTAACGGTTACAATCTTGCACATCTCATAAATTCTCGACCTCAAACGTACTCCGATCCTATCTACAAGAGAATCATCCCTCCGTTTGGTAAAATCCGTCTTTTTAAAGAAGGAATCCCTCGTATCTTCCTCTTCTTCTTCACTGTCTATATAATTAGATGTAAAGATAGTTAATTTTTTATTGTTATATCTATGATTGATAATGTAGAAAATAGTATCTTCAACCCAAGCCGAGGTTCTTTTGGCTCCTAATTCATCCATTACAAGAACATCTTTTTGAAAAATTGGAGTCAGGATGTCTGACTCACTTAAAGTAGAATCCGAGTTAAATGTACTCTGTATCTTTCTTATCAATTCCCTGAAATCACAGAAATAACAGTCTGTATTTTTTTTTAAGATCAATTCATTAATGATGGCAACCGCAAGATGCGTCTTCCCTACTCCGCAGGGACCTTGAAAAAGAAGGCCAATATCCTGGATGGGGTAATTTTTAACAAATGTCTTTGAAATTTTTAAAGCATAACGATGGGAATCATTATGACACTCAAAATTTCTAAATGTGCGGTTTGAATATCTTTTGGGTATATTAGCCTGTTCAAAAATAATTTGACTTTTTCGCTCATGGTAGCATTTACATCTCTTGGCAAATGTCTTCCCATTCACTTTCGATAATATCCATCCCGTTCCATTACACTCCGTACAAATCTTTTCCATCAGTTTAAATATCCTCTAAGCTGTTGAATCCTATGTGACTGAGCCAGCTTTAGCATGGCTTTTTTCTCAATTTGTCTTATTCTTTCTCTAGACAGATTAAGTCTGTTTCCAATTTCCTGAAGAGTGCACTGTTTATCATCATCCAGTCCGAATCTTAATTTTAGCACAAGAGCTTCCTTTCCATCCAATTCTTTAATTATTTTTCTAATCTGCCCCTGTATAGAATTTTTAATAATTTGATATTCTACAGATGGAGTAATACTGTCTGTTATTCTGTCTCCAATCTCCATGTTATCATCAAAGATTGTATCATTTAATGAAATATCTTTTCTCCCCATTATTTCTAATTCTTCAATATACTGAGTAGGCAATTTCATGCTTGAGGCTATTTCTTCCCTTTTTGCTTCTCTGCCCAATTTTCTTTTTAGTCTGGCGTTTACTTTTTTCATCTCAGAAATCTGATCGGCAAGCTTCTGAGGAACATGATAAATTCGTGAATACTTTGACAGTGCTTGAATTACAGCTTGCCTGATCCACCATACAGCATAGGATATAAATTTGACATTTTTCTTTGGGTCATACCTTCTTGCTGCTTCTATGAGTCCCAAATTTCCTTCATTGATTAGGTCAAGCAAACTCAATCCTAAGCCTCTGTATTTTTTCACGTATGAAACCACAAATCTGAGATTCGACTCGATTAATTTCTTCAGAGCCTCTTTATCACCTTTTCGAATGCGTAAACCTAACTTTTTTTCTTTTTCTTGAGTAAGAAGGGAGAATTTTGAAATCTGATTTAAATATATTTTTAAATTCTTTGAATCAAGATAAGTATCATTATAATTTTTCATTCTTCTTTATTCTCTACTTTCATGATCATGGCTGGACTTATTCGTACCAAAGCATTTTTTCTAACTTCAAATTCGTCTTCTTTTCCTTCAAAAAATTCTTTCTTTATATACTCCAAAAATTCGTTTACTTCTGCCTCAATCCTCTCTATTTTCTTCCTCATGTTCAGAATCACTTCGACTCCTGCAAGATTAACTCCCAAATCGCGTGTGATATCAAGTATTAGCTCGAGCTGTTTCAGATCCTCATCAGAATAAAGACGTGTATTGCCTTCACTTCGTGAAGGTTTTAGCAGTCCCTCCCTTTCATACAATCTTAAGGTCTGGGGATGGATATTGTATATACTAGCTACAATACTTATGTGATGATATTTCTTTGATTCTTTTTTCGTTTTCATTTCAAGTAATCCCCAATTTCTCCCTCGGCTTCTGACCAGTGATTTTTTCAATTTCTCTCATTAATTCTCTAATCCTCTGATCTCTAGATGGAGGCGGGACAATGAATACCTCAACAAATTCATCGCCTTGGAGCTTCTTTCCAGGCATGGGAGTTCCCTTTCCTCTCAATCTGAATTTCTGACCGGATTTTGTCCCGGGAGGAATTTTGATTGTAGCTTTCCCATGAAGAGTCGGAACTTCGATTTTTGCACCAAGCGTTGCTTCAGTCACTGTAATAGGGACCTTCACATAAATATTTTTCCCCTCACGCTTAAAAAATGCATGTGGTTCAACTTCAATTGTAATAAACAAATCTCCGGAAGGGCCTCCCATTCTTCCAGCATTCCCCTTTCCTGCAATACGGACTTTTGAGCCTGTGTTCACTCCACCGGGAATCCTAACTCTTATCAGCTCATTTTTTTGAATATATCCAGACCCATGACATACTGCACACTCTTCCCCTGGAGACACTCCGCTTCCCCCACATGAATGACAAGGACTTGAAAATTTCATAGAACCTATCTGTCTGTAGATTTGCCCTCTTCCTTTACATACTGAGCACACTTGCTGACCCTTGCCTTGCACATAGCCAACTCCATTACAGTTCGAACAAGCAATCATCCTGGTAAGTCTTATTCGTGTATCTACTCCCTTGAAAGCATCAACAAATGTAACTTTCATGGAATAGTGAAGGTCTTCTCCTCTCGTTGTTCTTTTCTGAGTTGACTGTACTCTTGACCCAAAAACATCTCCAAAGAAGTCGCGGAATGAAGATGTCCCAAACCCTGAGAAATCAAAACCTTCGAAGCCTGTTGAATAAGAATGTTTGTATCCTCCTCCAGGAGGGATATTGCCAACAAACCCAAATTGATCATACTGACTCCTTTTTTTGGGGTCTTTTAGAACTGAATAAGCTTCTTGAATCTCTTTAAACCGAGTTTCTGTAACTCTATCCCCTGGGTTGAGATCAGGATGGTATTTTCTTGCAAGTTTTCTGAATGCTTTTTTTATTTCTGGCAGAGAATCTTTCTTGGAAACACCTAGAATTTGATAATAATCCTTCTTCATCCCTGGCCCTTTTAGTCTTTAATGTTCATGCAGTGCTTATTGTCTGCTTGAACAAGTATTTATAGGCTAAAAATATAGGCTTCTATCCAATTTATTTCTTTTCTTCATCTATCACTTCTGCGTCAATAACTTCGCCTTCAGATCCGCTTTCAGAAGTTTCCTTGTCTGTTGTTTGGCTTTCAGAAGTATTTTGTGCTTCCTGTTGAGCATTGGCCTTTTGTTGCTGAGCTGCTTGCTGATACATCATTTCTGTCAGTTTATGGGATGCCTGAGAGAGTGATTCTATTGCTTTCTTTATTTGCTCCAGGTCTTCACTCTCGATTGCCTTTTTTGTGTTTTCTATTTCAGTCTGTATTTTTTTTGTTTCGTCTTCGCCAATTTTATCTTTATTTTCCTTTAATAATTTTTCTAAACTGTAAACCATTTGATCGGCCTGGTTCTTAGTATCAATGACTTCTCTTTTCTTCTTGTCTTCTTCAGCATGAACTTCAGCATCCTTTACCATTTTTTCTATTTCCTCTTCTTCCAGCCCGCTGTGGCCTGTTATAGTAATAGATTGCTGTTTTCCTGTTCCTATATCCTTGGCAGAAACATGAAGTATTCCATCGGCATTAATATCAAAAGCAACTTCTATCTTGGGCACTCCTCGCGGAGCAGGCGGAATACCATCCAGATGAAAACGGCCTAATGTCCTATTGGCAGCAGCCATTTCCCTTTCACCCTGAAGCACATGAATTTCAACACTTGGTTGATTATCAGAAGCAGTAGAAAAGGTTTCAGTTTTTTTTGTGGGAATTGTTGTATTCCTTACAATCATTTTTGTAAACACACCACCAAGTGTCTCTATACCTAGAGTAAGAGGAGTTACGTCCAGTAAAAGCACATCTTTAACATCTCCAGATAAAACTGCTGCCTGAATAGCTGCTCCTGCTGCAACGACTTCATCAGGATTAACTCCCTTATGGGGCTCCTTACTAAAGATATCTTTAACAAGATTTTGCACTTTTGGAATTCGTGTCGATCCTCCTACCAAAACTACTTCATTTATATCTTCGGCCTTTACTCCAGCATCAGCCATTGCTTTCTTACAAGGATCTATTGTCTTTTTAATTATTTCATCCATAAGCTCCTCTAATTTTGCTCTACTCAGTTTTAGAAGAAGATGTCTTGGCCCAGTTGAATCAGCAGTAATAAATGGAAGATTTACTTCGGTTTCCTTAGTTGTGGAAAGTTCCATTTTTGCTTTTTCAGCAGCTTCCTTTAATCGTTGAAGTGCCATTTTATCTTTCGAAAGATCTATGCCATTATCTTTTTTGAATTCAGAAACCAGCCAGTCCTGTATTTTCTGATCAATGTCATCCCCCCCAAGATGTGTGTCTCCATTTGTAGATTTTACCTCAACAATCCCCTCACCTACTTCCAAAATTGAAATATCAAAAGTCCCACCTCCAAAATCATATACAGCAATCGTTTGGTCCTTCTTCTTGTCCATCCCGTAAGCTAGTGCAGCAGCAGTAGGTTCGTTGACTATTCTTTCAACTTCAAGACCGGCAATTTTTCCGGCATCCTTGGTTGCTTTTCTTTGACTGTCATTAAAATAAGCAGGCACTGTAATTACGGCTTTTTGAACTTTTTCTCCCAGATAATCCTCTGCCGACTTTTTCAACTTCCTCAGAATCATTGCTGAAATCTGAGGTGGCGCATATTTTTTATTTAATGCTTCTATCCTCACGTCTCCATTTGGATCTTTAGTCACTTTAAAGGGAACCTGTTTTATTTCTTCAGGAACTTCACTGAAGCGTCGCCCCATGAATCTTTTTATAGAATATATTGTGTTTTCAGGATTTGAAACCCTTTGTCTTTTTGCAACCTGGCCAACCAATCTATCTCCTTTTTCATTAAAAGCAACAACAGAAGGAGTTGTACGTCCTCCCTCTTCATTTGTGATAATTACAGGCTTATCACCTTCTGTTACGGCAACAACTGAGTTTGTTGTACCAAGGTCAATTCCTATTGTTTTTGACATTTATATCCTCCGAATTTAATTTCAATATTAATTCAACATGTAATTAATATAACACTTGAGTATATTTTTGTCAAGTATATCTAAAATATTTATTTCATATTTAATTCATAATTCAACACAGCTATCAATTTAAGAAGGTTCACCTCCCATTTAGTTTGCAAAAGCCTGAATTATTCACGAGTCTAAGTTGTTGCAGATGCAAGGCACATCGCATGAAGCTGTGGTTCTTCACCACGAATTCGCTGTAACGAAGCAGATGCAATAAGATTGGCTCGCCTGGAAGGTGAAACATGTTTGCACTCCACTAAGATTTTTAACGCCATTTCCTCCCCGATCTTCTCGGCTCTGCTGGAACTCCGCATGTTTATCTTAAGCAACGCCCCAATGTCCCCGAGCCATCATCAACATCGCCCTTTTGATTATACAGTGCTCACACATCCATCAGGCCCGACTCACTTTGTTGGGTTCCCTCGAAGATCGACTCATAAAGGCTAAATCTTTTAATGTCGCTTCCTCCATCCCCTCAAATTCATATGCTTTACGCTGTTAGTTTGTGATCTAGCCAAGGATAGAAAATAAACTAGTTCTGAGGGTTTCATAGAGAACTATAAAAACTATTTGGTATTATATTAATTCTATCAGCAATTTTTATGTATAACCTAAGCTATTTTTTGTCAGGGTCAATAATGAAATTTTCTCTCATCAATAATTTTACTTCTTCTCTAGCCTTTTTGATTATTCCTTCAGCCAATTTATACCTTTCTTCTGCAGGAGCCTCGATTCTTGCAATTCCTTGTTCAATTGCTTTCGTTCCAACTGCAACAGCTTCTCTTGGAAAAAGTTCCCACTGATCCATATTGGGTATTATATAATCCTCACTTAGGCCATAATCTTCAGCTACTTTTGCCAATTCTTTTGCTGCTTCATTACACATTTCATCAGTTATTTTAGTTGCCATTACATCCAATGTTCCTCTGAAAATTCCTGGAAATCCAAGGGAATTATTAACCTGATTTGGAAAATCAGAACGCCCTGTAGCAACAATTCTTGCACCTGCTTCTTTTGCATCCCACGGCCATATTTCAGGAACTGGATTGGCTGCAGCAAAAACGATAGAATCTTTTGTCATGACTCTGATGAATTCTTTCTTTATAATGCCAGCTCTTGATGCACAAATCACAGCATCTGCTCCTTCCATTGCTTCCTTTATACCACCTTTGACCTGGTATTTATTTGTTGTTTCACAAATATGCCACTTTTCCTTGAAGTTTTTCTGCAGGGCCTCCCTATCTTCTCTGTCTCTGTGTAAAATCCCTTTTGAATCTACTTGTATGATATTACCAGGCATTACTCCTGCTGTTACTATGCACCTATTTATTGCTATATTTGCAGCACCTGCGCCAACCATCGCTACTTTAATATCTTCTAACTTTTTCCCAACAATTTTCACAGCATTCATCAATCCAGCTACTGTCACACAAGCTGTCCCCTGTTGGTCATCATGCCATACGGGAATATGACATTCTTCTCTTAGTGTATCTAATATATGAAAACATTTCGGATTTGAAATATCTTCAAGGTTAATTCCACCAAATGTCGGCTGTAACAGCTTTACTGTCTTGATAATTTCTTCCGGATTTTTGGTGTCAAGCATAATTGGAAAAGCATCAACACCACCTAGGTATTTATAAAGAACAACCTTTCCTTCCATAACGGGAAGGCCAGCTTCAGGTCCAATATCTCCGAGTCCTAGAACTCGAGTTCCATCGGATACAACCGCAACAAAATTAGCTTTATTGGTCATTTCGTATACTTTTTCACTGTTTTTATAGATCTCTTTACATGGAGCAGCAACACCCGGAGTATACCATATGGCAAAATCATTAAAATTATTAATCCTGCACTTAGGCAGTACTTCGATTTTACCTCTGTAAAATGGATGAAGTCGCATAGCATCCTTGGAAGGTTGTTCAGCCTTTGCTAGCAACTCTTCCACTGTTAAATCATTACTCATTTAATATCTCCTTATATTATGACAGATTTTCGGAGAGAAATCATATCTCTCTCAATATATTATAATATTATAAAAACATCTTATTATAGAATTCTTCTATTTAAAGTCAAGCTGTGATACTCATCTGTGAAGAAAACATCTTTCACTGTTTTCTTCATCTGGTTTCTTAGTTATAATCATGGCAATATTATACTCATTGGCTTTATCGATAACTTCTTTGTCTCTTATTGAACCGAGCGGATAAATTATCGATGTGATTTTATTTTTTGCGGCAATTTCCACTACATCTGGAAAAGGCATAAACGCATCTGAAGCCATGACACATCCTTCAGATCCATAGCCCCTTTTTGAAAATTTAATAGCATCTTCTGCAGAATCGATCCTGCTTCGCTGTCCAGAGCCAATACCATGCACTTTATCCTTCATTCCTATAATCACTGCATTAGACCGAGTAAAACATGCTACATTCCAGTTGAAAATTGCAGCATCGATTTCATCTTGCGTTGGACTTCTCTCTGAAACAACCTCTACTGATTCATACGAAATGATTTTTGAATTAAATCTTTTCTGAACTAAAAGTCCTCCGGCCACCCGTTTAAATTCCAGATTTTCATCAACAGAGGGTTTATCAAAAAAAGACGCCATTTTAACGACTCTTAACGGCTTTCTTGTTGCGAAGACTTTAATAGCCTCAAGCGTGAATTCTGGAGCATATACGACTTCAACATTTTTCCCTTTTTCAACAATATTTTTGGCCAATCTCTCATCGATTTTGTAGTTAAAAACATCTACACTTCCAAAGTTAGACAGAGGATCGCACTTCCATGCCTTTTCAAAAACATTCTCAGACTCATTTCCCATGGCAACACCGCTAGGCATCTCATGCTTTATTAAGGCACAAATATGTTTACTTTTATATATGTCCGATAATTTTTTTATTAACCTCTGGCCCAAGTCCATATCCCCGATATTTATATAACCTAAGCCTTTTACCCCCTCTTGAATCACTCTCATAGTAGACATATTGGGACCACTCGCTCCTTCTTCTGTATAAAAAGCAGCAGGATATCCAGGATTTTCTCCATATCTCATTGAAAGTTTTTTCTTAAACTTAAGATTCCCAATATTCAATGTATCTGGGAATTCTTCTTTTACTTTTGTTCTGTATTGTTCCCTTGTAGTCTTTCCGATTTTAACCATATTATTTTTTCGTCCTTTCACACCGGTTTATAATAGATATATCATATTTATTTACTTCTAATTCCTCATAAAAAATGCAAATAACTGACACCCTAAAATCCTCATCCTGAATTTGAGACCTCATAGCGTAATACACATCTCCTGCAACATCATCTGCAGTTTTCCCGAACAGATCTAAATCAACAGGTTCTCCATCAAATGAAGGTAGGGGGTCTATATTTTCTCCTGTATAAGTAGTAATCATCCTCGCCTTTCCTGCATTAAGTGGAACTTCAAAATAGTTTTTTGTTGAGGAACCGTCTTCTGCTCTTTTTATTATACCAAGGGATGCCCTGTTTTCAGGAATTATACATCCGCTTATCCTGGGAGTAAATGCCGGATCATCGGGTTCATAATCCCATCTATTGTGTGCAAGCTCCAGGATTTTAACCGGATTCTGACTTTGATGAATGCAGTTTTTTATATCCAAAGTCTGTTTTCCATTACTAACAGCAATTCCCCCAGAAATTAATATAGCAGGATATATCAGCAAATCAATATTCCCCTTATTTAATATCTCATCATCTACAGGTCTGACCCATGCTGTATCTTTCTCAAACTCAATTTTTCTAGCCTGGCTTGAAGCAGACCGCCCTGTAATCGCATAAACAACGACTTTGTTTTCTCCTGACCTGTCTCTACCTAAGATTATCACTCTACCTGGATATTCTCTATCAGACAACTTTTCTAGGCCTTCAGTCATTTTTCATTCCCTATCATAAATAAAATCTTTCATTCAAATAAATAGCATATGAGATTTTTGAAGTCAAAAAATCAAAATATTTTTCTTTATCTAATAGATTTTATGATATCATTATTTTCTATTTTTAGATAATTATTAAGAGGATATTATGAAAAAAGAAAAAGAACCTAAAGAAGCATATAAAGATTCTAGATTTTTAAACTCTCCCGAAGCCAGAAGTATAAGAATTCTGAGTGAATATCTAGAGCCTCTGAGCCGCCTGAACAAACTTAAGGTCAAGAGCACAATCCTTTTTCTCGGCTCCACGAGGGCAAAGCTTTATTCTAAAAACTCGCTAACAACAAAATATTACTGGGAAGCAGAAGAACTTGCATATAAATTAACCAAATGGGCGATTAAACTTAAACCTAAAGGAAAAAATTTTGTCATATGCACCGGAGGAGGGCCGGGCATCATGGAAGCTGCCAACAGAGGAGCATCTCGAGCTGGAGGGAAATCAATAGGAATGAATATATCCTTATCTTCTCAACAGGATCCAAATCCATATATATCCCCTGAACTTTCCTTTATCTTTCATTATTTTTTCATGCGAAAATTCTGGCTTGTTAGTAAAGCAAAAGCCGTAGTTGCTTTTCCGGGGGGGTTTGGGACTTTAGATGAAGTAGTGGAGATATTGACTTTAATTCAGACGAAAAAAATTCAAAAAGAAGACATGACTCCTTTACTTCTTTACGGAAAAGAATATTGGCAAGAGATCATAAATTTTGATGCTCTCTTAAAATATGACACAATTGCTCCTGAAGACATAACCCTTTTTTCTTATTGCTCTACTCCGACGAAAGCTTTTTCTTTCCTGAAAGAAAGATTAGAGAAATTTTTGCTCTAAATCTTGATTGATTGAATTGAATTTTTCTGGCATTATTATAGTCAGAAAGATGAAAATTTTAAGTGGAATATTATTCATTTTCGTCTTGACTATATTTCTATCATCCTGTGCTCGGATAAGATACAAACCTGCTCCAAATGTACAGAGGGGTCTAGCATCATGGTATGGGCCAGGTTTCCATGGAAAAACAACTTCCAGCCAAGAAATTTTCAATATGCATGACATGACTGCTGCTCATAGAAGCCTCGCTTTTGGCACATATGTTATTGTGACAAATCTCAATAATGGAAAATCAGTAACAGTCAGAATAAATGACAGAGGTCCTTTCATAAAAGGTCGGATTATCGATCTTTCATATGCGGCTGCAAAAGTTATAGGAATAATCGGGCCTGGCGTTGCATCTGTCAAGTTAGAGCCACTTCCAGGCGTTCCAGTTGAAACGTCAACACAAAAGTTTTCTGTCCAGGTAGGTGCTTTTATACTTAATAAAAATGCGATCCATCTAAAAAAGAAACTCCAGAAAAACTATAAAGGTGTATATATTTCTATTTTTAAAACCTCACATCAAACTTATTACAGGGTTAGAATCAAGGCTAAAAGCCTAGACATAGCAGAAAGGATTGCATTAAAACTTAACACAGAGGGCTTCACTGTCTTTTTGTTAGAAAAACACTAAATCCAACATACCTTTAATTTTTCTTAAAAAGGTTTTATGAATAATGCAGTATGTTTTAATTCATTCCTTTTTTGCTAAAAGTAAAATTAAAATTTTATGCTCCCCTTCAGGCACTTTGACCTTTGTTGATTTTCCATCAAAAATCCGCTTAACCTGATCATCTACTTCCAGTTGATATTTTCCATCTGTAATGAACCGTATCTTTATCTCTCTTGGGCCAAGCGATTTTATCTCAAATGAAATTTCATTCTGAGAATACAGAAAATGTCTGAATACAGCACACCCGTTGACGATCAGTATCTTTTTCCCTTCTTCTTTTAACTTCATTTTCGATGGGGAAATCTCTATATCATAATGCCTTCCTTGAATAGAAATCCTAGACAATTTTCCTTTTTTCTCAGGATTTATCATTCCGAATCTAAATCCTTCCCATGGTGTAAAATCCAAATATTCCTCTAAAGCAATTAATGCAAACAGAGGTCCCCAACTTTGATATCTTTGTCCCCCGGCTTCTCCAGTCCTGGAATCAAAATTCTCAGGACATAGTTGGAAGTTTTCCCAGCTCCGTAGAAACAAGGAAGAGCTTTTTTGAGCAAATTCAGATGCAATAGCATCAAAATCGTATGCTTTCAAACCTTGATAAACCAGGTAATTAGTAGGAGGCCAAATTGTTCCTCTCCAGTACTGTTGATCTTTAAAGGCTGGGTCATCACGGGAAACTGTTGGCAACACATAATCTCCCCAGAATTCCTTTTCATTAAGCAAGTGTTTTATCATCCGGACAGCATTTTTTCGGTTTGGAATACGTGCCAACAAGGGATAAAAATTCGATGCTGCTTTTCTTGATGAAAATTTTCCATCCCAGTAACGGTCAAAATAGAATCCTTCTTTCTCATTCCATAGATAGTCATTAATAAGGGCTTTCATTTTTTCATATTCATCCATATAAACTTTATATTCTTCTCTCTTGTCGAGCACACTGGCAATTTGAGCTAAACACCAGGAATCAAACGTGTAAAGAGAATTCAAATCAAGGCAATTCATCATTAAAGTTCCTGTTTCATCATTGAAAGAGGCCTCATCCCAATTAGGAAGATCATCCTGTCCTGATTCCCACATTGCACGTGTTTTCCCTTCAACATTCTTCTCCCAAGATGGGACACTTTGGGCAATAAGTTCCTCATCTGATCCCCACTCAAGAAGACCATCTCCATTACCATCTCTACGTATCTGGCCGTTGTCTTTTTTCGCTTTCCAGAAAGAGTGCCATTTCTTAAGATATGGATAAGCAAATTTCAAAATCTCCATATCACCAATCTTTTCAAACAATTTTAACACAACATAAGAACCAACAGGAGGCTGCGAACGGTCACTCGCTCCTCCGAATCTCCCCCTCCAGTTAGGAATATTTCCATTTGGGTATTCTGTTTCCAGAACTGCTCTCAAAATATCCTCAGCATGTTTAGAACTCTCTATTGAGACTTCTAATGCATTAAAGAAAGAGTCCCATTCAAAAATTGTCCAGTGATCAGGAGTCCCATCTGGCTTTGGAAAAATCCATCTACGGCCAGCTGGAGCATAAATCCGATGTTTTCCAGGCTGGTAAAGTGTCATCCAAAAAAGGTTGTTGGTTATTGCTTTAGAAACTCCTTTATATATTCCTTCAATCTTAACTCTTTTCTTTTTGTACCTTTTCTCCTCTTCCTCTAAAATAGAATCAATAGTCTTTTCATTCTTATATCGATAAATATGGTTTCTCAATACTCTAGTATCCTCCCCAAGTCCTGCTACAAAATATAACTTCCTTTCTAAAGAAAAAGACAGGGCAATTTCTTCACCTTGAGATTCAGTAATCAAATCCCCCTTACGATTCATCCAGATTAAATAATTGCTTCCAAGCGGGGACATGCTTTTTCCAGTTATGTGGCTGTCAGGAAGAAACTGGTATATTCCACTAAGATCCCAAGGAAAATAATGAATTAGGTGGATTTCTATATCCTTAGGCCCTTTGATTTTCCCAATAACAGTTCTCTCATCCTGACGAGACCATTCAAAAACTAACGTAGATGATTTTGAAGATGGCTTTTTGTGAATAGGGGTCTCTCTCCCCTTTCCAAATGGAAGACTTAAATTTATTTTTATCCTGGCATATCGGCCATCAGGAGAATGAGGACCAACCTCTGAAATAAGATAAAAAATGTCTTCTTTATCTGCAATCTCATTATTTCTTTTTATTCTTATGCGAAAAGCAAAGACACTATTCTCCTTATGAGCTAATACTAAACCAGCCCAAGCTTTCCCCTCTAAAGAACCTATGTAAACATCCTTCCATGGATAATATATTTCTGAATTAGCCAAAGATACAAAAAATAAAAACAGAAGAAAAAATACCCTAATTTTTTTCATGCCAGTAATCATATCAAAAGCAGATTCTTATTAAAAATAATTTAAGGCAATTTTATCTTTAAAGCAACAGTTTTCCTTTAGCTGTCACAAACTTTTTCTGAGAATTATTCCTCATTTCCCTGCATCAATCTCAGAAAAAGCCAATAAGCTCTCTATTTCTTTCCAAGCATTAAGTAACATATTTTATTTCATCTTGATAATTTAAAAATTCTCGGGATGCAAAAATCGAATCTATTTCTTTAAATAAAATTTCAATTTCTTCATCCTTTGTATAAAAATGAGGGCCAATCCTGATTACATCTGGCTCATTGTTTTCGCCTTTCCTGAAATCAAGCTTGATTCTTCTTTCTTCCAATGCCTGTTTAACTTGAAAAGCATGAGGTATTACTATAGAAACCGCTCCTCCCCTATGGTTTTTATCTTCAGGAGAAAATATTTTGTAGTTTCTTTCCCTTGCTTTTTCAATTGTTAATCGGGTTTGTGAAAGAGATTTTTGTCTTATCTGAAAACTGCCAATTTCCTGGATAATCTTCAATCCGGCTAAAGCAGTATAAAGGCAAGGGATAGGAGGAGTTCCTGACATAAATTTGTATGACCCTTCAGTATATTTCATTTTTTCTCTGAAGGAAAATGGAGACCTATGTGCAATCCATCCTGTCAGGTACGGATCCAAACTGGATGCCAACTCGGGTTTAACATACAAAAAAGCATTTCCAGGACCACCACAGAGCCATTTCAAACAACCTCCAATATAAAAATCAACGTCAAGCTTTTTTACATCAACAGGGATCGTCCCGGGAGCATGATACCCATCAATAACAGTTAGGGCTCCAACCTTACGGGCCTGGCACGCAATTTTTACAATGTCCTGAATATAACCAGATTTGAAATAAACATGAGAAGTAGCAACAAATAATGTTTTTTCATCTACGCGGCTTAATATTTCTTCAACATGAATACCAGGGTGTCCGTGACTCTTTATTGTATCGATATCCCAACTCATAAATTCAGCAATTTTAGTAATTGCATAAATTGAAGAAGGGAAATCTTGATCTGTTATGACGATCTTATTCCTTTTTTCATTTTTTGATATAAATTTTGTAGAGAGTGCCACCCAATGACTAAGAGTTGCATTGACCATCATAGTTACTTCATTTTCACCCGCATGAAGAAGCGCTGCAACCCGATCCCCTATTTTTCGCGGAAGATCCCACCATTCTTTCTGCCATGCGGTCACTCCTTCCTCTGCCCATAAGTAATAATACTTCTCCAACTCTCCCTTTACCCTTCCTGGAACAGCCCCAAGTGAGTTGCTAATTAGATAAACACAATTCTTCAAAATTGGAAATTCCTTCCTTAAAGAAGATAAATCCCGTTCTAAATTCCATTGCTTTTTCAACATTGTTTAACCCCAATAGTAAACAATTACTCAGTGATATTTTTCCCTTACTGCCTGTTTTCTAAGCAAGTAAACCGTTTTTAACATAATAGGACACAACTTCTATAAACATGTCTAATTCTCGAATCATTGTATATATGCTGGCTGTCATATGTATCCCTGTAATTTTTTCCTCACTTTTAATATTTTAATTAACTCATTCTAAAAATACCATACAAATATATAAAACGTAATAAGAATTTCTTGTTTTTCCATATCTCATTCGACTTTTTTACTCTTTTTTCTTATAATTGAAATGAACTGACACAGATCAAAAGGAGGTTTTTATGAGAAAAATCATTCCATTTATTTGTATTGCCTTTCTTATTAGTTCCTTATCTTGGGCAAAAGTTGGAGATATCCTTAAAGTAATTAAAACACCTGGCCCATGTCCAACAGGGCTGACATTTGATGGACAAAACCTCTGGTTGGCTGATAACTTTACAGACAAAATATATAAAATTGAACCACAATCAGGAAAAATTCTTAAAAGTTTCGAGTCTCCTGGGCACCATCCGGAAGGATTAGCATGGGATGGAAAAAACTTATGGCATATCGATTCTGGAGAGAAATCCATGTACCGCATTGACCCGGAAACAGGAAATGTATTGCTTATCTTAGAATCAAATAGCCAGAATCCACGAGACCTCACCTGGGATGGAAAGTATATATGGGTTACAGACTATAAAAGCGACATTCTTCTTAAGGTCTCTATTGAAGATGGGATGATGGTTCAAAATTTCCCTTCTCCTGAAAGAGAACCAGCTGGATTAACCTTTGATGGCAAGTATTTATGGGTAACTGACCGCGGTGCAGATAGGATTTATCTTGTTAATCCATCAGATGGACTGTGTCTTTCCTCTCTGCATTCATACGGCCCATTCCCTTACGGACTAGCCTGGGGTAATAATGTTCTCTGGAATGTTGATTATGAGAATAATGAAATATATAAGATAAAAATATTCTGTAAGGATATCCTCTCCAAATGGGACAAACGCGACATGTCCCTTCATTTTATCAAAGAATATCGAAACTATGGTCCCGGCACAGTAAAGACCCTCAATGTTTATCTCCCGCTCCCCAAAAACAGAGATAATCAAAGCTTATTAGGACCTATCGAGTTTGACTCAAAACCGAAAGAAATTATTGAAGATAGTTGGGGACAAAAAATTGCTCATTTTCATTATAGAGACTTAAAAAGCTATTCAATAGTCAAACCAGGCTGGAAAATAAATTCTGAAATTTATTCCACAGAGTATTTCATTTATCCTGATAAAGTTGGAAACTTAGAAGATATTCCTGAAGAAATAAGAAAAAAATATACTCAGGATGGAGATAAATACTGCATTCATGATCCTCTTATCCAAAATCTTTCCCAAAAAATTGCTGGAAAAGAAAAAAATCCCTATTGGATCGCCAGGCGAATCTATGATTATTTGGGAAAACACTTCAGTTACAACCTTAAGCCTCTAGGAGGATGGAACCCTGCTCCTACTGTACTACAAAGAGGTACAGCTTCCTGCTCTGAGTACTCTTACTGCATGATTTCTCTCTGTCGGGCTCTCGGTGTTCCCATTCGATATGTTGGTGCAATAAGCCGCAGAGGAGATGATGCCAGCATTGATGACGTATTTCACAGGTGGACAGAAGTATACTTACCTCCATATGGATGGATTCCTTTTGACGCCAACAAAGGTGATCAGAATTTGCCAGGCAGAAAGGTTTTAGGGATTGGAAATGTAGATGCTCGTTATATTATCACAACTGAAAACGGCGGCGGGGATAAATATCTGTGGTTTGGTTATAATTACGGTTTCAAATGGACATCAGAAGGAAAATGCCGTATTCATGAAGAAAGTTATGGACTCTGGACACCTCTAGGAGATAAAAAACATTTTAAACCTATAAAATAAAAGCAAAATAGTTCAAAGATCTAAAGGCGACTTTTTATTTTGAGGATTTCTGCCATAGAATAAATCATCTGCAAAGACCGCTGATGATTGTACAGTTGAAGATTTTGAAATGGCTTTTCTTATTAAGTTATGAAAAAGATTATCCGGCTTGCTGTAAGGACAAACAAAGATACAAGTTGCACAATCTGTTCCAACTTTTCTCCAATATCTGTAACATTCTTCCCTGTTAATAACCCACTTTAAAACCCCATTCTCTTTGACCTTTTCACCATAAGTGATGGCCTGAGCAGGACAGTTTCTAGCACATTTTTGACATTTTGCACAAAAATCTTGAACTCCAAAATTTTCTGGTCTATCAACAATCAAAGGGAGATCTGTTGTTACTAGCCCAAGTCTTATGCGGGGCCCAAATTTCTTAGTCACAAGAATGCCCATTCTCCCTAACTCCCCTAGGCCTGCTTTCCAGGCAAGAGGAATAAGCATCGCCTGATAATTGCTTCCTGCAATATGAGCTCTTGATGAATATCCTAGCCTACGAATAAAATTGGCAGCAATTATAGATATTTTTGCTGCTTCAACGTATTTCTTAGCAGTCTCAACAATTACAGGAGATTTAGGGGAAGTTCTGATCATCTCATAATCCATTTCTACTGCGAAGACAACAGCGTATTTATCATTATTTTCTATTTTTTCTCCATATTGTTCAGGCCCACGACCAACATTCGAATAAAGATAAGACTTATCCAGTTCACAAATGCCGCAGATATCAGAACCCAGGTATTTTATAATGTTCTTTATAACTTTTGTGTTTTTATGAGGCGAAAATTCGATTCTCTCTGATTCTTTAACTCCCTTAACATTCGTTAACTGAGCTTCAAGAAAATCAAATTCTGCATTTGCCAGAGAAAAAAACAGTGGACTTTTTTTTACATGAGAAGAAGATAAAATATCTGGAAGTTTTCTTATTTCATCGTCAATCTTCTTATATATAGTATTTCGTTTGTAATATTCTTTGAAAATTTCAGAACCTTCTATATAATCAAAGCGCGCAAAAATGATATTCCTCTCATCTATTCGCTTCTGCTCCCCAATAATTTCAGTCTTTTTCTTTGGGGCTTGAGAAAATATCAAAATAATAAAAGCTGCAGCAATAACAATAAAAACACTTCCAAAAATCCAATTTTTTAGTGATAAAGGGATGAAAAAAATAAGAGAATTAATGCATATCAAAAGAAACAAAAAAAATAAACTACGCTGAAATGCTTTTTTTTCTCTCTCTAACAGGCTAAAGACAACGAAAGAAACAAAAAAAACAATTAAAATTACAAAAGAAATTTCACCTAATACTGTCCAAATACTCATGACCAAAAAATAATAAACTCTTATTTTAAAGTCAACCTATTATATTTTTAGTTCAATTTAGAACTTCTCCCTAATTTTTGTTCACAATGATAAACAAATTGTAATCTCCCATAATAATAAAATATGGTATAGAAGTATTCTAGAGGAGTGATATTATTAAATCAAAACTGTTCGTTTTTTTCCTACTTCAATTGACTGAATCCTCAAATTCTGTTATTAAATTAGGGTGAATGTTATAAACAATATTAAAGAGGCAGATTAAGAAGGCAATACATAAAAAAACAAACCAAAAATATCTTCTATCTTATTGCCTCTTTCGATATTTTTACCTAAAAAATTTTTAAGGAGAATTAGAAATGAAAAAAATTCTTGTTTGTGATGCATTAAATCCAGAGGCCTTTGAAGAGCTCAAATCCATTCCTGATTTTGAAGTCACCTTAAAAACAGGTATGGATGAGGCAGAACTCATTAAAACAATCCCTGAATTCCATGCAGCAGTAGTTAGAGGAGCCACAAAAATCAGAAAAAAGACTATTGATGCAGCCTCAAATCTTGAAATCATTGTAAGGGCAGGAATTGGCCTTGACAACATCGATGTTACAGACGCTGAAGAGAAAGGAATCCAGGTCGCAAATACGCCCGCAGCCACAACAATTTCCGTTGCTGAGCATGCTTTTGGGTTAATGCTTGGAGCCGTACGAAACCATGGAAAAGCCAACATTTCTATGAAATCCCATAAATGGGAGAAAAAGATCCTTTCAGGCACAGAACTTTATGGAAAAACATTAGGTGTCATCGGAAGTGGAAGAATAGGCCTTGCACTTGCCCAACGTGCACTTGCTTTTGGAATGAAAGTTATTATTTATGATATTATCCAAGTCAAAACAGACATGGATGTAACACAGGTATCTCTGGAAGAACTTTTGCATCAGTCAGATATTATATCACTTCATCTCCCCTTGACAGAAAAAACAAAACATATCTTAAGTGACAATGAATTTAATAAAATGAAGGATGGAGTTATTATTGTTAATGCTTCTAGAGGAGGAACTGTGAATGAAGATGCTCTACTAAATGCTCTTGAATCGGGCAAAGTCAGATGTGCAGCAATAGATGTTTTTGAAAAAGAGCCTCCAGATAATTATCCCTTAATAGATCATCCTAATGTTATTGCAACACCCCATATTGGCGCCGGAGCAAAGGAAGGTCAAAAAAGAGCAGGTTTTGAAGTTGTAACAATTTTAAAAGAAAGGCTGGCTGGATAACAATTCTGTAAAAGGGAAATATCCGCTCTGGATATTAACTGAATTAAACAGTTCTAAGCCTTGAATATTAATTAGTTTTAAATTTACAAGTACGCACAAACAGCTTAAACATTTTTGTCATCAAGCTGTGAAATGTAAATCTTTCTTACACTTATAAAGAATTCATGATATTTTTCTGTTCTAAAATCAGGGTAAGTCCACTCCAATGTTCTTACTGTTTTTTTTTCGAATAATAATTCTAGATGCCCATAAATACCTTTTTTAAGAGGAATCCTGTGTGAGAAATTTTTTGCTGTTGCCATAATCAAAGCAGAAGAAGTAAGATAGCCTGGATCCAAATTTACAATTCTGTGCTTTGCATTCAGTTCTTTATTCATCTCCTCTTCAAGCTTATTTGTGCGGAGTTTTATTTCACTCAGCATTTCAGGAGAATAAAGATCGGCAAAGCTTAAGAACTTTCTTTTTAAATTTTTGCCCATCTGTTCTTCATAATAGTCAGTAAAATCAAACCTGAAAAATGCACTCGAATGGTCCAGTTTACCATAAAGCCGAATGAGGTGTTCTTCTGCTATATCAAAGATAATTTTTTCAGAAGCGATAATACCGCAGATTAGTTTGACTGAATTAAAAGGTTTTGCCTCAACCATAATATGTACAATCTAGCCTATTTTGTTTTTCTTACAAGCTATATTTAATATATTTATTTTATTTATTCAAACTTAAATCATAAAAACTCCTGAAAAACACATCTATTGACGTAAATATGTATATTGCTTATAATCCTTGGCATCATGAAATGGCTTTATATTGAAGATATTGCTGGATATAAAGACCAGGAAATCGAAATAAGAGGATGGGTTTACAAAAAGCGTTCAAGCGGTAAGATTCGTTTCCTTATTATTAGAGACGGAACCGGAATACTCCAGGGAACAATTTACAGCCCTAAAAAAGACAACCCTCTTTTTAAAAAGTTTGATGAACTCACTCAGGAATCCTCTCTCATTATAAGAGGCCTTGTCAGAGAAGAAAAAAGAGCCCCTGGAGGCTATGAATTGAACATAAATGATATTAATATCATCCAGATTGCTGAAGAATATCCCATAACTCCAAAAGAACATGGAATTCCTTTTCTCATGGAACACCGTCATCTCTGGCTTCGATCTCAAAAGCAGAATGCAATACTCCAAATCCGAACGGAACTGATTAAAGCTATACGGGATTTTTTTAACGGCCGAGGCTTTCGTAATATGGACACTCCCATATTGACCCCAAGTGCCTGCGAAGGAACTACTACTCTCTTCGAAACAGAATATTTCGGTCAAAAAGCATATCTAAGCCAGAGTGGTCAGCTTTACAATGAAGCTGCAATAGCGGCTTTTGGAAAAGTTTATTGTTTTGGGCCAACATTCCGAGCCGAAAAATCAAAAACAAGAAAACACCTTATCGAATTTTGGATGGTTGAACCAGAGGTAGCTTTTGCCCTCTTGGATGACATAATCAAGCTGGGAGAAGATTTAATTATATACATTATTGAATACATTCTGGATAAAAACAAAAATGAACTTGATATTTTGGAGAGAGATACAAAAGTTTTGGAACGAATAAAGAAACCTTTTCCCCATATCACCTATGAAAAAGCCATCGCAAAACTGAATGAAAAAGGCTCAAAAATAAAATGGGGTGATGACCTGGGATCCCCTGAAGAAACACTCATATCTGAGATTTTTGACTCACCCGTCTGCATGACACATTTTCCTGCAAAAATAAAAGCCTTTTACATGCAGCCTGATGAAGAACGGCCTGATTTAGTATTGGGAGTCGATATTCTTGCCCCAGAAGGATATGGAGAACTAATAGGCGGCGGTCAGCGGATCAGTGACCTTGCCCTCCTCGAAAAAAGACTTAAAGAATACAATCTTCCCCGTGAAGCTTTTGAATGGTATCTCGATTTAAGAAAGTATGGATCAGTCCCGCATTCAGGCTTTGGGCTTGGGGTAGAAAGAGTCCTTTCCTGGATATGTAAAATCAAGCACATAAGAGAAACAATCCCCTTCCCTCGTCTTCTTCACAAAATATACCCTTAATCCGATATCTAATATGAAGAAAGTCGCACTTATAAGTTTGGGTTGTGCAAAAAACCTTGTTGACAGTGAGGTCATGCTGGGTTATTTACACAGAAGCGGCTACAACTTCGTAACGAAACTTGACAGGGCAGACATCATTATTATCAACACGTGTGGCTTTATCAAAGCGGCCAGGAAAGAATCCCTCGAGGCTATGCGAAAAGCCGTTTGTGAGAAGAAAAAAGCAACTGAAAAAATAATCGCAGCAGTTGGTTGTTATGTTAAAAGAGAAAAAGATACTCTTAAAAAAAAATTCCCTGAGATAGATATCTGGATGGGAGTCAATGATTTCGATAAAATCGTCAATGCAATCGAAGGCCTCCCCTACGAGTCTGCTGCAAGCTGCTTCCTTTATGACCATACATCTCCAAGATACCTTTCGACTCCAGCGGCATGGACTTATGTAAAAATTTCAGAAGGCTGTTCACATAATTGTTCATTCTGTGCAATTCCCATGATTAAGGGCACTTACTGCTCCCGAAATATTTCATCTATCACACAGGAAGTGAAACAATTAGTCTCTAGGGGAATCAAAGAGATTAATATTGTTTCACAGGACTCGACTTATTTTGGACGTGATGTGGGCTTAAAAAACGGATTAACTCTTCTTCTCAAAAATCTTATAAAAATTAAAAAACTCGAATGGATAAGGATTCTTTACGGGTATCCTGAAGAAATAAGCGATGATTTTCTAGAAATAATGCAGGAACAGAAAATATGTCCCTATCTTGATATCCCTTTTCAGCATTCTGCCCCTGAAATCATAAAGCGCATGAAAAGAGGATTAAATGGCATAAAAGCTTTGAAACTCATAAAAAAGATAAGAGAGAAACTTCCTGAAGTCGCTATTCGGACATCACTTATAGTTGGATTCCCGGGTGAAGGCAAAAAAGAATTTGAGAACCTTAAAAAGTTCGTAGAGGAAGCAAAATTTGACCATTTGGGCGTTTTTACTTATTCGCATGAAAAAAATACAAGTTGTTATTCCTTGGGAGATTCTGTCAAAGAAACAATAAAAAAAAGAAGGAAAGAAATTCTCATGAAAATCCAAGCTGAAATATCCTACAAAAACAACACAAAATATCTGGGGAGAAAAATTGATGTTCTAATTGAGGGTAGATTGAAAGAAGACCCCAGTATACTCCTCGCCCGTTCAGGATTTCAGGCTCCTGAAGTTGACGGATTTGTATATATTGATAACCCGGAAAATTCATCAGATACAATTAATACGATCCAAAAAGTTGAAATTACAGAGAGCGATGTATATGATTTGTATGGAAAATTTTAAAATGAGATTACTGTCGAAAATATTTGCAACATTTTTCGGAATCGGGTACTTCCCATTAGCACCAGGGACACTGACAAGCTTAATCATCGTTATTCTTTACAAGGCCTTTCTTTTCAAACTGAACTGGCCTTATTATCTACTGCTTTTGATTTCAATATTCTTTATCGGTGTATATACTTCTTCAAAATACTGCACTGAATTAAACAAAGAAGATCCAAGGAGTGCTGTTATTGATGAAGTTTTAGGACAACTTATTGTAATGTTCAGGCTGCCTTCAAATTGGATCGTTCTTCTAGCCGGATTTTTTCTTTTCCGCTTCTTTGATATTCTCAAGCCCTTCTTTATAAAAAAAACAGAGAAATTTCCAAAAGGCTGGGGTATCATGATAGATGACATTGTTGCAGCAGCTTATGCAGGGATAATAGTCAACCTTTATTTACTTCTAAAATGAAAACTAAAAAAAATCCCAAAATTGAGATTTTAGTTGTCGGCACAGAACTTCTCACTCCATTCTTTCAGGATACTAATTCTCTCTATCTTACACAGCGATTGAATGAACTTGGACTGGATGTTTATTTTAAAACTATAGTCGGAGATGAACGCGATGATCTGCTTCTATGTATCAAAGAAGCATGTTCCAGAGCCAATTTAATAATTGCTACTGGGGGACTTGGCCCAACTCAAGATGATAGGACCAGAGAGGTATTTGCCGAAGTTCTTAACAGGAAGCTCATATATAAGAAAGAAATCACTCAAAAAATTGAGAAAAGATTTAAACACAGAGGCATGCATGTTCCTCCTGTGAATGAAAAGCAATCTTATATCATTGAAGGAGCCGAGATTCTTGAAAATAAAAATGGCACAGCTCCAGGCCTCTGGATCGATACAGAATCAGAGATTATTATTCTTCTTCCCGGTCCCCCTCATGAACTTAAGCCAATGTTTGAATCAGCAGTCTTCCCTCGCCTGGAAAAAATCCAGTCAAAATATACTAAAAGAATAACTATAAAAATCACTGGCCTTACGGAATCAAAGATAGAATCGCTTATCTCAGACCTTTATCCAGAGGAACCCGACTGCAAGATGGGTATTCTTGCCTATCCAGGACAGGTAGAAATTCATCTCTCAGGACATTCCAAAGAAAGCACCTCTCAGGCCAAAGAAAAAACCGACAGATTGGCAAAAAGTTTACTTGAACGCCTCGGGAATAATGTGTTTTCTTCGTCTGGAGAAGAACTTGAAGAAATTATTGGAAAGCTTTTAACTGCCCGCAAAGAAACTCTTGCAGTAGCTGAGTCATGCACTGGAGGCCTTTTGGGACACAGGATTACTAATGTTCCAGGAAGTTCGAATTATTTTCTTCAAGGTGTGCAAGCATATTCAAACAGAGCAAAGAACCAGATTTTGGGAGTACCTTCTGATCTGATAGAAAAATATGGATCGGTGAGTTCTGAAGTCGCTAAGTGTATGGCGAGCAGCATCAGGGAAAATGCCCAAGCGAGCTACGGACTATCAATAACCGGAATAGCAGGCCCGTCAGGAGGGACAACAGAAAAACCTGTCGGGCTGGTATACACTGCATTATCATGGGAAAATGGCATGGAATCCAAAAAAAATCTTTTTCTGGGTAACAGAAAGATTATAAAATTTCAATCAAGCCAGAAAGCTCTTGATATGCTGCGAAGACATATTTTGAAAAACATAATTCAAGGCTGAATTTTGGGACTAATGAGAACTTTTATTGCTATAGACCTAGACAATGAGATAAAAAATAATCTCTCTCAGCTTATCAGCAGGCTTAAAAAATGCAGCACCAATATCAAATGGATAAAACAACAAGGAATGCATTTAACTCTTAAGTTTTTGGGAGAAATACCGCCAGATAAAGTCTCAGAAGTCGAATCATTATTACGGAAAGTCGCGGAAAAGCACAGTCATTTTTTACTGAAATTTAAAGGGACAGGAACATTCCCTGAAGGAAATAAAAGACCAAGGATTTTATGGCTGGGAATTGAATATAATGAAAATTTGAAAATTTTCCAATCCGAGTTAGAATCTGAATTAGAAAAAATTCATTTTCCCAGAGAGAACCGAAAATTTCATCCTCATCTTACTCTGGGAAGAGTTAAATCACACCAAGACCTTAGTCTTACATTCTCAGAACTGGCAAAAGATCGGGAAAAAGATTTTGGTGAAATGATTGTAAAAAAGATCACGCTTTTCAAGAGTACTCTGAAACCTTCTGGTGCGGAATATACAATAATTTCGGAACATGAATTAAAATGAAAATATTATTTGCTCTTCTATCCTATCTTTTCGGTGCAATTCCTACAGGATATATATTTTATTTCTTAAGTGAAAAAAAAGACATCCGTACTTCTGGAAGCAAAGCCACAGGAGCTACAAACATACTCAGGCTCAAAGGATGGAGATATGGCCTCCCAGTACTAATCATAGATATCTTCAAAGGCTTTCTCCCTGTCTTTCTTGCATTTAAACTTTTTCCAGATGAAAATTTTGCCCTTATGTGCGCTTTCCTGACAATTATCGGTCACTGCTTCCCTATATACATTAAATTTAAAGGAGGAAAAGGTACAGCAACAACAATAGGTGTGTATGCCGCTGTAGCTTTTAAACCTTTCCTCTGTATCGTAATTTTATTTCTACTTGTTGCAGCCATTACTCGTTATGTTTCGCTTGGCTCATTACTGGCTGCTTTGAGCTTTCCATTTTTTGTAATTCTATTCAAAGGGAATATTGAAATCGTCTATTTAAGCCTTGCTGTTTTCCTTCTGATTCTTGCAAAACACCAGAGTAATATCAGGCGACTCATAAAAGGAAATGAAAGTAAATTAGGAGAAAAAATCAATTGAAAGCAAGTGTTATTGGAGCTGGAAGCTGGGGAAGTGCATTTACACTTCACCTTGGACGTCAAAACATAGAGACTCAACTCTGGGTCAGAGAACAAAATATCTATGACGAAATCGTAAGAAAAAAGGAGAATAGGGCTTTTCTTCCTGATTTCATTTTCCCTTCATCAGTTTCGTTTTTTCATGAATTAAAAGAAACCGTTAATAAAACAGATGTAGTTTTTATCGCTGTTCCTTCTAAATTCTGTCGCAGCATTTACAAACAGCTTGCGCCTCTTCTTTCCTCAAATCAAATATTAGTGAGTTTGACAAAAGGAATAGAAAAAGATTCACTAAAAAGAATGAGCGAAGTTATGGAAGAAGTGTTTCTTCCTTATTTTCATCCAAAAATTTCTGTATTATCAGGCCCAAGTTTTGCGAGAGAAGTTGCTGAATGCCATCCTACTGCAGTAGTCATTGCAGCAAAAGATTTTGGTCTCGCAAAATACATACAGCAGTTAATCTCAAATGCATACTTTAGGGCATACACTTCTAATGATATTATTGGAGTCGAAATTGCAGGTGCATTTAAAAATGTAATCGCAATAGCAGCAGGAATCTCAGCCGGCCTTCAATTCGGAAATAATTCCACTGCTGCACTTGTAACAAGAGGGATTGCTGAAATAGCAAGATTGGGTGTAAAATTGGGATCAAAAAAGGAAACTTTCTCAGGGCTTGCAGGAATTGGTGACCTTGTCCTCACATGTACCGGAAAATTAAGCAGAAACAGATATGTCGGCTATGAACTTGGAAAAGGAAAATCTCTCGATGAAATAACTTCAAATATGAAAATGATAGCCGAGGGAATCATTACAGCTCGCTCCAGCTATCAACTAGCAAAGAGGGAAAACGTTGAAATGCCGATATGCGAGGAGATTTATCAGGTTCTTTACAATAATAAAAGCCCAAGAACAGCTCTTCAGGATTTGATGTCAAGAAAATTAAAAAACGAATATTATTATTAAAGGAGAAAAGAATGAGGCTAAAAACAATAAGTATCTTAATTATTTGTCTGAATATAATCTCTTGCGCTTCCTCTCAAAAAAAGATTGAACAGGCACGTGAAAAAGACCCTCGATATCAGTGCAACCTTGGATTAGTATACTTAAATAATGGTAAAGTAGATCTTGCAATAGATTATTTCAATAAATCTCTTTCGCTCCTTCCCAATTATGATCTTGCTCTTAACTCCATGGGAATAGCATATTCTATGAAAGGAAATTTCGAAGAATCTGCGAAGTACTATGAAAAATGCCTTAAGGTCAATCCAAGCCTAACCGAAACTCATAATTACTTGGGCACTGTATATCAGCAAATGGGCTTTCTCGATAAGGCAGAAGAACAATTTCAGCAGGCTGCTGGTAATATTAACTACAAGTCAAGGGAACTTCCTTATTATAACCTTGCAAGATTATATCTTCTTCAAGACAAGCCAAAAAAAGCTCTCGAATATATCGAAAAATCACTTGCTTTAAACAATACATTAGTTATAGCTCTAAATTTAAAAGGCCTAATTAATGACAAACTAGAGAATTATGAAGAAGCCGTTAATTGCTATAATCAAGCATTAAAAACCGCCCCTGATGATTTAAATCTTAATTTTAATCTTGCTGTAGCTTATTATAAAAACAGCCAATTCAAATCAGCCAAAGACATCTTTGAATTGATTTCGGCAAAGACGACAGACCCGGAAATGAAGAAAAAAGTCGAACAGTTCTTAAACGCCTTAAAGTAATTCAGGTGAACCCGGGTTATTCACTTCATGTGCCTTCTTCCCAGGCTTCCAAATATCTTTTCTGCTCAGCATTAAGTTTATCAATTTTAATTCCCATAGATTTAAGCTTCATTCGTGCGATCTCATCATCAATATCACCAGGGACCGAATAAACTTTTCTCTCCAACTTTTTTCCTTTCCGTAACAAGTATAAAGCACTTAAAGCTTGATTGGCAAAGCTCATATCCATGACCATAGCAGGATGTCCTTCAGCTGCTGAAAGATTAAGCAGCCGACCTTCGGCAAGAAGAAATATCTTCTTTCCATCCTTTAGTGTGTATTCATCGACAAAGTTTCTTATCTGTCTTTTCTTGTGGCTTAATTCCTTTAGCGCTGGTATATCAATCTCCACATTAAAATGGCCGGAGTTTGCTACAATAGCGCCATTTTTCATCCTTGAAAAATGCTCACTGTTAAGCACATTTTTATCCCCAGTAACAGTAACAAAAACGTCTCCAACTTTGGAGGCTTCTTTCAAAGACATAACCTGGAACCCATCCATCACTGCTTCAAGTGCCTTGAGAGGCTCAACTTCACATATGATAACTTTTGCCCCTGAACCTTTTGCTCTCATAGCCACGCCTTTACCACACCAACCATAACCCATAACAACAAAATTTGAGCCTGCTAAAAGAATATTTGTAGCTCTTAATATTCCGTCTATAGTGCTCTGTCCTGTCCCATAGCGGTTGTCAAAAAGATACTTTGTTTTTGCATCATTAACAGCTATAATCGGATAATTAAGGACATTATTTCTTGCCATGCTTTTAAGTCGAATGACTCCAGTTGTGGTTTCTTCTGTGCCTCCAATTATATTTTCAAGGAGTTTTTTTCTTTTTGAATGAATTGTGCTCACAAGATCAGCTCCATCATCCATTGTTATTTGCGGTTCATTATCAAGGGCTTGATTAATATGCTTGTAATAAGTCTTGTCATCTTCACCCTTTATCGCAAAAACAGGAATTTCATGAAATTTTACTAACGCTGCTGCAACATCATCCTGTGTGCTGAGAGGATTTGATGCTGTGAGTGCGACCTTTGCTCCACCTTTTTTCAAAGTTTCCATTAGATTTGCAGTTTCACTTGTAACATGAAGACATGCTGAAATCTTCACTCCTCGTAGAGGTTTTTCTTCAACAAGCTTTTGTTTGATCAGGCCGAGTACAGGCATAAATCTGCCTGCCCATTCCATTCTAAGTTTTCCCTTTTTTGAAAGATCCAAATCTTTAACATCATAATCCATAATTACTCTCCTCTCATTTGAACCAAAAAATAATCTAGTCTGTTCGACTGTTCTGCTCTATTTTTATATTCCTGCATCTTTTTTTAATGCTGATGCTTTATTGGTATTCTCCCATGTAAATTCCTCTTCTGTCCTTCCAAAATGACCAAAAACTGCTGTTTTCTTGTATATTGGTCTCAACAATTTTAAAGTATTTATCATCATTTTGGGCCTCAAATCAAAATTATCTCGGACCAGCATTTTAATCCTATCTTCTGAAATTTTTGCTGTACCGAAAGTATCAACCATTATCGACACTGGATGTGCAATACCAATTGCATAGGCAATTTGTATCTCAAGTTTATCGGCAATCCCCGCTGCAACTAAATTTTTTGCTACATAACGAGCCATATAGGAGCCAGAACGATCGACCTTAGAAGGATCCTTTCCAGAAAAACACCCCCCTCCATGACTTCCGATTCCACCGTAAGTATCAACAATAATTTTGCGTCCTGTAACACCCGTATCAGCAAACGGGCCTCCATGTTCAAAACGTCCTGTCTCATTTATATAGATTTTAGTTTTTTTGTCTACCATTTCAGGCGGAAGAACATGTTTAACAACCATTCTTTCAATATCTTCCCTTAAAGAACTCATCTTGATTATAGGATCATGCTGGGCAGCAATTACAACAGCCTCTATTCTTCTTGGTATGTCACCTTCATATTCAACAGTGACCTGAGACTTCCCATCAGGCCTGAGATAATTAAGTATATCTTCCCTACGTACCTGGCTTAACCTTCTTACAAGCTTATGAGCCAGCATAATCGGCATAGGCATGAGTTCTTTTGTTTCCCTGCATGCATATCCAAACATTAACCCCTGATCACCTGCCCCCTGCTCACGTGTTGTTGTCCCATCAACACCCATGGCAATATCAGGAGACTGTCCATGGATAGATGAAACAACACAGCAAGTTTCGTAATCAAAGCCATATTTTGCCCTTGTATAACCAACTTCCTTTACAGTATTTCTGACAACACTCTGAAAATCACAATAACCCTCGCTTGTTATCTCTCCAGCTATAAATACAAGTCCTGTAGTTACTAAAGTTTCACAGGCTACACGGCTAGCAGGATCTTGCCTGATTAGTTCATCAAGTATAGCATCAGATATTTGGTCACATACCTTGTCTGGATGCCCTTCAGTTACAGATTCTGATGTAAACAAATATTTTCCATTTTTGCTCATGGATAATCTCCTCTGTTTGTTTGGGAAATATCAAGCAAGTAAAAATAACATAACGCCCTTATTTTTTCAATGTTAATATACTTTTCTGATGCGTAACATCGAAACCGTTCATCTATGTAAATAATCCTGAATTAAGATATATCAATGACTGTTTGGAATATTCAAAAAAATGCCAATATTGAACTTTTTATATTTCTATTATATCATTCTTCTACTCAATAGAATTAATAAAAGATACTATGATAATTAAAAAGCACATCATATTTTCTCAAGTTCTATTTCTTCTCTTCATCAACTTATCCCTTCAAGCTCAAGAAAAAAGGATGCCTTTCAATATCAATTCGTTCAAATTAAAAAATGGTCTGCAGGTATTTCTCTCTGAAGACAATTCACTGCCTCTGATTTCTGTTGTTATTGCTTATAAAGTCGGTTCTCTCTATGAAAAACCAGGAAAGACCGGTCTGGCTTACATGCTTGAAAATTTAATGTTTTATGGTTCAAATAATGTCGGCCGGATGCAGCACATTAGTTTTATCCAAAAAGTTGGTGGGCAACTTAACGCAGAAACAAAAGAGGACAAAACAATATTCTACCAAACAGTACCTTCTAATCAGTTTCCTTTAGTATTATGGCTTGAATCTGACCGGATGAAATCTTTGACAATTAATGCTTCCAATGTAAGAAAAGCTAAAGATTCCCTCATTGACGAAATTCACCATAGATCAGCCAATAACGATTATCTCGAAAGCTCTCAATATTTTTACCAACTTATCTATAATGATTTTGCATACAGCCATCCTGTTATAGGAAAAGAAGAAGATATAGCTAATATAACTATCGAAGATGTCAAGAATTTCTATCATACCTATTACACTCCAAATAATGCGGTTCTTTGTATTGTTGGAAATTTTGAGGGAAGAAAAATCCAAAATATTATTCGGAAGTATTTCGAAACAATCCCACGGGGAGAAACACCACCTCCACTTGTTTTACCAAAAGTTTCTGAAACAAAAGGCACAGTTAAAACTCTTAACAATTATCTAGCTTCTCTACCTGGTTTTTATCTTGGTTTCAGGATTGCTTCCCCTTATGAAGATGATTATTATACACTCTCAATCATTGAATATATACTTTTAAGAGGCAGAAGTTCTCGACTTTATAAAAAATTATTTAAAAAAGAAAGGATAGCATTTCAATTTAATGGTGGTATTGAGAAAAGAAATGATAGAGCTATTTTTAAAATATTTGTTACAAACAGCAACAAAATTACTATGCAACAAAGTCAAAAAGCAATTTTTTCTGAAATTACTAATCTTAAGTCGAACTTGATATCAAAAAAAGAACTTCTTAAATCAAAAAATATATTTAAAATGGATTATATAAATCAATATGATGAATCAATAGAAAGTAAAGCAATTTTTATTTCCGAGACATTCCTTTCTCAAATCACCTTAGATAATCTCCCAAACGAGCTAGAACGATATCTTAGTGTAACTACTTCTGCTGTTATCGGAATAATGAATAGATATTTCACTGATGAAAAAATTCTTCTCAACATAAAGATAAGGTAAAATGAATTTAAAACTACAAAACAGTCTAAAGATACCTCTTTATTCCTTGCTTATATTTCTATTTTTATTCAATTCTCCTATTTTTCCTCAGGAGAAATTCAGGAAATCCCCTCCATATCCAGATCCTCTCCCTGAGCTTAGACTTCCAAAAATAGAATCTACGGTTCTTTCAAATGGACTCGAACTCTCTATTATACATATCACGAATCGTCCAGTCATCAACTTGCGTTTGATCATACTAACAGGAGAAAACTCTTCTCCTGATAACTTGCCAGGACTGGCCACTTTCACAGCCAAAATGCTCAGCAAGGGCACACTGACTCTTTCTTCCTCAAAAATTGAGGAAACGATTGAATCTATAGGGGGAAATTTTTCATCTGTCACATATCCTGATTATTCAATTTTTTCACTTTCCTTTTTAGATGAATACTTGGATGAAGCTCTTAATGTTCTCAGCGAAATGATTCTTCAGCCAACATTTACCAGGCGGGAAATCGATAATGTCCAAAGATCTATGTTTTACGAAATTGTTAGAAAGAGCTCAGAGCCAGAATTTATTGCAAAAAGACTGCTCTTTAAAAATTTATTTAAAGAAAATTCGTACAGAAAAATCGCCTTTAACCGTGAAGACATAAAAAATCTTAACAGAAAAGATCTTATTGCATTCTTTAATAAATATTATAGGCCAAACAATTCAAAACTTGTCTTAACAGGCAATCTCGATCTTTCCACAGCTTCAAGAAAAGTCAGTGCTTATTTAAATACATGGGAGAAAAAAAGTCTGGAATATCTTCCAACTACACATCCTGAGCCCAATAAAAAAATAAAAATTTGCTTTATCGATGTTCCTAATGCTAAAGATGCAACAATTTTATTAGGAAATTCTATCTGTTCTATAACAAATAATGATTTCTTTTCACTTTTAGTTCTGAACCAAGTTTTAGGAGGGACACCCAACAGCCGTCTTTTTATGAATTTAAGAGAATCAAAAGGATATGCATACTGGTCTTTCAGTACCGTTGAATTCTTTAAGCACTGCGGTGTTTTCTACGTTACGGCGAGAATAAGGCCTGAAGTAATTTATGTTTCTTTAATGGAAAGCTTTAATGAAATTAGAAAAATTACTAAGAATAAAATTCCAAATTACGAACTAGAACAGGCAAAATCATATTTAATCGGAAATTTCCCTTTGCAAATCAGAACTTACGATAATTTTTCATTAAAAGTTTCCGAAATTCTTGCATTTAATCTTGGCGAAAAACACTGGAATAAGTATTATGAAAACATTATGCTCATCAATTCTGATAGAGTCTTTGAAACTGCCCAAAAATATCTATTCTCTTCACCTGTAGTGGTAATCGTTGGAGATATAATCATGGTCGCCAATCACCTCAAAGAATTTGAAGTAGAAGTGTACAACACAATGGGAATATTTCAGTATATCATAAGAAAAGGAGCAGAAAAATGAAACTCGTTGAATGTGTTCCTAATTTCAGCGAAGGAAGAGACCTTGAAAAGATTAAAGTCATCGTTAAAGAGATTGAATCCACGTCCAAAGTCACTTTACTCGATGTAGATCCTGGGGAGTCCACTAACAGAACAGTTGTTACTTTTATTGGTACACCTGAAGGAGTTAAAGAAGCCGCTTTTAAGGCCATAAAGAAAGCCTCTGAATTAATTGACATGAGAAAGCATAAAGGAGCTCACAGCCGGATGGGAGCAACAGATGTATGTCCACTTGTCCCTGTTTCAGGCGTAACTATGGAAGATTGTATCAGGTTTGTTCATGAATTAGGAGAAAGAGTTGCGAAAAATTTAAAAATACCAATCTATTTATATGAAGAAGCAGCACAAAAACCTGAGAGAAAAAATCTGGCCAATATCAGGGCTGGTGAATATGAAGGATTAGTCGAAAAACTTAAAGATTCTAACTGGGTTCCTGATTATGGCGATCCAATCTTTAATCCAAAAGCAGGGGCAACAGTAATCGGAGCAAGAGAATTTCTGATTGCTTATAATATAAATCTAAACACACGAGACCGAAAACTTGCTCATCATATCGCTCTCAATCTAAGAGAGAAAGGAAGGGCAAAAAGAGATAAAAAGGGACAGATTATAAGAGATAAAAACGGGAAATCAATCAAGGTTCCAGGTAAATTTAAAGAAGTTAAAGCTGTTGGCTGGTATATCGAAGATTATGGAATTGCTCAAATATCGATCAATTTCACAAATTACAAAGCTTCTCCCCCCCATCTCGTTTTCGATGAAGCAATAAAGGAAGCAGAAAAAATAGGTCTTAGGGTAACAGGAAGCGAGTTAGTCGGTTTGATCCCTAAGGAAGCTTTAATTATGGCAGGAAGATATTACCTCGAAAAGCAGGGAAAATGCCCTGGCTTACCAGAAGAAGAACTCATAAAAACAGCAGTTCAATCATTGGGATTAAATGATGTTAGTAAGTTTGATCCTCAAAAGAAAATTATTGAATATCAATTTCAAGAAGTAAAAGATTCTCTTCTTAAACTCAATTTGCGTGAGTTTGCAAATGAACTTTCGATGGACTCCCCTGCTCCTGGAGGAGGAAGCACTGCTGCTTTATGTGGAGCATTATCATCATCTCTCTCTTCTATGGTTTCAAATCTTACAGTAGGCAAAAAAGAATATGAAATTGTCCAGACTGAAATGAATACATTATCAATAACTGCTCAAGCATTAAAAGATGAACTCCTAAAAGCAATCGATCAGGACACTCTAGCTTTTAATAAAGTCATGTCAGCATTCAAACTTCCCAAAAATACAGATAAACAAAAAATCGATAAATCCACTGCAACAGAGGAAGCACTAAAAGAAGCAACTCTAATCCCTTTTCAAGTGCTTAAAAATTGTGTTAATGCCCTGGAACTTGCAAAGAACGTTGCTCTAAACGGAAATAAAAATTCTATAAGTGATGCTGGAGTAGCAGGACTTACTGCTCAGGCTGGAGCCGAAGGAGCATATTATAATGTCGTGATAAACCTCCCCGAGATCCAGGATATAGAATTTAAGTCAAAAATAAAAAAACAAGCTGCTTCATTAAATAAAAAAGCTGTAAAACTCAGCAACGAGATTAAAGAAATTGTGGAAAAGGGTTTATCTTGACCTGATAAAGTAATTAATTTTATAATAACAGTCTTAAATTTTTACTGACTAAAAGATTCGTATAGCGAGGGGGACGCAATGAAAGAACTATTTATAAACGGAAATAAATTAAGACTTATAAAAGGAAACCTTGCACTCCTTGATGTCGAAGCAATCGTTAATGCCGCAAATAGATCATTAATCCTCGGAGGTGGAGTTGCAGGAGCAATAAGGAATTTCGGGGGCCCTACAATCCAGGAAGAATGCAATAAAATTGGTCCTATAGAAGTCGGAGATGCTGTAATAACAGGGGGAGGAAACTTAAATGCAGAATATATTATTCATGCAGCAGGTCCAGTCTACGGGGAAGGAGATGAAGCTAATAAGCTGGCCAGAGCTACTTTAAACAGCCTCAAAATTTCAAACAGAAAGGAAATAAAAAGCATTGCTTTTCCAGCAATAAGCACAGGAATTTTCCATTTCCCTATACAAAAATGCAGTGAAATAATGTTAAAAGTTGCCACAGAATTCCTCAAAAAAAACGAATACCCAAAGGAAATTATTTTCTGTCTTTATAAAGATAAAGCGTATTCTATATTTGAAAATTCCCTTGAAAAACTAGCCAAAATTATCCAGGATAAAGAACACTTGAATGGCAAATAGAAAGATATTTCTCCTTGTATCTGAATCAATTTTATGTCAATATGATGTTCTATACAAATCAATATGTTATTCCACATAAAAAATACAGAATATTTTAATCTCAATAGGAGGAAATAAAAAATGTTATCATATTTAAAAACACTCAAACCACACTCTCTTTGGAAACATTTTGAAGAATTCCTGAAAATCCCTCGTTGTTCGGGAAACGAAAAAGCCATTGGTGACTATATTATCTCTGTGGCAAAAAATTTGAATCTTGAATGGAAAAGGGACGATATTGGAAATATTGTTATCTCAAAAAAATCTTCTCCTGGATTTGAGAATGCAGAAGGGGTCATCCTTCAAGGACACATGGATATGGTCTGTGAAAAAAACTCTGACGTAGATCATGATTTTACAAAAGACCCCATTAAAGCAGAAATAAAAGGAGAATGGGTCCAGGCTATAGGAACAACCCTCGGAGCAGACAACGGTATAGGGGATTGTGCTGCATTGGCAATCCTTGAAGATAACAACCTTGTTCATCCTCCTCTAGAATGTCTCTTTACTATAGATGAAGAAAGGGGACTTATTGGAGCCAGCGGGATTCTGCCTGATTTTCTTAAAGGGAAAAAACTTCTCAATTTAGACAGCGAAGACGAAGGAGAATTCACAATAGGATGTGCCGGAGGTGCAGATAGTCAAATTGACTTTCATTTAGAAAGAGAAAAATACAGCAAGGGAAAAGCCTACAGGGTTAAAATTTTTGGACTAAAAGGCGGACATTCAGGAGTTGATATTAATAAGGGACGGGCAAATGCTATTAAAATAATTTCCCAGATACTCTTACAAATAAGCAATGAAATCAAATTTAATCTGGTAAGTATCGATGGCGGAAATTTGCGCAACGCTATCCCTAGAGAAGCATGGGCTTGCTTTATATTAGAACCTGAACAAAAAGATATTTTTTCATCCTTGTTTCAAAAAGAGTTCGAAAACGCAAAAAATGAATATAAGGCTGTAGAAACAGAAGTATCTTTTTCAATCGAAGAAAACATCATTGAGGACCCTCTAACTAAAGAAACCCAGGAAACTTTGATCAAGTTTCTTTCCGATATTCCTCATGGCGTAATTTCAATGCATGCGGAAATGAAAGATCTCGTGGAAACTTCTACAAATCTTGCCGTCGTCAGAACCTTGAAAAACAGAGCTCAAATCACTTGCAGTACCCGTAGTTCAGTAGCTTCAGCTCTAGAGTCCACTCGAAATTCAATTGCCGAAATCAGCAAATCAGTGGGAGCAAAAATCATTCAAGAAGAAGGATATCCTGGATGGAAACCAAATCTTCAGTCTCAAATTCTAAAATCTTTAAAAGAAATCTATAAAAATACTTTTAACAAAGATGCAAATATAGCAGCTATCCATGCAGGTCTTGAATGCGGAATAATAGGAGAAAAATTTCAAGGGATGGATATGATATCTTTCGGTCCTACTATTAAAAACCCTCATTCTCCAGATGAACGAGTCCATATAGGCACAGTTGAAAAATTTTGGGAGTTCCTGACAAAATCTCTCGCCGCACTTGGATGATGTAGCAGATGCAGTAAGATCGGCTCGCCTGTAAGGTAAAGAATGCCGATAATAGATGAATTTGAGGGCATGTTTGCGCTCCACTAAGATTTTTAACGCCATTTACTCACGATCTTCTCGGCTCTGCTGGAACTCCGCATATTTATCTTAAGCACCACCACAATGTCCGCGAGCCATCATTAACACCGCCCCTTTGATTATACAGTGCTCACACATCCATCAGGCCCGACTTCGCGGGTTCCCTCGAAGATCGACTCAGAAAGGCTAAATCTTTTAATGTCGCTTCCTCCATCCCCTCAAATTCATATGCTTTACTCTGTTAAGTTGTTATCTAGCGTAGGGTATAGGATAAAGCAGTTCTGAGACTTCCATTGAGAACGAGTTAGATTGGTATATATTGTTTATTGGTAGCAGCAATTTTTATGAATAATTCAGGAGGACCTGGGTTATTCACGAGCCAAGCTTGCTGCAGATGCGAGGCACAGCACATGAAGTTGTGGTCCTTCACCACGAATGGGCTGTAACGAAGCAGATGCGGTAAGATCGGCTCGCCTGTAAGGTAAAAATTGCTGATAATATAATTAAAATTTATCATAGAGAACGTATAAGTCAACGTAGTTATAAGAATTTCTTAGAGAACGATAAAAACTATTTAGTATTATATTAATTCTATCAGCAATTTTTATGAATATCCCAGGAGAATTAGTCTACTGGATATTTCTCAAAAGACAGTCTCTTATTATTTCTGAATATCTTAAACATATCCGTAGCTATTTGGCTGATAGAGTAAGAATTTTCCAGTTTCAGAATCCAGTTCCTGGGTATAGATTCTGCACCCAGCAATGTTCCCAATATCGCTCCTGTGATTGCCCCTGTTGAGCTGCTATCTCCAGAATGGTTAACAGCGGCTTGAACTCCTTTCTTAAAATCACAAGCGTGTCTTAAAGAACAAAACAATGCTATTGCCAATGATTCTTCTCCAGTCCATCCTTCCCCAATAATTTCAATTCCATTTTCAACTGATAATTGACTTGTAAATAAATCAATGGCAAGTCGTACTTTTCCCTCTGTTTCTTGATGTTCTTTATAAGTTTTCAGCCGATCTATACAAAACTCTACTGCTTCAAACAATTTTTTTCCCTCAATAATATGAGCTATTAATTCCGAAAAAAACCCTGCAGGCAGATATCCAGAAGGATGTCCGTGAGTAGTCGCAGCATACTCAGATCCTTCTCTAAAAACCGCGACCGAGGGGAAAGCTAAACCTACTGGAGCTGTACGAACTACTCCGCCACAATCTTTACTATTATTAACAGGACTTTCAATGGTTCCTTTTTTTCCACTCTGCAGTGAGTTCAGTGTTGTATATTCCGGACGTCTTATCTGATTCGGATTATTTTGGGAGTCAAGCCAACCAAGATACCTTTTGTAAACAATATCAGATGAATTACAGAATCCTTTATTTAACATTCTCTGGTATGCCCTGATACATCCAACAGCTGTAGCCAACGACAGCTGCGTATTACTCGTATATGACCCAGGATTAAATCCTCCCCAGGCATAAAAGTCTTTAATTCCATTCTTTCCATATAGATTAATGATTTCCTGATAGCTAAGAAAGTCAACCGGAGCACCAAGCACATCTCCAATAGCAAGTCCCAAAAGACAGCCATTATATATATTGAGCATTGTTAACCCCTTATCTGTTTTGTCGTTTTTAACAGCAAGATCTTGACTTGTTTTGGTAAATTCTATTAAACTTAAATTTTATTATCTTGGATTATTTTCTATATAAATTGAAGAGGAGGAACTTTATGGAACAAAATCAAGTCACTTCTAACCAGCTTTCAAAGGAAGTTAGCTTTGGGGAATGGTTTGTAACCATTTTACTGGCAGCTATTCCACTTGTAAATATTGTATTGTTATTCGTTTGGGCATTTGGTTCAAACACAAAAAAAAGCAAATCCAATTGGGCAAAAGCCTCTCTTGTATGGGCAGTAATCGGCATAGCCCTTTACTTGATTATCTTTGTGGCATTATTAGGTGTAGGAGCTCATTTCTTCAATACTTGATAGGTTAGCTTATTATTCTGAATTCAATCAAAATCTGCATAGATCTCACCAAAATTCACACCTGAAATTATTTTGTCTTTATATTGTCCTCTCAATAAGTATTTGGCCCTATAGAGTTCTTGACTTGTAATTCCATTTTTTGTAGCAAGATAGGCTTCCGTAAAAGCAGCAAGATGATCACACGCCCTAACGATTTCTCCATCTTTCGGATTATATTTGTCCTCATTAAAATTCTTACTGATTTCTCCGGAACTTATTAATTTCCTCTCTCCATCTTTGGTCACAAAACTCTCAAATTCATCTTCCGTAAACATCTTCATTTCTGAATGCCATTTCTCAGGGAGTAATTTATATATTTTTTTTCTCATCTCTAATTTCTCATATTCTTTGATCAAATTACTCAATCCCTCAAAAGCCCTTTTAACAGGATTAATAATATCCCTTGTCAGTACTTCAGGAAGATCATGGAAGAGGCCTGAAAAATAGTTATTGACACATCTTTTCTTACATGCTTTTATTTCTAAAGAAAAAAGATAGGCAAGTATGGCAACAATAAGCATGTGCCCCAGCACAGAAGTTCTTGGAACAATGTATAAATGGCTCCATCTTACCTGAAATCTTAACTCTCCACATAAATCTACAAAATTACTTAAATTTGAATACAGAGCTAAACGGTGCATCCCTGATAATTGAGAGTATTTCTTTTGCCTCGCCTGAAGTTGCCTTCTTATTTCTGAAATTTCATATCCCTGTGGATTTGCACGCTCAATAATACGGAATTCCCAATTTGTTGCATAAGCATGAGCAGCTTTTAATATCCTTTTATTCACACTTTCCGAAGGATCCAAAAAATAATTCTTAAGTTTTTCTGGAAAATCAGGATTAATTGGAGACAAAAGTGGTTTCACCTGTTTATAAACCCATTCATTTAATTTTATATTAGTATTCTGATCTTCTTTTATTTTATTGAATAACTGAGGCTTCAGATCCGTAATGATCAACCTCTGCAGAAATTCAAAAATTCCACCTTCAATAATTTCTATCCAGTCAAAATCCTTGTTCTTATCTTCTTCCTCACATTTCCCCAGAATATATGCGATAATCATTTTATGAGCTTGTTTGTCCAACTCTCTAAGCTCTACGGGTCTAATCTTATCATTCCACCTTTGCATGTTTGCTGCATCAAATATTTTTAAAATAAAAGGTTTTCTAATCATAATAATCCTGTTTTATATAAATTCTGACAATAATATTAGTCAACTTCAATGATATCTTCTTACCAGCATGATATTCCGCGAAATCATTGCTTTAAATCATGCCTTTTTACTTTTTTCTTCTTTATCTTTTTTCTTCTTGTATACTGTTACAGCCATACTCTTATATCGATCAGATGGGATGGCTCTTGTTTTTCCTTTCAATATTAGTTCTTCAACTGATGCCTCCCCAAAAAGACTTTTTTCATATGCTATATTGTCAATTTTTTGGAATTCTTTGAATTTTGAGTATGAAAGATATGACAAATCTTTAAGACGCCAAAGCATTGCAAAAGTACTAACACCGAAATAACGCTTGAGATAAATAACATCTTCAAAATTTATTTTTTTAGAGCGCATATCTCTTTCAATTATATCTCTGATTTTTGAAGGTGGCATCAAGAAATGATAGGAAAATATCTGTGCAAACTTTTCCCGAGGATGGTAAAGAGAGAGATACTCATTTACGAAAACATCCGGATTATCTATAATAGGTCCATCGTTTCTATCTTTAATGTAATGGTAATATTCATGAACTGCTGTCAAAACCTGATTTCCAATAGACTGTTCTTTATTTATTAAAGAAAAAGCCACGTCTTTAGCTCTAAAATAAACAAATACGCCTGATATTTTTGCTTCCTCTGTTATAGATTGTCTTAAAATATGCAATCCATTCATTTCAAGCAATGAAAAAACATTACGGATAGGAGCATTCCCTAGGCCCAACCTAAGCCTTTCTTCAATGGCTAATTTTTCTGGAATAACTTGAGAATACAGGGGAGCCGACTCAATATGGCGCCCAGTGAGCTCCTCCATATTTAAATAGTCCTCACAAAACTTCTTAAACTTCTTTAACTCAGCACTTGCTCTCTTATTATGAGAAACTTCTTCGAATAGAATACTAAACGGCATTTCTTTTTCTTCTAAAAAAAAGGAAATATCCTTTTTTAAATAGCTAGAAATTCTCTTAATAGATTCAAGGCTGGGGGATCTTTTTCCAATTTCAAGGTATGATATAAATTCGCTTGACAGCCCGACAGATTTTGCCAATTCTTCCTGTGTAAGAGCAAGTTTTTCTCTTTCTCTTCTGAGTTTTACACCCAATTTTTTTAGCATTTTATTCCCCCTTCTTATTCAGCATTGTTCTCCATGAAAGTCTCAGAACCATCCGTGAATAACCCAATTTTAATATACTCATTTTATAACTGTATGTCATGAAAATGTCAATATCAAGGTAAATGAAAATTTGATTTTGACATAATATTATAATTCTGATATAAAATTCTTAAAGGCAAAGAAAAATATTTTTATAAGCTGGGATTTTTTTTGTAAAAGAGTGATATTTCAAGAGCGAGGAATAAGTGGATAATAATGTTTACAAGACCATATTAAATAACATTCATGACGGGGTCTTTTTTTTGGACCACAAACTTAAAATATCTTTATGGAATACGGCAGCAGAAAAGATTACAGGATTCAATGAATCCGAGATAATCAATAAGCAGTGCCCAAAGAACATCCTTATCCAGGTTGATGAACAGAAAATGTCTCTTTGTAAAGAGAACTGCCCTGTTAAACAAACTCTCATAGACGGAAAAATACGCACTAAAGTAGCATATTTTCAGCATAAAGAAGGATTCAGAATACCTGTGAATATGCGTGTACTTCCCATTATTGATAATGAGAAAAATATTATTAAAGCTGCAGTTTCTTTCTATGACACATCTCCCAGGGTCATAATCCCACAGAGAACTCAGGAATTGGCAAGAATGGGTTTGCTAGATCCTATTACAAAACTTGGAAATAGGTCCTATCTCGATATGCATATTAATTTTCGACTTGATGAAATGAAAAGATATCAGTTACAGTTTGGGTTAATTCTGATTAGCATAGATCAGTTACAGACGGTCAATGAAATATATGGCCGTGAAAGTGGAAACAAACTTCTGAAAACAGTAATTCAAACGATTACCAGTAATATTCGATTTTTTGATATTGCAGGACGTTGGTCAGGAGAAAAATTCGTTGTATTAATTCTCAATGTTGATGAAACAAAACTTGATTTTGTTGCTAATAAGCTCTGCTTGCTTGTATCTCAATCAAACACAATAGTGACTTCAAAAATTCTTAGAACAACTGTTTCGATTGGTGCAACACTTGCCCGGTCAAATGATACAACAGCAACGCTAAGTAGAAGAACAGAAGAACTGCTACAACACAGTAAATTGTTTGGTAAAAATCGAGTCACTTTAAGAATCGATGAAGAGTAAAAGTCAAGCAAGTAGCTTTTATATCATTTATTTTCTATCTTAACAGACTTATCAAAGAAGATTCTTTTAGCCTTTTAATCAAGAAAGCAGATGTAGAGATGAGGCATACTAAATCAGAAAATACACCTTTTTATTTGTTTAAGTTTTTAAAAGAACTAATTTAACCTGAATTATGATAAAATAATTTTTTGAATGGATAAAGAAAAAGCTTCAAAAGACTTTATAAGTAGTTTAAAAATATCTTTCAAGACAGCTTCTGTCTATAATACAGAACATCCTGCTTTAAAATCATCTGTAGAAAACCTAAAAAACAAAATCGATATACTCTTTAAATATTTAAGCCCTATAAAAATAAGTTTTACTTCCCATTCTCTGCTCTTAGGGAAAATATCGTGGGAAAAAGAAAAAATGTATGTTGAGCTGGCAAAATTATTACATCTTCGCAAAATCAAGAGCATAGAAATAATTTCTGGCATAACACTTGAAGAACTAATGAGCTTAATTTCCAAAATCCACCTTCCTTCTAAGGATATCCTGCAACAAGGAGGAATAAGAAACATCTTGAAACATGAAAAAGTTTCACATATCGAAGTAGAAGAGTTTGACTACTATCAACTCCTGAAAGGTGAAGGAGAGGAAATCAAAGATATCTGGGTCTATCTTCTCAGTGATGCTTTGGAGAAAGAGGACAGCCAAAAGCTCATGGATGTCACAGATAGTTTTGAAAAGGTCATTTATAAATTCGCGCCAGAAGATATAATCGAAAATAAAGATCTACATGAAAACTTTTCCAGCCTTTTTTCCCATCTTAAAATTCATGATGAAAAGAAATTTCGTGAATGTGCAAAAAGCTTAGCCAAATCACTAATCATGAAAAAAACCATTTCGCCTGAATTAAAACTCGACAAACTAAGCACCCTTATAAGCGATTTAAAAGAAGAGGATATGGCTTCTGTTCTAACAGAAGAAATAATAAAAGATGATAAATTTGATTCTTTAAATTTCAGCATATTTTCTAAACTTGCCAACAAAGAAAAACACAAAAAAATCGCATTATCTCTTAAAAAAACGATTAAAGAAAATGTTTCTTTACATTCAAATCAAAAATTATTAGAAAAAATAGGGGAGATTTTCTCCGGGACATCAACTCCATTAATTTCAGAGATCTACCGCAAGACACTTGCCTCTCTCCTAAAAGATATTACTTCTGAAAAGAAATTTACTTTCGACCATGTTCTAGTCCAGAAAAATTTCCGTTTTGTACTATTAAACCTGCTTGAAAAAGAAACAGATAAAATCCAATCAGTACCCCTCTTGGAAAAAATCTTTAATGAAAAAGATACAATTATTAATGAGAAAGATTTCGAATATTTAAAAATTTTTTTTGAAGTCCTGAAACAAAAAAAAGAACAGTTATCTTCCGAGCCCATATTTTCAAAAATCATCTCATTTATTACAGATTATATAGAGGATAGTATCCTAGAGGGAGAGGTTTCATTATATTTCGAATACTTTATTGAAGAACTTGTCAAAAGCAACTCAGATGTTAATATTTATCTAAAAAAAATATTCACAGAAAATAAAATTACAATCTATATACTGCAAAGCTTCTTTAAATTTTTTCCAGAATATTTGTTTTATTTCAACATAAATCTGGAACAAAAAACTTCTGACATAAGATTTCTTGAAAAAATGATTGAATGCCTCAAAATGATTGATTCTCTTAAATCCTTTGTTGTTTTGAAAAATATTTTTTTATTAGGCAGTCACTCCACTAAAACAAAAGTATTGAAGGCAATGCAAAAAATCTCAGAGTTCGATGAAAAATTTCTTTTTCCCATTCTAAAAAAGAAGGATCATATTTTAAAAGGAGAGGTTCTTGTAATCTTAATAAAAAATGAAAATATAAGAAAGATCGCCTTTGAAAAAATGTTTTTTATTCGATCTCCATTTGGAATAAAAAACAGAATACTTATAGAACATATTAAAATAGTAGAAGATAAGGAGATCATGGTAGCAAATGACTATTTGCTCCCTTTAAGCAAAAGGAAATTTTTCTGGAACAGAAAGCTAAGAGAAGAGGCAATGAAAGTTTTAAGGAAGTGGAATGATAGAAAAAGTTAAAAAGTCTATATTGAGGCTTGCTGGTGCAATACAAGCAGGAAAAATATACTCTGAAGAGCACCCGATGTTCTTAGAGCTTACTGAAAAAACATATACAATCTTAAAAGAAATCTTGAATGAAAAAAAAGAAATAGTCATTGGAATACTCAATGAAGAGCTGGCATGGGAAAATGAGATATTTTTTGACATTAGCAAAAAAATAAAGCCGTTGGTTCTTTATTTACAGGAAAAAGAAATCGAGAGGATATATTTTCATCAAGCCATGAAAAAAGAGGAATTAATAAAGTTTATTTCAATTTTAACAGCATCCAAAGAAGAAACTCAAATCGATATTCAAAAAGCTTTAGCACTTCACGGCATTAAAAACATAAAGACAGGCAAAATCAGAACCGTTTTTCAAGACAAGGAACAAATTAAAAAGCCTGAAAATTTTATGAAGCGATACGATAATTCACTAGAATCATTTCCAAATGTTATTGACAGGATTCTAAACATGGAGGAAATTGATTATCTTAATTTGAAGTTCAATATTTTAAACCTTATAGAAAACTTCATGGGGAACTACCAAGAATTACTTAATCTAATTCCCATAAAGGAAAAATACCTTGTAACATTTGCACATCTTTTGAACGTTAGCATTTTATCTATGTATATATCCTCAAAATTTGGGTTACCACAGGACGATGTCATGGACATAGGAATTGCTGCCTTATTCCACGACATTGGAAAGATTTATATCTCAAAAGAGATAATCAAAAAAAAATCTAAATTAGCTAAAGATGAATTCGCTCAAATGAAAGATCATTCTGTATTAGGAGCACATATTCTCCTGGAGCAATTAGACTCTTTAGGGGCATTACCCGCAGTTGTTGCTTTTGAACACCACCTCCATTTCGATCTAAAAGGCTATCCTAAAGTGTCATTTCCTATGAAGCCTCATATTGCTTCCCTAATAGTATCCATGTGCGATGTTTATGATGCACTTGCCCAACGGAGAACATATAAAAAGGACTACCCGCCCATTAGAATTTATAAGTTAATGATGAAAGGAAAAGGCAGACAATTCGACCCTGAACTTATAGAAAAATTCTTTAAAATAATGGGTATTTGGCCTATAGGAACTGTCGTTTCTTTGACTGATACTAGAATTGCTGTAGTAAGGGAGGAAAACGAACAGGACCTTTTCTGCCCCGTAGTAGAAGTCATTTTTCCCTTAGAAAAAAGAGAACTTATTGATCTGGAAGAAACAAAAGCGGATCTTAAGATAAAGAATGCCCTTAACCCTTTTGGGGATGGGAAAAAATACCTTGAACTCATTTAACTCCCAAAAAAAGATTACTGTGAATGGAGAAAAAACAAAATGGAAGCAAAATATTTAGTAACAGGAGGAGCAGGCTTTATAGGCTCAAATATTGTTCACAGCCTGGTCAAAAGAAAACTTCCAGTAAGAATAATCGACAACTTATCTACTGGAAAAATGGATAATCTTGCTAACTTAAGTAATAAAATACACCTTATTGAAGGAGATATATGTGATTTAGCAACGGTTCGAATGGCAGTGAAAGGAATTGAGTATGTTTTTCATCAAGCAGCCCTTCCTTCTGTACCAAGATCAATTGAAAATCCACTTGCCTCTAATGAAACCAACATTAAAGGGACCCTGAACATTCTCATCGCATCCCGTGACAGCCAGGTCAAAAGAGTAATCTATGCCGGATCTTCTTCCGTTTATGGTGATACACCTGTTCTTCCTAAAAAAGAAGACATGCCCCCTTATCCCCTTTCCCCATATGCAGTTACGAAGCTTGTTGGCGAATATTATTGCAAAATATTCAGCTCAATTTATGGATTGGAAACTATAATACTGCGCTACTTCAATGTGTTTGGCCCAAGACAAGACCCCAAATCCCAATATTCAGCAGTAATCCCTAAATTCATTCAAGCCTTCCTGACGAATAAAACTCCAACAATTTACGGAAATGGTGAACAAACAAGAGACTTCACGTTCGTAGAAAATGTGATCTATGCCAATATCCTAGCCAGTCAGGTAAAAAAAACTCATGGAGAAACAATCAATGTTGCAACAGGCTCAAGGATTAACATAAACAAATTATTAGAAATCTTAAAGGAAATTACAGGAAAGAACATATCGCAAAAATATGAACCTGCCAGGAAAGGCGATGTTCTCCATTCGTTAGCCGATATTTCTGAAGCAAAACGAATTCTTGCGTATACTCCAAAAATCAGCCTAAAAGAAGGATTAATAAACACTGTTAGATGGATGGAAAGTAATTTTGTCGGACAAAGCTAAAATAATTTTAGAAAATAAATATTGGTGTCGGCATAATTTATGAATAATTCAGGCGGACCTGGGTTATTCATAATACAGATAAATATGAAAAGAAGAGATGCCATCATCACTTTTGGATGCTTGGCCTTAATAAGTCCAAGTTTATTTTTCTGTAAAAAAAGGAGTAAATCTATGAAAAAAGAAATTAAAACTGAAAATGCCCCTAAAGCAATCGGTCCTTACTCCCAGGCAATATCAGCTAATGGTTTTATCTTTGCGTCAGGACAAATTCCCATTAATCCTACAACCGGAGAGTTACATACAGGGAGTATAGAAGAACAGACACGGCTTGCTTTAAATAACCTAAAGGCTGTTATTGAAGCTGCCGGGAGTTCTTTTGACAACGTTATTAAATGTACGGTTTTTCTCAATGACATGAACGATTTCAGCAGGATGAATACTGTGTATAGTGAGTTTTTCAACGCTCCTTACCCCGCCAGGGCAGCAGTTCAAGTTGCACGCCTTCCAAAAGATGTTAAAGTTGAAATTGAGGCTGTAGCTGTAATATAATGGCTGAAATTAGAATTGGTGTTGACACTGGAGGTACATTCACTGATTTTTTTATCTCTATTAATGGAAAATTTGAGATAAAAAAAATTCCTTCTACACCCAGTAATCCTTCTCTATCTATTATTGAAGGAATAAAAGAATTTGTTCAAAGCAGTGTGCCTCTTTTAGTTATTCACGGGACAACCGTTGCCACAAATTCCCTTCTTGAAAGGAAAGGAGGGAAAATTGTATTGATCACAACCAAGGGGTTTGAGGATATTATCTTCATAGGACGGCAAGTAAGACGCAATCTATACAGCCTGAAAGCCGAGCAAAGAGTTCCCCTTCTTTCCAGCAAGAATTGTTTTGGAATAAAAGAAAGAACATCATCAGCAGGAAAAATCGAGATAAATATTTCCCCGGTTGAATTAAATAAGATTCTTAACAAAATTGAAAAAATTCATACAGAAGCTGTTGCAGTATCACTTATTAACTCTTTTGCAAATCCAGCTAATGAAAAAATTATTCTAAAAGAACTTAAAAAGAAAAAAATCATGGTTTCCGTTTCAAGTAAGATTCTCCCCGAACATCGTGAATATGAAAGAACGACTGTCACAGTTGTAAATGCATATCTAATGCCGGTTATCAGCCAATACTTGACTGATCTAACAAAAAAGATGCCCGAAGCAGAACTCCGAATTATGCAATCAAACGAAGGACATATTTCTCCTGCAACAGCAAAAAAAGAACCTATACGGACAGCACTTTCAGGACCGGCAGGTGGAGTTGTTGCTGCCTTTCATATAAGTAAGGCTGCAGGTTTTCAAAAAATAATCACTCTTGATATGGGGGGAACATCTTCTGATGTATCTCTAATAGACGGGAAAATCAGGAGAACAAATGAAAGTACTATTGGCAACTTTCCTGTTCGTCTGTCTATGATTGATATCCATACTGTTGGCGCTGGAGGGGGATCTATAGCTTATGTTGACAGCGGAGGTTCTCTAAGAGTTGGGCCTCAAAGTGCAGGAGCAGTTCCAGGACCAGCCTGCTATGGTCAAGGAATTTATCCGACTGTAACAGATGCAAATCTTATCCTTGGACGGCTTTCTCCAGAATTCTTTCTTGGAGGCAGCATGAAGATTTTTCCGGATAAAAGTTTAAACATTTTGAAAACACTTTCAAAAAAAATTAACAAATCTATTATTGAAACAGCTGCAGGCATAATTGAAATTGCTAATGCAAACATGGAAAAAGCCATCCGGGTTATCTCTATCGAACAGGGATTCGATCCCAGAAACTTTGCACTATTTTCTTTTGGAGGAGCTGGCGGAATGCATGCTGTTGAAACAGCCGCTAGTTTGAAAATGCCAAAAGTTATTATTCCCAAAAATGCAGGAGTTCTTTCTGCCATAGGACTGTTACTAGCTGATTCCATAAAAGATTACTCGAAATCTGTTTTAAAACTCACAGAGGAAATTAAGTGGGAAAAATTAGAAGGATATTTTGCCAAACTCTGTCAAAAAAGCCTCAAAGATATGCAAAAGGAAGGATTTGACCCAGAACAAGTAAGGATTTTTCGTTTCCTTGACCTCAGATATTTTGGACAATCCTACGAAATCACAATTCCACTTACAGGTAAGAATTCTCATGGTTTGTCCTTTGTATCTGAATTTCATAATGCTCATCAAAAGCTCTACTCTTACCATCACTACGACAGGCCAGTCGAGATTGTGAATATTAGAGTCAAAGCGGTTGGTATAAACAAAAAAATCAGGCTTAAAAGGTTTCCTATTGAAAACCAAGATCCAAAAAATGCTTTCTTTAAAAAACAAAATATATTCTATAAAGGCAAAAAGCTTCCGGCCTCTGTATTTAAACGGTCTATGCTTAAAGCAGGAAATATGATTAACGGGCCTGCACTTGTTGTAGATCATGAATCAACAACATTTCTCCCTCCTGCATATACATTAAAAACTGACAGTTTCTTAAATCTTATTATCCGAAAAAGAAAACATTTATAATGATTAAATTTGATCCTATCGAATTAGAATTATTTAAAAATATATTTGTATCTATATCTGAAGAAATGGGAGCTGTTTTAGGCCGTACTGCCCTCTCCCCTAATATCAAAGAAAGAAAAGATTTTTCGTGTGCTCTTTTCAATAAAAGAGGGGAAACATTCGCCCAGGGTTCGCATATACCTGTTCATCTTGGAGCCATGCCGCTTTCTGTCCAATCCTCTCTGAAAACTGTTACTTTTGAAGAGGATGACCTGGTGATTCTCAACGACCCTTACAGAGGAGGGACTCATCTTCCGGATATCACATGTATTTCTCCAGTGTTTATTGATAAAAAATTATCTTTTTTTGTGGCCAATCGTGCACATCATTCAGATATAGGCGGAATGACACCGGGTTCCATGCCGCTTGCTTCGGAAATATTTCAAGAAGGGCTTATAATTCCACCATTAAAAATAATCCAGAAAGGAAAATTAAATAAGGAATTTTTTAATCTTATTCTCGCTAATGTCCGTACTCCAGAAGAAAGAAAAGGAGATCTTCTTGCTCAAATAGCTGCCAACAACAATGGAATACATCGGTTAAAAGACGTCACTAAAAAATACGGCTTAAAGAAGATTCTTCACTACGGCAGCCTTATTCAAAACTATACAGAAAAGATACTAAGGCAAACGATAAAAGATATTCCGGACGGCACCTATTCATTCACAGACTATATGGATAATGATGGAATTAAAGATATGCCCGTAAAAATTTCAGCAGAAATAACCATCCGTAATGACCAGGCCATCATTGACTTTAAATCCACATCCCGCCAGGTAGAGGGCGGAATAAATGCTAATTACTCTGTTACATACTCTGCAATTCTTTATGTCTTCCGTTCTCTTGTTGAAGAAGATATCCCTTTTAACACGGGACTACTAAGGCCTTTGAAAATCAAAGCTCCCCTCGGGTCAATTGTTAATGCACAACATCCTGCAGCCACTGCTGGCGGAAATGTAGAAACATCTCAAAGGATAGTTGACGTTCTTCTTGGTGCCCTTGCAAAAGCTGTGCCTCAAAAAATACCGGCTGCAAGCTCAGGAACCATGAACAACATAGCTTTTGGAGGATTTGATCCCAAAAAAAAGGCGGTTTTTGCATACTATGAGACAATAGGTGGAGGTATGGGGGCAAGTTATAACAACCCCGGACTTAGCGGAGTTCATACTCATATGACAAATTCCCTTAACACACCATTGGAAGCCCTGGAAAATTACCTTCCCTTGCGCATTAAAGCATATTCACTCAGAAAAAGTTCTGGAGGTAAAGGGCAAAAAAACGGAGGCGATGGAATCATTCGAGAATATGAATTTCTTGTTCCTACTCAAGTCACTATTATTTCCGACAGACGGAAATTTGCTCCCTATGGTGCCTTAGGAGGAATGAATGGTAAAAAAGGCAAAAACATTCTTCTTACAAGAGGAAAAAAAATCCTTCTGAATTCCAAAGTGAACCTCAAAGCAAAACCTGGAGATGTCCTGCGTATAGAAACTCCTGGAGGCGGAGGTTATGGGAAGAAAAAATAAAAAATCATCTTTCGGCCCAGGTTTCCTTGTAACAGCAGCTTTTATAGGTCCAGGAACTGTAACTTCATGTTCTATTGCAGGAGCAAATTTTGGGTATGCCCTTATTTTTGCCCTTGTTTTCGCCACAATAACCACTCTTATACTTCAGGAAATGACAGGAAGGCTCAGCCTCGCATCCGGGGATGACCTTGCTCAATCATTAAGATGCCTTTCTAAAACACCATTGGCAAAAATCTTCTTTATTATACTTACTCTTTCTTCAATCACATTTGGCTGCGCAGCCTATGAGGCTGGGAATATTATAGGCGCTTCACTCGGTCTCGAAATAGTTACTTCAATTCCCCAGAAAATCTGGGTCATAGTGATTTCTATCGCAGCAATTCTTTTATTAAACCAAAAAAAATACAGATTGATTGAAAAATTCTTGATTTTTCTTGTTTTTTTTATGAGTTTGTCTTTTCTTGCAACACTTATCATTGTTAAACCCGACTTTCCATCAATTCTTAAGGGAATGATTCCTTCTTTTCCAAAAAATTCGCTTTATATTGTTCTTGCGCTTGTAGGGACAACCGTTGTTCCCTATAATCTCTTTCTTCATTCATCCGCTGTAAAACAAAAATGGAATTCAAAAGCCGACCTTAAAAATGTTAAAAAGGATCTCCTTTTTTCAATATGTCTTGGCGGATTGATTTCCGCTTCGATTGTCGTTACTTCAGCAGTTACCTTTTATAAAAGCGGAATTACTCTAGAAAAAGGATTACAGATGGCAGAGCAGCTCAGGCCGCTTTTCGGTCCAGTTACTAATATCCTTTTCGGACTGGGTTTTTTTGCTGCAGGCATGAGCTCATCTATCACAGCTCCTTACGCAGCTGCATTTGCTTCTTCCGGTATACTTGGTTGGAAAGGCGGCTCAAATTCCAAAGGATTTAGAGCAGTGTGGTTAGGTATTATTCTCATAGGATTTATTGTATCTTTATCCAATTTCAACCCTCTTACAGTTATTATTTTCGCTCAGGTAGCCAATGGGCTAGTTCTGCCAGTCGCTTCGATATTCCTCATAATTGTACTCAATAACAGACAGAAAATGGGTAGTCTTGTCAACAACTTAAAACAGAATATATTTGGAGGTTTGATTGTCCTGATTGTTTCTGCCCTTGGATTATGGAATATATTAAGAATTTTTCTAAAATAAATTACCATTTACAGAAATTGCATATTTCACTGCAGCCTTGGCATGTATAGTTGTCGTATCGAATAAAGGCACTTCATAATCCTCCTGGTCAATCAGTAAAGGTATTTCCGTACATCCTAATATTATTCCTTCTGCACCTCTTGCTACAAGATTACTGATTATTGTTCTAAACTTATCCTTTGAAGCTTTTTTTATTTCACCCAGGACCAGCTCATTATAAAGAATACTATGAATGATTTTTCTCTCATCCAGAGGGGGAATAATTGCTTCAATCTCATGCTTTTCTAGTAACCTCCCTTTGTAAAAATCCTGTTCCATAGTAAATCTGGTCCCCAGCAAACCTACTTTCTTCTGTCCTTTTGCCTGTATTTCCTCAGCAACTACGTCAACCATATGAAGCAGAGGAATGTTAATGTTCTGCTGGACTTCTTCTGCCATCTTGTGCATTGTATTTGTACAGATAAGCAAAAAATCTGCACCTCCTTTTTCGACTTTTTGAGCAGCATCAATCATAAATTCTGTTGCTTTATCCCAATCTCCTTCATGTTGCAACTTTTCAATTTCTGCAAATTCAACCGAATACATAACAATCTTACCAGAATGAAACCCCCCCAGCTTCTTTTTTACTTCCTCATTAATAATACGGTAATATTCAAGAGAAGATTCCCAGCTCATCCCTCCTATAAGACCAATAGTTTTCATGTTCTTCCTCCGACTAATAACATTAATTTCAACTACAATAAAATATCACAAGCCGAATACAATTCCTATAATTAATTTTAAGGTAACAAATGCTGATAAATTATTTAGATAAGATGAATTTGAGGGCATGTCTACGCTCCACTAAGATTTTTAACGCCATTTCCTCCCCGATCTTCTCGGCTCTGCTGGAACTCCGCATGCTTATCTTAAGCACCACCACAATGTCCCCGAGCCACCATTAATACCGCCCTTTTGATTATACAGTGCTCACACATCCATCAGGCCCAACTTCGTCGGATTCCCTCGAAGATCGACTCAGAAAGGCTAAATCTTTTAATGTCGCTTCCTCCATCCCCTCAAATTAATCTGCTTTGTCTTGTATAGATTGATATCTATATGTTAGCTAAATATGAGCCCTTTACTATTGATAGGTTCTGATCTAGGGTAGGCTGGGTTGGGATGTCGCCGCCCGGAGCGTAAGGGGTCCCACGGGGGGATGGGTGGAGTGAGGACGGGGATATACCAACCCAGCCATACAGTGAGAATGAAACTAATCGGCATTCTTTATGAATAGCCCAGGAAACATGGGTTATTCACGAGTTAATCTTGCTGCAGATGCAAAGCACAGCGCATGAAGTTGTGGTCCTTCACCACGAATGGGCTGTAACGAAGCAGATGCAGTAAGATCGGCTCGCCCAAAGGGTAAAAATTGCTGATAATAGATTTAAATTATATTATCGGTATGATATAGGATAACATAGTTATGAAGGTTTCATGGAGAACGATAAAAACTATTTGGTATTATATAATTCTATCAGCAGTTTTTATGAATAATCCAGGAAAAATTTAATTAAATGAGTGAACTTACATCTAACGGGAAGCCTCATATAAGCCTGATCCGCCAACTCGGATTATTCGACTCTACCATGGTTATGGTAGGAATAGTGATCGGTTCAGGCATCTTCCTAACCACAGGGATCATGGCAAAAAACATCCCTTCAGGAGGGCTTATCCTTTTAGCCTGGACTGTAGGCGGACTTCTTACTCTGGCAGGAGCTCTTACTTATGCAGAGTTGGGTGCTGCTATGCCCGAGGCTGGAGGCCAGTATGTCTATCTAAGAGAAGCTTACGGTCCAATGGCCGGCTTTCTCTTCGGCTGGATATCTTTTCTCGTTTATATGACAGGAGGCATTGCCGGACTGGCTCTTGCTTTTGCAGAATATTTTGGCTATTTTTTTCCATCTTTATCAAACAACAAAATCATTTTTTCCTCAGTCATTAATTTATTTAACCAGCCTATCACCTATTCCCTATCAGCAGGACAACTAGTAGGCGTAGTGGTTATCATTTTTTTATCAATTTTTAATTACATTGGTGTTGGTTTCGGAAAGATCATTCAAAACCTTTTCACATTATTAAAAATTGGAACAATAGTTGCAATCATTGTCCTTGGATTTTCAATAGGGAAAGGAACAGCTGTCAATTTATCTCTTAATCCAACAGGAATGGGTTTCGGCCAACTTATAGTAGGGTTTGGCATAGCTCTTGTTGCCGTCTCATGGGCTTTTGACGGCTGGAATAATGTCAATTTCGTTGCAGGTGAGATTAAAAACGCAAAAAGAAATCTCCCTCTTGCACTGATACTAGGAACATTAGGAATAACTGCCCTTTATATCCTTACAAATTACATTTATCTCTACGCTCTTCCAATAAATGATATGATTGGAGTAGTTAGGATTGCTGAAAAAGCAACGTCATATCTTTTTGGTGCATCTACAGGAGCAATTATATCTGCAGCTGTTATTATTTCTACATTTGGCGCTTTAAATGGTTCGATATTAACAGGCCCCCGTATTTACTATGCCATGGCTAAAGACAACCTCTTTTTTCACAGAGTTTCCAGGGTCAATCCCCGTTTCCGCACCCCAGGGTTTGCAATTCTCATACAGGCTATCTGGGCCGGAATTCTTACATTGGTAGGTACTTTTGAACAGATCTTTACATTCGCAATGTTTGTTTCCATAATTTTCTGGATTGCTGCATCAACTTCTGTCTTCACACTGAGAAAAAAATATCCAAACCTTCCAAGGCCTTATAAGACATGGGGATATCCTGTAATTCCAATTGTTTTCATTGCCGCTTCTAGCGGAATTCTTCTTAATACATTAATCGAAAAGCCGGTGGAATCTTTAGCTGGTTTGGGGTTTACAGCCATTGGCATCCCTGTCTATTTTTATTGGAAAAGGAAAAAAAGACGAATTTAAATTCTTGCCTGAGAGTAAAATGGAGCAATTAAATGAACGAAAGTCAACAAATATGGAACTCAGCTAAAATAAAAAGAGAAGTCATAGAGGCAGAAAAAAGAATACGTCCTTATATCCGGGAAACTCCTCTCGAATATTCATCTTATCTCAGCCGCCTTGGAAATTGTGATGTATTTCTCAAGCTTGAAAATATCCAAATAACAGGTTCTTTCAAGCTCCGAGGAGCTATGAATAAACTTCTTTCCTTAAGCAGAGAGGACAGAGAAAAAGGAGTAGTAACAGCATCATCTGGAAATCACGGCACAGCATTTTCTTATCTTCTCAAGAAATTCAGCATTAAAGGGAAAATTTATCTTCCTGAATATGCATCTAAAGCTAAGGTTGAAGCGATTCGTTTGTATTGTCCTGATTTAGAGTTTTATGGATCGGACTGTGTCGAAACAGAAGTTTTTGCCAGGCAGACAGCAGAAAAAAATGGAAAAACTTACATATCTGCTTACAATGACCCTAAAATAATCGGCGGGCAGGGAACTATCGGGATCGAACTGACAAAACAGCTTAAAAAAATTGATACAGTTATAGTTCCGGTCGGTGGAGGAGGACTAATAGCCGGAATTGCAGGTTACTTAAAAACAGAGATCAAAAATATAGAAATCATAGGGTGCCAGCCTGAAAATTCAGCAGTGATGTATGAATCCATAAAAGCAGGAAAAATAATTAAAAAGGAACTAATACCAACAATATCAGATGGAAGTGCCGGTGGGATTGAGAAAGGAGCTATAACTTTTGATATCTGTAAAAATTTAGTAGATGATTTTATAATTCTTTCAGAAGAAGAAATCAAGGATGCAATAATACTCATTTTAGAGAGGCACTATATGCTAACTGAGGGAGCAGGTGCTCTTTCAATCGCTTCCTTTATCAAAACAATCGAGAGATTTAGAAATAAAAATGTTGTATTAATTATAAGCGGTGCAAAAATCAGTTTGGATAAGTTAAAACAAGTTCTTAAATTGAATAAAATTCCTTGATAGAATTGACAATGTATTCCTGTTTTTCTGGAGAAATCTCAGCATATATAGGCAAAGCCAGAACCTCAGAAGATGCCTTTTCAGACTCAGGAAAATCTCCTTTTCTATAACCAAGATAAGTAAAACATTTCTGGAGATGTAGAGATAAGGGATAATATACAGCGGTAGGAATACCTCTTTCTCTCAGATATTTTTGCAGATCATCTCTTTTTTTGACCCTTATAACATATTGATGATAGATATGATAATTCTTGACACCAATTTTCTTATTAACAAGCTCAGGAATTTGCACTAAGCCGTTTTCCACAAGTCCAGTGCTCTCAAATAATTTATCATAATAATAAGCTCTATCTCTTTTACCTTTATGCCAGTTATCCAAATATTTCAGCTTGATCCTTAGGATAGCTGCCTGGAGTTCATCAAGACGGAAATTACCGCCAAGGACATCATAAAAATACTTATTACTTGAACCGTGTTTCCTAAAGAGTTTTAACTTGCTTGCTAGATTTTTTTTATCTGTAAGGACCATTCCACCATCGCCGAAACCGCCCAAATTTTTTGATGGAAAAAAGGATAACGTTCCCATATCTCCAAATGTACCTGCTTTCTTAACTCCATCAGAAGCAGGATATTCAGCACCAATGGCCTGGGCAGCATCTTCCACAACAAACAAACCATATTTTCTAGCCAGGGCCATAATTGGAGTCATGTCCGCACATTGGCCGTAAAGATGGACAGGAATAATTGCTTTTATTTTTGATTTTGCTTTATTGTCTATCTCATTAACAAGCAGTTCGTCCAATCTATCAGGACAAATGTTATAGCTTGCCTTATCTATATCACAGAAAACAGGCCTTGATCCAAGCCTAGCAATTGCGCCTGCAGTGGCAAAAAAAGTAAACGGAGTTGTCACTACAGCATCTCCACCCCTTATGCTAAGTGCCATCAAAGAAATGATCAATGCATCAGATCCTGAAGATACGCCTACAGCAAAATCTGTCCCACAGTAAGTTGAGACTTCTCTCTCAAGCCCTTCAACTTCAGGCCCTAAAATAAACCTTTGAGATGAAATAACTTCCAAGACTTTCTTATCAATTTCTTCCTTAATACTTTTGTATTGAGCTTTTAAATCTAAAAAAGGAATGTCCATTTTCTTACTCTTTCATTAATATTATAAAACTTTCTTCAATTTTTTCTTTTCAATAATCAACTGCCCATGATATGAAACACAATCTAGCAGTATAACAACTCGGTCCTTTTCCGTAAGCTGTCTTTCGAATACTCCTCTAAATCCTTTCCAAGGTCCTGTCATTACTTCGATTTCGTCCCCCAGATCAGGCTCTTCTCCGTATTTGTTAAGTTCGATCAAACCATTAACCTCTCTAGCTTTGATCTGTTGGATTATGCTTTCCGGAATAGAAATAGGCCATTCACTGTTTCCAACCAACTTTTTCACTCCCCTTGTATATTTCACAAGTTGATACTGAGCAGGGTAATCAAACCAAACAAACTCATAGCCAGAAAAAAATGGTTTTATAATATTTTCATCATTGTATTTGGGGTTATAGATTTTTATTCCCCCTGCAATGAATAATTTCTCCACTTGGAACTCTTTTTTTGGCTTTGTATTAATAACAAACCAGTTTTTCATTTTATTTCTATATTGTATTACGTTTTCCCGGCAAAATCATACAACTCCTATTTACTTCTGTTAAACACACCAAGAGCTTCTTCTGGAGAAGCTTTCTTGTGAACAACAGCCCTTACCGCCTTTATCATGGCTATTGGATGAGGAGACTGCCATATATTTCGTCCCATATCGACTCCGACAGCACCCTTTTTAACAGCATCATAAGCTAATTTAAAAGCATCCAGCTCAGTCTCTAATTTTGGCCCCCCAGCAACAACAAGTGGGATAGGGCAGCTTTCCACGACCTTTTCAAATCCATCACAGTAATAAGTCTTCACAAAACTTGCTCCCAACTCTGCAGCAATACGGCAGGAAAGGGATAAAAAACGGGCATCTCTCTTGCCAAGCTCTTTTCCTACCGCTGTAACAGCTAGAACCGGCATGCCATATTCACTTGCTTCATTAACAAGATTAGCCAGATTCATCAAAGTCTGGTATTCATATTCTGCTCCAACAAAAATCGAAAGAGCCACCGCTGCAGCATTCAAGCGAAGTGCCTCTTTCATGGATGTTGTTATTCCTTCCATAGACAAGTCTTTGCCAATAATACTGCTTCCCCCAGAAACCCTGAGGACAACTGGCACAGAACATTCCGGATCTACAGAACTCCTCAAGATTCCCCTGGTCAACATTAATGCATCTGCAAAAGGCAGAAGAGGTCCTATAGTCTTGCGGGCATTTTCCAATTTCGAAATTGGCCCAAGAAAATAGCCGTGGTCAACTGCAAGCATAACAGTACGGCCTGTTTCAAGCTTGATTATTTTAGCTAAACGGTTTCTTCTTCCCCAGTCCATTTTATTCCTCCAATCTTGAAGTAAAATTCTTGTTTCCATGAGGTTCAATAATAACCTTTATTGAATCTCTTGCCCTGGCAACAAGCTTAAAACCATATGATATTTCTTCAAGGGGCAACCTGTGAGTGACCATCTCTTTTATATTGATCAAAGAGGAACGTATTAATTCGAGGGCAAGCCATGAATCGTAAGGACCCGCTCCATATGAGGTAGAAAGTGTGATGTCATTCCGGAAAAACACATCATTAATTGAAATCGGAATTTTTACATCAGGCTTTGTCGGTGCAAAAAACAGAACCGTCCCTCCTCTTTCAACTGACTTCAAAGCCTGAATCTGAGCTTGCTTGGCTCCAGTACAAACAATAACAATATCAGCTAATCTTCCACTATTCATGTTGCGAAGGCAGTCATTAATATCTTCAGAAGCACTTACTGCCTTGTCGGCTCCGAATTTTTCAGCTGCATTAATTCGGTAAGGAACAATATCAACGGCTAAAATTCTTCCTGCGCCAGAGGCGCGAGCCAGATGAATATTCAAAAGCCCCGCAATCCCACTCCCAAGCACAAGAACACATTGACCCGGCCTTAATCTGGCAATCCTGTGGGCCCTAACGACACATCCAAGAGGTTCATGAAAGGTCGCCTCTTCATATGATAATTCATCAGGAATAATAAATGTCCCTCTGTCCACATTAATAGAAGGTAGGCGAATGTATTCAGAAAAGCCACCAGGGTCAAAATTTGTGTTTCGCAGTGTATTACATGCAGTATGATGACCGCTAAGACAGTAAAAACAAGTATTGCATGGGACATGATGAGAAGAAACAATACGGTCTCCTATTTTAAACTTTTTAACCCCCTTCCCTACCTTTTCTACCCGGCCTGCAACTTCATGTCCTAAAACTAAAGGAGCTTTCTTAATACGGTACCATTCCAAAACATCGCTTCCGCATATCCCACTGGCTTCAACCTTCATCAATATCTCCTCTGGACCAATCTGTGGGACAGGCATATCCTCAATTCGGATATCTTTATTGTTATAGTACATTGCTACACGCATAATATAATCCAGGTAATATTATGTATAAAGTTCCACGGAAAAAGTCAAGGACGGATAGTAACAGGAAGGGCATTCTTTATGAATAATTCAGGAGAACGTGGGTTATTCACGAGCCAAGCTTACTGCAGATGCAAGGCACAGCGCATGAAGTTGTGGTCCTTCACCACGAATGCGCTGTAACGCAGCAGATGCAGTAAGATCGGCTTGCCTGTAAGGTAAAAATTGCTGATAATAGATGAATTTGAGTGCATGTTTGCGCTCCACTAAGATTTTTAACGCCATTTCCTCCCCGATCTTCTCGGCTCTGCTGGAACTCCGCATGTCTATCTTAAGCACCGCCACAATGTCCGCGAGCCATTATTAACACCGCCCCTTTTGATTCAACAGTGCTCACACATCCATCAGGCCCGACTTTGTCGAATTCCCTCGAAGATCGACTCAGAAAGGCTAAATCTTTCAATGTCGCTTCCTCCATCCCCTCAAATTCATATGCTTTTATAAGCAGATTTCATCAAGAACGATCAAAACTAGTTGATATTATATTAATTCTATCAGCAATTTTTATGAATAATTCAGGTAACATGGGTTATTCACGAGCCAAGCTTGCCGTAGATGCAAGGCACAGCGCATGAAGAATTTTTATGAATAGCCCACGTTAAAAGGAATAAGACATCTTTAACACAACTCCTCTCCCCGGAGCATCTACTCCCTTCTCATCCGCAGATAAACGATATGTTTGGTTTAATATATTCTGGAAAATAGCCAGCATCACCATATCTTTATTGAGTTTATAGCCCAAAACAGTGTCCAGCAGTGTGTATTCATTTATCGCGAACTCTAAAGGCCCGGGATCCTTCTTGGGAGCAGCTATGGTTAACTTGGATTCCATCCAGAATTTCCCAATGGAATACTTTGAACTGATGTACATCCTGGAAGCTGGAATGTAATTAAGAGCATCGAATGTGCCTTTTTCTTTCCCTACTATATGGTGAAAATTGATAAAAAATTCAATATTTTTTATCAGCCATAAATAAAATTCACCCTCAATACCCCTGATGCGGCCCTGGCTTAAATTTCTGTAATAATATTCATCCTCACCAACACCCTTGTATTTCTGGATCATATCACTCACTAGATTGCTAAAACCATAAATCGAAGCATAATACTTACCATGGAAATACCTGAGTCCAATATCCATGTTTATACTTCTCTCAGGGCTTAAGTCCACATTTCCAAAAACAGTCCCTCTCCCTGTCAACCCTGAATAAAATAACTCACTAATTGTTGGAAACCGAAATGACCGGCCTAGATTGGCAAGCAAAGAAAAATGTGGTGTTAACTGAAATACAGAACCAATATATGCAGTAAATGATCTGTCACTTCTTGAAATTCTCTTATCCATTTCTACAATGTTACTTGTTTCGATCCAATCAAAACGGGCACCAATGTCCATACTTATCAAAGAAGAAATCTGGATTTTATCGTCAATATACAATCCAAAATTATCCCTGCATGCGTCTAAAAGAGAAGTTTCTTTTGTTCTACCGGAAACATTGCCGTATTCATCAAATTCCCACTCACCATTTGAGTCATTTACGCCGCGGCGTCCGAAAAAATCAAGTCCGAAATTCAAAGTGTGTTTCTTATCTAATCCTTTTCCTCCACGAACCTTGAACCCGAAATTAGTGCTTTCAATCCTGGCCACGTTTCTCTTTTTAACAGTCAGATTTTCTCTCAAATTGTCTTTCTGTGTTTCCAGCATCGGAAGCATGAGATAAAAACTGGCATTTAAAGTGTCCAAATGGAACCTGTTTTTCATCTTATAACCAAAGTTAAAAAGAGTATTTCTTTCTTTTGGATACCAGCGCGGCTTAAGTTTGGATGTAGGGCTGGGCTTGCCAATATTCACGCCCTGATAATTTAAAAAGGTAAAATAGAGTTGAGAATTCTGCCATTCCCTTAAAACTTTGAAACTAAAGTCATAATCCGAGTAGTGCGATTGTTCTATTTTGCCCGAAGGAGAAGAATAATCATCTGCCTTTTTTCCATTTACTCCAATGACAAAACCAAATTTTCCATGAGACCCACTTAAATCGAATGATGCAGCTCTTTCCTTTCTGACCGAATTATAGCCGATCTGAAACCTTCCAGCCAAAGGAGCATTCACAAGAGGAGATTTTGTGACCATATTTATAATCCCGCCAATAGCTCCTGAACCATAAAAAACAGAATAAGGCCCGCGGTTCAACTCAATATGATCAATATCATTCAGGTTAATAAAAGATGCGCTTGCCCCTATACGCCTTTCAGAAATAATTGGGATACCATCTACAAGAAGAAGAATCCGGTGTTCCGCAAGACCCCGTATGGCCGGCACCATGGAATAACCACCTTTGCCAACCATATCTACTCCAGGAACATTCTTTACAGTCTCCGCAATATTGGATGTTCCCAGTTCAGACAATATGCTCCCGGGAAGAATAGTGCGATGGGAAGGCAGGCTGATATCAATTATGGAGTCGGCTTCGGCTGTCACGGTTATTTCTTTCCTGATCTTGAGCAAGTTTGGATTTCTTGCAAATAAATCAAAATTTACTGTCTTACCAGCATTCTTGCTGACATCGATTTCGAGCACTCCAGGCATATAATCAGGATGCGTAAACAGGAGTTCGTGTTTACCTGGAGTTATGCCTTCCAGGATAAAAGTCCCGTCAGAAAGAGTCATGGTTACTATGGAAGTCTTATACACTTCCACTCTAACATCAGCCAATGGCTTTCCTTCCTGGTCTGAAACCCTCCCTCTTAAAGTTTTATTTGTCTGAAGATAAGAAAATCCAAAGAGAAAAACCAATGACAAAAAAATTAAAATATATTTCTTCATTGCTTCTCGTCCAGTATATTTTATCAGAAATTCAATATTATAGAGGACAAAATAAAAAAGAACCACAAGTTTCTTACACTTTTTAGGAACTTTCTCTAATTCTTTTACGTATAAAACATATTGAAGTGTGAGTTCAAAATAGATATGAAAATTCAGAAAAAAGCGAGGAATAATAATAAAGATGAGAAAACAAATTTTTAAAAGCAGCTTCATTCTAGCAGTTCTTATGACATTATCACTGTTTTTAATATCAGAAACTGTTGAAACGATTCCAAAAACCGACAATCCCCCAAATATCGATGGTAAACTGGATGAGAGTGTCTGGAACTCCGCATTCAAGATGACCAATTTCAAGACCTATGAACCTGATTATGGAAAGGAACCTCATGAGAAAACCGAAGCTTTTATGACTTATGACCCTGAAAATCTCTATTTTGGCATCCGTGCATACGATAAAGAACCGAACAAAATAAAAGCTTCTGTTACAAAGAGAGATAACATGTTTCAGGACGATTTTGTTGGTATTATCATTGATACATTTAACGATAAACAAAGCGGATATGGGTTTCTTATAAATCCTCTAGGAATCCAGGGAGATGGGATGATGACCGCAAACGGTAATCTTGAACCCAGTCAGGATTTTATCTGGTTCAGCAGGGGTCAAATCGACGATGAAGGTTATTCCATTGAATGTAGGATTCCGATAAAGAGCATCCGTTTTTCAAATAAAAAGGTAATCACTATGAGACTAGGTATTTTCCGCCAGCTTGTCCATTATTCTGAAGCAGCTTCTTTTCCTCCTATGTACCCTGATAAAGGGGCTATCCTCAGCCAGTCTCAGCCTATTTCTGTTTCAGCATTGAAATATGAGCGTGTCATCGAGATATTACCTGCCATAACCAGCAGCAGGAAAAATGCCATCGATGAAGGCCTCCTAAAGCTTGATGAAGAGCAGAGCAGAAGTGATCTTAGTATGACAACAAAGATAGGCCTTACGTCAGACCTGGTTCTGGATGCTACTCTTAACCCTGACTTCAGCCAGGTTGAGGCAGATGCAGGACAGGTTGATGTAAATCTGCGCTACGACCTTTTCTTTCCCGAAAAGAGGCCTTTTTTTCTTGAAGGAAATGAAAACTTCCAGATTGCAGGAAATACAGAAGAGGCTCCACTCCAGGCAGTAGTGCACACAAGGAACATCATTAATCCTCAATTCGGAATTAAATTGGCCGGCAAACTAGGGCAGCACAATTCAATCGCAGCTATTTTTACACGTGATGAGGTTGAATCTGAGGATGGAATAGCACGTCCTAATTTTTCCATCTTTAGACTCCGTCATTCACTGAAAGATGATTCTTATATCGGCGGGTTATTTTCGGACAAGAGCCAGGAAGGCGGATACAACAGGATTTTTGGCTCTGACGGACTGCTTCGGTTCACTCAAACTGCTGTGGCTGAATACCACATTATCGGCTCATTAACCAAAAATCCAGATAATGATCATAGCAATAGTAGTGGTCATGCACTGGCGCTCAGATACAACTACGGCACACGCAAGGTTGTTCTCGACTTTGGACTTCAGGATATATCAAAGGATTTTCAAATAGATAGCGGTTTTATAACTCGTACAGGCATAAGCCGCCTGGCTGTCTTTTCTATGTATCAGATCTATCCTAAATCCAATTTTTTTAAAAAAATCGAGCCTTTTTACTGGAGTTACCATATCCATGACAAATATTCAAACATGTTTGAAAGCTTCAACCTTTTTACCCTTCGTTTCAATCTACCAAGAAGCACTCAGTTCCGTATAGACACAATCCTTGCTAATGAAGTCTTTGAGAGTCAGCGTTTTAACACAAGCGGTTTAGGTTTCCGAACCTATTCTCAGTTAACAAAACACCTGTATTTAAGCCTTTTTTTCAGGCATACAAAATCTATCTTTTATGACCCTGATGACCCTTATCAAGGATATGGAAGCCGTATGAGCTTTGGATTCATGTATCAACCTTTTGATAAATTGAATTCCAGTTTTTCAATTGCATACAGCGACTTTTACCGCGAATCCGACAGAGAAAAAATATATGATTATACTCTTCTTCGCAACCACACCACATTTCAGGTTAACAAATATCTTTTTTTCAGAGGAATCGTGGAGTACAATACGTATCATAAAAAGTTAACGACTGATTTTCTTGCTTCTTTTACATATATCCCAGGGACTGTTATTCACATTGGATATGGATCGGTATTTAAAAGGCTTCAATGGGAAAATCGTGAGTATGTAGAAAGTGATAATTTCCTTGAGACAAAGCGTGGCTTTTTCTTCAAGGTCTCCTATTTATTGAGAATATAAGCCTTTCATATTGGTTGATATAAAAAAACAATCGTATAAAGTAAAAATATCTCTAAAAAAAGTTTAAATTTTTGGTCAATAATTCTGGAAGATCAATCGAATGTATGAATCTGTCCTAGATTAAGAGATAAAATACATAAAAATCCTTTTCTTAATGTCTTATAATTCCAATAAATTGGATTAAATTCAATTTATTGGATTATTGAAGGGGCTAATTTATAAAAGCAAATACTAACTTATTGATATCATTA